>Ga0197143_1000310_pt1 | contig 56941 bp, 51 predicted proteins | sample GBS70_MetaG_FD_148603 | JGI IMG/M metagenome (GOLD analysis project Ga0197143, IMG submission 148603) | Sediment microbial communities from Great Boiling Springs, Gerlach, Nevada, United States - GBS 70_MetaG | ecosystem: Environmental > Aquatic > Thermal springs > Hot (42-90C) > Sediment... | reverse complement strand
TGAGAATCACTTCTACGGGAGCTATCCTTGTGACACCTGTTATGTTTTTGCCCTCCAGCTGATATATATTCGGATCAGTTACCATCGAAAAAACGAGGGGAATATCTTGAATGTATTTTTTCCCGAGGGCTGAGGCGAATTCGCCAAAGGTAACTATTACATCGGGGCTCTTCTTTTTCACCTCTTCAAAGACCATCTTCGCCTTTTCCACATTTCCCTCAAGGTCGTAATCAAGGTATTCTCCCTTACACTTCACCTTAAACCCTGTGATCGCTTCGTTGAGCATGTTCAGGTTCTGGCTTTTGATAACCGCAAAAGTAGCAGAAAAACAGGTAGAGACAAACCCTCCTATTATGAGTACAGGGGCGATTAAATTCCATCCTCTCACTTCAATTATTATTTTACCTATTTTTTAATTCCTTTACAACACCTGAATCCTGTTTCGGGAGACCTCTCATCAGGGGGAAGGCTGTATCTGTAAGCACATCGGCTTGCATAATCAGGAGATGTATAAGCCCCTCCTTTCAAAACCATGTCGTTTAATCTCCTCATAAATACCGTAGCTGTCCACTCCCAGAGGTTCCCGCTCATATCATAAACTCCGTAACTGCTTTTGCACTCTGGAAAAGCTCCTGAAGGTGATAGAGAGCGGTCAACACCCCTTGAATCCTCGGTAGCACATGCGTTCGGATTCCAATCGTTCCCGTAAGGATATCTAAAAAAATGTACCCCCTTACAAGCCTTCTCCCATTCCTCCTCGGTGCAAAGCCTTTTACCTGCTTTCTCGCACTCTGCTTTTGCTTCCTCGTATGTAACATTTGTCATAGGCTTTTTTCCTTTCTGATTTGGAAACTCATAAATGTCTATACAGAAATCATCTACGAACACCTTCTGAAGCTTCTTCTCGCCGATATCTCTCAAGGGATCATCAGAAGGACTTCCTATTAAAAATTCTCCTGCAGGAATATAAACCATCCCCTTCGGACACTTCTCCTCTGTAACGGGTGAAACCGCCTGAGCCACCTTTTTCTCCTTCTTTTTCGTTGGTGGGACCTCCTCTGGTGGAACCTCCTTTTTCTCCGGCAGGGAAGCAGTTTGAGGAGGCTCTTTCTTCTTTTCTAAAACTTGACCCTCTTCCTTCTCCTCACCCAGCCTTTTAACCGATACCTCTTCGTTCTTCTCTTGAGGCGGCAATTTTTCTTCCACATTTTCTTTCTTCTTTTCCTCTGCCGGTTTTTCAATTTTAACCACAACAGGTGGAGACACTATTTCCTTTACCCTTTTCCCTTTGTCTCCCAAAAATAAATATCCTCCGAATGCTAAAAAAGCGAAAAGGAAAACAGCAAAAACGGGAATAAGGGGGAACCTTTTTTTCTCAACTTTCTCTTCGGGTAGAACAGGCTTTTCTGCAGGAATTGTTTTCTTTTCCTCTTTTACAGGTGTTACTTCCGGAGGTGGCTTTTCTTCCTCAAAGAGTTTTTCAAGTTCTCTTTCTTTTTCTTCTATCAGTTCAAACAGCACAAACTCTTCGGTATATTCAGCTTCCCTCTCATAATACCTGTCAAGGAGATAGAGAAATTCCTTTTTAAACTCAACCGCGTCTCTAAATCTGTCTCTTGGTGATGGGGAAAGGGCTTTAATTATCAAACGGTCAACATCCTCATCCACTTTTGGATTGATTTCGGAGGGAGGTGGAGAATCCTTTTTAGGAATTGTCCCTGTAAGCATTTCATAAAGTATAACCCCTATGGAATACACATCTCCCGTCCTGTCAACCTTCCCTTTTTTTGAGACAAATTCAGGTGGAACATAATAATATGGATCTCCTTCTACAACGAGTTTTGCAAGGAAGACCTCATGACCGTAAATATATGGAATTCCAAAATCGGTTACTATAACCCTTTTTGGAAGGATGAATATGTGTTCGGGTTTAAGGTAGGAATGGGGAAGAAAGTGGTTCGCATATATTACCGCATTCAAGACCCCCTCAATTATTGGAGCAGTTTCTTCAAAAGAGAACAGTTTACCTTCGTCTTTTCTCATTTTTATGAGTTTTCTGAGATTTGAACCCTCAATGTATTCGGTTTTTGTGTAATAGAGGTCTCCCTCTTTGAACCACTCAAAGGTCCTGCATATGTTTTCGTGTTCTAATCTCAAGAGGAGTTCAAAAACCACTTCAGCCTTATCAGAAAAAGGATGTCCTTCTACGGGATAATAAACTTTGAGCGCACAGTTCTCATTCCTTTCAATGTCCCATGCCTTATACACAGCGCTGAAAGAACCTTTCCCAGCAAGGGATTTTATCTGAAACCTGTTCTTTATTTTTTCTCCTATCTGGATCTCCCTTATCATGTCTCTATTTTATACTTTCATTTAGAATTTCACAAGTTTTAATCAGCATTTTTTTGTGATAAAATGGGTAAAAACAAAAAGGAGGGAATTATGAAAGAAGTAGCAATAATAGGAAGCGGAATCGGCGGAAGCGCAATCGGAGCACTTCTCGCAACAAAAAAGGAATTTAAAATATCCCTCTTTGAAAAGAATAAACTCATAGGTGGAAGATATGCTTCATATGAAAGGGAAAACTTCAAGATGGATGTGGGATGTCACATAATTGCAAACTGCGAGAATGGAACAATGGGAAAGGTCCTTTCAATGATAGGAGAGGAGGTGAAATGGTCTTATACAAGAAAGCCAGGACCCGTTTTCTTCTTCAAAGGCGAATGGCTGAAGTTTCCAAGTGAGGTCCACAAACTCGGGCTCTCAGATAATGACCTTCAAAATATATTCAAGATGTATCAGGATATATCAGGACTTTCAGAGGAACAGATCAGGGAACTTGACAGGGTAGACATGCTGTCATTTTTGAGGAGGTATGTATCAAATCAAGAGGTTGAGGCGATAATGGGATTTCTCATGGGGATGTATTTCGTCGTCCCACCGGACAAAACCCCTGTTGGAGAGTGGATAAGGTGTCAGCAGGAGATGCAGAAGAACAGAACAAGCGGATATCCCATAGGAGGAACTGGCGCAATTCCCACTGCCTATGTGAATTTTATGAAAAAGAAAGGGCATCTCGTGATGACAGAAGCAAAGGTTGAAAAAATAATAGTTGAAGGTAAAAAGGTAAAAGGTGTAATAGTCAATGGAAAAAGGGTCAACGCTAATATTGTGATTTCAAATGCAGATATTAAAACGACAGTTTTGAAACTTGTCGGAGAAGAGCACTACCCTGTTGAGTTTGTGGAAAAGGTAAAATCATACTATTTCACCCCTCCAACCTTCATCCTGAAAGTGGCCGTAGATAAAAAAGTCACGGATAAAAAACTGGTAATGTACATAGGAAGAACCGATTTTGAAAACCTCAAAAGAGAAGTTGAATCTGGAATTGTCCCTGAAAAAGCAGGTTTTCTAATGATCCCTGTTATATCAAATCTTGACCCCACAGCCTGTCCCGAAGGGAAAGAACTTATATATGCAGGATGGGGGTGCACATACGAACCGGAAAAAAAGCAGGACTGGAAAGCCTGGGAGGATTCCATAATGAGAGCTTTGCTTGAGGTGTTCCCCGAAATAGAGGGACACATAATGTGGAAGGAAACCGCCTCCCCTCAGTTCATAGATGCCCTCTTCAACGAAATGGGAAATCCAATAGGAGTTGCCCAGAGCATTGAACAGATAGGGGAAAATCGTCCTCCTCTTGTGGACCCTTACATAGAGGGACTATATCATTGCAGCGCTGACACCGGTCAGCACGGAATAGGGGGAGAACTCGCAGCCGATGCGGCACTGAGGCTCTTTGAAATTCTGACATAATAAAAGGTTCGAAACCTATTCCAGGTGTAATCAGGAAGAAGGGATTTTTAATTGGAGAAATGGTGGAGTTTTGTTCATATACACTTTCTTTATGGCTGTAGAAACTCTTTCTCCTCCATTAACCTTAAGGGACTCTCCATAACTAAAAGCTCTTTCATTTTCCCTTTCCTGCTCCAGATTTCCAGTTCCTCATAAATGGTGCCCATATGGTAGTTTCAGGAGGTAATTGCAAAAATGAAAAGGCCATGGTAAATAAGAAATATAACTGAAAACGAGAAGGAGCGGACCGTGAAGAAACTAAAAAATGAACAATTTCTAAACAGGGTAAAATCAATGAAAAGGGGGATACTGATTGTAACGGGATTTCTTTTTGCGCTTCCCCTTTTCGCTCAGGAGTATGAAGAGATTTTCTACAGTGAGCAATATGTAGAAGCGGCTTTAAAAAGGAAGGCCCCGTTTCGGGAGGTGCCCCAGAGTGTGTCTATAATAAGTAGAGATTTTTCAGAAAAAAGTGGTTTTTTAGACCTCTACCAGGCACTTGATTTTGTTCCCGGGGTTGAAACCGTGGAGAGCTTTTTTGGTTACACGGAGGTGGTAATCAGAGGAATCTATCCCGCTCACTACAACAACAAAAGTCTTTTTCTTCTGGATCAATTTTCTATTTATGACTCTTTAACCGGGAATTATTACCTTGAGGGGTTTCCAATGGGAGCGATGGAGAAAGTGGAAGTAATGAGAGGACCTGGAACAACTGTTTACGGACTTAACGCCTTCTCCGGAGTGATAAATTTTATTCCCAGAAAAGGGGAAGATGTGGGTGGATTTGAAATAGACCTTCTGGGAGGAGTAAGAAGCGAAGGAAAACCCTGCTGGCGAACGCTTCTCACCTATGGGAACAAAATAAAAGACTATGACCTTTTGATTTCGGGTGATCTATACCTTGACAGAGGGTATGCCTTTACCTCCATGGATGAAGCAGGTATCACGAAGTCAACAGATTACAGAAATCTTAAGGGTTCTTTATTAGCAATAGTAAAAACGAAACATCTCAACACATATTTTGGTTACCTTAATCAGGAGAAGGATAAATTGGGAATCCTTCCGATATGGGAAACCACGGGTCCCAATAAATTAGAGGGGTATTTTGCCATAGGAGTGGGGAACGTTGAACTCTCAGAAAAGGCTGCCCTTACCATTAAATTGGGCACGAAGACTTTCCGAAGGCTCACTCGCCTTGAAAGCTTTATGGGGGTCCCGGTTGATGGAAATTTCAGCGGGAACACAATTAGCACAGAGGTAATGATAAATGCTTCTCTTCCCTTTAATCTAAGCCTCTTAAGCGGAATCTCCTTTGAAAGACTCTACACGGAGCCTTCTGTCTTTATAAACAGGGAGGATCTGTCTCATCTTTTCAGTGGTTACGAGAAAGCAAGAACGGGAGACCTTTATGGATATTACCTTGAACTCGGTTACTCAAGGGACATAATCAACTTATATCTTGGGGGAAGAATTGATATTGATTATGAGTATGAGGCAGGAACCTCTCCTACTTTGAAATCAAGACCTACGCTCAGAACAGGAATCGCATTTAGACCCCTGGAATCCCTCACACTCAAAGCCTCCTATTCAGAAGCATTCAGGTATGGGGAGTATTTTGAATACTATGCAAATATCCCCGATGTTTTAACAGGGAGCGATCTGGAGAAAGAGTATCTGTATAATTCAGAGTTCTCCGTAATTGGAAAGATAGGAAAGAAACTGGAAGGGAGCGTTACACTTTTTTATATGGATGCAGTGAATTTTATCGGGGTGGAACCCAGCGAAAGGACCGAGGAGTATCCCCATGAATATCAGTATTCCAATCTGGGAGACCTGTTCATATATGGTGGAGAAGTGGAAATAAAGCTCCTTCCGCATGAGTATGTAATGCTCGTGTTAAATGGAACATTGAGGAATGGAAAATTGGGCACGGACCCCATCCCATTTCTATCTAAGTATATGATTGATTCTGGAATCTATGTTACACTTCCATACCGCATATCAGGTTCATTAATTTATAGCCTCCTTGGTCCGAGAGAAAAAGGTGAAGATGGGGTTAAATCAAATGCAGATGTGGGCACGACGAATATGTTAAACTTGAACATAGCATATAGATGGAAGAACCTCACTTTAAGGTTTATATTAAAGAACCTACTTGGCGAAAAGATTTTTTATCCTGAGCACATAAGAGGAAATGTAAAAATACCGGGAGATTCTTCAAGGCGCTTTTATATAGAAACGAACCTGAAAATGTGAAGAAATGGACTGTGCATAAACTTGAAACTTACCCCCATTTAACTGACTTAAACTTGCAAGCATCTTCAGCAGAAACTAAAATTTTACCCAAAATAATGAAATAGTGGATAACCCTCAGGAGCCAACACTTGAAGATCGTTGTGGTGAAGTGGTATACTAATAAGCAATCTATTTTTAAAGAGACTAAATTGCGCGGATAAATGGTAAAGGTAAAGATCTGTGGAATAAGAAGACTTGAGGATGCGCTGGTTGCTGCAGAATATGGAGCCGATGCACTTGGATTTGTTTTCTATAAAAAGAGTATGAGGTTTATCTCCCCCTCTTCAGCCAGGAAGATAATAAAGAAACTCCCTCCCTTTATATCAACTGTAGGGGTTTTTGTGAACCCCTCTCTTGAAGAATTGAAAAGGGTTATAGAGATAAGCGGAATTCAATTCGTTCAACTTCACGGAGAGGAAAATCCCGAACTCGTTGATGATTTGAAAATTCCTTTCATTAAGGGGCTAAGGATTGAGAAAAAAATTGAGGAAAAGGAATTAAAGGCGTGGAAAAGTGCATCCGCATTTCTTATTGAGGGTAAAAGCGAAAAGGGATACGGAGGTACAGGAACAGGGTTTGATTATGAAGTCGTCAAGCCGTTTACGCAAAATTATAGAATAATAATTGCCGGGGGTTTGAACCCCTCAAATGTCTCATGGGTGGTAAAAAGGTTAAAGCCCTACGGGGTTGATGTCTCATCTGGAGTAGAGGAATCTCCCGGTGTAAAATCTCACAAACTTATCAAGGAGTTTATAAGAAATGCAAAATCTGCCGGATAAAAACGGACATTTTGGAGAGTTCGGCGGAAGGTTCGTCCCCGAAACCCTGATGTCCGCCCTTATTGAACTTGAAAGGGAATACAGAAGGTTGAAAAGGGACAGAAATTTTAAAAGGGAATTCAATGAACTTTTAAGGAATTTTGCAGGACGTCCTACCCCACTCTATTTCTCCTCTTCTCTGAGCGATTTAACGGACGGTAAAATCTATTTAAAGAGGGAAGACCTCTGTCATACTGGCGCTCACAAGATAAACAACACCCTCGGACAGGGACTTCTCGCAAAAAAGATGGGAAAAGAAAGGGTAATAGCAGAGACAGGAGCGGGTCAGCACGGAGTTGCCACTGCTACTGTGGCAGCCATGCTCAATCTCAAATGCAGGATCTACATGGGCGAGGAAGATATGGAAAGGCAGAAGTTAAATGTGTTCAGGATGAGACTTCTTGGGGCAGAGGTTTGTCCTGTCTCTTCTGGTTCAAAAACCCTCAAGGATGCCATGAATGAGGCAATAAGGGACTGGGTAACAAATGTGAGAAACACCCATTACATAATTGGTTCTGTGGCGGGTCCCCATCCCTATCCGATGATTGTGAGGGATTTTCAGTCGGTAATTGGAAAAGAGGTTAAGAAGCAGCTCCTTGAACTGGAAGGAAGGCTTCCTGATTATCTCATTGCCTGCATCGGAGGCGGAAGCAATGCAATGGGACTCTTTTATCCATTCTTGAAAGAAAAACAGGTTCGCCTTATCGGTGTTGAGGCAGGTGGACTCGGAATATCAACCGGAAAGCACGGAGCATCCCTCACAGCGGGTAAAAAGGGGGTCCTCCACGGTTCCCTTACTTATGTCCTTCAGACAGAAGACGGACAGATAAGAACTGCACATTCTGTTTCAGCAGGACTTGACTATCCGGGAGTTGGTCCTGAGGTTGCATATCTCAAAAAAATCGGAAGGATTGAGGTTCATACCGCAACCGATTCAGAGGCATTGAATGCCTTTCAATTTCTTTCAAGAGAAGAAGGGATAATTCCTGCCCTTGAGCCATCCCATGCAATCGCCTTTCTGATAAAAGAAAGGAAAAGGTTTAAGAAAAAACTTGTCGTCATCAATCTCTCCGGAAGGGGAGATAAAGATGTGGAACTGGCAAGCAAACTGATTAAGAGGTTGTAAGATGAAAATAGCGATAGGATGTGACCACAGGGGATACAAACTGAAGGAAGCGATAAAGGATTTCTTAATAAAGAAGGGAGTTGATGTAATTGACGAGGGAACATTTTCAGAAGACTCGGTTGACTATCCGGATTTTGCAAAAAAGGTTTGTATTTCAGTTCAGGATGGAAGAGCTCAAAGGGGAATTCTTATATGCGGAACAGGAATCGGAATGTCAATAGCCGCAAACAAATTCAGGGGAATAAGGGCGGCACTCGTCCTTGACGAGTTCATGGCTGAGATGGCTTCCAGCCACACCAGTGCCAATGTCCTATGCCTCTCTGCGATTTACACAACTCCGGAAAAGGGAATAGCAATTGTGGAAAAATGGCTGCACACCCCTTTCAGCAACGAAGAGAGGCACAGAAGGAGGGTTGAAAAGATAAAGGAAATTGAAGAAGCAAACAGGCAATGATTAACCTCCCCGAGAAATTTGAAAAGTGGATAATTTATCAAATTGGTCTCGAAGGAATATATGAAATCGGCGAGAGGGGGTTCAAGAAGAAAATTGAGGAGTTGAGGGAAACACTTTTTCAGCTTTCCCACTTATTCACTCACAAAAGAACCTGTGTGAAAGAAGAATTTGACGAAAGATTTGACAAGGCTTATCTCACATTTTTCTCGCCCCTCAGTTACCTTAAAACCTGCTGCGTTTTGCGAGAAGCCTTCAGTTTTCTGCCACTGAGAAGTAACATGAGAGTGCTTGACATAGGAGCAGGACAGGGCGCCGGTTCTCTCGCAGGTTTTGAAATTCTGAAAGAGATGGGAAAAAGACCGGAAGAGATCGTCTGCATAGATAGAAGGATTCCGTCATATAACATCCTTGAAGGACTCAACCTCCCGCATGATTACAAAATAATGGATGTTGAAGACTTCGGAATAAGAAGGATGAAAAATTTTGACCTCGTCCTGATAATAAACTCTTTAACAGAAGCCTTCGGTTTTGATGTAGATTTTCTCTGGAAAAAGCTCGCCCTTATATTTGACCAGATTCTATCTGAAAACGGAATTCTCGTAATTATTGAACCAGCGTTAAAAGACTCAACGAGATGCCTCATGAAAATAAGGGACATATTTTTCAAAGAAAGACCCGATGGAAGCATAATCGCTCCATGTATTCTTATAAACGAATGTCCCATGCTGAAGGTTAAATCGAGGAATGAATGGTGCCATTTCTCCATCAAATGGAAACCTCCTCGTTTCATGGAGATTATAAACAGGGAACTCAAAAGGGAGATTGACCTTCCAAAGTTTTCCTATCTCATAATTCTAAAGGGAAAATTTTCCTTTCCCGAGAATTATGTTGGTGCAGGAAGGGTGGTAAGCAATCTAAGGATTGAGAAGGGGAAAAAGAGATTTTTCCTCTGCAAGAATGAAAAATATATATGTTTTGAAAGGCTTGACAGAGATGCCTCAGAAAAAAACGCAATGGTTGATGAAATTTTAAAAGGGGATATTGTCAAAGTGGACGAAAAATCCTGTGAAGTGAAGGGCGGAAATTTGAGGATAAAAAAGGACACCTCTGTAGAGATCTTAAAAAAATTGTAATAAAAATTTGTACTGTACATAGAGACCTCTGAAAAGGTAGGGCTATTTTTTGAGAGTTTTTTGGAAGGATTTTTGATTTTTTTGACAAAGGAGTGCTTTGTTGAATAATTAACTTTCCATTGTGGGGGCGGGGAGTTCTCAAATTGAAAGATGAGAAGAAAATAGGAAAATGGGAGAAAAAATCCAGAAAAACCAGAAATAAACCCAGAACAAAACCCTTAAAATCAAACCCGGGGTTTTTCAGAGAGGACGTACATATAGATTATGACGATCTTGTAAGTGCCCCATTTATTTTTTATCTTTTCTGACGAAGGGAATGTGCTGGTAAATCTGAATGATTTTATCAAGTATAACCAATGAAAAAGGGCTATGTCTTCTTTCCTGTTTGGTAGGAGGAATTTCAATTTTTCGTAAGGTCTATTTCCGTTCATATATCTTCAGTTGTAGATATAAATCTCCTAAGGCATTGTTTAAAAATTCTTCTTCTCCTTATCCATTTAACTCAAATTTCCAGCCACCCATAAGTAATAAGATGTGGGTCTACATTTGGGGGCTTGATTTTTATTCTGTTTTTTATTATCTTTTTAAAGACAGGCACGTAGCTCAGCTGGGGAGAGCGGTCGGGTCACATCCGACAGGTCGCCAGTTCAAATCTGGCCGTGCCTACCATATTGTTTTTACTACCTTCAATTCCTTCAAGTTGAGCACAGTAATTGAGGGATTGAGTTCGTTAAGGACATACACCCTCTCCTCTCCTGTTGCGGTAACAGATACAGGATAACTTCCACAGGAAACAGAGGTTTCCTCAAGGGTTTTTCTATTTATAATTCTTGCATATCCTGCTATATCAAAGAAAACCATTTTATCCTCAAACGGGAGAAAAGAGAGGGGCTGGCTTTTCATTGTAAGAAAAGAGATAAAAACTCCGTCTTTTATGACCTTTATTTCCCTTCCTGAACACAGGAGCGGTCCTGAAACCTGATCGGGAAAGACAATTCCACTTTCCGGAACTTCTATTTCATCTGGATAGAGGATACCGTCGCAGATGAAGGATGTAAGGTTTACAGGGACGCACATTCCTTCGTGAGAGAAGAGTTCGTGGATGCCGTGGTTTACTTCGTAGAATTTCGTTTCTCCCCCTTTGTAAGCGGTGATACGAATTTCCCCTTCCCGTGCAACAGAGCCTGTGAAAATTCCCGGAATCTCCCCGGTCAGTGCCAAACTATTTCTAGATGTCTTCTGGACATATACTTCCACTTTCAGTTCCTCTTCCCTCCCGCAGAAGATAAGAAATTCCTCTGAAAATGCCATGTTTTTGAGTGGGAGACAGTTGAATTCCCCGCTGTCAAATTTTTTTCCTTCTTCGGTGATGAGAAGCCATTTTCTCTCTGTTTTGCTTGTAATAAGTAAGTAATCCATTTCCTTTCTCACCGCTGAAATTGAATCGGGCAATTTCATGTTGATTACATTTCCCCCGCCCCCGCAACCTGCAAAAATTAATGAAAGAATTGTGAGGAGCTTCTTCATTTCAATTCCAGAGTTTCGGGATTGAATACCCTTATTTTTTTCTCCATCATGGGGAGGAAATAGATCAGGTTTGTTTTTTGTGAATAGATACTCCTCACGGGATTGCCTTTCACTCTTATTCTCCACAGAAAAAGGAAGGGATTCAACGAAAATCCGTATGCCGCATCTTCTAAGGGTGAAAGCGCAATGAGCAGATTTTTTTCTTCTACGATTTCAAGGGAAAAGACCCTTTCTTTAAAAAAATGGAGAAGAGATGAAGAGGAAAGGTCCGTATTGACGAAGAGGAGAGAGGGAGGACTTTCCGCAACGGCATACATTCCGTTTCTGGAAAGGGAAAGGGCTTTTAGGGAGGAGATGCTCCCGTCAGGAGAGACAGATGTGCTTTTGCTGAGCGGAGGGTCAATGTGAAGGGGGTCAAACTCTATTGCTGCAATTTCAGAAGAACCGGAAAGTGCCACAAAAATTCTTTTCGAATTTTTATCGTAGAGCATGGAGAGAGGTGGATAAGGATAGAAAAAGGAATAGAGCCTTTCATATGTGGTGTCCCGTTCTTCGTATACCGTTAGTGCATAGGTCTTTATGTTTGCTGTGACCAAATAGTTCTTGCTTTCTCCTTCTACAAAGAGAATGTCGTATGGATTTCCTCCTTCCTCAAAATAGGAAATTACTTCTCCGTTCTTTTCTGAAAACACAAAGACCATTCCTTTTCCCCTTTCTGTTACAAATATCCTTCCATTGGCGAAAACAAGCCTTCCAGCGAGTGTGAAATCCTCGTAATTTTTCGGGAAGATAATGCCTGTAGGCTTCACTTCTGCTCCTTCGAGCTCAAAGATTGATATAAAACTTGAGCAGTAGTCGAAATTTTCATCGGAATTGAGCACATAGAGCCTCTCATCTACAATTATTCCATCTACAGGGTAGGAGAGGTCGCCAGCATCTGGTTCAGGGCAATCCGGAGTGAAACCGCAGGAGTGAAAGAGTAAAAACAAAAAAATGGCACATCCTCTTAATTTTTCTCTGCTCATCATCGACCCGGGGCTTTTTAAATTTTTAAGCATAAAATTTGAATATTCAAGAGAAGGGCTTTGTTGAATAATTAACTTTACATTGTGGATTTTATGATAAGATGGGGACTCTCAAAAATTGAAGGGTTTTTATCCCGATTTTTTATATTCCATTCTTATTCACATACAAAGGAAAAAAGCATTGGGTTCTGTTGCAGGCGTTTAGCCTAAAAAAGCCTTACTTACCGTTAGGGGGGCTAAATTTCTAAAACCCCACAAAAAACTCTCTGGAAAGTTAATTATTCAACAAAGCATCCACACTATACACCTCCTTTTCCAGAACACATTTCAATTCACAGACATAAAAATGAAAAAAATTTATTTGCAAAACTTACACAAAATTATTGAAAAGTGCCGTGGGTAAATTCTATATGTGCAGTACACGCCTTGTTTTAAGGCAAGGGTGACAGTGAAAGAAGGACAGCCCTCTTTGTTCCCTCTTTTATTTTTACCCTCTCATCAATCCTTAATCCACCAACCCATATTATTTTCTCTCCCGATAAAAAAACAGGAATTTTTTTTCTTTTCCTGAGTGGTATCTTCTGGTCTATGAAAAAGTCGTGAAGTTTCTTTTTTTCTTTCATACCCAGGGGAATAAATCTATCTCCTTTTCTGAAGTTTCTCACAACTATTGGAAATTTAACTTCTTCCGCATCCAGAAGGGCTGTGTTCGGGTCTGCCGGGATCTGAAATGGCGGTTCTACCATTTTCACTTCAATAAACCAGTCTTTAACCTCGTACCTTCCCTCTGAGTTGATCTCGAACTCCCATTCTTCCTCTTTTACCTCTTTCTTCGTAAAGACTATCTCCTCCCCCACCCTCTCAGCCCTCCAGTTTTTTTTGAGTTTGACAACCCTTCCACCCGGAGATAAGAGGGTAAGAAGGGATTCAACAATTCTTGCCGACGAAACAGGTTCTCCTGAAATCTTCTGAAGCGCTATTTTGAAAAGCCACCTCTTGCAAAAGATGTCAAGGTCTTTGAAAAATTTCAGGTCCATAATGTAATCACCATCCCTTTCAAAAATAATTTTATCTGAAATAAGACGAGTCATATCCGCAATTCCTAAAGATGACATCCACAGATTTACAATGGCATTTTTCAGGTTTGGAAAATGTTTTTCCATTTCAGGAATGACCTTCAATCTTATGAAGTTTCTGGGTATTTTTGTATCAAAGTTCGTCTCATCTATCCTGTACCGGGCTTTTATCTCCTTCAGGTATCTCAGGACATCTTTTCTCCACACACAGAGGATGGGGCGTATCACATTACCTGTTCTTGGGAGGATTCCGCTCAAACCTTCAATACCGGTTCCCCTGAGGATTCTCATGAGCACTGTTTCCACCTGGTCATCAAGGGTGTGCGCTGTGGCAATAAGAGAATATCCTTCTTTTTCTGCCACATTTTTCAAAAATTCATACCTCTTTATCCTCGCCCATTCTTCAGGAGAAACGCCTTTAGGCTTTTTTTCCCTCAATTCTCCGTAGTGAAACCTTACTCCCTCACACATATTTTTTACAAATTCAGCATCTTCGTCTGAATCCTTTCTCATTTTGTGGTTGAAGTGGGCAACACCTATCTCAATTTTTAGTTTTTTTCTTATACTCAAAAAAGAATAAAAAAGGGCTGTAGAATCAGGACCACCCGAAACAGCAAGAAGGACTTTTTTCTCTCCTTCTTTTATTAATGAAGAGGTCTCTATCCACTTAAGAACCTTTTTTTCAAAGGGCTTCATCTATCAAAATTTTTATCACCTCAACCCAGAAGTTCAGGGTCTCGTCTTCAGAGGAATCTGCAACGAGCACATCTATCTCACACAGGTCCATTCCCACAATTTCTTTGTTTTTAAATTTTTTAACAAGGTTTTTAAAAAACGTAAGAAAAATAGATGGAGGAATTCCTGTAAAATTCCTCGTTCTCACCGCACAGGTCCTTTCTCCAGCGCATACATCTGTATCAATGGAAATGTAGATTTCCTTATATCCATCAGGAATTTCAGGAACATATCCCCTGAGTATATGACTTTTATCCATTATCTTTAAACCCCTTTTTCTTAAACCCGATAATTCTTTATATGGAGGGCTTCCTTTCAAAAATTTTTCAGAGCTCCCTATTATGAAAACATCGCCTGGCTCAAGAATTTTATCTTCAACCATTTTCAGGATGAAATTTGCTGAAGAAAAATAATTCTCTTCCTTTCTCCCGAGCCTCGAAGAAATCGATATGATATCTATATGGGAATCAAAACAAAGAAACAAAGGATTTTTCCCCTTTCTTTTGAGAGCCTTGAAACTTCCATAGCTCATACAGTGCTCCTCTGATATGAGAAAGGGAACTTCGTCGCCTAAAGAAAACACAACTTCCTCTACCTTTTCTGTTATGGCCCTGAGGCCATCCTTTTTTATAAATTCGATTCTCGCGATGGGATTGAGAAGGGGAAAAGTCTCAACAGGAGGAAGGGGAAGAAGCCATTCCGGGACATTGACATTTCCTCTGAGGATGAACTTCTTTGAAGAGAACCTTTGAGATAGGAGGCTATAACCTGTCTTTGAGATGGAATCTGAAAGGGATGGAAGGGTTTTACAAATTGCCATTCTTTTTACCTCCAAAGATTCTTCATCGATATTTGTATCCACAGGAACTCCTATCACTACCACTTTTTTATCCATTTTCAGGAGTTACCACAGAGATGACGACCATGATGGGGTCTTCTGATCAAAGTTTGAGAAAGTAAGGAGTGAAGTCTTTCCGTACAGGAGGTCAACTATATATATCCTCCAGCAAAAACTTTCATCTTTGCAGGAAACCGCGATGAGGTCTCCAGACGGAGCAAAGGATGGATTTTCACATCCGTAAAAAGAATCCATTTTTACCATCTCCTCCCTTCCTTCATTTATGTAATAGATATAAACGCGCGGATTGTTCTGAACTTTGGTGTAGATAAGTTTTTCTCCATCCGGAGAAAACTCTGGAGACGTAGCATACTCGAAAGGTGATGTTATTCTTTCTCTCTTTCCACTATCAAGGTCCATAATGTATATCCCCGGTTTGCCTTCCTTATCACTGGTATAGGCAATTTTTCTCCCATCCGGAGAAAACGAAGGAGAAACCTCAATGAACTCGTCGGAGGTAAGTCTTTTGACTTTTCCTGTTTTTAACTCATAGAGAAAAAGGTCTATAGCCTCACCATCAGAGGTAGAGTAAACTATGAATCTCCCATCCGGAGATATAACGGGAGTGGCTTTGAAATTTTCCGTTATAAAGAGGGGTTTCTGAATTCCTTCCAGCAAGTCTATTATGAATATATCAGGTCTCTTCACCATGTAACAGACAAAAAGAATTTTTCTTCCGTCATGGGTCCAGGATGGAGACATGGCGAGTTTACAGCCAGTGGAAACCCTTCTTTTGTCCATTCCATCGGGAGAAGATATGTATACTTCTCTTTTTCCAGGGGGTCCCTCAACAAACGCTATGTTTGAGGCAAAGGGTGGATTTCTTGACAGAACCTCTTTAACAAAGATGTTTGAAAACTCCTTTGCAAGAACTGATGGGTTTTTTCCCGCGAAATTCTTTGTCAGGTTGACACCGGGACCGAAAAGGTGAAAAACCCATTTTTCATCGGAGTTTGTTATCTTTATCAGATAGTCTTCCTTCCCTGTTTCCACCTCTCCGAAATATCCGAGCATCTTTTCCATCCTCTTCGTTATTGCCTGAGGTCCTGTGATGAAAACCCCTATTTTTTTGATGAAAGGCTCTCTCACCTCAATCACCATCTGTGAGAATATGATCCCGATGAAGAAAAGGGACTTCATTCGGATGAAAATATGAAAATTATCTCAACGGGCTTTTTCGGGTTCCATGGAGGAGGATAAAAACTTTCTATTGAATCGATCACATTCAAAGCAATAGCATCAAAAGTCGGATTGCCGGAAGATTTCTCTATCTTTCTTTCAATAATCTTTCCATCAGAAGAGATTTTAACGAGTACCTCTGCCTTCAGATTTTTTCCCTTAAGAGGAGAGAGAATCGTCCATTTTTCCTTTACGGTCTTCCAGAGAACATTCGCATATTGAGCCTTCACATCTTCTGGCACAAACTCCTCAACTTCTCCTTCCTTTTCAAATTTTCCCGGTTCCTCTCCACCGCCTTTTCCTCTCCCTTGCTTAATTTCACTTACTGATGGTTTCTGAGAAATGCTTTTCTTCCCTTGTCCCTTTGTTCCCTGGTCAGGCTTCTTTTCTCTATCCCTTTTTAATGCTACTTCTTTTTTTGAAATCCCTGATTCCTTTCCCTTTTTCTCCTTTTGTGTGTCCCTTTTAACCGAAGGTGGCTTTTGAGGCTCTTCTTTTAAGTATTTTTTGTTTTCAACGGATTCTTTCTTCTTTGATTCTTCCACACTTATATTTTCAACCTTTATCTCCTCCCCCCTTTCAACTTTTTCCATTCCCAGTCGTTCTTTTATTTCTCCTTTTACTTTTCCTCCCGCAACAGGATAAAGGGAGACACGGACAAATTTTTTGCCTGTGGGTGGACTACCAGAAGGAATGGCGATGGCGACAAAAAGAAGGATATGGACAAATAAGGCTGAAAGAATCGCCTTCCTCAAAATCTCCCGGGGCATCATTCCCTCTCTGTAACAAGCCCTATCTCGGTAAACCCTTCTTCTTTCAGAAGGTTCAGTATATCAATAACCTCCTCATAAAAAACCTTTGCATCAGCCTCAATAAGAAGGGTCCTCTTCCCCCCCATCTCCTCTTTGACCCTTTTTATGAGGTTATCCTTTGAAACCTCTTTTCCGTTCACAGAAATCCTTCCATTTCTTTTTATTGTGACAACCACCGCATTTTCTGCATTTATTTCTTGAGAGGCTTTTGCCTTAGGAAGCTGGACGTCCATTCCCGTCTTTAACATAGGAGCGGAAATCATAAATATGATCAACAGCACAAGCACCACATCCACAAAAGGAGTGACATTTATATCACTCAGTGTGGTATGCTCTTTTCCTGTTTTAATTGCCATGTTTTTATTTAAACTCCAAAGGGTTTTTAAATCAAATTGGTGGAGCAATCTTTAAAAAGCATTGCCTCATTTAAGTTTCTTTCCCAGATCATTCTGTCTCACTTTAATTTCTGTCCCAAATTCTTCTAAGTTTTTTGTTTTCAGGTAGAAGTTTTAATGAGACAACAACTTAATTTCGGAGAGAATACAAATGAGGCAATGCGAAAATTTGTAAAAACAATTAAGTTGGATAAAATATTGAAAAAGCGAGGGTGGCGGAACTGGTAGACGCGCTGGACTTAGGATCCAGTCTCGCAAGAGGTAGGGGTTCAAGTCCCCTCCCTCGCAAAACGGGTGAGGAAAATGGAATACACGGTTGAAACTCCCTCTCAGACGAAAAGAAAGATCAAAGTTTCTGTTGGAAGAGAAATTTTTGACAGAGAACTTCGGAAAATCCTGTCGGAGATTCAGAAAAACGCGGAGATAAAAGGGTTCAGGAAAGGAAAAGCACCTGTGGAAATAATCATGACCTATTACGGTGAGAGTGCGAGGAAAACTGCACTGGAAAACACCATCAAGATCACGCTCTCCGACATACTTCAGAAAGAAGGTTTAAATCCCCTCTATCCCCCAGTTATAGAAGAGATGCTTGTAGATGAAAAACTCAATTATACAGTGAAATTTGAAGTCCTTCCAAAAGTTGATCCCACAGGGTATGAAAAAATAAAGGTGAAAATAAAAGATTATACCGTAACAGAAAAAGATGTGGAAAGGGTAATAGAGGACCTCAGAAGGAAACACGGGACCCTAAAACCCGTTGAAGACAGAGATGTGGTAAAAGAAAGAGATGTGGTGGAAACAGGCTCCCCAGATGGAAAAGAAAAAGGAGTATTATTTCTGGTGGAAAAAGACGACGAATTTGAAGGAAAGAAAATCGGCGATGTCATACATATAAAGGGAAAGGATCTAAAAATCTTGAAAATATACGAATTGATCCTTCCGGATGTTAACGACGATTTCGCAAAGACTGTGGGAGAACCTGATCTCTCAACCTTGGAGAAGAAGATAATGGAAAACCTTGAAATGGAGAGAAAGAGAATTTTAAAAACCAGAATTCACAATGCCATTTTTGCCCATCTCATCAAAACGAACAATTTTGAAGCGCCCGAAAGCCTTGTAAGTGAGGAATACGCAAGACTTAAAGAAGAATTTAAAAGGGAAGACCCCTCTCTTTTGAAGCTTGCCGAAGAAAGGGTAAAAAGTGAACTCTTATTATATGCGATTGCGGAGAAGGAAAACATAAAGGCAGAAGAGGAGGAAATCAGGGAAGAGATGGAAAAGCTCGCAAGAGAAACAAAAAGGAGAACAGAGGCCTTGCTGGCAAATGCTGAATTGAAAAGGAGGATAGAAAATAGTATAATAAGAATGAAAACTTTAGAATTCTTGGAAAAGAGGTGTGAGGTTGAATATGAAAAGGATTGAAAAACAGGTCTCCCAGCTCGTTCCCATTGTAATTGAACAAACTCACAGAGGAGAAAGGGCTTATGATATATATTCAAGGCTTTTAAAAGACAGGATTGTCTTTATAGGGGGAGAAATAAATATGTGGACCGCTAACCTCACCATAGCCCAGCTCTTATACCTGGAGGCGGAAGAGCCCGAGAAGGAGATTTATCTCTATATAAATTCTTATGGAGGAGATGTATATTCCGGACTTGCTATCTATGACACCATGCAGTACATAAAATCACCAGTTTATACTATTTGCGTGGGGATGGCAGCCAGTATGGCAGCAATCCTTCTTGCCGGTGGAGAAAAAGGAAAAAGGTTTGCACTCCCCCATTCGAGAATTCTCATCCACCAGCCGTGGGGTTCAGTAGGAGGACAGGCAACAGATATAGAAATCCATGCTAAAGAATTTATAAAGACAAAAGAAGAGGTGAAAAAACTCCTTGCGCAACATACAGGTCAACCTGTTGAAAAAATAGCAAAAGACATTGAAAGAGATTTTTTTATGAATCCTGAAGAGGCTAAAAAATATGGAATAATAGATGAAATCCTCATCTCAAGAACTAACAGGGAGAAACAAAATGGCAAGAAAAGTGGATGATAAATTTGTGAGATGTTCTTTCTGTGGCAAAAGCCAGAGGGAGGTCAAAAAACTTATAGCGGGTCCATCGGTTTATATATGCGATGAATGTGTGGAACTGTGTAATGACCTCCTCGTAGAGGATTTTGAAAAAGAAGTAAGCCAGGTAATAAGCGAAAAAATTCCGAAACCTGCTCAGATAAAGAAATTTCTGGATCAGTATGTGATAGGCCAGGAAAGAGCCAAAAAAATCCTTGCGGTAGCAGTTTATAATCATTACAAAAGGATTGAAAGCGTGAATTTGATAAAAGATGTTGAAATCCAGAAAAGTAACATTCTTCTCATTGGACCTTCAGGCACTGGAAAAACCTTACTTGCTCAAACCCTCGCAAAATTTCTGAATGTTCCCTTTACAATAGCAGACGCGACTACCCTTACAGAAGCGGGATATGTGGGAGAAGATGTAGAAAACATCCTCCTTTACCTCCTCCAGAATGCGGACTTTGATATAGAAAGGGCGCAGAGGGGTATAGTTTATATAGACGAAATAGACAAAATCTCAAGAAAAAGTGATAGCCCCTCTATCACAAGGGATGTTTCTGGAGAGGGAGTTCAGCAGGCACTCCTGAAGATCCTTGAAGGAACGATTGCCCATGTCCCACCAAAAGGAGGAAGAAAACATCCCTACCAGGACTACATTCCCGTGGATACCACCAATATTCTCTTTATTTGTGGTGGAGCCTTTGAGGGGCTGGAAAAAATTGTGGAAAAGCGAGTTTCAACTGGAAGTATCGGCTTTGGAAAAGAGGTGAAAGGTGATAAGAAATACACAAAGGGAGAACTCTACTCCATGGTTGAACCAGAGGACTTGATAAAATATGGACTTATTCCAGAATTCGTTGGGAGGCTCCCTGTAATTGCGGTTCTTGACGAACTTGATGAAAATGCCCTTATAGAAATACTTACAAAACCGAAGAATGCCATTGTGAAACAATATCAAAAACTTTTTGAACTGGAAGGTATAAACCTTGTTTTTACCGAAGAAGCCCTCAGAACAATTGCCCACCTTGCTATAAAAAAGAAAACCGGAGCAAGGGGTTTGAGAGCTATTTTTGAAGAAAAAATGCTGGACATAATGTATGAACTTCCCAATATGAGAGGAATGGTGAAGGAATGCATTGTAACGGAAGATACGATCTTAAAGGGAGCTCCGCCTATTCTCATAAAGGATGAACGGAAGATAAGCGGCGCAGACTGATATGGAAGAAAAGAAGTATATCGGCACAGGAAAGAGATTTCTTTTGCCTCTCATTCCCTTAAGGGATGTGGTAGTATTTCCAAGAATGACCATTCCCCTTCTCATAGGAAGGGAGAAATCAATAAAAGCAGTGGAGGAATCTCTAAAAGTTGGAAAAAATTTATTTTTGCTTGCCCAGAAAGATGCCCAGATAAACGACCCCAAACCGGAAGACCTTTTCAGGGTGGGAACCTTCGCCATTATATCCAATGTGCTCAGACTCCCTGATACAACCCTTAAGGTCTTCGTTGAAGGAAGGAAAAGAGGTTATGTGCACAGAATTATAGACATGCAGACCCACATCATGGTTGAAGCAGAAGAACTCGTAGAAATTAATCCTAATGACCAGGAAACAGAAGCGCTCATGAGAGCTGTGTTACATACCTTTGAAAAATACACCAAACTTAATCCCAAAATTCCACCGGAAGTCCTCGTATCCGTATCAGGCATTTCAAATCCCTCCACCCTCTCCGATGTGATAATAGCCCAGATGACCGTTAAATTTGTGGAGAGACAGGCTGTCCTTGAAGAACAGAACGTAAACAAAAGACTTGAGATGATTCTCAAACTCCTTCAGGGAGAAATTGAAATCCTTGAAATCGAAGAAAGGATACGACAGAGGGTAAAGAAACAAATGGAAAGAGCGCAGAAGGAATACTATCTTACTGAACAGATGAAGGCTATTCAGAAGGAACTTGGAGAAAAAGACGAATACAGACAGGAAATTGAGGAACTGGAGGCAGCCCTTAAAAAGAAGAAAATGCCTAAAAAAGTAAAGGAAAGGGTGGAAAGGGAGATCAAAAAACTCAAGATGATGTCTCCCCTTTCTGCAGAGGCAACCGTCTCCAGAAATTACATTGACTGGTTGCTTTCCATTCCGTGGAACGAAAGGACAAAGGAAAAACTTGACATAAATGAAGCAAAAAGAATTCTTGATGAGGACCATTACGGGCTTGAAAAAGTAAAAGAAAGGATTCTCGAATTTCTTGCGATTCGGGCACTGGCGAAAAAAGAAATGAAAGCCCCTGTTCTGTGCTTTGTAGGTCCACCGGGAACAGGTAAGACATCCCTTGCGAAATCCATTGCAAGGGCAACAGGAAGAAAGTTCGTCCGCATCTCCCTCGGAGGAATAAGAGATGAGGCAGAGATAAGGGGTCACAGGAGAACTTATATAGGTGCTCTGCCGGGAAAAATTATACAGGGAATGAGAAAGGCTGGAACGAAAAACCCTGTATTTCTTATGGATGAAATCGACAAAATAGGAACCGATTACAGAGGAGACCCTGCGGCGGCACTCCTTGAAGTGCTTGACCCGGAACAAAATCACGCCTTCAACGACCACTACATAGAAATTGATTATGACCTCTCGGAAGTCCTCTTTATCACAACGGCAAATGTCACATACACAATTTCCCCTCCCCTTCTTGACAGAATGGAAATAATACGACTTCCCGGATATACGGAAGATGAAAAACTTGAAATAGCAATAAGGCATCTCGTTCCAAAGCAGTTAAAAGCGACGGGTTTAACCGAGGAAGAGGTTAGTTTTACGCGTCCCGCAATTTTAAAGATCATCAGGGAATATACAAAAGAAGCCGGTGTGAGAAACCTTGAAAGGGAAATAGGAAACATCCTGAGAAAGATCGCAAAGGAAAAGGTGGAAAAGGGAATAAAAAAGCGTATCATTATAAAAGAAAGCTCAGTTGAAAAGTACCTTGGGGTCCCAAAATACAGACATACCAAACCGGAAGAGGTGGATAAAATAGGTATTGCCAACGGGCTTGCCTGGACAGAGGCTGGAGGAGAGATACTGGTAACAGAAGTTTCTGTTATACCGGGTAAAGGAAAACTCATAATGACCGGTAAACTTGGCGAAGTAATGCAGGAGTCGGCACAGGCAGCAGTAACCTACATAAGGTCAAGAGCCTCAGAACTTGGTCTTGAAGAGGATTTCTATTCAAAAGTTGACATCCACATTCATGTTCCAGAAGGAGCGATACCAAAAGACGGACCTTCGGCAGGTATTACAATGGCAGTAGCCCTTGCTTCAGCCCTTACAAAAATTCCTGTGAGACATGATATCGCCATGACAGGGGAAATAACGCTGAGAGGAAGGATTTTACCTGTGGGAGGATTGAAAGAAAAGCTTCTCGCTGCTCACAGGGGCGGAATAAAGAAGGTGATAATTCCCCTTGAAAATGAAAAAGAACTTTCTGAAATAGAGAAAAAAATCGTCGAACCCTTAGAAATAAAACTTGTGAGTCACATGGACGAAGTGCTTGAACTGTCCTTAAACGCTCCTCCTGAGGAAATATGGAAAGGAAGGACAAAGATTTCTTCACCCCTCCCCCTTGAAAAAAAGGACCTGCAAATAGAAATTCAAGCGCCTACCTCGTAGATTCATAAAACCCCATCCTCTGTATTTGGAGAAGACTCTGAAGAAACAGGTATTTCCCAGAAGGTAAAATCGGGGTGTTGCCTCACTTCAGTTTCCATCCCAAATTCTTCTAAAATTTTTTCGTTTCTGTTATATGCGGCAAAAAAGTATTCCCGGGAGGTGTTTCTGCATTGTATTTTCTTTTAGTTTTATCGTCAGTTCTTTTTTAGACGCTTTCGCGTACCTCTCTTTCTATTAAAAAATTTTCGGGTAGAAATTTCAATGGACAACTCTGTAGAAACACATAGACATCGTTACCAGGAGGAGGGGGGTTGGAGATTTGAGTTAAATGAGGTAAAATTGGATGAAGAAAGGGCATTTTTAGTTATAGAGAGTGCCTTGAGGGCAATGGGGATAATTATTATAAAGATGGATTTATCTTTACAATATAAAGAGGCACACTTTGGAAGGTATATGAACGGAAATAGTCCTTACGAAAAATTGAAATCCCTTCTCCCGAACGTAAAAGAAGACATAGCCATCTTCCCGCCTTTCATACTTGATAAAATAATCCTGATTTATCAACACATCCCCTTCGCCAGAAAAGATAAAAAAATAAAAATGGAACACTTACAACCCGGTCATGCTCTATATGTACAGTACACAACAACTTAATTTCGGATAGAATACAGATGAGGCAATGCGCTCAGTTGATTTCATAAAAAAATCAGATAAAGTTATAAAACATGAAGTTCAGAAATGAAAAAAAGGGGGAGATTTCCATTGACATAACCCCTATTGTTGACACAGTTTTCAACCTCATGATTTTCTTTGCCCTTTCCCTCAATTTTCTTGCAGCATCGGGATTAAGGATAACTCTTCCAAAAGGAACAGTAAAAGAGGTTTTGAGCACACCCAAATCTGTAGACGTGTGGATAACAAAAGAGGGAGAGATATATGTAGAAAGAGAAAAGGCTTCGCCCGAAAAATTATATTCCCTTTTTTCCTCATTGAAAGATAACGGATATGAGAAGGTAATTATAAAAGCCGATTCTGAGGCAAAACACGGAATCGTGGTTCACGTTCTTGATACCGCGAAGAGAAGCGGCTTTTCACAGCTTGCTATAGCAACTCTTCCAGAAAAAGAATGAAGAAGAAAACGGCAAGGTTTATAATCTTCCTCTCATTCATAATTTCAGGAATACTTGTCCTTCAAATCCTCTTCTCAGAAGGAGGTATAAGGACGTACAGGACATTGAAGAAAGAAAGAGACTCTCTGGTGAAGGAAATAGGTACCCTGAAGGCTCAAAAGAGAGCACTTGAAGAAGAGATATGGAAATTGAGCTCAGATGATGAATACATTGAAAGAATTGCAAGGAGGGATTACGACTTTCTAAAAAAGAACGAGATCATTCTAAAATTTGTGGAGATGGAAAAGTAAGAAAGTTAGTATCCTTTGTGAAAATTTGAAAGAGGAAAACAAAAAGAAGTTTGAAGACGAAGCATTACCTCAAAATTTAGGGAGTTATTTTAATTTTGTGTATGAGATGAAAGGAGAAGGGCAAGGTAATGAAATACCCCTGATAGCGAGAATACCACGATGTGCACCCATGATTAAGGAGAAACTTCAGGCGCTTGTTCAAAATTTACTACAGGATGGAGAAAAAGGAAAGGGCTTCTGGAGATTTTGAGGGAGCACATAAAAGAGATGGTGAAGAAGGTTCTTGAGAGGGACGTTTATTGGGATGGAAATGGTGCACGGCTTCAAAAATTTTATATATTGTGAACATGGGTATGAGCCAAGGATATTCAAAAAGGATTTTAAGGTATTTTGAAGCAAAGCCTGAATTACTGGAAATGAGGAGGATGAGATATGGTTAGAGGAAGTGGAGCAGGAATTTTCGTTAAAAATCATCCTTTTAAGGGATATATTTTTGAACGGACGGAAAGTTTGCGAGGAAGCACGCAAGGTAGGTTCCTTCGGTCTTGAAAGAGATAGATTTTCTGAAAAAGAAAACACAAAACAAAAATCTTTTTTCTCTTGCCCCTATAAAATAATTCCAATTTACCAACACATCCCATTCGCCAGAAAAGATAAAAAAATAAAAATGGAACACTTACAACACGGTCATGGGCTATATGTGCACTACAAGGTCTTTGTCACTCCTGTGGGGGAGCGAAGTTTTATATCCCTCCTCTTAAAAAGGAAATTACGCTCAAAACATAGAACGGAACTGTTGAAGAGCGGAGGATTCTTTTGCCGAGAGAGACAGGGATAAACCCCTGCTTTAGAGCCATCTCAACCTCTTCGTCACTCAACCCTCCCTCTGGACCCATGAGGACGAGTGTCTTCTTCTTTAACCTTTCTGCCACCCTGGATAGGGTCACGTTCTTTTCCCTTTCCCAGAGGATTATTTTCGTATCCCAGTTTTTCAAAGAAATTACTTCCTGAAAATTCATTATTTTCTGGAGCTCTGGAAAGGTGAACCTCCTCGCCACTTTGGAGGAGGAGAGGATGATTTTTCTCCACCTTTCAATCTTTTTCTCCCCTTCTTTCGGACGGGCTACAGTTCTTGACGAGATGAAAGGATATATCACATCAACCCCGAGTTCTACGGCTGTTCTTATAACTTCATCTGTGCTTTTTCCTTTCAAAAGAGGGATACAGAAACCAAGAGGGTTTTCCTTCTTTTCTTCCACTTCTACCCTTTCTACCAGAACCAGGGCGCCATCCCCTATCCCTTTCAATCTTCCGTATCCCACCTTCCCCTTTCCATCTGTGATGATTATTTCCTCTTCGGGTGTTATCCTCTTAACCCTTATGTGGTGTGTTTCTTCTTCATTGAGTTTGATCAATCCCTCTTCCACCCTTTCTGAGAAGAATACCTCAACCATCTATTTTGTGACAAGCCTTGCTGAAAATTTTTTTTCTTTGAAGTGGGAATATATTTCTTTCAGATGCTGCTGGTTTCTTATTTCTATCGTGACAGTGATTTTCGTTTTTCCAAGGGGAAGGTCTTTTGATATTCTGTCGTGCTGAACTTCGAGGATGTTTCCCCTGTTTTTTGCGATTATCTCTGTGATAGCCTGAAGGCTTCCCGGGACATCTTCAACCACCACTTCAATGATACCGATTCTTCCACTTTGAACAAGACCTTTGTAGATAATCCTGTCAATAAGGTTAAAATCAATGTTTCCTCCGCTCACTATGAGGACCACGGTTTTTCCCGAAAACTTCCTCCTGTTTTCAAGCAGGGCTGAAAGCGGAACCGCTCCCGCTCCTTCCACCACCAGTTTTTTTCTCTCCAGGAAAAGAAGGATTGACATTGCAATAGTTCCCTCTTCAACTGCAAGTATCTCGTCAACATATTTTTTCATAATCTCAAAATTGAGTTCACCTATCCTTCCAATGGCAATACCGTCTGCTATGGTGGGTTTTGGTAGAAATTCAACAATTTTACTCCTTTCCAGAGAGAGCATTGCTGAGATGGCGGCTCTGGTTTGCACGCCAATTACTTTGACCCTTGGCAAGATGGATTTTACAGCAACTGCTATGCCCGAAATTAATCCTCCCCCTCCAACAGGGACAAGTACAGCATCTATTTCTTTCATTTCTTCCACTATTTCCAGACCTATGGTTCCCTGACCTGCTACAATTTTTTCATCGTCAAATCCGTGAACGAAGATGTAATCCTTTTGATTTTTTGCATACTCAAGAGCCTGTGAGTAATTCTCTCCAATCAGTTCCACAGTTGCACCGTAACCCTTTGTCGCTTCTGCTTTCACAATGGGGGTAGTTACGGGCATGACCACTTTTGTCTTAAGCCCCAGTTTTGAACCCGCAAAAGCAACTGCTTGAGCATGATTCCCCATGGAGACGGTGATAATTTTTCCCTTTATCCCGAAAAGTTTGTTGAAAGCCCCGCGCACCTTAAAAGAACCCGTCTTCTGAAGGTTTTCCGCTTTTATGTATACCTTCGCCCCCGTGAGCTTCGAGAAGGAATCAGAATATATGAGAGGGGTTTTATGTACGAAATTTTTTATTTTCCGGTAAGCTTCTTTTATGTCTTTTAAGGAGATCATTGCGCCTGTGTGAACTTTAGTGAAAGGCACGGGGTCCGGTAAGGGCATTTTGGACAATTTTTATTTTCATCAGGGTGGAAGTTAATTTCAGCGTTGAAGATTTCGCGGATAATTCCGGTTATCAGGTTTTTCAAAATCTCCTCCGGAATTTCCTCTTCCCATTTCAGTCGCCACTTTTTTTCATCCTGGAAGATATTTTGTAAAGAGATCACCTCTGCATAGACAGGAAGAGATGGCCTGTATTTTTCTCTGTATATTAAGATATAACAGGGAAGTTGAAGCGATTCGATCCCTCTTTCTTTTAGTTTTTTTCTTGAGAATTTTACAAAAAACTCTTCTTCGATTTTTTTCGCTTCGTGTTTTTGAGCGGTTCCTGATTTGTAATCCACAATCCTTATTTTGTTGTCCACTTTCTCTACCCTGTCCCATCTTCCAACCATTTCTACATTTTTTCCATCTACCGGAAGGGTTATTTTTACCTCGTTTTCGAGTTCAAGAATTTTTATCTCTTCCCTTTTCTCCTTTTCTTTTTGGAGGTAGTACTTAAGGACCTCTGTAACAATTCTTCCGAGTATTTCTCTTTCAGGCGTGATTACTTTTAATTCCTTTTTCAATGCCTCCTTTACATGTTTCTCCACCTCTTTTATCATTCTGTCGAAGTCTCCTTGAGAGAGTTTTTTATGGAGGAAGGGTTCAAATAGTGTTTTGAGAGCCAGATGTGTCACCCTGCCCACCTGGAAAGGTTCAACCTCTTCTTCCACTGATTCAGGAGGCGAGAGCCTGAGGACATCTTTAAAGTAAAATTTTAATGGACATTGGATATATGTATCAATATTTGTCGGGGTAAACTTTATGGTTTCAAGAAGCTTTAAAGTGTTTTCGTCTTTTTTTATTCCCTTTTTTTCTTGGTCCTCTTGTCGGGGGATGAATATCTGAACAGGAATCGTCGTTCCTTTTTCTTCCACAGGAGTTCTCTTTTTCTTCTCTATCTCCCACATGAGTTCTTCAACGAATCTGCTCCTTGGCATCTCGGGGTTTTTTATGTAGAAAAGCATGACATTCTGTGCTGACCTTATCAACCTGAGAAAGTGATACCTGTATATTTGTTCGTTGTCCCTGTAGATTGGAAGTCCGAGAAGCTGCCTTATGGAGATGGGAAATACAGGTTCATGCTTTCTTATTCCTGGAAGGATGCCTTCGTTAAGGTCGAGGACCACCACCTTTTTGAAATTGAGACACCTCGTTTCGAGCATTCCTATAATCTGCACCCCTTTTAATGGCACGCCGGGAAGAGGGATTCTATAATTTGTAGCACAGCCTTTAAACAGGCGCTTCAGCGCCTCTATTTCAAATTTTTCTTCCCTAACCAGTGAGTTTTTCATATCTTTGAGAAATTTCGTTACCCCTTCAAGTATTTCAGATGAAAGAGGATGGGACGTAAAGTCGCTCTTTTTCACAAGAAATTCAAGAATGTTTTCAAAGGCGATGCTTAAGTCCTCAAATGTGGTGACTTTTTCAAACTTCTTCACGAAAAGTTCATGAAAACTGATGAGGGCTTCCCGGTCCCCTGAATCAAACGTTTCCTCCACTTCCTGTAAGGAGAAGAATATTAATCCCTCATTTATCAGCTTCCTTTCTATTCTGCGGAAAAGAGCACCCATCACATTTCCATCTTCTTTACGGATATTTTTCACATAGGGATGCTTTATGATGGAGAGGTAAGAATGGAGATAATAGAGGTCATCCTCCTTTGTTTCCTGAAGGGTCAAAAGGGATTCCAGGAGGGAGAAGAGAGGACTTCTTGTTATCGGATATCCCATTGATACGTTGAATTCCACATCAAATCGACTTATCACATCGGAAAGGAGGGGAATGAGTGTTTCGCTTTTCGGAAGTACTATGGCGAGGTCATCCCATTCTTTTTCGTCCTTTAAGATGCGGGAGAGATGGAGGAGCTCAAAGTGAAGACTTGAGGCTGGATGAAAGGAAAGTTTTTTTTCGAGGGAGTCAGTTTCCCTGGAAGGAAGTTCTACGACATTATCAATTTTTAATTTTTCAAACATTTTGTCAAATTCTTCCCACTTTTTTCTTTCCGAGAGATGAAAGAGGAGGTAAGCGTCAATCCCTTCCCCAGCCTTCTGGATTATTTCCCTTTCGGAACTGGTGAATAAGAAGAATCCCGCAAAGAAAATTTTTTCAATATTTTTCTCTTTGAGAATTCTGGACACAGGAAGGGAAGAAGCCTTTCGGTACCTGTAGCCCCTTGTCCACATCCCTTTTTCTTCCATCTCCTGATGAAAGAGAGGAAAGAGGTTTAAGGCAACTTCTGCGATTTTCTCAGGAGGAAAGGGAGGAGAGAACTCGCTCCCGGTGGATAGAGATTTTTTCAATCCAGTTACCTTCTTCTCGTCTACAAGGGCCTCGTCCATTTCCTCTATCACCCTCAGTATCTCAAATCCCCAGAACAGGAAATCTTCAAATTTATTGAATGACTCTTTATATGGGGACGGGAGCTCAAGGTGGAACCTCTTCTTCTTCAGGATTGTGAAGAGGATATAGACAGCGTCAAGTTCATTTAAAGGGAATGCTTCAATTCCACTCCACGAAAGGAGTCTGGATACGAATTCGTCCATAGAGAAAATCATGGGAGGAAAAATTGTCTTTCTGCACTTTTTTGAAAGGGCGGAAAGCAGGTAATAATAGGGTCTCTTTCCTGGAAATACAACTGCTAAATGGGAGAGGTCATTTTCCCTCATTTCGGCGAACAATTCCTTTGTGAGTTCTTCGATCAGGTTTTCTTCAAAGGGAATAAATACGGCTTTCAGGCCCAATTCACTTCCTCCACCTTTTCTGCGTCTAAATAAACAAGAAAGCCTTTAACAGGCTTGTCCTGAAAAATCTGGGAGATCAGGGAAATGTAATCTTCAAGCTGGATTCTGTGGTCTTTCTCTCTTTTTTCTCCCCATTTGAAATCAATCACTTCCACTCTGTCGTCAAATACTATCAGTCTGTCGATCCTCCTCACTTTTCCGTCCTTTCCCAGAACCTCTTTTTCTGTGAACACCCTTTCGGAGGGAACGAGGAAGAACCTGAGAGCACTCTTTTTCAGGAAGTTGATGAGGGAGTTCAAAATGTCCGAGAGTTCCTTCTGAACTTCAGCGAAATCGGGATTCTTTTGAAGAGTTTTGAAATTTTCCCTTAAAGCCTTCGTCAGGTCTTTTTCAGAAGAAATTCCCTTTATGGTTGAAAGGAGGAGGTGAACTCCTTCCCCGATCAACATCGCCTTCCTTCTTCTTTCATCAATGATTTCTTCTCCTTTTCTCATTTCCCGCACAAATTTCAACTCCCAGTTCTTTCTGGGAGGAAGGAGAGGAATTTCCATTTCCTTTTCGGGTTTTTCCCGTCCACTATTTTTATGTTTTCCTTTTTCAACCTTATTTTCCTCCCCCAAAATGAGGGGTATATACAAATTCGCACTTTTCTTCTCGGGCAGGAATATATAGAGTTCATCCATAGCCCTGGTCATTGCAACATAAAGACAGTTTATTTCTTCCAGAAGCCCTTTTCCCGCATGTTCTTTGTAAATTGCTTTAAGTCTTTCAGAGTGTTTTTGCAGTTCCTTGGTTAAGTAATAAAATCTGAGTCCTGTTCCATCCGTATGGGATAGAAATTCTCCTTTGAAAATTTTGTCTTGCACGGTGAGAGAAATTCCAGGGAGCACAACCACAGGAAACTGAAGTCCTTTTGCCTTATGGATTGTCATCACCTTAACCGCTTCGGTTTGAAGAGGAAGGCGGAGGGTGAATTCGCTTTCCCATTCATTTGATTCTTTATTCCATTCCCTGATGAAGTCACTTATTGTGGAAATGCCCTTTCCTTCCAGAGAGGTGACGAGGTCTTCGAAATGTTTGAGAAAGGCTATGTGTTCGGGAAAAGCCTCATAAACTTCAAATTTGTTGAGGGTCATTATCACAAAGTCATAAAGGGGTAAATATCCTGTTGCACGAAACAGGTCGGAGAAATACCTTTTCCACAGGTCTCCGAAATCTTCGCGGAACCTTTCGTAAAGGAAATCGCGCCCGCTGTTATTTTCAAGCCACCTGTAAAAATTCTCTTTCGGTATCTGGCTTATTTTTTCAAACAGGTTTCCTGTGATGAAGGAAGCAAAGGAGCAATCGTTATAAGGGGCATCGAAGAATTGCAGAAGTTCAACTATTTCTCTCAGAAGGAAGTTTTCCCTTATGTCCGTGGTAAGAGTTGATTCAACAGGTATGTTTTTGGAAAGGAGAAAATGGGTCCACTTCTGCACCTCTTCGGTCTTTCTCAAAAGGAAGCATATATCCGATTTTGAAAACCTATTAAAAACTTCAAACTTGTTCAACTTCTTGAAAATTTTTTCATATATAGAATTTTCTTCATTCTCATCTTCTTTCTCAATCTTTTCTACAAATAAGAATCCCTTCTCTCCTTCACCCTTTCTCACCACCTTTTGAGAGGACTCAGCGTAAACCCTTAAAATCTTCTCTTTTGTCCCTTCTCCTGTCCTTTCTTTAATGCGATCCATGTCGAGCCATTGACTCAAATTTTCACCTGAAAAGATTTTGTTATTAAATTCTATTATCACCTTTCCGCTTCTGTAATTTTCTGTGAGCCTTTCGCACTTTATTTCATTTTTGCCCACGCTCGGGAAGGGGGGTTTTGAGAAGAGTTCTTCGAGAAGCTCTGGATCTCCTCCTCTGAAGCCATATATTGCCTGTTTGGAATCACCCACGCAGAAGAGTTCTCCCCCTTCGGAAAGGGCTTCCTCTATAAGGGGGAAGAGGTTTTCCCATTGAATTCTGCTCGTATCTTGAAATTCGTCAATGAGGAAATAGAAAATCTTTCCTCCCAGTTTTTCAAAAATTACTGGGGAAGCCTTTGTATTCTGGATTATATTTTTTGCAATCATATTGAGTTCGTCAATGAATATCACCCTTCTTTTTTCCTTCAAAGCCTTAATTTCTGCCCCTACACTTTTATACATCTCCACATAGGGTGCATATTTCATCACAGCGAACAATTCACTCCATTCCCTTAACATCTCTTCGGGATAGTCCTCCTCCGATTTTCTTTTTTTCTTCTCCGATGTTTTTTTACCCACTTCAAAAATATTTACTCCGTATTTTTCCTCAAAACTTTTTGCCCTTGAGGCAATTTCCGAATAGAAGGAAAAATCGATTTCCTCTCCTGCATTCATTTCCTTGTTCCGCAATTCCAGGGTCGTGTTAGAGAGGTTGTTTTTTATATACCATGAAATCTTCTGCCCCCTTCTCATTTTCTTCATAATTTCCTGTACGAAGTTTTCAATGATTTTTCTAATTTGCGGGTCTGTTCCATATTTCTTAAAGAGGAGGTTGCAGGCATATTCTATATAAAACTCCGAGTTTGTTATTTCCGTACTGGGCGTCAAAAAGACTTCGGCACAGAAAGGGATGGAGAGGATGAGAAAGTTGACAAAGGAATCAATGGTTTTTATCTCAAGGTCCGAATAGTTCCGAATTATGTGGTCAAGGATTTTCCTCATGTCGGATTCTTTGAGACCGTGGGTTTTCAGAAGCTTCTTAAATTCCTTGTCAATTTCCACATCCATCTTCATTTCCGGTATGGAAAGTTTTTTTAGAATTTTTATCACCCTGTCTCTCATTTCATCCGCGGCAGCATTTGTAAATGTGATGGCAAGGATGCTGTTCAGAGGAAATTCTCTTTCATTCCTTTCAGAGTCTTTGTAAAGACGGAACAGAATATCCAGGAATTTGAGAACAAGTTTTCTCGTTTTTCCTGCTCCTGCTCCAGCCTTTATTATGTGGTATCTCACAGCCATAGGCAAATTTTATTCCTTTACCCATCTTTAATCAAAAAAAACCGGCAAGGGGGTCCAATTTTTTAAAGATTTGATTTTAAAAATTTCAGATGGTATAATGATTTCAACAGGTGGGCATCCTTTAAGGGAGCCCAACCTTTGTGAAAATTAAAAAAAGAGGTGCCTGGATCCTGTGGACCGGGACACAAAAAAGAGGACAGTCCCTTCAATAAAAAAGAGGAAGGGTGGGGTTCCCATAGTAGCAATCACGGCATATGATTATGTGTTTTCAAGAATAGCCGACGAGGCTGACGTTGATATAATTCTCGTTGGGGATTCAGCAGGAATGGTGTTCAGCGGATATGAGAACACAATTCCGGTCACAATGGAGGAAATGCTCTACCATTTAAGGGCGGTGGCAAGGGGAAGGAGAAATGCACTTCTCATTTTTGATATGCCATTCGGAAGTTATCAACCCTCTATGGAGGAAGGGATAAAAAATGCGGTGCTCGCCATGAAAAACGGAGCCGAGGGAGTCAAAATAGAAGGTGGAGAGGAAATTGAAGAACTCGTCCACAGGCTGACTGTCCTGGGCATCCCTGTTATGGGACACATCGGGCTCACCCCACAATGGATTCACAGTTTTGGAGGGTATAAGGTTCAGGGAAGGGAGGAGGAGAAGAGGGAAAAGTTGAAGAGGGATGCGAGAGCCCTTGAAAAAGCAGGTGCATTTTCTATTGTCCTTGAGGGAATTCCAGCATCTCTTGCGTCAGAAATCACGGCAATGGTTTCAATTCCCACCATAGGAATAGGAGCAGGTGCGGGCTGTGACGGGCAGATACTTGTGCTTCACGATGTTCTCGGATTATTTCCGGGCATTCGTCCCACATTTGTGAAAGTGTATGAGAACCTCTACGAGAAGGCTCTTTCTGCAATAAAAAGATATGCGGAAGAGGTAAGAGAGAGGAGATTTCCGGGAGAGGAGCATTCTTACAAATGAAGGTCATAAGAAAGATAAAAAGCATGCAAAAGGTTGCCGATGAGTTGAGGAAAAAAGGGAAAAAAATAGCCTTCGTGCCTACAATGGGTTATCTCCACGAAGGACACCTTTCACTTGTCAGAATTGCCAGAAGGCGAGGAGATGTGGTTGTGGTTAGCATTTTCGTAAATCCAACCCAGTTCGGACCCTCAGAAGACTACCATTCCTATCCCAGGGATGAAAAGAGGGACCTTTCCCTGTTAAAAAAAGAAAAAGTTGACTTTGTTTTTATTCCCTCTGTGGAAGAGATGTATCCGGAGAATTATCAGACCTATGTGGAGGTTACTGAAATGTCAAAATATCTTTGCGGAAAGTCAAGACCCGGGCATTTCAGGGGAGTATGCACCGTGGTCACAAAACTCTTCAACATCGTAAAACCCCATTATGCAATATTTGGTGAGAAGGATTATCAGCAGTTAAGAATAATAGAGAGGATGATAGCGGATTTAAATATGGATGTAAAAATTATTTCCGGACCAACCGTGAGGGAAAAGGACGGACTGGCGATGAGTTCAAGAAATGTCTATCTCTCAGAGGAAGAAAGAAAATCCGCCCTTTCCCTCTCAAAAGCGCTGAATGAGGTCAAAAAAATGGTTGAGAGTGGAGAAAGGGATTGTGAGGTTCTTATAAGGAAGGCAAGGGAAATAATAGAAAGTGAACCCCATACGAAAATAGATTATGTGGAGATTGTTGACCCCCTAAAGCTTGAGCCCGTTAAAAGAATAGAAGATAAGGCTGTGATTGCCCTTGCCGTATTTGTGGGGAAGGCAAGGCTAATTGATAATATGAAACTGGAGGTGAAAAAATGAGAAGAACCATGATGAAATCAAAAATTCACAGGGCAACCGTGACCGAGGCGAATCTCAACTATGAGGGAAGTATAACAATAGATGAAAGGCTCATGGAAGCCGCGGACCTTCGTGAGTTTGAACTTGTTCAGGTCTATAACATCAACAACGGAGAGAGGTTTGAGACCTATGTGATAAGGGGCGAAAAGGACAGCGGAGTGATATGTCTTAACGGAGCAGCCGCAAGGAAGGTAGCGGTGGGAGATAAAATAATAATAGTGAGTTATGCCTCCTATGAAGAGGATGAGTTGAAAAATCACTCCCCGCGAATAGTGCTTGTTGACGATGAAAACAGAATAAAGTCAATCAAGGGAGAAACTTTCTGAGGGACATAAAAAATTGCTTGAAATGGATGGAGGAAGGGCTTATAATTTGATTAATGAAAAAAATTTTTTTCATTCTTTTCATTTTTTTGGTTTCTTACCCTGCAGGGGCTGAAAAGGTGTATATATTTACGGAAGAGGGAGAAATTATTGAGGGGGAGGTGGTTTCTCCCGAAGCACTGGGGATAAGTCCAGAAACCCTCGAAATAATTTTTGTGGAGGAAGGAACGGTAATAGTAGAGAGAATTGTGGTTGAAGAGGAGTTCATTGAAGAGGGAAGCACTCTTGTCCTTCTTGAGGAGGAAGGGAATAAATTTATAGCGGCATATGAAAGTCCATGGGAAGGAGAGGAAGAGGAAATATCGGCAGAAGAAGAGACTCTTCCAGAAGAGGAATTTGAATACTGAGCCCTTTAATGATTTGATTTTTTGAAAATTGAAATCTTCCTGGTAAAATTCTTTTAAATTAGTGACGGGTGAGGAAATGGAAAAGGCGTACAGTCATAAAGATGTAGAAGACAAATGGTATTCTTTCTGGGAGAAGAATAAGCTCTTCACTCCCGACCTGAATTCAAAAAAGCCACCTTTTTCAATGGTAATTCCTCCTCCCAATGTGACCGGTTCTCTTCACATGGGTCATGCCCTTAATAATACCATCCAGGACATCGTCGCAAGATTTATGAGGATGAAGGGGTTTGAGGTTCTGTGGGTTCCGGGAACAGACCATGCAGGAATCGCCACCCAGAATGTAGTTGAGAGAGAACTTGCAAAAGAAGGTCTTTCAAGGGAAAAGATAGGGAGGGAAGAGTTTGTAAAAAGGGTATGGAAATGGAAGGAGGAATACGGAAGTAGAATCATATACCAGCTGAAAAAATTGGGGTGTTCCTGCGACTGGACGAGGGAACGGTTTACCATGGATAAAGGATTGAGCAGGGCTGTAAGGGAGGTCTTCATAAAACTTTACAGGGATGGTTTGATTTACAGGGGGAATTACATAATAAACTGGTGTCCGAGGTGTAAGACTGCCCTTGCAGATATTGAAGTGGAACAATCCCAGGAAAATGGAAAACTTTATTATATCCGGTATCCCCTTGAAGAAGGGAATCATTTCATCACGGTGGCAACCACGAGACCCGAAACGATGCTGGGAGATACCGCTCTGGCAGTACATCCAGAGGATGAAAGGTATTTTAAATATCACGGGAAATATGCCGTCCTCCCGATTGTGAAAAGGAAGATTCCCATCATTACACATCCATGGGTAGAGAAGGAATTCGGCACAGGAGTTTTGAAAGTAACTCCCGCACACGATTTCACAGATTTTGAAATAGGAAAGGCTTATAACCTTCCTTCCGTAAAGGTGATAGATGAAGATGGAAAAATGACCGAAGAGGCTGGCGAATTTAAAGGGTTTGACAGATTTGAAGCGAGAGAAAAGATTGTGGAGAGGCTCATTCATGAAGGACTGTTTGAAAGGGTCGAACATTACGACCTTCTTCTCGGAAGGTGTTACAGGTGCAAAACAGTTGTTGAACCGCTGCTTTCTAAACAGTGGTTTGTGAGGACAAAACCTCTTGCACAAGAAGCGCTCAAAGCGGTTCAGGAAGGAAAAACGGTTTTCGTTCCGGAAATGTGGACAGTGAGCTATTATCAGTGGCTGGAAAACATAAGGGATTGGTGTATATCAAGACAGATATGGTGGGGGCATAGAATTCCAGCCTATCACTGTTCGGATTGCGGAAACATCATGGTAAGGAAAATCAAACCGAAGAAGTGCAACAGTTGTAAGGGGATAAATATAAAGGAAGACGAAGATGTGCTTGATACATGGTTCAGTTCTGCACTGTGGCCTTTCTCGACCCTTGGATGGCCAGGAAAAACAAGGGAACTGGAAATTTTTTATCCCACTTCCCTCCTTGTCACCGGTTTTGACATAATCACCTTCTGGGTAGCCAGAATGATGATGATGGGGCTTTACATCATGAAAGAGGTGCCGTTCAGAAAGGTTTACATCCATGCTCTTGTAAGGGATGCCGAGGGTCAGAAGATGAGCAAGACAAAGGGAAATGTAATTGACCCCCTTGATATGATGGAAAAATACGGAACAGATGCCCTGAGGTTTACGCTTACCGCGATGACTGCTCAGGGAAGGGATATAAAACTTTCTGAGCAGAGGATTGAAGGGTATAAACATTTCATAAATAAGATATGGAACGCAAGCAGATTCGTGTTTACTTCAGGCAAGCCCTCGGAAGAGGAAATAGTTCCTCTAACCTTAGCGGACAAATGGATACTTACAAAGTTGAACGAGACAATCGAGAAAGCAGAGAAAGCGCTGGAGAAATACGAGTTCAACATTTATGCCCAGGAGATCTATAACTTCCTCTGGAAGGAATTTTGCGACTGGTATATAGAAATAGCAAAATATCATCTCTATAAGGACGATGAAAGAAAGGGTAGAAATACTTCAAATATACTTTTTTATGTTCTTGAGAAATTTCTCAGGCTCGCTCACCCTGTCATTCCTTTTGTCACCGAAGAAATCTGGCAGAAGATTCCTTCTCGTTTCAAAAAGAAAAGCGGAACTGAGAAAAGTATTATGATGGCGCATTTTCCTGAAAAGGATGGAAATGAGTTTGAAAGGGAAGCGGGGATTTTTGAAAAGATAAAAAGGATTGTTACCACAATAAGGAATATAAAAACAGATTACAACGTTAAGGAGGAGAAAGGAGTATATTGCAAAATATGGGTTTCGGAAGATGTGGAAAAGGAGATAAAAGATGCCCTTTACATTGTTACCCACTTAACAGGAGTGGAAGGCGAAGTTATATGCGGAAAGCCCGAGAAAGAGATATTGAATACAGTGATAAGGGAGATTGAAGATATGGCAGTGGGGATAAATATAGAGGGGTTAATAATAAATATTGAGAACGAATTAAAAAGGGCTGAGGCAGAACTCACGAAGGCTGAGGAGGAACTTTCATTTCTTACGAAGAAACTTTCCAACGAAAATTTCATCTCAAAAGCACCACAGGATGTTATCAAAAAGACAGAAGAGGAGGTAACTCTCCTTTCTCAGAGGGTAAATGTGCTCAAGGAGAAGATAAAAATTCTGTCGGGGATGAAAGGTGCTTGAGATTCCAAAACACATAATCGAGGATATTGTAGAGAGGGCTATAGAAGAAGATCTGCCATACGGAGACAAGACCACAGATTACCTCTCTACCATAAAGGATTGTCCTTCAAAGGGATTCATAAAGGCAAAGGAGAAACTTATCCTCGCTGGAATTGATGTGGCAAGAGTCGTTTTTGAAAAAATAGATCCGCTCGTATCATTTACCCCGATGAAGAAAGATGGAGATGAAGTGGATAAGAAAGAAGTGATAGCAATTGTCTCAGGAAGGGCATCTTCTCTCTTAAAGGGGGAAAGGATCGCCTTGAACATACTCTCCCATTTGAGCGGAATAGCAACCTATGTAAAAAAGTTAACAGCCCTTCTGGAAGGGACAGGAATAAAACTCGTTGACACACGAAAGACCCTTCCGGGACTGAGGGCACTTCAAAAATATGCGGTGAGGATTGGAGGCGGGTATAATCACAGGTTTTCCCTTTCAGATGGTCTTCTTATAAAGACCAATCACATAAGGCTGGTTGGCTCTCTAAAAGAAGCAGTGGAGGAGGTAAGAAGAAAAAAGGGACCGTTTGTGAAGATAGAGGTGGAAGTGAAAAATATGGAAGAGCTGAAATCGGCGATAGAGTCAAAAGCAGATATGATAATGCTTGACAATATGAGCGATGAGGAGATAGAAGAGGCATTGAGGATGATAGATGGAAAGGCAGATGTTGAGGTTTCAGGAGAGATTACAGAAGAGAGGATCAAAAGGTTAAGGGAGATGAAGGGGATAAGTTATATTTCCATGGGGAGTATAACCAATTCGGTCCGGGCTGTTGACATAAATTTTGAGCTCATGAAGGATGAAGGTTGAACTTGTAAGTATTACTCCCGATGTGGAGAAGGTGATAGAAAAAGCAGGACGCACATCCTATCAATCTTTTGAAAAAGAGGGAGAGGGAACTGAAAAATCATTTATAAAGATGCTTCTTAAGAAAGGGCATCACTCGGTGCTGGAACACGGATGGGCGACCTTCAGGATAAAGGGGGTTTCAAGGGCTTTGACCCATCAGCTGGTCAGACACAGAATAGCCTCCTTTACTCAGAAATCGCAGAGATATGTAGATGAAAGTAATTTTTCGTGGATAACTCCCCCTTCCATTTGTGAAAATCCAGAAGCCCTTAAAATCTATGAGGAATTTATGAAGACAGCGAGAGAGGTGTATAGAAAACTGAAAGAGGCAGGGATAAAATCTCAAGATGCAAGGTATGTCCTTCCAAATGCGACTGAGACCGAAATTGTGGTGACTGCTAATATGAGGGAATGGAGGCATATCATTCAATTAAGGGGAGACCCATCGAGTCAATGGGAGATAAGAAAGGTGGCCATAGAAATCCTGAAGATTTTGAAGAAGTATTCGCCAACCATATTTTGTGATATGGAAATAGATGAAAAGGAGGAGAGGGTAATAATAAAACCAGTTGAATAAACCCCATGGAGATAGAGGAGATACTTTCTTTTCCCAGGGTAAGGGAAATTATGAGAAATGGCGGAACCATCATGGTAATAGGAGATACGAACGCGGGGAAGACAACTTTGTGCCAGGTTCTTATAAAAATGGCAAATGCAGAAAGAAAGGGGTTTCTTGATCTGGATCTCGGACAATCAACGTATCTTCCGGGAACCCTCACTGCGTACGGGATATGGAAAGAAAGAACGGAAGCGGTTCATTATTTCGTGGGAAGCATAACCCCATCCGGAGTTATCCCGGATGTTTTGAGGGGAGTTTTTCAACTGAAGAAATGGCTTGTAGAAAGGAATGTGGATTTTATTACCGTAGATACAACAGGATATATTAACCATCCTGAAGCAATATCTTTAAAGGAATCCAAAATAAAAGTGCTTTCTCCTGACTTCGTCATTGCCCTCGTATGGGAAGACCTCGTGCCTCTCGTTAAAGAGATACTTCTTCCCCTTACAAAGGATTTTTTGATTGCAACTCCCTCTTCAAAGGTTAAAGCCAGGGGTCCTGAGGAGAGAAGAAAATACAGGGAAGCGCTTCTAAGATTATATTTTGAGAATGGTGTTGCAAGGTACCTCGCCCTTCCCTTCGGAGAGGAGGATGAAAATAAGAAATTTTTAAAAGGAAGGCTTATAGGATTACTGGACGAATTTCACTTTATGCTTTCCTGTGGAATCATAAACTCCTTTGAAAACGGAAAACTGGAAATCGTAACTCCATACGTGCAGGACTTGAAAAAAATAAAATTTATAAAGTTTGGCAATTTGATGGTGAACCCCCGCACTGGAGAACATAAGACCTTATCAGATCATTCAAACTGTGAGAATAACCTTCTTGAAATGACTATTCTCTGAGCCTGTCCGGTTCCTTCAAATATGTCAAATACCTTTATGTCTCTGTAGCACTTTTCAACAAGATGGTGGTATTCAAGCGTTCCTTCTGCTCCGAGAAGGTCGACACATTTTGATGTGACCCACAGGCAGACAGGCGGAGCATAAGCCTTTGCCATAGATGCCTCTTTAGCATTGGGAAGCCTGTAATCGATCATATACGCTGCTTTCCAGCAGAGAAGTCTGGCAGTATCAAGAAGTCTCTTCATGGTATTGAGGGTTTCTTTTATGGAATGGTAAAGGGGAATGGGTCTTGAAAGCATGTAGTTTTCCTTGAAGTAATCCCTTGTATATTCATACGCTGCCCTTGCTATTCCTATACCCATTGCAGCAACGGCAGGTCTTGTCAGGTTGAAGGTCTCCATTGCAGCCTTAAAACCTGCCTTCTCCTTATACCTTTCCTCTCCACCGAGGAGGTTTTCAACAGGAACCCTGCATTCATCAAAAACAAGTTCTGCGGTTTCCGATGCCTTCAATCCCATTTTCTTTTCAATTTTGCCCACATAAAATCCAGGCGTTCCCTTTTCAACTACAAAAACCCTGTGCCCTTCTCTTCCAAGGGAGGGGTCTATTGTGGCAAACACCACATTCCATGTTGCCCTTGCTCCGTTGGTTATAAAGATTTTGGTTCCATTCAGCACATAGTAATTCCCTTCTTTTCTGCAGGTCGTTTTTATTCTCGCCACATCGGAGCCTGCACCGGGTTCTGTGAGGGCATATGCTCCCCATCTCGGTTCATCTCCCTCGAGCATTCCGAAAAACCTTTCCTGCTGTTCTGGAGTTCCCATCAGAAGGACAGGCGGTCCCCCGAGTCCAGGTCCGGGAAGGCTTATGGCAACCCCCACATCTCCATACGCTATTTCTTCGGCAGCGAGAATTCCAATTCTTGCCATCTCTCCAGGTCCTTCTTTGCTTGTCATCTCTTTTCTCCTCTTTCCCATATCTCCTCCAAGAGCCATCCTTATTCCCATGGCTTTCGCTTCTTTAAAGAAAGGGTGATCGGGGGGAAGGGGTTCCCCTTTTTTATCGCATTCCAGCCCGAGTGGTCTCAGTTTTTCCAGAGCCAGCCATCTCACCATTTCCAGAATATTTTTCTGAGCAGGGGTTAATTCTAACTCCATTTTCTCACCTCCTTAAAGTTAAAGGTTTTCAAGGGCAATTCTAAATGCCTCCGGTCTTCCGAAGGCATTGGCAAGTTCCCTCACATCCCTCATCCACTTTTCAACCGGATGGTCTTTTATATATCCATGTCCTCCGAGGATCTGAACGGCATCTGCTGATATGGCTGAGGAATAATCCACTGCCTGAAGGTATGCTTCAATCGACCAGTCTGTAACCGAAGATTTAACAAATTTGTCCTGTGTTTCAGAATTTTTATCAAACTCATAAACTGCCTTCCACAGTATGGCTCTTATAGCCTCCACCTGTATAGCATCATCGGCAAGCATGAAGGAAATTGCCTGATGTTTTGCAATGGGCTGGTCAAAAGCCACCCTTTCCATGGCATACTTTAAGGAATACTCCTGAGCCGTTTTTGCTAGCCCCAGAAGGAGTGAGGAGATAAAAAGCCTTGTCCTCACCACCGCCTTCCAGAGATTTTCATGAGAAAGGGCGTCTTCCGTGAGGCACATGTCCTTTTTTGCCTCCACATCTTTCAACAAAATTTCTATTGCAGGAGAAGACTGAACACCGCATCTGTGAATGGATTTTCCCACTTCCACATCCTTTAATCCTTCGAGGAGGAAAAATCCCACTTTATTTTCAGCCCTGGCTGGAATCAAAAGGAAATCCGGGTTATCAACCTCAATTATCCCTCTGCCCGAGAGTTTGTAACTTCCGTCCGTTTTTGTCCATTTAATGGGAGTTATCACTTCGTCAGGTAAAAATTCACTTCTCAAAAGGTATGCTTTTTTCATCCCCGTGAGAACTGGTTTTAAATATTTTTCCTTCATTTCGTCGGTCCCCAGTTCAAAAAGGAAATAGGAGTAGGGAAGATGGATGAACAGGGAATAAGCGGCACCAGGGTCTCCTGCAGCAATTGCTTCGGTGACGAGAGCCCTGTGAAACATTCCGAGTCCAGCCCCGCCTACGCTTTCTGGAAATTCTATTCCCAGCAGTCCCATTTCAGCAACTTTCTTTCTCAATTCAGCGGAAATCCCCTTTTCTTCAATAATCCTTATGTTCGGAACTATTTCTTTCTGGGCAAACTCATTTGCGGTTTCCCATAACATCTTTTCATCTTCGTTCAAGGAGAAATCTATTCCCATCTTTTCACCTCCTTAAAGTTCTCCAAAAACGCCTTTACCATAGTATAAAAATTTTATTACAATAGTAATAAATGTCAAGAAAAAAGTGCTTTGTTGAATAATTAACTTTGCAGAGAGTTTTTTTGGGGGGTCTTTAGAAAATTAAATTTATCCTCCTTCATTCTTACCATCCATACCGCCCTCTTAATCGCTCATTTTCTCCTTAACGATAAGTAAGGTTTCTTTCAGGCTAAACGCCTGCAACAGAACACAATGCTTTTTTATTTTCCCTCTGTATGTGAATAAAAAAGGATAAAATATAGAAAAACTGTTCAATTTGAAAGCCCATATCCCATAAAATCCACAATGTAAAGCTAATTATTCAACAAAGCAAGAAAAAAGGTTGCTTTTCTTCGGACTAATTTCCCCTCCTTATCACAACCTGCAGTATGTTTTTCTTTCGATCAGGTGATGTGACGAAGAAAGAGGCTTCCCCTTCCTTATCTACGTACTCCCTTAATTCCCTGGAGATGGGAACTTCATAGCCTGGATATTTTCCGTAATCTCCTCCCTCTTCCTTTACATATATCTCCCCGGTATATGAAGACTTTTTGAACTTTATGGTAAAAACATATTTGTTTCCGGGAAGGACAAGGAATTCATAGGGTTCTTTTAATTTCTCATCCCCAACAAGCACTTGCTCTGCATCATCAACGAATGTAAACCTGACAGTAAATTCGAGAGCGCCTCTTATAAGAGCCTCTTTTCTTTCTTTTTCATATTTTTCATAAGCCAACTCCCTTGAGGGACCACAGGAAAAAAGAAGAAGGAGACATAAAAGTTTCTTCATTCTTTTATTTTACGGGGAAAACTGAAATTATTCAAGCAAAATGTTTTCATACTGCTTTCTCAAGACCTTTTTGTCAATTTTCATAGTTGCTCCGTAAGGCATTTCCTCTACAATGATCACCTTTCTGGGTGCTTTGTATGCAGCGATGTTCTCCTTTGCCCACTGGAGCAGTTCTTCTTCCGTTGTTTTTGCTCCAGGTTTTAATCTCACAACGGCAATCGGTTTCTGCCCCTTTATTTTGTCCTTTACTCCTATAACCGCAACCTCTGCTATGTTTGGATTTGCCATCATTTCCTCTTCCACTTCCTTTGAGAACACCGAATATCCTCCAACCTTTATCATGTCCTTCTCTCTGTCAACAAAATAAAGCCTTCCCTTTTTGTCCATTCGCATTATGTCTCCTGTTCTGAACCATCCATCCTTGAAGGCTGTTTTGTTTAACTCATCAGCCTTCCAGTATGCCTTTATCACCCTTGGTCCCCGCACGATAAGTTCACCGGGTTCACCTACTTTAACCTCATTCCAGTTTTCATCAACGATTTTCACCTCCATATTTCCTCTCGGTTTTCCCACACATCCAAAAGGTTTTTCCCTCCACTTTCTAAAGAAAAATGGGTGGATGTAAATTGCTGTGATTCCTGTGGTTTCTACCTGACCGTATCCCTCAAAGAAGAGAGGAGGCAGGATTTGTTTGCCGAAAAGTCTTATCCCTCCATATCCCAGAAATTCCTCCAGGTATTCCCTTGGCAAGGCGTCGGCTGCACTCCCCCACACTTTCATTTTGGAAAGGTCATAGTTTTTGGCTCCCGCAATTGACAGCATAGCATACATTGCAGGAACCCCTATAAAAACTCTAACACCGTACTTTTCCATTATTTGAAGGGCAGTTTCGGGTTCAAATCTTGACATGAAAATTGATGGAACGCCCATAGAGCAGAGAGAAACCATCGCTACATATCCCATAACATGAGCAAGGGGAACCACAAAAAGTGCAAGGAAGCGTTTAAATGTGGGAGATAAGCCACCGATGAGAGCCATTCTTTTGATTGTCCTTGCAACTGCTTCTTCGTGCAGGATAGCACCCTTTGGGTATCCCGTGGTTCCCGAGGTATACAGGATAGAAACCATGTCATCGGGTTTTTTTTCAACAGGTTCAAGTTCTTCACTTGATTTCAGCATCAATTCAGCGAGACTGTAAAACCCTTCGGGCACCTCTTCCCTCGTGAGCATAACCCATTTTTTTATTGATGGGAACCTCTTCGGATCAACTATACTTGCGTTGAAAACCTGTCTGTCTGTAACCAGGACATCTGCTTCTGCGTTTTCCACCACATACCGTATCTCGTGGGATTTATACATAGCGTTGAGAGGGACAACAACCGCGCCAATTTTCATTCCCGCAAAATAAGCAAAAGCGAGCTCTAGTCTGTTCATGGTAATGAGTGCAATTCTATCTCCCTTTTTCACACCCAATTCCTTAAAGGCATTTCCCATTCTGTTTATGAATTTAAGCATATCCTTATAAGTAAAAGAGGAACCCCTGAAGAATCCGTAATCCAGTTCTTTCTCAAGGAAAAATATCTTTCTGTCTCCATATATTCCCGCCAGAATGTCAATCCAGTTGGAGGAGGTAAATTTATTATAGGCGAGGAGAACCTTAAAAAGTTTCTTCAGATAAAATGGCTTTGTGTTTTCCAGCTGAATTCTTTCTCGGGCATTCATCCTCAATACCTCCTCTTATTATAGTAAGAAAATGTTATTACAATAGTAACAAAAAAGTCAAGCGAATTTTGTAGGGCTCTCTGAAAAACTTCTGGTGTAATTTTAAGGGATTTTGTTTTGAATTTATTTCTGGATTTTCTTCTGGATTTTTTCTCCCGTTTTCCTATTTCCTTCTCATCTTTCAATTTGAGACCCCCCACAATGTAAAGTTAATTGTTCAACAAAGCAAAAAATCAAAAACTTCACCCCAATTTTTATTCCCCCTTTGTCAAAAAATCAAAAATCCCTTCCAAAAAACTCTCAAAAAATAGCCCCACTTTTTCAGAGGTCTCTATGTGGAGTACATTTTCAGTTTTTGCAAGCCCTTTCTTTAAAAACTTCTTCTGGTTCAAAGGGCTCAGAGTAGAGGTTTCTGTAGACTGCATAGTAATAAATCACTTTTTTCACATAGTTCTTTGTTTCAGAAAATGGAATGGATTCAATGAAGTCAAACGTATTCATCTCACCGAAATCTGAACACCATCTGCTCACATTTTCGGGACCGGCATTATATGCTGATAGGGCGGGAACAAGTTCTGAAAACCTGTCAATGAGAAATTTCAGGTACCATATTCCCATCTTTATGTTCACATCTGGAAGGAAAAGTTCTACAAGTTCAAAATTTTCCATCCGAAGTTGTGAGTTTATAAAAAGGGCTGTGGGTTTTATAATTTGCATAACCCCCCTCGCATCAGCCCTTGAAATCGCAAACCTCTGAAAAAGACTTTCAGCCTTCATCACTGCGAAGACAAGATAAGGGTCAATAGAAAACTCTTTCGCATATCTGAAAACGCTGTCCTCATATGCAAGGGGATAATAAAAAGAGGGAGGAGCATTTTTCAAAAGCATTATAAAATCAGGATATTCCTTTGAAATGGAATAAAACAACTCCGTAGCCCTTTCCGGATAATTCCTGAGGATGTGATTTACCTCCTTTTCAATCAGTTCAAAAATACCGAGGGAAAGAAGGGCTGAGATTTTTCTCTCGTTGGGAAGTGGACCTGTGAAATACCAGTTTTCATCCTTTTTCACTGGAAATGGAACATCCCTTACATAATAACTGGCTGAAATCCAGTAGTAGTCCGGCATTGCTTTCTCCATGAAATTTCTGAGAATATTATTCGCCCCTTCAACATCGCCGCTCCTCCTCATTGCTTCAGCCATCCAGAAAATCGCCTTTGAATTCAACTTCTGGTCATAACCTGTGATCGGAGCGAGATAATTCAATGAAGATGGGTCATTCCTTTTTATCAAATGCCACGCAATTTCCCATCGGGCATCTGGCACAAGGTCAGAATCTGGAAATCTTTCTATAAACTTCTTGAAGAGATTTTCATCTTTTTTTATAAGAGCGACCTTGAAAAAGGCATTATCTGCAAATTCGCAGCCTGGATATTTTTCATAAACCCTTCTGTACAGGTCAACAGCGTTTCCTTCTCCGTAACGCTCTGCAATCTTTCCCAGAAAGAACTCTGCCTCACATTTCAGGGAGGGGGGAAGAGCATTTAATGAACTTTTGAATTTTTCTTTTGAATCACGAAGTTTTTTCGTATAATACAGTGCTTCTCCCATAAGGAACTGGAACACCGGCTCGTCCTCCAGGGAAAATCTCTCTCCCCATGAAATCACATCTTTCCACCTCTCCTCCGCCGCAAGTCCTCTCATCTTCTCCAGAATCATTTCCCTTGTAATCCAGTTTTTTACTTCTTCCTCACCGCATTCCTCTGCTATCTCATCAAATTCAGCAAGAAAGAAATTCTTGCTCAACACCGCTTCTTTAAAAACCTCCTTTGCCTTTTCAAAATCCTCCCTTTTGCAATGAACTTTTGATTCAAGCACTTTTATCTCGGTTTTTAGCGGGCAGACAGGTAAGTATTCTTCCCTGAGGCTTTTAAGAAGTTCCTCATACAGTTCCATTTTATAAAGGGCTTTTATCCTTAGGAGAAGCCCGTCACACAGGACCGCTGAATCCTTAAAGGATTTTAACGATTCAATAGCCTCAAGAGCAGCCTCCGGTTCCTCGTTTTCAAAAAAAGCCACGGCAAGGTAATAATGGATGTAATCCTTTAACTCAGGAGAGAGTTCAACTGCACGGGAGAGATACCTTTTTGCATATCTTGGTTTTCCAGTTTTTAAAAGGGAAAGCCCTGCAAGGAAGTTCAGCCTCCAGTCATCGGAAAACTCTGTAAGGTTTCTCAGAAAGAACACCGCAGATCTTTTGAACCTCATCGTGTTGAACAGGTCTACACCCTCTTTGAGCGATATCTCCTTTTTCGGCTTTTCCAGTTTTTCCTCAACATGAAGGACTACTTTCTTTTCGCAGGAGAAAAATATGAGGATGAAAAAGAGAATAAGCTTTCTCACCGGTCGATAACCCTTGTAGAAGCAATAAGGTCTCCCACCCTTTGCCCTGTGGGTTCTTTCCAGATAAGGTAAACCTCAACAATGAGGAAGGAGATTGCGAAAAGTGCTATGAGCATTCCTAAAAATGGTATGTAGATTGAAAGAAGAGTAAGGAGCACCGGAGCATTTCTTAAAACAGATGCGGTCAAAGATGGTTCTTTTCCTTCGGTGGTTACGACTTTTAATCTCGTTAGTTTTTTCCCAGCAGAAAAACCGTTTCCCGTGTCTGAAAGAAGAATGTATGTGCCTCCCAGAATTATCCCTATGAATCCAAAAACTCCAACGCAAAGAAAAAAAATAATAGCATCGATTGTTTTTGCTAAAATTCTTCTGATTACAACACTATTCATCTTCCAAATTTCCCTCAAATATGACGAAAGCCATAGCGGGTCTCTTCTGAGTTTCTTTCATTGCAAAAAGTATTCTGTCGAGCTTCCACCCTTTTTCCGTCCATTCGTTTAATACCTTTTCAATCTCCTCCGCGGTGACTGTGGAGATTTCGACTACCTTGTAGGCCATTTTTAAGAAAGATAGCAGAATTTTCCCCTCTCTTCAATTTCTCCTGCACATACACATCGTTCTGACCTTGTGGGTGTTTCATTTTCATTTTTGTCTTTTATGGGAACATAATGACGCCCTATCCATGTTCTGGAGAGGAATTTTTCGCAAGGCATATTTCTGTTCATATACCTTTTCCGAAGCAAGTCCTCTTCATGCTTGAGAAGTCAGTCTTCTTCATCCAATTTTATCCCGTTTAACTCAAAATCTCCGACCTCCTCCCCCTGGTAACGATATGTGTTTCTACAAAAAGACCTCTGGAAAAGTGAGGCTATCTTTTGAGAGTTTTTTGGAAGGATTTTTGATTTTTCTTGAGGTTTGATTTTTGTTTTGTCCTTTTCTAATTGTGAAGAGGAAAATTAGAAAATTTAAGAGGATTGTTAAGGAGATAAAAGAAAACCTTTTTTCCCGAGGTAGTATATCCTCTTTACATAAAAAGTTGTAAGAAGGGGTTACAGGCATATATTGAGGGAAATAGGGAAATGGAAGAAAAAATCCAGAAAGAAACATCAGAAATAAATCATAACAAAACCCCTTAAAATTAAACCCGGGGTTTTTTCAGAGAGCACTACAAAAATTTGTTGAAAAGGAATTTTTTTCTGTTATCCTGTGAAGAAAACAGGGGGTGATTTATGAAGAGGTTTCTACTCATAGCAATAGGGTGTATGGCGTTTTTTTCGCAGAAGGGGAACGCAGGCATACTGAGTGCGGGAATCAAGGTTCCCATTGGAACTGGTATTTACTGGAATTCCGAGACCTATTTATTTTCTCAATTCGGAGCAGGAGGATATTACGAGTTAAAATACAAATTCATAGGATTTGAGATGGATTGCATCTATGAGAGAGGCGGAGATGTGGCAAGCGAAGATTTTTCAACATCAAATATCTTTAAATTGAACATCTACGGTAAGCTGATAGGGGGACCTTATTACCTCTCTGTAGGTCCTGAGTTTGCCTGGGATAGAATATGGGACGGAGAGACATTTCTTTCCTTCGTTCTGGGATACAACTTTGAGATAGGAGGTGTTTTAAATCTGATTTTTGAATTCCCGAAAGTAGCCACCTCATTCTGGGAAGAGGATTATAAGTATGTTGAGGTTCAATTGAGATTTGGAATAGGAATTGCCCTGTTTTAAAGTTTTCCCTTCTCTCCTCACAATGTTCGTGTGCTTTTGCATTGTTGGTTGACATTTAAGAGGATAAAAAGTGTATTTCATCTGAAAATTTCATCCTGCGAGTGTTTTCGTCCCCTGACCATGAAATTTTCAAGACCTTCTTTTTCACCTCCTCCCAAAAAGAAAAATTCTCCCTCTTTGGGGGAGATACAGGTGGATGATTTTTCAAAAAATAAAAAAATAAACGAAAAAATTTTGAGTGGTAAGAAATCCTCCCAACTTTCCCTTCAACCCTTCTCAGCAGAGGAAGGTTCTCGGATAATTGCTTCCCCAACCTTCCTTTAAAAAAGGAGGGAGCAAAAGAGGGATATCAGATCGGTTGTCTCCCCGGCTTTCCCCCTTTTAACCCTTCCCAACCTTCCCTTACGAAGGGAAGGAGCAAAGGAAAGGAATTAGATTGGTTGGAATCCTTCCAGCAAAGGAAAAATCTCGGATTGGATGCTTCTCGGTCCTTCCTCCCGGTTTCAATATTCCCCCTTTTAGTACAGGCTGAATTGGAGGGTTCCTGTTCAGGATAGTTAAGGAAGACCTAAAAGGATCGGGTCTTTACTCTTGAATTTTTTGGAGGGTGGTAGTTCATTTCATATTGACTGCATCCTTCGGGTAGAAATTTTAATGAGGCAATGCGGCGACTTGACAAGGAAGGGGGTTTTGGATAAAATATAATCATGCCTTTAATAAAAATAGATAGGTCAAAATACCTTGCAGCAGCCCTGAACCGTCTGAAAGAGGTCCCAGTTATACCTCCTCAGGTTGCATTTAAAAAGCTTGAAGAGCTGGGTTACAGGGGACAGGAGAAGGCAAGAAAGGCAGTATGCCTTCTTGCATACAGACATGTGAGAAGATTAAAAATGATCCACCTTTACGGATATCCGAGAATGGAACTTCCTCCCCATTCCAACTTCCTCCTCATGGGTCCTACAGGGTGCGGAAAGACATTCCTCGTGGAACTCCTTTTCAGGGAAATTTTGAAACTTCCGACAGTAATAATTGATATAACCGGGTTTTCGGAAACCGGATATGTTGGAGATGATGTAAAAACGATCCTGACGAGGTTACTTTATGTAAGCGATTTCAATCCTCACTGGGCTGCTTTTGGTGTGGTCTGTATAGATGAATTTGATAAACTGGCAACTACCAGAAACACCGCAAGATTTGACGGTGCTGGGACCACAAAGGATGTAAGTGGATTAGGGGTTCAGAGGGAACTTCTAAAACTTCTTGAGGGAAGCGAGGTTCATGTTCCTCTGGATTTCAACAATACCTGTTACAGTGAGAGAATAGCCATCTCCACAGAGGACATCGCTTTTATCTGCTGTGGCGCCTTTTCCGGTTTCAAATCTGCTGCCGTCTCAAAGACGGCGGGGATTGGATTTGAAAAGGAACTGATAGGAGAGGAGAAAGAAAAGATCGCTGTTCACCTTCAGGAAAGTCTGATAGAAGATACCGAGAACTTCAGCGTATACGGCTTTCTGCCGGAACTCATCGGAAGGTTTAACAGGATAATAGCCCTTGAACCGCTTTCAAAAGAAGTATTGAAAGACATTCTACTTTCAAATGTTGTGGAGAAATACAAAAAGGAATTTTCCCTCGAGGGATTTGAACTAGAGGTTGATGATGAGGTCCTTGATATTATAGTTGAAGAGAGTCTGAGAAAGCAGACCGGAGCAAGGGGTTTGAACTCCGCTCTTTCAAAGTATATAGAAGAGGCTGCATTCGGACTATTTGGGCAAAAGAAAAAGGGAAAGGTTTGTTTAAAGGTCGAGGAGGGAAAGATAGTCCACAAAGTTTATTATTGATGAAGGTTTTCTTCTTACTCCTTTTGTTGACCCTTCATCAAAAAGAAGGGGTGGAAAAAATAAAAAAAGGATATTTTCTTATAGAGATGGGGTTTTATTACGGAGAAAGGAAGGTGGACGAAGAATATGATGGAGAAGAGGTTTCAGGAACGATGGCTTCAACAAGGGCTGTCCTGAGGATTGCAGGAAAACCCTTAAATTTTCTGGAAGCCTTTGGCATACTTGGAATCGGAAATGTATCATTTGATGTGTATGACTTTACTTATGATTATCTCACTCCTTTTAATGGAAGTTATGAACTTCTGTACGGAGGAGGGCTGACATTTAACTTTCTCCTTCCAGATCCTCCGTCATTCATTGGAGCATTCGTTGAAGGAAGTTATCAGAGGTTTTTATCAAGGGACAGGGTTGCCCTCATGGATACAGGATGGGTAAAGGAGGTTATTGACTGGCAGGAACTTGAACTGAAATTGGGACTTGAAAGACCTTTTGGGTTCTGGCACATAAAAGGGGGGATAAAGGGTTCTGAACTTTTGGGTACAGATAAGATAAAAAGCAATGGCAAAGGGGAATACAAAATGAGTGCATCAAACAAGATAGGAATTTTCTTCTCCTTTGACATATATCTTGAAAAATCCCAGAAGACCGCCTTTTATATTGACCTCTCAGCGATTGATTCAAACTATTTCAAGTTAGGGGTGAAGAGATGGCTGTGAAGAAATGGATTTTCACATTCATACTTTTTTTCTTCACCGGTTGCGCATCAACGGGCGGCTATTACTCCTATAAGTTTCCAGAGCCACCCTCTTATCCATATCCAGCAACAGTATTCATCATTGAGAGGTACCCCTATCCCCTGTGGTGGGATGACTGGCTTTTTTATGGAAGGGTATATTTTTACATTCCCGTTTATCAGGAAAGATATATCCTGAAAAGAAGGGTCAGGTAGACCCTTTTAAAACAGAAATCTTGAAAGGAAGGTCAAAAAGGTAGCAACAAAGGTATTAAAAAGGGCTGCAAGGATTGCGAACCTTCCACCGAAATTCCTCCAGGTATATATTATCGTCGCAAGGCAAGGAATATAAAAGGTCACGAAGATGGTAAATCTGACTATTTCGCCCACAGACATAGAAGAAGATATATCCGTGGTGCCGAGAGCAGCCATAAGCATGATCATTGAAAGCTCTTTTCTCAAAATCCCAAAAATGAGGGTGATTCCCACAACAGGCGGAAGACCAAGCACTCCTTTGATAAACGGTGCGAGAAAAGAGTTTATGCTATCTTCTAAATTGAAAACCTTTAAAAGGGAAAAAAACATGCTTCCAATAATGAGAATAGGCCATGCCCTGAATATGAAATCCTTTGCCCTGAACCAGACCTTTTTGAAAACCATGTTCATATAGGGAGGTCTGTAAGGAGGTATTTCTATTATCAATCCAGGTGCAGGTGCAGTGAGTGCAGCAATGAGCCTTCCCGAAATTCCAATAATGAGAAGGTTCAAAAGGTAATAAATCACCACCGCATAAAACCCACCGTAAAATCCAGTCATCGCAAGAATTACAGCCGTTCTCGCCGAACAGGGGATCAAGCCCGCCAAAAGGGCTACCTTTTTCCTCTCCGATTCAGTCTCAAGAATTTTTGTGCTCATTATCGCAGGAACATTGCAACCATACCCTATCACAAAGGGAATCACCGATTTTCCGTGAAGCCCTATTCTGTGCATTATACTGTCAAACGCAAAGGCTATCCTCGGCAGAATTCCCGCATCCTCTGTTATAGAGAGAATAAAAAGAAGGGGCAAAAGATAGGGCAGGACAACTGCAATACCCCCTCCTATCCCCTGAACCAATCCCTCTATAAGCCGGTAAAAGGGACCTTTATACCTTGAGAGATGGTCAAGAATTTTATCAAGAGGAGAGAGGGCAATTTCTTCAATCCACCCTCCGAATGAAAATATTACAAAAAGAACGAGAAAGAAAAAGGAAATGGAAAACAGATATCCCCTCCATCCGGTGAGAAGAAATGCATCTATTCTGTTTTCAAGGGTGCTCCTCTTCCCCTTGTAAACCCTCGCCACCTCCTCAAAGGTCTTCATCGCTAACGCATGCCTCTCCTTTACAATCGTCTCTGCCAGTTTACCATCATCTATTTCTTCCGCACCCTTGACCTGCCTTTTGAAAAACTCATCCCCCTCAAGAATTTTTATCGCGAACAGCCTGCCCCTCTCGTCTTTAATGGAAAACTTCTCCATGCATTTTTCAATCTCCCTCTCCACCATTTCATCATATCTAAAAGGATAAGGCTTCCTCTTCGTTTCCGCCACCTTTATTGCAGAATGAAATAACTCCCTTATTCCCTTCCCCTTTATCGCTATTGTCTTTATCACAGGAATTCCAAACTTTTCCTCCAGTTTTTTCTCATCAATTACTATCCCTTTCTTCTCAGCCTCGTCTATCATGTTGAGACATATTACCATGGGAATATCGTATTCAATGAGTTCAAAGGTGAGTTCAAGGCTCCTTGACATAACAGATGCGTCTATAACATTTATCACAACATCAAAATCCCCCTCAAGAAGGAACTTTACCGCAGAAAGCTCCGCTTCATCTATGGTGGAAAGGGAATAGGTTCCCGGAAGGTCAATGAGTTCAATGGTTCTGTCCTCGAACTTTATCTTCGTTTTTGTATATTCAACGGTCGTCCCCGGAAAATTGCTCACTATGGCTTTATAACCTGCAACTGCGTTAAAAATGGTGGATTTCCCGCAGTTGGGTTGTCCCGCAAGTGCTATTTTTGCTGTTTTCTCTTCCCTCATTCAATCTCCTCCACGATTATTTTCCTCGCTATCCCCCTTCCCATAGCGATTTTTGTCCCCTTTGTTATGTTCTCAATCATAAATGGACCCCTCTCCTCCATCCCCACGACCACAACAATCTCGTCTCCAGGGTCAATGCCCAGCGCCATCACCTTCCTCCTCAACCCCCATCCCCCGGCAAAACCCTTTACTCTCGCCCTTTTCCCTGTTTTCATATCCGCTATTGTCATAGTGAAAATGAATATCATTTTCTAAAAACAAATTCAAGAAAGTGCATTCCTCCTCCCCTTTCAGGAAAATTTTCAGAAACTAGAATTACTCCTCTGCTTCACCCCTTGATGTCCCTTCAAAGATCTCAATCCTCGCATTCTTTCTCAGGTTTTCTACATACTCTTTAAAAACTTCCTCTTCCTTTTCCTTTCTCAAAAGGTTCTGTGCCCTTTCCCTTGCGGACTCAAAAGGAGTAATTTCGGCAGGTTTTCTATCTTCAAGTTTTATTATATGAAATCCATACTCTGTCTGAACTATATCACTTATCTCTCCCTTTTTTTTAAGAGCGAAGGCTGCGTCTTCAAAAGACTTCACCATTTTTCCCCTTGAAACATATCCCAGGTCTCCTCCGCGGTCTCTACTTCCCGGATCCATTGATACTTCCCTGGCGACCTTTGCAAAATCCTCGCCTTTCTTCAACCTTTCCTTTACCTTCTTCGCCTCATCAATTGATTTGACAAGGATGTGTCTCACCTTTACGGATTCGGGACTGGAAAACTGGTCTTTGTGGGAGTCATAATACTTCCTGACCTCTTCATCGGTAATGGAGATGTCCTTCGTCACATCTTCTTTCAACCTCGAAATTATCATCTGGTCTCTCAACTCCTTCCTGTATTCCTCTTCTTCCATTCCCTGCTGCTGAAGTGCTAATTGAAAGGTCTGTTCTCCGTACTTCTGCTTTATGGCGGAGATCTGTGCATCAACTTCCTCATCGCTCACCAATATCTTTTTATTCTTGGCATCCTGAAGGAGGAGGGTCTGCACTATCATGTTTTCCAGAATCTGATTTCTCACCTGAACCATCATGCTCTGAAACCTCGGATCCTCTGAAGAGGTGTGTAACAGCTGGGCGTAGTAGTTCTCTACAAAGGTGTAAAACCTCTCAAACTTCTCTCTCGGTATACCTTCGCCGTTTACCACTGCAACGTACTTCTTCGCCTTGTCACAGGAAACGAAAAAAACCACTGCGAGGGTTCCTGCAATCAACACTGCTTTTCTCATCTTTTCCTCCTTATCTTTATTCTTTCAGGATGAGCGCAGCTTCTTTCGCAAAATATGTAAGGATGAGGTCAGCCCCCGCCCTTTTTATTGAGTAGAGGACCTCCATCATCACCCTTTTGCCGTCCACCCATCCTAATTTTTCTCCAGCCTTTATCAAGGCGTATTCTCCACTTACATTATATGCCGCCACAGGAACCTTTGTCAACTCCTTTACGCGGTAGATTATGTCAAGATAGGAAAGGGCAGGTTTTACCATAACTATGTCCGCTCCCTCCTCTATGTCCATTTCCACTTCTTTCAGCGCCTCCCTCGCATTTCTCGGGTCCATCTGATAGGTGCTACGGTCTCCAAATGCAGGAGCGCTTTCGGCAGCCTCTCTGAATGGACCGTAAAATGCTGAAGCATATTTCGCAGAGTATGCCATAATCAAAACATCCTCAAAGCCCTCCCGGTCAAGGGCTCTTCTTATTGCTCCCACCCTTCCGTCCATCATGTCAGAAGGAGCCACGATGTCAGCGCCCGCTTTTGCAAGAGAAACCGCTGTTCTTGAAAGAATCTCCAGGGTTGGGTCGTTTAATATCTTTCCATCTTTCACAATGCCACAGTGCCCGTGAGATGTGTATTCACAAAGACACACATCAGCAATAACCACCAGATCTGTTTTCCCCTTTACCTCCCTTATTGCTTCCTGAACAACTCCTTTTTCATCATATGCTCCTGATGCCATTTCGTCCTTTCTATCGGGGATTCCAAAAAGAATCACCGCGGGAATTCCTAAAGATTCCACCTCCTTCGCCACCTTTCCCACCTCCTTGACATTGTATCTGAAAACTCCGGGCATGGACCTAACTTCTCCCCCTTTCCCGAACTCAACAAAAATGGGATATATGAGGTCCTTCACGGAGAGAGAGGTTTCAGCAACCATATCTCTGATTAATTTGTTCTTTCTCAGCCTTCTCGGTCTTGTTACCGGAAACTTCATAGAAAAATTCTAATCAATTTCCTGAACCAAATCAAATGTGAAAATGCACCCGCAGCGTTAAGATTATGAAATTTTGCACCCTTTTTATTTGAAACATGACTCGGGATAGCAAAAGAAAGGCTTGTAAAAATTTCGGATAAAAAACTTGATTTCTTAAAACATTTCACTTGCATTTAGAATTTTCAGATGTTAAAATTGAAATATGAGCAGAAAAAAGAAGAAAGAGGAATTTATAGTAAGGGAGAGTGGAGAAGGGTACCTATCGGACGAGGAGATAATTACTGTGATTGAGAAGAGGCTTCCGGAGTTGATAAAGAAGAGACCATCGCTCAGGGATGGATTAAGGGACATATTGAAAGATGTATTTGTGGGAAAAGAGGAAATTGTCCTTAT
>Ga0197143_1000309_pt1 | contig 56955 bp, 55 predicted proteins | sample GBS70_MetaG_FD_148603 | JGI IMG/M metagenome (GOLD analysis project Ga0197143, IMG submission 148603) | Sediment microbial communities from Great Boiling Springs, Gerlach, Nevada, United States - GBS 70_MetaG | ecosystem: Environmental > Aquatic > Thermal springs > Hot (42-90C) > Sediment... | reverse complement strand
GTAGGAAGGTGGTTTCGAAGGTTGAGTACCTTCCTGAGATCCAGAAGCATAGCCAAGGTTGTACGTAAAAGTCCAAACCTAAGGATGCCTCTATGTGGAAACCCGCGGCATCGGAGGTTGCGTTCATGGGTTCACCCGCATCGAGGCTAGCCTGGGCGTACCCGACGTATCCACCTACCCAAGGCAAAAGACCCCTTCTATCCGCGTAAAGTTTCTCCGCTTCCACGGAGAATTTACCTTGGAGGCCCAAGGATAAGAATCTGACGGTGGCGTTTGGTAACGGAACGTTTTTACCCTGTTTTACTATACTGCTACTTGTATCGGGTAATTGGAAGCCCAAACCGGAAGCGTACCTAAGCGTTCTGAAACCTAAACCTATTCCCGTCCAGGATTCGTTATTTATGTGCCAAGTTACATCGAGTCCCACCCTTTGATAAAAGCTCGTATCGGAATAATCCTCACCCTTATACGTCCAAGAGTTGTAAAAAGCCTCCGAAAAGTCAAGGAAGAAACCCAGCTGGTTCCATCTTAGGAACGCGCCACCCCCCAAATTGGAAGTTTGCCCTCCCATGCTTGAACCTTCTGTAACGTATGAACCAAGGGAACTTTGAAGCTCCAAGATCCTACCTTCGTAAGATGCAAATCCATAACCGTAGATTCCCGCATAAAGTATGTTTGGACCCCCCAACCAAGGGGGAGTATTTGAAGCAGAAAACAAAAGGTGAATCATATTCTATCCTCCTTTAAAAATTTTCCCTTTGCGAAAACCCCAACAACCTTCCCCACCAGCTCCGAGCCCAAAAACGGGTTATTTTTACCCTTTGAAAGAATATCCTCTTCCTTAACCACCCACCTTTCGTTTGGATCAAAGAGGAAAAAGTTTGCCTCGTTCCCCTCCCTTATTGAGTTATCAACACCTAAGAACTTTGCGGGTTTCCTCGACATCGCGTCTATTAGGGTTTTTAGGTCCAGCTCTCCCTTGAGGACGAGGTGGGTATATAGGGCGGAGAAAGCGGTTTCTAAACCCTCTATTCCGGGCAACGTTTCTCCAACCGGCGCCTCCTTTTCGTGGTACGCATGGGGGGCATGATCCGTTGCTATAAAATCTATAATCCCTTCCCTTAAAGCTTTCACCAGGGCCTTCCTATTTTCTTCATCCCTTATTGGTGGATTGCATATGAAGTTTGGGTTATATAGGTCTATCCTGTCCGTTGAAAATATGAGGTGGTGCGGTGTAACTTCGCAAGTCACCTTAACCCCCATTTCCTTAAATTTTTTCACGATCTCGACGGAACGGGAATAAGAGATATGAGCTATGTGCAGATGACACCCCGTTAACTCCGCTATCCTACAATCCCTATATACGGCAAGTTCTTCGGCGATGGGTAGGCGGAACCTCATTCCGTACTTCAGGGTATTTATATCATAATTTGCGAAACCGCGAGAAAGCGAGGGTTTTTCCGCGTGGGATATAATCTTGCAACCGAAATAAGACGCGTAAGTACATAAATTTAGCATAACGGAATCATCTTCAACCCAAGATCCGTCGTCCGTGAATCCCTTGGCACCCATCCCGTGTAACATCCCCATTTCCACCATTTCTCTACCCTTCCTTCCTTTGGTTAAAGTGGCGGTGAAGAAGACGTATATTGGAAGATCTTTCGCCAGGGAGAGTGCGTACTCCAAGATTTCGGGGGAATCTATGGGAGGATCCGTGTTGGGCATTGAGAGTATATGAGTGTATCCACCTTTAAGTGCGGCCCTGCTTACACTCTCAAGATCTTCCTTGTATTCCTGCCCTGGAATCCTAGTATGTACGTGGAGATCCACCAATCCAGGTATCGCCCATATCCCCTCCGCTTCTATCACCTCCGCATCCGTATTTATCTCCTCCTCAGAAACCTTCGAAATTATACCTTCCTCAACGAGAATATTTACCCTTCTTTCACCCTCAAGTATGCACCCTTTAACTAACACCCTCATTAGAAAATGGGGGATACGGCGAGCCTGCGTACGAACTGGAAACCTACGTCCGAAAACTTTACAAGTACGGATCCCTTGGTATCCGGGTTCCTGCTCTGCGCGGAGTACTCAATTCTTCCCGTGATTCCATCCACGGAAAGGTTCGTAAGGGCGTCCTTTATATCCGCAACATTAAGTGTTCCTCTAGCCCTGTTTATCGCCTCGTAAGCCACCAAAAATGCATCGTAACCTAATGCGGAGAATGATGAGGGTAACGATCCATATTCAGCCCTGTACTTTTCAACGAAATCCTTAGATTGCGGATCGTATGGGTTAAAGTGCGTTATAAAGTAATTTTCGCCCGCATTTTTTCCAACAAGTTCTTCCATCTTTGGCACATCCCATCCGTCCCCTCCCAAAATCACACCTTTATATCCCTTATCCCTAAGGTACCTTATGCCCTTTGCAGCCTCATCGTAATATAGAGGCAAGAATATTCCGGTACTCTCGGGTTTTGATGTAAAAGATTTTAATATCTCGTCTAGTGCGGACTCAAGGTTGGAAGAATTACCCGAAATTTCCACAAACTTTGAAATTTTCAGCGCGTGCGCTCCCGCCCAGTTCCTAAAACCCTCAGCCAACTCGAGGGAATATGGGTTGTTAGAGAAGGAGACAACTCCAACCTCTTGCAACTTTAAAAAGTCCTTTGCGGTGTAAGCCGCAGCCACCGCCATCTGCCTGTTTCCTATGCTTACCCTCCAAACCCATTCGTTATCCGTAAGTTCGTTCAACGTTGCGGCTGGAAGTATTACCGGGAGTTTTACCTGGGAAAGTATGGGTAAGATCGCCCTAGCCTCCGAGCTGGTTATGGGACCTATCACTATTTTTGCCCCCTTATCCTTCAACTCCCTCAAAGCATCCGCGGAGGTGGAAGGATCGCCCGAATACCTCTCAGGATATACGAACTCCACGCGCATCCCTTTCACCCTGAAGTTTTTTGATTTTGCCGCCAGGGTTATCCCATCCCGAACGTAGTTGGAGTACGTGGCAAGTTCTCCCGTTGCGGCGTTGGGTATTAGGAGACCTATTTTCACCGTCCTCTCCGCAGGTTGGCACCCGAAGAGCAATGCTACGGATACTAAAGCGATTCTCCTCATATTGGCGGGTATTATACGACGGAAAGGTTTACTTTGAGATCACCTTCACAACTTTCCCTCCCATCTTTACAAAATAAACTCCCCTCGATGGAAATTTAAATTCTCTCACGTTCTTTGCCAGAAGCCTACCGGAAACGTCATAAACATCCATAGGTCCGGAAAGGCGAAGAGTTTGATTATTGTTCTCCGAAACCTTCAAGTTTTTGTAGGTAATCCTACCTTCGGAGTGATAATCAACGATCCAAATGTCCCTTACGTATTCTCTGAGGGCGGAAAAAACGGTATATCCGGTTGTGTCAACTGAAGAAGGGAAGATTCCCAGTAGGCTTGCAACGTAAAGTATATTTTTGTCTATTGCGAGGGTGTAAGTTAGCGATGTGTCAAGGGGGGAACCGTTGATCTCTATGTCGGAGGGGAGCATCACCGGGGAGGAGGTTGGATCAAACCTGTACCTCATACCCGAAACTTGAACTATGGGATTTTCGCCGAAGAAAGATTGCGCCGTTGAAAGTAACTCGTATATTTGCCTTCCGGTAAAGGTTGCCAAAAGGATCATTGAGTTGTTACCGGTTATGGCTGTCTCATCAAGTCCGTAAGGTACCAACATTAGCAGCTTATTTGATGTGATCCTGCCCGCTTCGAGGTCCTCAGCTATTAGGAAGGTAGGCCAGGTAGCCGCATCAGCCCCGGTTTTTACCCTCATTGCGTCAGCTATTAGGTTTCCGGCGGGTGTGTCCAAATAACCTATAACATCCGGAAAGTTTTGAATTTCCCTGGGAGCATATCCAACAAAATCGTCAAATACGTTTCCGAACCTTCCCTCTATAAGATTTTTGTAAACGTTTAAGGTGTCCCAGGTTTCCGGATCAAGGGGGGTGGTGTTGTTTAACCTTATAAGTTCGTAACTTAAGGGTCTTTTCGTGTTTAAATCTATCAACCAGAAGCCTATAGCCTGATAGTGAGAGCAGGCTTCCGCAAAATATGTTGTATCACCGCTTAAATTCACGATCTTTGCCGGAGATGGGTAGCAAGTGTGGGTATGCCCGGAAATTATTAGGTTATAAAACCTAGTTTGCCTGGCTATAGCGCTGTCGGTATTTACACCCGCATGGGAGAGTATAATTCTGTAATCGCAACCCAGGGAGGTTAGGGTATCTTCGTAAATCTGGGCGATCGTTATGGGGTTTTCAAATTGCACGGGTTGCTGTGCCGGGGAAAGAATGTTAAATTCGTTTGTGGTTAGCCCAAGGACGCATATTCTTTTACCCGATCTTACAAAAATTGCATACGGCTGAACTATGGAAGAGATCGGGAGGGTATCGGGAGTTAGGTTTGCGGAGAGAATGGGCATGGGCATGCCTACGTCGGTGAGAACCGAATACAGACTATCGGGTGTGATATCAAATTCGTGGTTGCCCAGAGTTATGGCATCCGGCCTAAGTATGTTTTTTAGTATCCTAAGTTCAACCCTACCAAGGCCGTAAGGGAAGGAGAAATCCCCGACAAAAATATCCCCGGCGTGAAAGAAAAGGTTGTTCGGGTAACTTGCCTTGAGGTTCTTTATTACATAAGCTGCGGCGGAAACTCCGTTCCAAGCTTTGTAGGGGTATAGATGATGGTGGGTATCGTTTATGTGAATAATTGCCAGCGTATCCGCATAAAGGAACGCGGAAACAAAAAGGAGAAATAAACTCCTCATATTCGTATTTTAAGGACGGATCCTCACCAAGCTTAAAATCATCTCCTCAAGGGATATTCCCCCGTGAAACATTCTGTTTTTGTGAGTTTCGGCGTATTCATCCATCTTTTCGCCCCAAACGAAGAAACCATCCTCGGTGGCAAAAAGGAATTGTCCCCAATCCGGAAGCCCCCATTCCCGCGCCCTTTCAATTGTTAAAACTTTTCTACCTTCCACCCTAACACCTCTACCATGTTTAAACCTAAAGCCCTTCGCCAACTCTTCACCATACACCCTAATCGCTTCCTTACCTATCACCCACCCATGATCCGATGTGATAAATACCCAATAACCTTTATCAAGGAATTTCTCTATAACCCTTGCAAATCTTCCATCCTCCAGCACAAGTTTTCCCCATCTTTTAACGGAAGATTCTCCCTCTCCCAAAACTTTAAGCTGTTCAAGGCTTGAGGAGATATGCAAAATGGTATCCACAAAATTTACAACGTAAATTTCAAACCTTCTGCCCACGGGTTCTATCTCCGATAGGCTCCCAAGGCTTTTAATCTTAGTGTACCAAGTTCTAACTTTGTATTTCTCCTCGTTCAAGAGGTTCCATAACATCTTTAGTTCGTTTTGGTTGTCCTGAAGCACACCCTCCATCATTCTCTCCATTTCGTCGGGCAACTTCCCAGAGAACAGTGCGTTCCTTGAGAACTGTGTTATACTCGGTAAGATGGACATATAAACAAACTGCTCAACCTTGTGTAGAGTCGAAATTTCCGAAACGATCTCGTAAATCTGATCGAACCTGAAGTTATCCAAAACGAACAGGACTACGGGTGCAACTTCAAGGTAGGGTAAAACCATTTTTCTAAGCAAGTTATGAGACATAACTAGGGTGCTATCCCTTATTATCTCCGGGTAAAACCTTGCTATCCATTCCGCAAACTTTGAATTTTCCTCCTCAAGTATTTCGTCGAACTTTGATCTGTAAGCCTTGTATTTCACCCTAGATTGAAAGATCTTTACAGCTTTCAAGAGCCAACCTTCAAAGGTTTCCGGGATTTCCCTAAGCTCTTCCCTTAATTTCTCCGCCTCCTCCAAGAATACGTCCCTTTTTAAGCTTGTTTTTTTAAGCCTTGAAATCAGAGCTAAAATTTGAGCCGGTTGTACGGGTTTCACGATATAATCGTAAGCGTCCTCAACGAACGACCTCTTTATCACCTCCTCGTCGGTTATCATGGTTAGCATAACCACGGGTAGGTTGGGGTAGCTTCTCTTTATGAGTTTTAGGGCTTCCAGGCCATTTACCCCAGGCATCCTATAATCCAGAAGGACAAGGTTATATACGTTCCTTGAAAGTTTATCAACACCTTCAACCGCGCTCTTTGCGGTATCCACCTCAACACCCTGAGATTTCAAAAAGGTGATGATAGATCCCAGCTCCTCTATCTCGTCATCTATCCAAAGGATCCTCATCATACGTAATCTTCCCTGTTTACCAGGTTCCTCACCCCCTCGCCTCTTATGAAGGATAGGACGTTTTTAACCGCCACCTCTAACGCTTCCTCAAACATACCCTCAACTATGTTCGAATTGTGGGGTGATCCGAGAAAGTTTTCAAGTTCAAAAAACGGGTAATTAAGCGAAAACTCCTCACCTCCGAACGGTTCCCTCCACCATACATCAAAACCCGCCTGAAAGTTGGGGTTTTCAACCAGATGATCGTACAAGTCCTTTTCGTTTACAATATGTGCCCTTGCCACATTTATGAGAATAGCATCCCTTTTCATCAGGTTCAGTTCCCTCCTGGTAATCAAGTTTTTGGTTCGCTTCGTAAGGGGTAGGCTTATAACCAGGATGTCAGATTCCTTCAAAACGAAATCCAAATCCTCCAAAGTTCCAATAAAATCGACATTAAAATCCGTTTTCCCCGTTCTGTTTATACCTAAAATTTTAACATCAAAAGGTTTTAGGAGTTTTGCGGTCTCTTTCCCTATCCCACCAAAACCCAAGATCCCCACTGTCTTGCCCCTCAACATTTTATTCTTGGTGTTTCTGTCGTATATTCCTCTCGAAAGCTTTATGTGGTTTACGGTTAGTCTTTTTGCCAGATCCAGGATCATTCCCAAGACGTGTTCGGCTATGGGAACGGAGTAAGCCCCAAAGTTCCCCGCTATCAAAACGTTTTCCGGTATCATTTCGTAAGGTAGATGCTCAACGCCAGAATAAACGCACTGAATGAACTTCAAGGATTTTAAGGAGCTTAACCTTTTCTCCCCAAGTTCCCTCTTAGGGTCGAGGGTTATAAGGATATCCACATCTTCCGGAAAGTTTTCATGATAATAAATCTCCACGTGATCCTTCAAAAGGTTTTCTATAATTTCCTTCTGCCTCGCGTTTAAACTAAAGGATACTAAAACCTTCACGCAAAATTTAAGTGGAGCGGAGGGGATTCGAACCCCCGACCTCCGGAGTGCGATTCCGGCGCTCTCCCAGCTGAGCTACCGCCCCCAATGAAATGATTATTATAAAGTGGAAAAATTCGTTAAACCGACGACCTTAGGATAGTGGATATGCTCCTTTTGGCGCAAATATATTTAGATTTTCCGAGGACCGCGGACTCCGTCGTAATTTATCCAGGCGGTGCTTACCTGTTTTCAAAGGCCGATGTTAAAGGTGAGGGTAGATTGGAGATCGTAATAAGGGGAATACCCTCCGATCAGGAGAAAAATGTTTCGATATTGGTAAAAAACGGTATATTAGCGAACCGCGAATTTAAAACCGCAAAATTGCCTTACGACGTGGATCTTTACAGGAAGGTAAAATCCGAGATGGAACATTACTTGAAAAAGCTCTCTTCAATAAAGGGGAAGATATCGGAGGTTGAATTTTACATAAACCTTACGAATGCGCTTTTGGAAGGTATAAAAGCTGGGAAGGTCGATAATTTAACCAAGTATATAAGTTTGTCACAAAATCTGGAAAAGTACCATGTAAAAAGGGATTCCCTCCTTCGGGCGTTAAATGAAACGGGTAGGGTGTTGGATAGTTTAAAGTTCCTTTCGGAAACCCTCCTCACGGACCAGGGGGAAATGAGGATCCTGGTTGAGAACGCTAAGGACCCGGCCCTTGAGTTCAGAATATTCTACCGTGGGGGTTTTATAACCCTTGAAACCGAGTATGCGATGCATTACGGGAACAAAAAACTCAAAGTTTCATCCTTAGGAAAAATAAGATCAAATCTACCCACAACGTTAAGCGTAAAAAACCTCGTAATAACAAACCTTGAACCTTCCTTTTCGCTTTACACCCATCAACCCTGGTATATAAGGGATATTCAATACCCGGTGTTGATGAAAGCGATGGAGATACAAGGGGCACCTTCCCCTCAAGGTGAAGAGCAAATTAACATAAATATTACCCAGATATCAACGAGGTTTGACGTGAGGAGGCAAATAACCCTAGACAAGTTCAAGCCTGCACTTGTTGTTCTATTTGAGAAGGAATATGAAGCCAAAGAGATCATAATCTGTTATCCCGAGATCTCGCATAGGGGATATATAAGTGCGGTCTTTAAACCGGATATGGACCTTTTACCTGGTAATTTAAAAGTTTTCCTGAACGGAGAACTATCCGCGGAATATTACTTCAACGGCTCAATCAGGGATGCGGAGGACACGGTATTTTTGGGTTTTGATCCTCTTATCGTTGGAAACGTAAAAATTTTAAATCAATGGAGGGAGGATATCAAGGGAAAACAAATTCTAACGAGAGAAAGAAGGGAGTACGTTATAACCGTCCAAAACTTGAGGAAAACTCCCGTGGATCTGATAATCCACGCTAGGAAACCCTTCGCGGAGGGAAACGTAAATATCGTAAAGTTTGAGGTTCATCCGAAATTCAAAGATGATATCGGGGATGGACTCCTAATTTGGGAGACAAAGTTACAGGGTGAGGAGAAATTTGAAATAAGAAGGCTCGTTGAAATCACATATCCTAAAGGTAGCATCGTGAGTTGGTAATTCATAACCACCTTACAATACACCGCTTATGAATGCAAAATGGTTGAAATGGTTAATTTTTTTCACCATTTTCTTCTTCGTATCCTTAATATACTTCAAAACCACCGCACCTACGACCGCCTTTTGGGATGTTGGTGAATTCTTAGCAGCCTCGCATATTCTCGGAGTTCCGCATCCACCGGGCACACCGCTTTACGTCCTGCTTGCCAAGTTCTTTGATCTTCTTCCCATACCAGCTGCGGAGATTTATTCCCTAATAAACGGTGGAATAAAGGCTAACTCGGTGGTTCTGAAGATGACCCTGATACCGATACTTATGGGGGGTTTGAACGCGGCGCTAGTTTATCTGATATCATACGAGGTTCTAAAGCTTATAAAGGGGGATGAAATTCTTCCCGATTGGGCCTTACATTTATTTTCATCTGCTGGCGCATTAATTATGGCTTTCGCTAGGATAGTTTGGTTTGATTCCATCGAAGTTGAGACTTATACTCCAGGTGCCTTCTTTGGAATTTTGGCCATTTATTTTGGATTAATTTGGTATAAAAACAGGGAAAACAACGATAGCTTAAAGTGGTTAATTTTGGCGGTTTATTCAATTATACTTGGTACGGGGATACACCTTACCGTTCTATTTGCCCTTCCTGCCCTCTTTTTCTTAGTTTGGGCGGTTAAACCGCAGATCCTTTGGGATAGGATAGCTTTGGGCTTATTCGGGGCCCTATTTTCCCTATTCTTCCTGATGTTCATCACATACGATGGAAGTATGGTTCTTCCCTTTGTCCTATCTTTCACGCTTATGTTTGCGTACATGTTCATAGATAGAAAGTTTGAGAAGCTCTCCGATTCATTCACCTTATTCTTCCTTCTTGGTGCATTTTTGTCCTTTTTCGGCCTGGTCCAAAAAAACAACCTCTTTCTGGTATCCGGCACATTTTTATCTGTTGCATCAATGTTTATAAGCGGGAGAATGTGGGAGGATTGGAAGGGCTGGGTCTTTATTGCAATACTAGTTGGTTTCTCCGTTGAGTTCTGGATAATTACTAGGGCATACTATCTGCACTTTAATCCTCTTGATGCCAGGATAAATGAAGGAGACCCTTACACCTGGCAAGCTTTTATGGATGTACTGTTGAGAAAACAGTACGAGCCTGCAAACATCCTGCCCAGAAGGATAGATTTAATCGATCAGATAAAGGTTTTCTTTATGTGGTTTGGATGGCAGTTTAACTCCTCAACTTATAACGTTATGGATCCCGAGAAAATAGCGCGTATGACCCTATTTGATCATATAGGACCCTTTGGTATGATGGCAATAGCCCTTGGAATACTCGGGATGTGGGAACACTATCTTAGGGATAAGAAAACCTTCGCTTTGGTGGGTTTGGCGGTTCTCCTTGCCGGTATAGGCTTCTTCATCGCCTTCAACTTCAAAGATTCTCCATCTCATCCGGTAAACCCGATAAACGCCAGACTTGGAAACGTAGAGGTTAGGAACAGGGATTATTTCTACCATCCTTTTTATCAACTTTGGGGATTTTATCTTTCCTTCGGAATGTTTTACCTGGCTAAGGTTTTAACGGATTATCTGAAAAACAAGCTGTACTCCTCCCTTGCGGTGGCTTTATTCGGTTTGTTTGCCTTAATTTACCAAATATACCAACATTACCCTTTCAACAACAGGACATCAAACTATATACCGGAGGATTTTGCCCATAACATATTGGTTTCAGCCAAATCCGATAAGGGTGTCTTTATGACGAACGGTGATAACGATACTTTTCCTGTATGGTTCGTGCAGGAGGTTCTGAAAAGGAAATGGAGTTTGATAAACGCCAACCTTTCCCTACTAAACACCAACTGGTACATCAGACAGGTTAAAAGTTGGGGGGCTCCCATCACATTTTCCGACGAGGATATATACAGGCTACCCCCTATGGTACAGGCACGGAACGAAAGGGGATTTTTATACCTTAGAGATCTGGCGATAAGGGATATGATAGCGGGTTCCGTGGGTTATAGGACGGATAAATACACCGAAATTATGGGGATAGATGGAAAACCCATAAGAATACCAGTAATATATCTTGCGGACAATGTAACTTTTGCGAAGGAAGTTTTCGATGGGAAGGATTTTTCAATGCCCATATACTTTTCCTTGACCTCAGATCCGGATGTTTTTAGGGGTTGGGAGGATTATATGGTTCTGGAGGGTATGCTTCTCAGATTGACGGGGGAAAGGAAGAAGAAGATCGCGGGTTTGGGATCCGTTGATGCGGAGTGGACGGATAAGGTCATAACTGGAGGGGCGGAAAACCCTGTCGAGTTCGTAAAACAGGCATCCTTAGATTACAAGAAAGATTTAAAAGATGATACTTGGAGTTACAGGAGCCTTTTTGACGACAGGGTTCCGAAGAACGAGGATCACCTTAGACTTCTAAGAAATTACGCTTCCGCGGTTTTGACCCTTGCGGCGCATTACGCATCCGAAGGAAATTATGAAAGGGCGGAAAAACTCTTCGATCTCGGGGAGATGTTTTCAATGAAGTCCCTTGAGGGTTTAGGTAGGGAAGTTGAAAGGGATCCGCAGATATTCGCGATTAGGTTATCGAGGGGTTATATAAAGATGAGAATGGGTCAATTTAACGATGCCGAAGATATCCTTAACAAGTACCGTCCCTTCTTACCCCAGAATGAGTACAACTGGCGCCTCGCTCTGGTAAAACTTTATTCCGGTGACATAAAATCCGCTCAGGAACTTGCGAATACCCTCATAAACTTTGTTCCGGAATTCGATCCCATATGGGGCCTATCCCTTGACACACTATACACCCTAATACCTCAAGATAGCCTTACGAACGTATCTTACAGGTTGTTTACAAAAGGTCAGTTTGATTTGGCGTTAAAGGCGCTTGAAAGGTCAAACACAACCCAAGCGGTAAAAACCTGGGCGGGCATGTTGATAAGTGCGGTTAAGGAGCAGGATGAGGAAATGTTCGGATCTTTGGCTTCGTATGCACCTTTCGATACAACTAAATCCGGGGAATGGAAGAAAGAGCTAAACAGGTTATATACTTCACTTGCGAATTATCTAAAGCGCATAGGAAACGAGGAAACGGCAAAGAGGATGGAGGAGTATGCTAGGATATACGGTGATACCCTAAGGAGATGATTTTGGATCCGAGAAACGTATTCTGTTTCGGGGTATGCCTATTTTTACCTGAAAAGTCCAACTTTTCCTTGAACCTTTACAGCAGGAACAATCCTTTTGCGGGTTTTGTTGAATTTACACCTCAGCTTTCCATCAAAGAAGAAAACTTTGGGGTCTTCGTAAGTATAAGCGCTTTTAACGGCAGATCAAGACTTATAAACGGTATGGATTGGAACCCTTACAGGGAGTATAGCCTTGAGGTGGTAGATTGGAATGAGGAACCCGTAATAAGCAAATATCCTTTGTTTGAGGCATTGCAGTATAGGGCGTTCGGATGGATCGATGGGAAATTTATAAAAGTGAAGGTGGGAAGGGACTATTTGAAGATAGGAGAACCTTTAAGATACACATTGTTTTTCTCGGGTTGGGGATATCCTTTGGATTGGTTTTATTTGGCGGAGGGGAATTTTGGAAGCTTGAAGGGTTATTCTGGGTTTGCTAGGGTACCATCCTTATACGAGAACAAGAGGTTGGCATTTCAAAGGCTTGAATGGAAATTCTGGAATATAAAAATTGGAATAAGCGAGATGGTGATATACACGAGGGAGGATAGCTGGAAGTATTCCAACCCCTTCGTCCTTTACTATGTTGTTCAAAGAAGGGAGTCCGATAACGATGACAACCTTTTCCTACACTTGGATTTTTCCTTAAAAATTAAAAACTTGGATGTTTTTTGGGAATTTATGGGGGATGATCCCTCGGTTTTTCACGGTGAGGGACAGGCACCGCTTATGGGATTTACCGGCGGTTTTAGGTTTAACGGGAAAAACTTCTTCAACTTTGAAGTTTCCGCCGTTTTACCCTTCACATACGCCCACTTCACAAATAAGAACTCCTTCGATGCCCTAAACTTACCACTATCAAACTTTTTGGGTCAGGATTATTTCTCCGTTTACTCTTACTATTCTATCAATTCCGCCTTTTTGGATCTCGAGTACATTCTTCACGGTAGTACCCCTTTCGGATTGGCATTTGAGAACTCTAATTTGCCACCCTTAGGAGAATTTCCAAGAAAACCGAGGGAAAGCTGGTTAAGGCTGGGTTTGGGAAGCAAAGGAAGGGAATTTAGGTTAAAGTCCTTCAATTTAAAATACGCGTTTAGGTTGGGTTTTGACCTAATAAACCGTGAGATATCGCCTTCCTGGTCCATCCTCTGGTTTTTATCTTGGGGGAGGGAAATATGAGGTTCGACGATTCGAGATATAGGGAAAAGTTTTATCCGTTGGCGTTGTTGAAGGGGGTGGAGGATTTGAGGGTTGGAATTTTTACCTTTGGCGAGAGATTGAGGAAATTTTTTGGAGATATAGATCTGATTTTAACTCCGAATTTCGTTCCACTTGAGAATCTTAAAGAAAATCCGCAGGTTGTTGTGGTTGAGGGTAAGGTTGTGGGTTTCGATCCAAGAAAAGTTAAAAGTTGGGAGGAGGCCGAAGAATTCGCCGAGAAGGGGAGGGTTTTGGAGATAAGGGGAATAGTGTTCGAAAACTTCTGGGAATTACCCTTGAAGGTTGAAAAGATTTTAGAAATCGACCTTAAGCTTATCAATCCAGAAGCTTACTATAAACTTGGGGAATTTTACATCCATAAAACCGCAAGGATTTCCCTTAAGGGGGATTTTGACGGTTGGGGTGTGATAGATGAGGGGGTGGTGATAAAACCTTTCGTTGTCTTGGAAGGGGGGGTATATGTGGGGAAAGGTTCAATTATTAAGCCCTTTTCTTATATAGTTTCCTCGGTTATAGGTCCCGTTTGTAAGGTTGCCGGGGAAATATCCCATACGGTTTTTGAAGGGTTCTCCAACAAACAGCACGGAGGATTCATAGGGCACTCTTACGTATCAAGCTGGGTGAATATTGGATCCGGAACGGAAATTAGCAACTTAAAAAACACCTACGGCCCCGTAAAGGTATATTCTTACGAGAAGAAAGGTTTGGTTGATACGGGAGAGATCTTCTTAGGTATGTTCGCGGGAGATCACGTAAAGATCGGGATAAATACTACAATATCAACCGGTACGGTTTTGGGGATCTTTGCCAACGTTACAGCGAAAGATTCGCCCACGGAAAAGCTTATTCCGGACTTTTACTGGACCGGAGGGGGAAGGATGTCCCTCGAAAAGGCGATAGAGATGGCGAAAAGGGTTATGGAAAGGAGGGGAATGAAGCCGGATGAGGATTACATTGATAGAATAAGGAAACTATGGGAAAACCCATATGCGTTATGAAGTTTGGGGGTTCGTCCGTTGCCGATGTTGAAAGGATATTAAACGTTGCAAACATAATAAAAGAAAAGACTTCAGAATTTTTCCCGGTTGTTGTAGTTTCTGCGATGGGGAAAACAACGGATAATTTAATAAAAATGGCATATTCGATAGCCGAGAAACCCTCCCCGAGGGAGCTGGATATGCTTTTAACCGCAGGCGAGAGGATATCTATGGCATTACTTTCCATGGCGTTGAACGGGATGGGTTTGAAGGCGAAATCCTTTACGGGATCCCAGGTTGGAATAATAACCGAAGATAGGTTTAACAAGGCGAGAGTTTTGGAGGTAAAACTTTTAAGGATCAAAGAAAGTATTGAGGAGGGTGTGATACCTGTGATAGCTGGGTTTCAGGGAGTAAGCCTAAGTAAAGAGATAACAACGCTTGGAAGGGGAGGATCCGACCTAACCGCAATAGCCTTATCCATATCCTTAGGAAACGCAAGATGCGAAATATATACGGACGTTGATGGGATTTACACCCTTGATCCCATGAAATACCCAAATGCGAGGAGGTATGATAAGCTTTCCTTTGAGATCCTTTTGGAGATGTCATCCGCGGGGGCAAAGGTTATGAACAGCAGGGCAGTTAGTCTGGCGGCCAAATACAATTTAAGCTTTTTTGTCCTTTCAAGCTTCAATCCGAAAAAAGGGGGCACTATGGTGGGAAAGTTTTTGGAAAGTCCGGGAGTTAAGGGAATATCGACGAAGGATGTTGTAATGTTTGACGTTGAAGGAAAAGAAGGGGAATACATTTTAAGTAGGGTCTTGAAGGGTGGGGAAATCATAGGTTTTTCCCACGATTCAACGGGGAAACATTTGGTTTTTATAGCTGACAGATCCGAGAAGGAAAACCTTATTAAGATTTTCTCAGAATCGGGAGCTAGGTTTTCCGTTAGGGATAATCTCAAGATGATAAGTTTGGTGGGATGGGGTGTTGGAAGCTCTAGGGAAACAATGGATATATTGACGGAAACTCTTAAGGACGAGCACGTGTTTTACATTAACATAACGGATATGAGAATCTCGGTTGTTGTTGAATTTAGCAAAGAAAGGGAAATAGTTGAAAACTTGGCAAGAAGTTTTAACCTTTTGAAGGAATGAAAGTTTTACCATATTTGTGCGCAGGTTTTTTGGCGATCTCTTTTGTGGGTTTGAAACTTTACAGGGAAATACCCATGGGAAAGGGAATTTACGCGGATTTATCAAACATAAACACCCTACTTGAAACTCCCCTAGTTGGTTCCACCTCTGATACATATTACTACCTCATATCCGCTTATGGTTATTATAAAAACCTTTTGCCAATCTTGGAAATAAACGGAGAGAAACATTTCGTTTCTTTGAGGTTTTTGTCATCTTGGGTCTTTGTTCCGTTTATGTGGATCTTTAAGGGTTATTTTCCTATAGCTTATATGGTTTTCTTTACGTTTGCTTTTATGCTTCTTCTTGTTCTCCTCTTAGAGAAATTGAAAGTCAAGCCTCAAATAGCGATCCTTACGATTTTTTTAATTTCACCAACAGTATTCTATCACCTTCCGCGCCTCATGCTTGATGGACCTACGGCTATCCTGATCATACTGTTTTTAATTTTGTTTTTTAACGGAAAGTTAAAACTATCTTTATTACCCCTTACACTTGCGGGTTTTATCAGGGGTGAGATAGCGGTTATTTCAGTAATTTTTGGTATTTACATCATTTTAAAAGTTCGAAAACTACTCCCTTTAATCACTTTTTTACCCATACTAGTCCAAATTTCCACAAACTTATACCTTGGTGATCAAAGTAACTTCTACTATTGGACACACAGAGTCTATTTGGAAAACTTCAGGAAAGTGAGATATTCCGATGAAAATGTTCTAAGGTGCGTCCAGGAAAAATTGGGGTTTGTACCTCCAAAGATTTTACAAATAACCCATCCGTATTTAAAGATTAAAACGGATTGCGGGAGGGAGGAATTGAAAAAAGAGATAAAGCCCCAAGATTTTGTATTTGCTCTAAAACAGATCGTTCTGAATTTCGTAAGTTTTTTAACATATTTCCCAACAAGACTTTTAAAATATATACCGAAACCTTTCCACGCATTTTACCTTCTTTACACCACACTCGCTATAATATCAACGTTTTTTTACATTTTCAAGGGTTTTAGGGTTTTGCTTGTTCTATATTTTTCTTTGATGATCATATACTCCTTGTACAATCCCTTCGGTCCTTCCGATGTTTCCAGGTTCAAAATTATGCTAATTCCTTTCGAAGCTACATTTATCGCCTCATTATTATCAGTATATCTTTTCCCAAGTTCAAAACCTCTTCGACCTTGAACTTTAACCTTCTTTCCAACCCCAAATTTTCCGCAAAAAACTCCAAACCCCCACCCATAACCGATGGAGATAGAAAAACGTAAATTTTATCAACCAAACCGGATTTTAAAAACATTGTAAAAACTTTACTTCCGCCCTCGACCAAGACGGATTGAACACCAAAATCCTTTAATATTTCCAAAATTTCCGAAACATTTATGTTGCTTACCCTCTTCACCAAAACCCCCTCAGGAACAACGGGATTTGAGGAGGTAATCAATAAAGTTGGGGCAACCTTAGTATCAAAGATTTTTGCGGAAAATGCGATATTGCCTTCTCCACTTATTACCACCCTCAAAGGCATCCTTTCGGAAAAAACCTCCCTGGGTGTTAATTCCGGATCGTCCCTCATAACGGTTCCAGATCCAACCAAAATTGCGTCGTATTCCCCCCTGAGCTTGTGGACAAAAACCCTTGAACTTTCATCGGTTATCCATTTTGATTTTCCTAAGGTATCCGCAATTTTCCCATCAAGGGTTATCGCCATTTTCAATGCAACAAACGGTCTATCTTTTTCCCAGAAGGTAAAGTACTTTTCGTTTTGTTTTCTGACTTCCTCCTCCAAAACCCCCCATTTTACCTCCAAACCCGCCTCCATAAGCTCCTTTATTCCACCGCCCTTTACCTTAGGGTTTGGGTCAATTGATCCTATAACAACTCTCTTTATTCCGGACTCTATTATTGCCTTTGTGCACGGGGGTTGTTTGCCGTAAAAGTTGTGAGGCTCAAGGGTCACGTACATAGTAGCCCCTTTGCAGGATTCCCCCGCCTCCCTTATTGCCCTTACCTCCGCATGTTCTTCCCCATACCTCCTGTGATACCCTATCCCCACTATCCTCCCTTTATTTACTACAACCGCACCCACTAAAGGGTTCGGCGATACAAAACCCCTTCCAAATTCCGCAAGCTCCAAAGCTAACCTGATATATTCCTCGTCCTTAAACAATTGCACTTTCCGTTTTAACCACCTTAGATTCAAATTCTATAGGATTCATAACAAAGTAAGCGCTTGGACAACCTTTAATAGCCAAGATTTTTACTTCCTCAAGCTCCTCGGGTGAAGCATCCGTATCAACCTCCAACACTATTCCCACCTTCTCAACCAGGGGTTTATCCTCTCCAAAAAGCGCCGCCTTAACGTTTACCTTAATATACCCCCTAGTCTTCAGCGACCTTATCACTATCCCTTTACCCGCAGCCTTTGCCATAAATACCATAGAGTAGCATGCCATTATTCCGAAAACAACGTACTGAAGTGGATGGGGAGCATTTCCGTTTCCACCGAACGCGTATATCTGATCCGATATGAGAAAAGTTGAACCATTATCGTACTCCACATATCCCATAAATTGTACCTTATCGAATAACCATTCCCCGCTTACCTCAAATATCCTATGCTCAGGCCATATACCTTGCTGAAGCTTCTCCTTTGTTTCCGCTATCTTATCAAGGTTCACATTGTTGATCTTCATATCTATATTCTAAGGTTGTGAATTCAATTAGCAATACTAACCGTCTGTAAATGTTATGTAAGACTTGAATGGGACGGCGTGAGATACGGTGTAAGCAGCAGGACATTTTTTATCCGCCAGGTTCTTTATCTCCTCAAGAACTTCACGGGAAGCTGAAGATGTTACCTCCAAGGTTATACCTACCTCTTCGACCACCGGTCCCTCCTCTATTTCCAACACCGCCTTCATATTTACCTTTGAGTAACCTTTAACCTTTAAAGATTTAATTTCTACTCCCTTCATCGCGGCTATGGTTACAAAGGTTGTGGCGTAACAAGCTATCATGGAGAATACGCAGTATTGCACCGGATTTGGAGCGTTTCCCTTTCCTCCGGATGGTGTAGGTTGATCGGTAAACAGGGTTATAGAGCCGTTTTCAAAGTTTAATGTGGATTTAAACTGGGTCTCTCCAAACATCCACTCTCCTTCCACCTCAAACATCCTGTAAGGGGGAAGCTCCCCGTTTGCAACGCTTTCGCGGGTTTTTAACAAATTTTCCAAATTTACGTTGTTCATACCTTTCATTTTAAAGCCGATCTTCTGGATGAGTTTATAAGCCTCCTTCTTAAAAATGCAGCCTTTCTTGCACGGTTTTTTATGAATTTTTTGTATAAAACGGGCCTCTGGGCATCCGTTGATTGTGGATGCCTCCTGTAATAGTATAAAACCTTGTGTATTCTCCCTACCCGGAAAATTTCGGATAGTCTTAAAATCAGATCGTAATCCTCGCCAAAGTTGGGAAAGTTCTCCTCATCGAATCCCCCAACTCTCTCCAGGACTTCCCTCTTATAGCTTCTAAGCGCTCCCGCACCCTCAACCCTTAGAATGTTATTTATGGAAAATTCTAGGTGTTTTACCGTTGGAAAGTCTAAGGCTTTCCCATCCTCATCAACCACATTGTAATAAGAAATCGCTACGGCAACCGGATATTCCTTATGATATTCGAAAACCTCCCTTAAAGCATCCTTAGAGTAAAAATCGTCCGAATCAAGCTGGCATACAATCCAACCCCTCGAATTCCTTATCCCCTCGTTCAAGCACGCACTTAAGCTTTTATTATAAACCCTTACCAGTTTTATTCTTCCGTCCGATTTCGAGAATTTTTCCACCGTATTCGGAGTATTATCTTCCGAGCCGTTATCTACGACTATACATTCCCAATCCTCAAAATCGTTTTCTAGGAGAGATTCCAGGGCCCTTCCTATGAACCTCTCCCTGTTTCTTACGGGGATTATTACCGATATGTAGGGTTTATGGGGTTTCTCCTTTAAGGGAAAATCCATGGGCTTTTCAAGATAAGCATCTATCTTTATCAGAAAATCTTTAAATATTCTCTCCAGGACCATCTCGTCCCTCTGGGTGTATGTAAGATACTTAAAAGCTTCGCTGTAAAGTTTCCCAAAGTTCTTTTCACCCGCAGTTTCCGATATGGGTTTTTCCAAAACCAGTTGAGTTTTTCCCCTTAAATAAAGTTCAAGTCTCGCGTAATATTCCCAAAATTTTCCGTACCTTTCCGCTCCAATTTCCTCCAAAAAATCCCAGTCATATATCCTAATTGGTCCAAGTTCAGCCCTCTCGGTAAAATCCTGAAATTTTGAAACTTCATGAACCTTTCCTTCGCATAAATATTTACCGACGATCAAGGGGTACTTTGGTATCTCCTTAAGGTTATCAAATATTATGGAAGTTCCGGGATCGTAAGCTAACAAGAAATCGCCAACCCTACTTATCGGGGGTTTCCCGCTTTCCAAAAGTTGAAACTTCATCCTCCGAGGGATTGTACATACCTGTTCCTTATTTCCGTTGCAACCGTCCTTATGGTATTTTGAAGGGCGGAACCTAAGGGGACGTTTTCAACTTTTTGGGATAACGGTGTTCCCCCCACCTGAACGGGATTTCCGGTTTTTGTGTCGTATAAGGTTATGGTAAAGGTTACCAGGTTTCCCTTCACGGATACGGATCCAAAGAGAAACACGTCGGAACCCACGCTTTGAGCTATACTTTGAGCGTCGGCTTCCGTTATCGTCCTTTTCGTTAAGCCTTTTGCGGATATGTATGATCTTGCGGCGTTTTTGTCATAAACCCTGAATCTTATGCTCTCGTTGAAAACCGCGAAGGAGTACTCCATAAGGGTATCACCAATGGAGTATGATGCGGCTTGATCATCCTCCTCCTTAAACGGAAAGATTATAATCTTCTTTTGCAAGGCCTCTACACCTTTATATGCCCTGTTGAGCTCGTCAAGTATGAGCTGGGTTATATCGTCCTTGGGATCGTACCAAATCGCGTTTGAAACATCCAAAACCACATCGTACCCCATACCCTTCGCGATTCTCTCGGCCGTCTCCCTTATCTTTTGAACGTAAGGCGATATTATCTCCCTACCCTTACTCTCCACCTGCTTTATTATAAAATTTGAGATGCTGTCCAACTGCTTCTTGTAACCTTCTATTTCTTTGGTCCTTAGTATCCTTTCCGCGTCGGTTAATAATGGCCACTGCTTCTCGAGCTCCCTTTCAAGGGAATCCACCATTCTACTTATCGAATCCCTCTTAACTTCGAGGGAGGCCTTGTACCTTAGGATGCTTTGGCGGGCTTCCTTAAGATCTATATAATCGTTGTAAATTTTATCCATGTTGACAAAGGCTACCTTCGAGGATTGGGAGAGGATGATCAAAAGAACCATGACAATCTTGTTATTCTACCGTGCCAAATCCTCAAAAAGACGGTTATAGAGTCCCTAGAATAATCCCCATAATACACGCTATCGATCATCACCTTTCCAAGGTAATCGCCCATATCGAAGTTGTCCTTTATTCCAAAGTCAAACCAAAGTGACACTTTATCTGATGGTGAGAACTGTAGAGAATCGGAAAAGTCGGAGGGGGGTATCGGATATTCCAAAGTGTATTTTTTAAACTTCGTATTCCTGTATCCAAACTTTGCCGTATCCCTTGAGGGTGATATTAAGCTTAGGCTGTCAAGGACAAAGAGAAGTGTGGGGTGATTATCCTCGTTCTTAGGATCGCATGGGAAAATGGTATCTTTAAAGCATATCCCAGAGAATTTTCCCGAACCAAACGAATTTAAAGTTAAACTTTCCATATAGGGTTCAACCCTTATGGTGTCGCTATTTTGTATATCCGATGGTGCGTATGCAAAGATCAAAAGTTTTTTAAATTCTTCGGTTATTAGAGCGAACGTGTCCGTGGTGGATTTTATCTTCTTGATGGATAGGGAATCGATGCCGAATACGGTGAAGCTGTCCGCCCCTTCAAGCTTGAACCAGTGAACGTTTAAAGTTTTACCGTCTTCCCCACCGAAAATTTTTGAGATTACGGGACTTGAAGGTAGAGTACCACCCGAGCATGAAAGGAAAAGGAGCAAAGGTAATACTCTTTTCATACCTTTATCTTGATCGAATATCCTAAGGATTCCCTCGCCAGATTCTCTATTTCTTTTATTATCTTTTCGTCGCTCGTTCCCTCAAGCCCGATCTCTATAAATATCGGTTCCATGCTGTCAAATATTAGAGTTCTTACGTAAGGAGAAATTCCGGCGGTTAGTGCGCTATCTATTATCACGAGGGCATAATCCTTCCTTCCTACCAGTTCCCTAACCTTCCTCTCCACTTCGGAAGGCTTTTCGGTTTCAAAAACGTCACAACCCGCAAGGAGAAATCCGGGTGAGAATTGGGGCCTAACTATCGCCAAAACTTTCTGCATAGGTGGGAAATTCTACCGCAGAATTGTTTCATGATGGATCTTACCCGTTTAAAATATGCTTATGCTCATAATTTTGGGTGCGGTTAATTTGGAGGTTTCGGAGGTTTGGTTTCCTATAAACCAAAATCTCAGGCATTTAATACTGGTTTATGGATTGAGGTCTGACAAAAAACTTTCCGGAAATGTTTCTTTATCGATAACCTTTATTTCCCCGGGAAAGGCGGAATTTTCTGATGTGGTAAAACAAAAGTTGCCAAAGAGCAACTACTCCATAATTTTTTACGAGGGTGCGGTTGGTTGGGATAGCGTTGAGATTTTTGCCAAAATAAAAGGGAAAGGGATAAACCTCGAATCGAAAAGTTCGATCCAGAATTTTGAAAGGGTAAAGACATCTTCCCTAATTTTGGCATATCAAATTTCGGAAACGGATTCATCCGCCCTATTCAGGAGGGGGGAGCTTTTCATAAGGCCCTGTTTTACCTGCGTATTTTGGGGAGAGATGTTCTATTACCTGGAGGTTTTAGCCGATAGCCCATTTACAGTTATTGGAGCCGTATTCAAGGAGGATAAACCCATCCTTAGGATTTCGCCCAGAACCTTTAGCTCATCCTCAAGCGTTTATTCAAAGATCCCACTTTCGGATCTTGAGGATGGGAAGTACAGGCTTGTAATTGAGGTAATTTCACCAAAAGAAAACGAAAAGGTATCCCTCGAGAGGGAGTTTTTCGTGTCCATGTACGGGGACGATGTTGCATCCTTTATCGATTACGTAGCGAGTCCAAAGGAAAAGGCGGAGTTTGAGAAGATAACGACATTGGAAGGAAAATTAAAGTTCTTGAAGGATTTTTGGGAAAGGAGGGGATTGGAGTTTTATAAAGAGTTTAGGGAAAGGGTTAGGTATGCGGATAGCGCATTTTCAACCAAAACCCTAAGGGGAAGATATACCGATATGGGTAGGATATATATAAAGAGGGGGAAACCGGACGAGATATCAAGGGTGGATATAGGATTACAGGATAAGCCTTACGTGAGATGGTTTTATTATTCGGGCGGAGGATATGATTACATTTTCGGGGATCCTGTGGGAACGGGGGAATACATCCTTATAAAGACGAACGATCCCGAGGAGGCGAGGTTCTCAAGGCCCACAAACGTTCCATCGTTGGACATAAACAGGGAAACTCAATGGAGGTGGTAATTTCCGCTTTAAAATACCCCATATGTCCGCAGGCGGCCTGAGAACGGAAACTTTCATTCTAAACGTAGGACCCCAGCATCCCGCAACGCACGGGGTGTTGAGGGTTATGCTCGAGCTGGATGGTGAGACGGTAGTGAACGCGAAATGCGTAATAGGTTATCTTCATAGGGGTACGGAAAAAACCGCGGAAAACAGGAATTACTATCAAATATTGCCTTACACGGATAGGTTGGATTACCTTTCTCCTATAAACAACAACTTTGCCTACGTGTTAGCGGTTGAAAAGCTCTTGGGGATAACAAAGGATATACCCGAAAGGGCTGAGTATCTGAGGGTTATAACAGCCGAACTTAGCAGGATAGCGAGCCACCTGGTATGGTTCGGCACACACGTTATGGATATAGGAGCTTGGACGCCATTTTTGCACGCCTTTAAACAGAGGGAGCTTATATACGATCTTCTGGAGGAGCTTACGGGTCAGAGGATGAACAATAGCTACCTGAGGGTTGGGGGTGTAGCGGCGGATGCACCGGATGGATGGTTCGAGAAGGTCGAAGGGTTCCTAAACCAATTTGAGAAGGCATTCTCGGAAATGGAAAAGCTCGTTACGGAAAACCCCATATTCATATCCAGGACAAAGAATATTGGGGTGTTAAAGCCGGAGGATGCGCTAAATCTTGGTGTGACCGGTCCCCTTTTGAGGGGTTCGGGTATAAAGAGGGATCTTAGAAAGGATGAGCCATATTCGGTTTACGATAGGTTTGATTTTGATGTTCCGGTTGGAGAAAACGGGGATAGCTATGACAGGTACTTGGTCAGGATGGAGGAGGTAAGACAATCGGTCAAAATAATAAGGCAAGCTTTAAGGGAGATACCAGACGGGGATGTTCTAATAAACGATTTCAAGGTTGTTCCGCCGCCAAAAGCTAGAACGTACGGTTCAATAGAGGAGCTAATACACCACTTTAAGCTTATGTCGGAAGGTTTCAAGGTTCCGAAGGGGGAAACTTACGCGGCCGTTGAGGGTCCGAGGGGTGAGGTTGGCTTTTATATAGTATCCGATGGGAGTTCAAAGCCATGGAGGTTGGGAATAAGGACCCCTTCTTTTGTAAACCTTCAAGCTTTGGAGCACCTTGCCCCGGGGCACTTAATAGCGGACATTATTGTACTTATAGGAACAATAGATATAGTTCTTGGTGATGTGGATCGTTGATGTGGTTTTTGGCTTTTACGGTTAGCGGTAAGGTCCTTTCAGAAGGAAAACCTGTGGAGGGTGCTGTAGTGTTTGTAAAGGAAGTTGGAATAAGGTCTTATACGGATAAGGATGGGGGTTTCCGTTTAAATTTGAAAGGGGGGGAATACACGTTTGTTGTTCAGGCTCTCGGATACAAGGTTGAAAGGGAAAGAATTGGGATATTTTCGGACACTTCAATAAACTTTAATTTGAAACCCCTTGAATACACGATAACCGAAATTGAAGTTTCACCAAAAACCAAGAGCGCATTTGAATCAGCCCAACCGAAATTCCTCGAAGCCCTACCCTTCGTTGGGGATCAGGATGTTGGATATTTCATTTCAATAGCTCCCGGTGTGGTTCCGGTTTACGGTTTAGCGTATTTTTCCGTAAGGGGCTCATCACCCTTTGAAAACCTCATAACCTTTGACAACATACCATTGTACAACGCCTTTAGCTATTACGGGATGTATACGCCCATAAACCTTGATATCGTTGGAGGTGTGGAGTTTTTAAGGGGGGGATTTACACCTGAGGTTGGAAACCTTTCAGGTGCTTTGATAAACTTTAAAAGTGCGGAGGGGGAAAGTTTGAGGTATACTGCGAGATTAAGTAGAACAAACGCGGGGTTTTCCGCGGTGGGTAAGAACTGGACATTTTCCTCAAGGGTGGGGCTTTTCGCGCCTTTGAAATATTGGAGAAGGGTCGGGATAAGGTTGGGTGATATATCCGGGAAGTTTAACTTTGGAAGCACCATAAGGGGGCTTTCGATCTCATATATCGGGAACATATCGGACAACGTATACTTGAACGATTACAGAGCTTTGTACTACAGGGCGGAAGTTTTAAACGGGGGGTTTTCCGTAGTCGGTAGGTATTATTTAGGAAAGGTTTTTTTAAAACCTAAGCTCGTTTTTTCAACTTCAAATTTCAGATCTTGGGACAGCTCGAGGAAGGACCCTTTTAAACCCGAGATACAGGCCAAAAACGTGTATTCAAGGTTCGATGAGATAACGTTGAGGAACGATCTGGACTTTTATTTCTTTTCCATAGGTAGCGAGGTAAGGTTTTACGCTTCAAGGCTAAATAAGGATAGCTTGAAAAGGGAGAAGGATGGGTACTTTTTTGGTAATTATGTGAAATATAGGTTTGAGAACAGGAACATACTTTCGGAGTTTGGTTTTAGGATAGACAAGTTTGAAGGTTTGATGTGGAGGTTTTCCCCTTCCGGATTTTTCAAGTATTATTTTAATTCGTCAAATGCATTGAAGGTTCAAGGTGGAATTTACAGGCAGTTTATCACTTCCCTTTACGCTTTCCCTCCCCAATACTTTTTCTACACTCCGGTTACAAAAAGTGAGATATTATCCTATCAGGTAATAGCGGGAGGTGAAAGAATTTTTCCTTGGGGAATTGCGGAAATAAACTTTTTTGAGAAGTATTACCCAAAGTTCGTGTACGTTGATGGGAATTTGGAGGAGAAAATTGGGGTTATGAACTCCTTTGGGTTCGATGCTTGGGTTAGGAAGGAGAGCAAAGTCCCTGTCCCTCTAACAGCAGATTTATCCTACACGTTCATGATTTCCCGCATAAGGCTTTCCGACAATTCCGAATTTTTGCCAACACCTTGGGATGTTAACCATGCAATAAACGGTACATTCTCGTTTCACCTTATGAGGGATCAATACGAGGTTATCTTGGGGATTGCGATTTCTTATCTTGTAGGAAGACCTTATAGGGGATACCTTAGCCATTACAGGACCCCATTTTACGGTGAGGTTTATATTCAGGATACGACGAATAGGTTGAAACTTCCTCCGTATTCAAGGTTTGACCTATTTATGAGGGCGCCAATTCCCATAAAGTTGGCTGGGATAAGGTTTGACATATCCTTTTCCGTAATAAACCTTTTTCCAAATAAAAGGATAACGTTTGATCCAACGAATCCGGATGCCGACTTTGCAAACTTAACCGCGGCTTATCCTATATCTTCGATAGTATTGAGGGCGGTTTTTTGATGTTTGTAATAGATGCTTTTAACTACGCTTTCTCCTTAGGGGCTATAACACTTGAGGATGCGGTGGAGATAGTAAAAAGGGCGGTTAAGATTTTAGAGAGGGCGGGGAAGGAGTTTATTTTCGTATTTGACGGGAAGAGCGATAAATATTCGAGTGGGAAAAGGATAGTTTGGGCTGGGAGCGGAGAAAAGGCGGATGATTGGATATTAAATTTTATTTCAAAAAACCCGGAAAAAAGGATAGTCGTAATTACGAGGGATAAAGGGTTGGCGGAAAAGGTAAGATGGTTTGGCAAAAACGTTTTTGTTTGGGATACGGAGGAATTTGAAAATTATTTAAGGGGTTTGGAGGGGGGAAAAGAAGCCAAGCTTCCCAAAAAGCCCGAAGTTGAAACCTCAAAGGAAGAGAAGGAGATGTTGGAGGGTTTTGATGAAGCTAAGTTTTCCGAATTTTTTCAGTTTGAAGATACCGAAAAAATGGAAAAGAGAAAACTCAAGAAAAAAGGGGAAGAAGTTTTTCCCCCTACCAAGATGGATTTTGACGAATTTTCCTACAAATTTGAGGAAATTTTGAAGAGGTTGGGAAAGGGTTTATAAATCTCCGAACCTTTCGCAAATCTCTTTGACGATCTTTCTCAAAATCCTTTTGTCGTTTTCGTCAAGTTTTGCCCTTTCAAGGAGATCGGGTCTAAAAAGCAAAGTCCTTTTTATAGACTGCTCCTTCCTCCAAAGTGCTATCAGATTGTGGTTTCCACTCAAGAGAACCTTAGGAACCTCCTTTCCCTCGAAATCGTAAGGCCTTGTATACAAAGGCGCCTCAAGAAGGTTTTGATAAAGAGAATCCGTCTCAGCCGAGGACCTATGGGTTAAAACCCCTTCCAATAACCTTGTAACCGCATCCAAAACCACCAAGCTGGCAATTTCCCCGGAAGATACAACAAAATCCCCAATTGAAATTTCAACATCAATGTAATCGTATATTCTACTGTCTATACCCTTATAGTGCCCACCTACAAGTATAATCTCATCCAATTTGGAAATTTCCAAAATATCCACCTGCTCTAGCCTTTTCCCCGTAGGAGAGAGCAAAAATACCGGAGCGGATTTAAGCCAATTTTTTGCATCTCGGATAGCCGAAACAAAAAAATCCACCCTCAAAAGCATTCCCTCACCCCCACCATATATGTAATCTTCCACATCCTTGGGACCCTCGGCGTAATCTATGGGTGAGAAAAATCTTAACTCCAACTTTCCCAGATCTATCGCCTTTTTTAATGGAGCATACTTCAAAGGGCTTTCAAAATATTTGGGAAATAGGCAAATTACCCCTACCTTCAATCTTTCCTCTTTAAATACACAAGGTAAGCTTTTATAAATTCGTCCAAATCACCCTCCAAAACAGCCTCCGCGTTTGGAGTCTCGTAACCCGTCCTGTGATCCTTCACTAACTTGTAAGGATGCAAAACGTAGGACCTTATCTGGTGCCCCCACTCTATGGAGGTTTTTGGACCCATGATTTTTTCAAGTTCCTCTTCCCTTTGTCTTTTGTAGTATTCATATAGCCTCGCCCTCAGAACCTTCAAAGCGTTTTCCTTATTTTGGTGTTGTGACCTTTCGCTCTGCATAACCACCGTTATACCTGTGGGTATATGGCGCACCCTAACCGCAGTCTCATTTTTTTGCATATGCTGTCCCCCGGGACCTCCGGATCTAAAGGTCTCTATCTCTATTTCATCCTCCCTTATTTCAACCTCAACCTCCGGCATCTCGGGATATACAGTCACGGCGGCAAAGGAAGTATGTCTCCTATTGTTGGCATCGAAAGGGGATATTCTCACAAGCCTATGCACACCCTTCTCTCCCTTAAGGTAACCGTAAGCGTACGGTCCTTTTACGTGTAAGGTTGCGGATTTTATACCAGCCGTATCACCCTTCTGATAATCGAGGATCTCTACTTTGAAGTTTTTCCTTTCCGCCCACCTTATATACATCCTCAGAAGCATTTCCGCCCAGTCCTGGCTTTCCGTTCCCCCAGCACCTGGATGAATTTCAAGAAAAGCGTTTTGTACATCCTCCTTTTCCGTAAATAAAGTCCTTATTTGAAAATCCGTAATATCTTCCTTTAACTTTTTTATCTCGTTTTCAAGCTCCGGTATAAGGGTAGGATCATCCTCCACCATTTCGTAAATTTCCATAATGTAATCTATCCTTTCGGAAAGGTTTCTGTAATCGCTAAGAAGCTTTTTTAGGGCACTAAGCTCCTTCATTTTCTCGGATGCCCTAACAGGATCACTCCAAAAATCAGCCCTTGAGCTTTCCTCCTCAAGTATCCTTATTCTCTCTTCAATTCCTTCCAGGTCAAAGATACCCCCTTATTGTTTCCATTTCCTCAGATATCTTTCCTATCTCCGAAAACAGCATATCTGGAAATTATAAAACCGAACAGTCTAAGCTTTGTCTAAATTTTGTCTAAATTTAGACAATCCTTCGGGAAATTGTCTAAATTTGAACCGTCCGGTTTAAGGGTTTTTAAGGATAAACATTAAAATTTACAAATTTATATCAAATCCAAATTTAGACTCGCCAATCCGTTATGGATATTTGGATCTTTGGGGGTCTGTCTAAATTTAGACACGGAAAAATTGAGCTAAGTTAGTCAATTTGGCAACTTAACCGTTTAGACATGTTGCCGGTTATTATATATAACTTATAGTAAGTATAACCTATAGAACATTGTATAGAAATTAGACTATCAATTGGAACGAGGTTAGAATAAACATTGTGGAACGCAAGTTTAGGGTTATAGTTATGCCAAGGAAGGACCTCCTGGATCCACAAGGAAGGGCAGTGAAAAGTGTCATATCGGACATGGGAATAAAAGTTAAGGACGTCAGAGTGGGGAGGGTAATAGAAGTTACAATTGAGGAAAAAATGGAAGGCTCGGCTTTGAAGATAGTTAAAGAACTTTCAGAAAAGGTTTTCTCCAACCCTATAATAGAGGATTACATAATAGAAGAAGTATGAACCTAAACCTTCAAGAGATGGGTTCTTTGATATTTTCGTTAGCAATTATCTTATTTATCCTTTACGTTTTATACAGATACGGCACTCAGGAAGTATTGATAGAACAGCAGGGTAATATAAGAACCACGAGGAGGATAAAACTTTCCCCACCTTTAATCGTTGTAATCCTAGCAGGTTTAATCGTTCTCTTGATCTCCATGTCCTATAGGGTTATACCGCAGGGTTATGCGGGTATAAAGTTCAATCAGATTTTTAGAACTTATTCCGTTTTAGGTGAAGGCGGGAATTTCATAATACCACTTTTGGAGAATCTATACCAATACGATCTTCAGATCAGGGAATACACCGTGAGCTCTTCGGTTAAAAGAAAGGGGGAGGGTACCCTTTGGGGTACGACATCGGACGGAGTAAGCGTTGGTATTGAAGCCACCTTACTTTACCAAATAAACAGGGATAGTTTGATCAAGTTTCATAAGAACGTTGGCGTGAATTACGAAGAAAAGTTAATACAGCCCGTTTTTAAGTCTACGATAAAATCCGCAGTATCGAGATATACTTCTGATGGACTTTTATCCTTTGGTAAGACGGGTTTGGATCTGGAGATAAAGAGGGTTTTAACGGAGAAACTTGAACCCTTAGGTGTGAAAATTTTGGACGTTTTAGTAAGGGATATAAAGTTTTCTCCTGATTACGAAAAGGCGATAGAAGAGAAAAAGATAGCCGAACAGGAAGCGTTAAAGATGCAGTATTTGATAAAGAAGGAGAGTTTAAACGTTCAAAAGATGTTGGTTGAGGCTAAAGGGAAAGCTGAGGCAATTTCAATAGTTGCGAAGGAACTTAAGAAAAATCCAGAATATATTGGTTACCTTTACGTTGACAAACTTTCGGACAAAATAAGAGTTATAATAACCAACGAGAAAGGAATTTTGAATTTAGACGAGATAATAAAGGAAAAATGATCAAAAACTGGTAGCGGAATAGAAGTTAAAACCCTCCACCTTTATTGCCGGTAGTATCATCCCCCTTGGATAGTGCATTCCGTACCATGTGCTATCCCCGAGAAGTTCCTCTTCATTCGAAACTTCCAACACCTTACCAAGAATGTTAAAAATGCTCTCGTTAAACCTCATATTTTTCATGCTCCCAACGATCTTCCCATCTTCAACTATGAATACGCCATCCCTCGTCATACCCGTCAGGGTTAAGCTTTGAGGTTCAACCAGGTTTACATACCAAAACCTTGTTATAATCAAACCCTTATCCGTTTCCTCAACCATTTTCCTATAATCTTTGTTACCCCCTCTAAAGTAAAGGTTTAAAAACATTGGATGGTTCGTAAATGGAACGGCGCAGGCGTTTGTTTCGGTACCCATCTTCTTAGCGGTTATGCTGTCGTGCGCGAAGTTTTTAAAAACCCCCCTATCTACAACTACAGTTAAACCCTTTTTGTTGCCCTCAAAGTCAAATGGTGACACGAATCCCCTTGGGTTTAAAGGATCATCCAAAATCGTAACATTTTCGGAAAAAATCTTCCGGCCAACCTTATCTGTTAATGGTGATATTTTATCAACCGCGGATTTGCCGGAAAATCCTACCATATTTAGGAATTCTAAAATCTCCATCAAAGCCAAAGGTTCCAAGATCACGGTCCATTTCCCCGGTTCCGCATCTCTGGGTTCCAAAACGAAACCTACCCTTTCTTCGACCCTTTCCAAAATCTTCCCTAAGCTAAGATCCTTAAAAGTTCTTGCGGATTGTTGAACAAGATAACTGTGCGTTTCGTAAATTGGGTTAAATTTTATGTGGGCGTCCGTTAAAAAGTTATAACCCTCAAAACCTGAAGAGGTTAGAAAAACGTACTCCAAACTTCCACCGGAGACTACACCATAAGCCTCGAAAGGTTTTGGGGTTTCCTTTATCAAATTTCCGGCTATTTTGGTGATCTCCTCAGGAGAAACTTCCGCAGTGTTTTCATCAAACTGATCCATGGATGCTTCAACTTTTTCCGGTTTTGGTAAATCCGGTAGATCGGGATTTTCCGGGGATATTTTTGCGAGGCTTTCAGCCCTCTTTACCGCTGATATAAGATCTTTCCTATCTCCTTTAAATGATAAATTTACAACTGCGCTCCTTTTACCAAACCTAACCCTAATTGAAACCCTAAGGTCGTTAACGGTCGTAGTTTGGTGTATCCTGGATTTTGCAAACCTAACCAGGGTACTATTTTCCCCAAAAACTATAACTTCGGTTCCTTCATTTTCCGCAACCTTTAATACATCCTCCGCTATTGAAAATAACTTATCTTTTAACATAACGGAAATTCTAACGGAGATTTACCATGGGGATATGAGAACCTTTAAGGTTACCAACTTCCAAAAATCTCTTGCGGGCTTTTGCCCATGTTGTCTCCTCAAAATTTCCCAAGAATATATAAAAACCCAAGTTAGAATCAGCACAGAAGTTCCTATCACGATACCCTTAAACCATCCGACATATCCATAGTAATGAACCAAAGGCTTTGTTAAAGGTGAGCCGTAAACTATTGTATTGTGGAAAGCGTAAGATAGAAGCGAGTTCCTACCCAGCATGGCTAAAGGTTCCAGTTTAAACCCGAAGTTTTCCGCACCCATCAGAATATACATCAAAAGGACAATCACGCCGGTTTTTAGGAGTATATACCCAAAGTAGGTTTCGAGTCTGGGAAAGTTAATGAAGAAATTTAGGAAAATGGAAAAAAGCGGTATAAGGCTAATTAAAAAAAATATTTTCCCGTTGTACAAGAAGGCGGAAGCTAAGGCGGAACCGAAGAACATATATCCCCAATATGGGAAGATCGGAAAAAGGGAATTCTTGAAGGAGAAGTATGGGGCTATAAATGGCGGAAGATTTTCGCCGAATTTGTTTATGTAAGGGCTAAAGTACCAAGTCAGAAATGCCAATGTGAGAAATAAAAAAATCCTCTTGAAGTTATCCCTTATTAGATACAACATGAGGCTTAGAAAAATCACCCCAAAACCTATACATATTAAAATTTCAACCCTCTGAAAAATATGCAACCTATCAAGGATTCCATAGGGGTTTGTGAGGATCTTGGGCATTGATGATGTGGGCATCTGAAGGAAATACCCGAATGCCATCAGCTCTATCCCCCTTCTCAACCTTTGATATAACTTTTTATCTTTAAAGGTATATACGGATAGAAATCCTGAGGAAAGAAGGAAAGCGGGCGCTACAAGCCCGTTAAAAAATGCGACCGATCGATAGGTTGGTGTTAACTTCAAATCATAAAAAAACAACCCGTCAAAAGCATGGGTAGGAACCATCCAAATTACAAAAATACCCTTCAGCCAATCTAAAAATAATAACCTGCCCACCCAAACTTAGAATTTACGATATGATCAGTAAATTATCCCCCTTTCCCGTTGACCTACCTATTATTGCGGGTTTCTCGTAAGGTTTCCTTTCGGAAAGCCTAGGTACCCTCCTCTCTTCTCCTTCATTTGCGCCTTTCATGTTGTTCATATCTTTCATTCTTCACCTCCTTTACCGTGTATTATAAGGGAGAGATCAATTTTGTGCGACTTGAGACTTAGAAGGGGTGCCCTCCCTATGAAGATCCATATTCCTACGTGAAATCTATGCTTGTTCTTTCTGTAAAACTCCCTTAGTAACCTTTTTATCCTGTTCCTTTTAACCGCCCCTTTCACCTTCCTTTCCACCGCGAACATCACCTTTCTTTCCGAATAAGGGCAAAATCTTAAGATTACAAACTCATCTGAATATATCGTTTTTGAGTTTCGAAATGCCCAATCTATCAGTTTTCTTCCTCTTAGGATTTCACTTTTTGGAAGCTTTTCATTCACAGGGAAACCTTACCTTATCTCCCACCTTTATACCTTTCCTTTGGAAGTACCCCTTGTTTACCTCCAGGGCATACTGAACCTTATTTTTGGACGATACTATCTTCTCGCTTAAAGGTTCCATATCGTAAATTTCCATGATCCTCCAATCGCTTGAGATGTAAGCTATCGAAAGGGGTATATATGTGTTTTTCATCCAAAAGGATAAATTTTGGGGGTATGGGAAGATAAAAAACATCCCTTGGTTTTCCGGGAGATAATCCCTAAACATTAGACCTTTGCGGTGTTCCCATGGTTCATCCGCGATCTCAACGTATAGGGTCTCCGAGTTTATGCAAAGAGGAAAAAGTATCATTCCTCAAACTCAACCCTTATAACACCCCTGAAATCCCCCTCAGAATATCCCCTCGCCTTATCCTTTGGGTACCTTCTTAAGATCTCTTGCAGAACCTCATCCGGAATGTTTTTATTCTCCTTACCGTGGCAGTTTAAACACAGGGGTGCTACAAAAATGGGCTTGTAGTATCTATAAACCTTTTTATTTCCCCGCTTAAAGGTTTGAAGGATGTAATCAACTTTTTTACCTCTTTTTACCGCACTTTCAAAAAACTTTAGTGCCCTTTCCTCCATCTTGTCGGGCTTATTTTTTGGATTTCTAAATTTAAAACTAGTTCTCTTTATCTTCACACCGTACGAATTTGAAAGGCTATCCGTTAAAGGAATTGCCCTCTCCGAGCAATAAGAAATGGAATTTTTTAAACCTTCACGACTTATGGAAGCTTGTAATTCCCCAAGGAGGGTTTTTATAAGCTCGCTAGATATTTCCTCCCCTTTTGTCTTCACAAACAGGGTATCTAAACTTATGAGCATAATCATCATATCAATCTATATTCTAAGGCAGAAGTGTATCAACCTTAAAATGTTCATTATGGTAAAGGTAACGTTCTTGGGTCATGCCGCCTTTATGATAGAAGGGAGCAAGGTGGTTTTGATTGACCCGTTTATAACGGGAAATCCCAAATCCCCCTTGAAGGGAGTAGAAGATATAAAAAGGGCGGACGTGGTAATAGTGACACATGATCATGGTGATCATGGATTCGATGATGCGGTTGAAATATGTAAAAAAACTGGCGCATACTTCGTTTCCCAGTACGAACTTGTGGTAAAATCGGGACTTGATAGGGTTGAACCTATGAGCATAGGTGGGTTTGTGAACGTTGGAGGTATGGGGGTTGAAGTTGCGTTTACACCGGCTTTTCACACGGCGGGTCTTGGGGATCCAGCGGGTGTGATAGTAAAAATCGACGGAAAAACCATATACCATGCCGGCGATACCGGGCTCTTTTACGATATGAAACTCATCGGGGAGCTTTACAGGCCCGATATCGCAATCCTTCCAATAGGAAGCAGGTTTACCATGGACGTCTTGCAGGCGGCAAAGGCTGTAGAGTTTATATCTCCGAAATACGTAATACCGATGCATTACAACACCTTTGACCTGATCAAGGCGGATCCCAAAGAGTTTGAGAGGCTTGTTGGGGATAAAGCCAAGGTGATAATTTTGAATCCGGGTGAGAGCTTTGAGATATGATTGAGGAACGGTTAAAGGGCATACAGGCGAAGCTTGACGGGATGTATTCCCTAACCCTGGAGATGATAGACCTTTCCTTGGAATCCTACGAAGAAACAATTAAGAGGGAAAATATGGTTAACGAGCTTGAGATAGAAATAGACGAACTTGTGGTGGAAACCATAGCCCTATTTCAACCCGAGGCTTCACACCTTAGGGAGCTCTTAATGTGTTTGAAGATAAACAACGATATAGAGAGGGTGGCTGACCATGCGGAAAACGTCGCAAGGGATATGAAATTTTTAAGGGATAAAAACGCCCAGATTGGAGAGCTTGAGGAAGATATAAAGATAATTAAGGAGCTTTCCAAAAAATCCTTCTTTGAGGTTTATTCTTCCTTTAAAAACAGGGATCCAGATCTTGCAATACAGGTAATAATATCCGATAAGACCATAGATGAGCTTAGGGACAGGATGTTGAATAAGGCTATAAAAAACTTGGAGACGGAAACGGCCCTAAAGGTGGTGAGCATTGCCCAGAACTTTGAAAGGATAGCCGACCTTTCCACGAACATAGCGGAGGATGTGGTATTCATAACGAGGGGGGAGATAATCAAGCACGGAAAGGTTTTTAGATTTTTGCAACCTTAAAATACCCTCTTATGCGCAAAAACGATATTTCTATAAAGATAGCGGGCCTTGCGGGTGATGGGAGTTTGACAACGGGTGAGCTTTTGTCAAAAATACTCAAGAAGTTGGGACTTTACGTCGTTATGGTTAAGGACTTTCCTTCTAACATAAGGGGATTGCCCACGAACTTAACCGTAAGAGCCAAAGACAAACCCATATACGGTCCCAAGGATTTCGTGGATTACCTTCTAGCTTTGGATTTTCAAAACTTACCCCTACATACCAACGAGGTTGTATCCGGAGGTGTAATAATTTACGATAACAGCACGCATCCCGAGATACCATCCCATCTAAAAAGGGAAGACGTACATTACCACATTCTTCCTTTGGCGAACATATCAAGGGAAAAGTTGGGTTTGGAAGTTATAAAGAACGTTGTTGCCTTGGGAATAATAGCGGAGTTTTTGAACTTGGATCACGAGATAGCCCACAAGGTAATAGAGGATTGGTTTAAGGCAAAAGGTGAGAAAATAATAAATGCAAACATAAACGCTTACGAGTTGGGTAGGGAGAAGGCGAGGGAGCTTGGAAAGAAGGACGATTACTACGTAGAGAAGTTGGGGGATCCGGGTAGGATAATGATGATGGGGAACGAGGCGATAGCCTTAGGAGCATTAGCCGCAGGTTGTAGGTTTGAGGTGGCGTATCCTATAACTCCGGCAACCGAGATTTTGGAGTTTTTCGCAGAATATGGAAGGGAATTCGGTGCGGTGGCAATACAGGCTGAGGACGAGATAGCTTCGATAAACTTCGCCTTAGGTGCCGCCTTTGCGGGTGCCAGAGCTATGACCACCTCTTCCGGTCCCGGTCTCTCTTTAAAAACCGAAACGATGGGGCTCGCTTACATAAACGAGACTCCGTTGGTTATAGTTGATGCTCAGAGGGCGGGTCCTTCAACTGGCCTTCCCACCAAAACCGAACAGTCCGATATAAACCACATCCTTTACGGCGGTCATGGGGATCAAATGAGGATAGTTTTGGTTCCCGGAACCCTTGAGGAGGGGTTTTACTTTACCGCCCTGGCTTTCAACTTGGCGGAGAAGTATCAAACTCCCGTTGTGATATTGACGGAACAGGCGTTCTCTCAAAACAAGTTCACCGTGGAACCCGGAGCCCTGGATCCGTTTAAAGTAGAAATAAACAGGGGGAATCTACTTACAAAAGAGGATGTTGAAAGGATGAAGGTGGAGGGAAGGCAATATCTGAGGTATGAAATAACGGAAGATGGGATATCCCCTAGGGCTGTTCCCGGGCTTGAATGGACGATATTTACCGCAAACTCTAACGAACACGATGAAACGGGATATACCACGGAAGATCCCAAAATAAGGAAGGAGATGGTTGATAAGAGGCTGAGAAAGTACGAAACCGCAAAAAAGTCTGGAGATCTACCTAGGTCTGAATTTTATGGGGATGATAAGGCGGATATAGGAATAATCGGTATGGGAGCCACTTTGGGTCCAATCCTTGAAGCTATGGAACAATTGAAGGAAGAGGGAATAAATACAAAGTTTATGAGGATAAGGACGCTTTGGCCCTTTTATGAGGACGAACTAAACGAGTTTGTAAAAAGTTGCGAAATGGTTTTCGTTGTTGAGATGAACGCGAGGGCTCAGCTTCTGCACTTCATAAAACAATTTACCCCTGAGCACGACAAACTCATTTCAATAACTAAGTACACCGGTAGGATGTTCCTACCTATGGAGATAAAGGAAGGGATAGTTAAAGTGGTTCGGAGGGTAAGGGTATAAAGCGCTTAGAGATAATAAAGGTCGACAGAAGCAAGGTAAAAAGGTGGGTCTTTAGCGGTTTCGGTTATACGCTTTTTAGGTTATCGCTTTCCCTTGTTCTCTTTTTCGCCTTTTTGGGTTTTGCGGTGTTTTCCGCCCTTGTTCTTTCCATATTTTACAGGCAAAACCTTTACGAGAGGGTAAAGAGGATGTTGGAGGCTGAGAAGAAGCTTGAGGAGCTAACAAAAAAATACCAGGAACTTCATGTAAAACTGGAAAAGGTAACACTTGCCCTGGGTGGGGATATTAAAGGTCCTAACGTTGAAACGGGTTCTCCATCTTTACCCATATTTGTTGAGGAGTGTAACATTCCGTGCGCCCTACCGGCATCGGGTCCGATAGTTAGGGGTGCGGATATGGGAATTCATACCGGAATTGATATATCCGTTCCAGAATCCACATTCATATTTTCAACCGCAAAGGGTGTTGTAAAAGCCGTAGGATACGATCAAAACCTGGGCATATTCGTTAGGATATCGCACGAGCAAGGATATGAAACGGTTTATGGACATCTGTCGAAGGTCTTAGTCAAAGAGGGGGATACGTTAAAGACGGGTCAGGTTATAGGGCTTTCGGGAAGGAGCGGAAAAACAACGGGACCCCATATACATTACGAGGTTTTGAAGGATGGAAAACACATAGATCCCGTTCTAACCTTACCTTGAAAATTCCAAAAGAAATAATTTCGGAGTTTGATATAAAGGTTAGGGGAGTGGTTGATGCTTTCTTTTCTGGAAGGCAGAGAAGTAAGACCCTGGGAAGTTCTCCCGAGTTTGCGGGACATAGGCCGTACTATGAGGGGGACGATGTAAGGAGGATAGACTGGAAGGTTTTTGCAAGGAAAGGAAAGCTTTTTTTAAAGGAATTTTCAAACGAATCCGAGATACCCGTAATAGTCCTATTCGACGATACAAAATCTATGGGACTTTTCGACAAGGATAAGAGGGCGCAAATTGTCGCGGGTGTTGTTATGTTTTCCGCCAACAGGTTAAACTACAGGTTTTCGCTGGTAAAGATGTCCGGTGAGATTATTTTTCCAAGCAAGGGTATAAACCACCTTTTGAGGTGCTATTATGCTACGAAGGGAATAGGAGAGGGGGATTTCCAGGGATCGGTTTATAACCTCGTATCCAACTTTAAAAAAAGGTCCCTTGTTGTTCTTATTTCGGACCTTGAATTTGATTGGTATGAGCTTCAAAGGGGTTTGGGCACACTTTTGAGGTTCCATGACCTTGTAGTTTTCCACATTTTAAGCGGTGAGGAGTGGAACTTCCGTTTGGACGGAAAAATTTTGGTGGATGTGGAAAGTGGTAGGAAGGTGCCGATTTCCCCAAATTCTGCAAAATTTTACAGGGATATGATCAGGAAGTGGGCGGAAGGAATAAAAAACTTCGTTTTACAGAGGAATGGAAGGTATTCCCTGATATTTTCGGATACAACGATAGAATCCGAAATAAGAAAGATCATTGAGACGTTGGGGGTAATTTAAAGGGTCTTCCTACCCCTAGGAACCTGTGAGATGTTATTATAAAGGATTTTCCCCTCCTCCTCAAATCTTCTATTATCTCCCATAAAACTTTGCTTGCATTATCATCCAGGTGGGCAAACGGTTCGTCCAAGGCTATCACGGGAGCTGGGGAGGAAAGGGCCCTAACTATCTGGACTTTTCGGTTATTTCCCGTTGAGATATCCCTGAATGTCCTGTTTAGTATTTCCGAAAGCCCGAAGGCTTCAATCAATTCTCTTAATATCGGGAAAGGACTCAACTCAAAGTATCTACCAATTGTTATATCCGTCCTTATGGTTTCCGCAAATGCAACCGAAATATATCTAAACCTCTCTATCGGTGCAAGATCCAGTATGTTTTTTGATAAAACCCTTATCTCACCCCTCAAAATTGAGATTCCCAAAAACGCCTTTAAAAGCGTCGTTTTCCCTACGCCGTTTTCTCCATAAACGTTCAAGATCTCCCCAAAATCCAGATGGAACTCTATACCCCTTATTATGGGCTTACCATACCCAACATCGCAATTCCTTATTTCCGCCAACATAATTTACCTTCCCAAAAGGTAAAGGTAATATTCTTCAACCTTTCTTGCTATGCTTTCCCAAGAGTATTCTTTTGCGGTTCTCAAACCGTTTTCCACCAACTTTTTCCTCAAACTTTCATCCGTCAAAACCTTGACTACCTTGTTTGCCAGATCTAGCTCGTTTTCGGGTTCGCATAGCAAACCGTTTTCCCCGTCCCTCACGACGTATTGATAACCTTCGTTCTTAGATGCGACGACCGGAACACCGGAAGCCATGGCCTCTAGGAGAACCATCCCGAAACTCTCCGATCTTGTTGCGGGAGAAACGAAAACATCCGCGGAGGCATAATACCTAGGAAGTATATCTCCATCCACGGCTCCCTCAAACAGAACCCTATCTTTTATTTCTTCGGGAACCATGGACTTATAATACCCAAGAAGGGGACCGGATCCCACCACAACCAACCTCGCATCCGGTACCTTTGAAAGTATTATAGGCATGGCCATGATCAAGAACTTCAAGCCTTTCCTTGGCTCCGGCCTTCCGACAAAAAGTATGTTTTTGTATCCCGTCAGATGTTTTAAGGGTTTGTTTTGTGGGTTGAATCTCTGAAGGGATACGCCGTTTGGTATGATCCTATAATCCACCTCCCCAAAGTGCTTTATTATAGGTTCTATCGCTGCGGGAGAAACCGCTATGAATCCCCTTATCCTTGAAAAATATCCCCTTATGTAAGGTTTTAGGGTTTCCGCCAATATGCTCTTCCTGTAAGATGCATGAAAAGTTATTACGTTGAGGGACTTGGAGTATTTTAGGGAAAGCAGGGGTAAAGTTGGGGCAACTTGACCGTGAATATGCACTATATCAAACCTGTTTTCCCTAAAGAACTTTTTTACCAAAAATGTTATTCTCGGGGAGAAGGCAACCGGGGCTATGGAACCGTTTATGGGTATTTTTATCGGAAATCCCACCCTATGTACCCATGGTGGATCCTCAAAGCTTATCCTTTCCCTAAAGTTTGTGGTTAAGATATGGGTTTCCCAACCGAGATCCCGAAGTTTGCTTGAAAGCTGGTGTATGTGTTCCGAGATCCCACCTGGATATGGGTAATATACGTCGCTTACAAAAAGAACCTTCCCCTTCATAGTTTGAAATCTCTCTTTATCTGCTCCACCAGAGTTCCGAAAGGAGTTTCCCTAAGCCTGTCGGATATCATAAAGGATATGAGCATGAAGAAGGTTCCAAGCCCCATCATAAATGTGGTTGCGAAAATTGGAACTACCCTCTTGGGCCATACCCTCTTTTTCTTACCCATAGGTTCCGATGCCGGTTGTATTATTGGGTTGTCCTTCTTCTCGAGGATCTTAGCCTTCTCGTATTCCGCATATATAGTTTTGTAAACCTCAGAAAGTATCATCAACCTTATCCTGTACTCGTACGCCCTTCTCAAGTTTTCAGGTAAGTACGAGAACTTTTGGGAAAGGTTTGAATTTAAAGCATTAAGCTCCTTCCTCAGTATGCTCACGTCGGGTATTTTTTCGGAAAATACCGCCTTTAACGTTAAAAGTTCAACCTCTTTTTTTGCTATGTTCGCTATGAGCTCGGAGATGGATGGGGCAAGGATGTCTTCGGCCGATAACACAAAAACCTTTTCCCTCTTTTCAAACGCCGTTATACTATCTCCCAAGATCCTAATTGAGTCTTCAACATCCTTCAGCCTACCTTCCAAAAATCTCCTAAGTTCTTTACCTCTGGCATTTAAAGTTAAATTTGCCTTTTCATTCAAAAAAGATATGTACTTTTCTGCAAGTTCTTCCGCCCTTTTTATATCAACATCCCTAACCCTTAGGGCAAAGGCTCCGCTCGGTAGGGGTTCTATCTGAAACTTTGAATCCATAGTTTTAACGGCGTTGTCTATATCCTTCTCTCCAAAAACCTCTAAAAGGTTATTCTTCTCTATGAATTCCCTCTTAAAGTTGTATGAACTTGCCAAATCTATGAAAATTTGGGCGGGTGAGGACATACCTCCCCTGGTTAGCTGATAGAAGAGTAAGGCTTGGGATTGCATCTGGTTGATATCCTCAATGGAAGGAACTAGAATAACCGAACTTTCATATACGGGTTTTGCTATGAAGGATGAGATTAAAAGGCTCACCAAACTTCCAACTAACGAAAAATAAAATATCCACCTTATCCTTTTGAAGTATTCCAACATGCTAAATCTGGAAGTCCTCCTCCTTCAAGCCTACGTTTATTTTCACATCCATAAACTTTGCGGACCTTAAAGGTTGATCGTTTCCATCGTAATCAACTATCATTATGGGGAGAAAGCTTTCGGCATCTATCCAATATTTCGCGTACGTCGCCCCATAATTCTCCTCGCTCCTTAGCGGAACTTTTATTATATGAACTTTCCTACCCATCAAATTTCCTTCGGATAAAAACTCCGCATCCTTCACCCTGTTCGCAAAATAAATTATATGACTCTCGTATATTTTGTGTCCTAATGCGGACCTAACCCTGTTATCTTCGGGAGATAGCGTTACCTTTAATATACCCTTCTTTGCCCTAACCTTCTTCGTCCCGGGATTGTAAACGGCTATCCCTCCCTTGCTTTCGCCTTCCAAAACCTCCATATACACCCATCCGTTCTTGTACTTCTGAAGGTAAAGCTTGTACTCCTCCTTCCCTTCCTTCTTCCTAACCTTTGACTCCAATTTTGCCGTATAATCCTTTATGTTTGCGGATGCGGATTTTAGGTTTTTGATTATTTCTTCGGAACTTATGGAAACCAAAAACCAAATCATGACGGAAATTTTAAGGCCGAAATGGTCGAGTGTAGAATATTAGCTTTATGAAGATTTCAAAAGTTTACAAGCACGACGTAATAATCCTTGGGGCTGGACTTGCGGGTTTAAGGGCTGCAGTAGAGATCGGTAGAAAGTTCGGAAATAGAGTTGACGTTGGTATAGTTTCCAAGGTGCAACTTATGAGGGCCCATTCGGTGTGCGCCGAAGGTGGGACGGCTGCCGTTTTGAGGCCCGAGGAGGGGGATTCCTTCGAGCTTCACGCATGGGATACGATAAAAGGTTCGGATTTTCTTGCAGATCAGGATGCGGTTTTTCGTTTTGTTAAACTTATGCCATACGAGATCCTACTTTTGGAACACTGGGGAATACCCTGGGCTAGGAGGAAGGATGGAAAAGTGGCCGCAAGGGCGTTTGGGGGACAGAGCTTTTTTAGGACGGTTTTTGCCCAAGATAAAACCGGATTCTTTGAAATGCAAACCCTTTATGATACCCTGCTCAAATTCTCCAATTATAAGAGGTACGACGAATTCTTCGCAACATCCATAATAATTAAGGATGGTAAGTTTGCCGGATTAACCGCCATAGACCTTGTAAACGGCGAATTTGTTCTGTTTATGGGTAAAGTTTTGATAATAGCCACCGGAGGGGCTGGAAGGCTTTATAGATTCACAACCTACTCCCATTCCGTAACGGGTGATGGCTTGGCTATGGCCTTTAGGGCGGGATTACCGTTAAAGGACATGGAGTTCATCCAGTTCCATCCCACCGGCTTGGTTCCTTCAGGGATCCTCATAACCGAGGGTGCAAGGGGGGAAGGGGGATATCTTAGGAATAAATTTGGAGAGAGGTTTATGGAGAGGTACGCTCCAAGCATGATGGAACTTGCCCCCAGGGATATAGTTTCCAGGTCGATAATGACGGAGATAGAGGAAGGTAGAGGGTTTGAGGGTCCGGAAGGTCTGGATTATGTACATCTCGATCTTACACATTTGGGTAAGGAGAAGATCTTAGAGAGGCTACCTTTAATAAGGGAGCTTGCGATAAAGTTTGCGGGTGTTGATCCTATAAAGGAACCCATACCCATAAGACCTGTCGCCCACTATTCGATGGGCGGGATACACACGGACATAGACGGAAGAACACCGGTGGAAAACATATTCGCCGCAGGTGAGGCCGCATGCGTATCAATACACGGTGCAAACAGGCTTGGTTCAAATTCCACAGCCGAGTGCCTGGTTTGGGGAAGGATAACAGGAGAATTATCCGCCGAATACGCCCTCAGCCATGATATAAAGTTCCGCGAGGATGAGATCCTCGAAGAAGCTGAAAATGAAGCCAAAAGGATAGAAGGAATATTAAACAAGGACGGTGATAAGAATCCGTATGAGATAAGGAATGAGCTGAGGAAATTGATGGATACGCACGTTGGGGTTTTCAGAACGGGTGAAAAACTCGAGGAGGCCTTGAGGGTTGTCAAAAACCTCAAAGAAATGTTTAAGAATATAAAGATCGTGGATAAAGATCTAAGGTGGAACACGGATTTGGTAAGTGCCCTTGAAACGGAAAATTTGCTGGATCTTGCGGAGGTAGTTATTTTGGGAGCTCTGATGAGGGAAGAAAGCAGGGGTTCCCACTTCAGGAGGGATTTTCCATACAGGGACGACGAGAGGTTTTTGAAGCACACCCTTGCCTACAGGAATGAAGATGGAAGCGTAAGGATAGAGTATATACCCGTCAACATCACATACTGGAAACCGGTTGAGAGAAAGTATTAATTGGTAGGCGCCTTATTTTGGACGCTGGCGTCCAGGTTATCAATTCAGTTTTTTTCCTTTTTGAGGGTTGTTATCCTTGCCAGGATCTTGACCCCTTACGATTTCGGAATATCCGCCAGTACGTTCATAGCTTACCAACTTCTTGAAATGCTAACATTTACCGGTTTTACAACCGCATTAACCGCTTATAAAGGGAACTTCAAAGAAGGGTACCCCACAATCTTCTGGACAAGCTTATTTCGTGGGGTGATACTATTTTTCATCTTATTTACTTTCTCGGATAGCATAGGGGAGTTCTTTAAAGATGGGAACGTATCTTTTGCAGTTAAAGTTATCGCATTATCCTTTATACCATCTTCCATCACAAATCCGGTTTTCATAGTTGAAGCAAACAGGTTCTTCAAGTTTGAAAAGATCTTTATACTTGAGTTTTCCGAAGCCCTGATAAACACAGTTTTCGCGGTTTTAATGGGTCTTTATTTTAAGGATTTCAGGGCAATGATCTATTCCTTTCTGATAGGTGCCTTTGCCAAAATGTTCATATCTTACATTTTACGCCCATACTTTCCGGAATTATCCTTTAGTTTTGCATGGTTTAAGAGGATGCTCTCTTTCGGAATTTGGGTTAATTTGACGTTCGTTTTAAACTTTCTTTTAAGATATGCGGATAGGACGCTGGTGGGAAAATTTTCCGGTCAGTACCTCTTGGGAATATATTCAAACGCACAAAACCTTGCATTTCTAGTTGCCCCGCAACTCAGCTCCATGATATCAAGGGTCCTTTTCCCGTTTTTTGTTGTTTCAAGCGTTGATGAAACCGAGAGGGCATTTTTGTCTTACATGAGGGCATCCTTATTGGTTGGATTAACCTTTTTTGCCCCTATGTTCTTTTGGAGTGAAGGGGTAATAAGGTTAATTCTCGGTGAAAAGTGGATGGAGGCGGCGGAACTTTTAAAACCCCTATCCTTAGCTTCAATAATATCGATAATATCAAACACCATAAGTCCATTATCGCAAGGGAAGGGGAAACCCAACCTGGACGTATATCGCCTCGCCATAATACCCCTGGTTTTCCTCTCCCTTTCTTTATTAAATCCGAAAAGCCCCCTATGGATCTCCTGGTGCCTTACTTTCGGATACCTCTCATCCCTACCAATATGGTACTTCGGAGTTTCTTCGCTAGGTATAAGATCACACAGGATACTTCTATCTTTATTTCCCTTAATTTTCTCCATTTTCTTGCCCTTCCTTTTCCCAGAAGGCATAATTAGAATCCTTGCATCTATCTTCTCCTTCCTTCTCTCCGAATTCCTAATCTTCAAAAACATAGGAATCTTTGAGGTTTTCAAACTAAAAATTCCCAATCCCCAACTCCCTCAAAACCTCCACCTTATCCGCACCTATGTACTTTATTGCCCGCTTTCCGAACTTTAATATTGCAAAACCCTTCAGGATCCTCTCGTCCCCCAAAGCTTCCCCCCTTTCCAGAATACCCGAAATAATCTCGACTTCCCTCCTGACCTTATCTTCATCCTTATACCTCTTAAAGAGATAGTACTCCAAAGATTTTCTTGGATCCTTCGGGAATTCAAATTTGCCAAAATTAACCTTCCTTATCCCAAACTCCCTTAAAGCCATCTTCAGAATGTTTGCCCTAACAAAACCTATACCCCTTATTCCCCCCAAAGGCGCAAATTCCAAAGTTAAACCAAACTTGTAAGCGTGCATGATCCTCAAAATATCTTCATCCGTTATATAAACGTACCCGTTTTCTCTAAGCGTTAATAATGCCCTCGCAAGATGATAAACATCCGAGTACGAAAATCCAAGCTCTCCCGGTGGATTTGAGATGTTGGGATAATCTATCAGCTTTCCGCTTATATACATCCAAAGCTCATCCGTTCCATCCTTAGGGAAATCAAAGTCGCCATGTTCTATTCTAAACTTCAACCTAAGGTCGTGTATATTTTCCTTCAAAAAGAACTTCAGGGAGTCCTTTATCTTCTTCATATAAAACAGGGGTCTAATAGCCAAAAGAACATCCATATCGTTCTCCACCCTTCTCCTCATTTCCGCGTAAGCTAAAGGCGAGATGGAACCTTCCAAAAGAACCTCTCCAATTTCCGTAAGCTTTCCGTTTTCAATAAATCCCCGATCCTCAAGATAATTGTACATTTCTTGCAAGATTATATCCAAGTTTTTCGGAATCCTCCTTATCGAAGGAACGTTTAAAAGGAAGGATTTCCAATCCTTTCCCGCAAACTTCACCGATCCAAGCATCATAAGGGATATAAAGGAAGGGAAGCCCCAATATTCCTTTGGATCAAAGAAAAATCCCGAGGATAAAAAAGGTTGCACCCTACCAAAAGCCTTATCAAGATCTAACTTGCTGAAGATGTATATATCCGCATATCCCTCATTCTTCAACCCGTACCTACCCGCCCTCCCTTTCATTTGATATACATCTATAACGTCTGGATAGAATTTTCCCCGAAACTCCCTTACGAATATTATCACCCTATCCGCGGGTAGGTTAACGCCGTAAGCTAAGGTTTGAGTAGCTATCAAAACCCTCAAATTCCCGTTTCTAAATGAATCTTCTATCTTTTCCCTCTCCTCCGAAGGTATATCCGCGTTGTGAAATGCAACAAATTCCCCAAAGTTCTCGGGAACAAAGGGTAAAGTTTCGTTTAAAATTGGATAACCCTCCTTTGATAACCTCTCAAGGACGGAGTACCCGAGTTCCTTTTGAGGGACGAAAACTATAGTTTTTTCATCTTCCCCCAAGTTTTCGATAATTTTTACTATAAAATCCACCAGCTCCTCATTTTTCAACTTCTTTAAGTATTCGTATTTTTCCTTAAGGGGAACGGGCCTATATTCAGATTCTACCAAAACTTCCACACCTAATAAATTTGCCAAACTTTCGGGTTTTGGAACCGTGGCGGATAAACATAGGATAGGAAAGAGTCTCAGATAGTTTAAATATCCAAATATTTCCTCGATTACCACTCCCCTTTCCTTGTAAATGTGATGTATTTCATCTATCACAAATGGGGGTTTTACCCAATCTTTACCCGTTCTTAAACCGTTTGCCAAGCTCTCATAAGTGCAAACCGTTATATCCCTTTCTTCCAAGATTTCCTCGAATACATCCCCCGTCCTCAGCCCTACCCTTTCCTTTCCGTAGATTCCAACGAAAGTTCGATATATTTCGTTAGCTAAGGCTTTCGTAGGTACCGCGTAAATTCCCCTTCCCCTCATAAACAGCATTGCCACACCCGTCTTACCTGATGACGTGGGAGCAACAACCAGAACATTTTTTCCCGCATCTTCCTTAAAGTAAAACTCGTAAAATACAAACTGTAAAGGGTTCAGCCTCTCAAACGGAAAACCCTCCGGTTTAGTATCCCCAAGCTTGAATACTCCTCCCCCCGAGTTTGTTTCAACCACAACCTCATCCCCTCTCACTTCCAAAATCTTCACGATTTTCATGATAAAAACGGGATTTTAAATTTGACAACTTTTTCTCCTTTATCATTCTCAACCAATGGGAGCCCGATATATTGATATAGAGAGTGATACGGTTGAAGGGGCACTTGAAAAGTTCCTTAAAGAGCATTCAAAGGAACTATCCGAGATAAGGTATAAGGTTCTTAGGTTGCCTGTGGGCAAACAAAAGGCTAAGGTAAGGATATTCCTAGACACGGAGGATTTTGACATACTTGACGAAATAGCGAGGGAATTTTTGCACAAGCTCGGGGTTAAGGGAAGCGTTGATATAGATGTAGACGAAGAGGGAAACTATTACGTAAACTTTGACATCCAAGAACTTGACAGCACACTGATAGGAAACAGGGGAAGGATCCTGAGGGAGCTCAACTATATCCTGAAGGCTATGGTAAACAAAAGGAAGAGAACGATAAGGGTAAATTTTGATATTTCGCGCTACATGAGGAGGAGGATAGGTAGGGCGATAAACAAGGCGAAGGCGCTGATACAGATCATGAAGCAGCAGGGGAGGAATGAGATAGTATATGATGCACCCATAATGCCCGAAGAGGCGGAGCACGTAAGGAGGTACCTAAAAAACCTTGGATATACCCTTGAAAGGTTGAGGATAAAGGAGAGGGGGATAAGATCCAACACCGGGGAACCCGTTTATATCATAAAACCGATTAACAATTGAGGGAATTTACAAAAGAGGCTGTAATTTTTGGAACCATTTTAAGTGTTCTTTTTGGGATATCAAACGCATATCTGGCTCTAAAGGCGGGCATGACGGTTTCCGCATCTATCCCGGCCGCGGTTGGTGCCCTCGCCCTCTTCTCCCTGTTCTATAAAAGGGGATCCATTCTTGAAGCAAACATCGTACAAACTATAGCCTCGGCGGGTGAATCCCTGGCAGCCGCCATAGCCTTCACCATACCCGCCTTCTTCATCCTTTCCTTAAACGTCCATCCCTATTCTCTGGGTTTTCTGGTTTTAATGGGTGGGAGTATAGGGATAATTTCCGGTATGACGTTTAGAAAGGATTTGGTTGAAAACGAGGGCTTACCCTTTCCCGAGGGTAGGGCCTGCGCTTTGGTTTTAATGAGCAGGGAAACTGAAGGGGGAAAACTGGTAATATTTGGCGCTTTGGTTGGTGGCATAATAAGATCCCTTCAGGTTTTCGGGTTTATCGCATCATCGTACATTTCAAGCTTTTTCGGTAAGGTTGTATCCTTCGAGCTTTCACCCGCGGTCGTCGGTGCTGGGGCAATAATAGGTTTTAGGACGGCTTTGATCCTTGCCGCCGGGGGAGTTTTGGGTTGGTGGGCGTTGATGCCGTTCTTTGAAGGTTCTCCTCAAGAAATTTGGAGCAAATATCTAAGATTCATAGGTGCCGGGGCTGTCCTGGTTGGTGGGATAATCGAGTTCCTTAAAGTAATTTTGAAAATCTACAGAAAACTTGGAAATTACAGGATCTTTCTCGCAATTTTGGGAGGGATAATCTTGGGGATATTAACCGGATTGGCCGTTCCGGAATTGGGCATTCTAGGTGGAATTTTTGGAGCGGTTTTTGGAATAGTATTTGCTTACGTATCCTCAAATGTAACCGCAATTGTGGGTTCTTCCTCGAACCCCATATCGGGAATGGTGATAGCCTCCCTCATCGTCGTTTCCCTGATCTTCAAAACCTTGGGTATTAATTCCATGTCTTCCGCCCTCGCCTTCGCCTCCTTCGTCGCCTCCTCCGCCTCACTCGCGGGGGACATAATTCAGGATCTTAAGACCGGCCAGATCGTGGGAGCAAACCCGAGAAAACAGTTTATAGGTGAGTTTGTAGGGATATTTACATCCTACCTTTTTATCACTTGGGTTGTGGGAATTTTGGGTAGAGTTTATGGCTTCGGATCCCAAGATCTCCCATCCCCCCAAGGCGTTTTGATAGGAACGATTACGAAGGGAATATTCGAGGAAAACGTCGACTGGAGGCTGATAAACATCGGCGGAGCAATTGCCCTCGTGGTTTATATGCTCGGTATCCCGGTACTTCCCTTTGCCGTGGGACTTTACCTTCCCCTATCCCTTTCCGGTGGTTTGCTCCTAGGCAGCTTAATTGCAAAAGTTTTAAGGAGAGAAAGGGAAAACATACTACCTTCCGGTGTAATAGCGGGGGACGGTTTGATAAGCATAGTTTTTGCAATTGGGGTTGGTTTGTTGGGCTGGGAATTTCACGAAGCAAACCCTAATACGGCAATCCTTACATTCGCACTAATATTCCTACCCTTTTTCATTCTTTGGAGGGTTATTTAGGCTTCTTTCGGCTTTGCCTTATACCCAGCCTTCTTTATGGCGGACATAACCGTATTTGTGGAAATTTCCTCTCCCCATACCTTAAGCGTTTTGTTCTTCCAGTGATACTCTATTGCCACTATACCTTTAACCTTTCTCAAATTTGCCTCTATTTTACCGATACAATCCGCGCACATCACACCTGAAACCAAAAGCTCAACCGTTTTATAGTTCGACAGATCGGCGTTTTCTAGAAAGATCGACCTGTAAATTTCCTCATCCTCCGATACCTGAGTTAAGGTGTATTCCTTATCGTGCCCGGGGCAAGCCCAAAGTGCGGAATAACCTAAAGCTATTCCCAAGCCTAAAATTATCCCCTTCATATCGTGAATTTTAAGGCTGATTCAAGTTCATGATCTTGAGAACAAGATCCTCAAAATCCTTCGGGACATCCCTTAAACCGTATACGTAATCCTTTAACTCCGTATCAAGTAGGGATAAAAGGGACAAAATCCTATCAAGTTCTTTATCTTCCAAACTTTCAAGATCCAAGCTTTCAAGAAACCTACCCAGTAAAATTTCCATCTCGCTTGACGATCTCCTACTTGCCAGAAACTTGATCCTTTTGACCTTCAAATTCCTTTCCATCCCTCCTTAACCACACGGAGTTAAAACCCATTTTTCCCAAAATCTCCGCAGCCCTTTCTCCTATTCCACCCCTAGGGCACCAGCAAAGTGTAACGTAAAGATCGTAACCCTTCGGGGGTAAATACCCCTCAAGAAGCCGGTCAAATGGAATATTTATTGCCCCCTTAATTATAGGATATGCTTCAAAAAAACTCTCGCTTCTTACGTCCACGAAGAGTATCTTATAACCCTTGGAAGATAGGACCTTTACGCTGTCAAGGTTTATTTGAGATAGAAGAAGGCATACCATGTGGTTATTGTGCCGTAGAGAAACAGGAGAACTCCTAAGAATATTAGAAATTTGGCCATCAAACCCCTGTAAGGCCTCAAAGTGTTGATCTCTGTCAATATTCCAAACAGACCATAAAACCCATGAAATAACCCTATACCGATGAATAAGGTATAAACGATAGCGTTAAAAATGTCTTTGGTTCTCGAAAGTACCTGCTCCCAGCTTAAGGGATTTTCCGGATGGTTCCACTCATGAAGCGTTCCTGGGGAAAAGTGCATCAGGGCTATGTGCCCGGTAAGGAGAAAAAAGAGGACGGCTCCCGCCAACATATGGAAAAACCATACCCTTCCCCCCTTCATCCTTCACTCCTCCTTCTGCATCTTCTCCAAAAGCCTCCTTATTTTCCTCATCTTGGCAATTTCCCTCTTCTTCCTTATTTCGGAGGGTTTTTCATATACTAGGTGTTTTCTGTAATCGTTGAGAATACCCTCCCTTCCCACGATCTTCTTAAACCTTCTAAAAAGTTGATCAAAATTTTCCCCTTCTTGAAGCTTCGCTCCCACTGCCATAAGAAGGTATTTTAAGGTTGGAGAAAAAAACCGTTTGTACCCCTTTAAAATCCCATATATGCTAAGGGTTTTTTCGTTTGAAAATGCGAAGGAATTCGATAAAATTGCCGAGGAAAAGGGATTTTCTTTGGAAACCTTGATGGAGGTTGCGGGAAAGGGGGTTTTTGAGGCAATAAAGGGAAGGTTTAAGGTTGAAAATTTGAAGGTTGTTGTGGTATGCGGGAAGGGAAACAACGGTGGAGATGGTCTGGTTTGCGCCAGGTACCTAGCTTTAAATGGTGCGAAAGTTAAGGTTTATATCCCTTCCCAAAAACTTTCACCCCTTTCCGATCTCCAACTTAAAAGGCTTGGGAATTTATGCGAGGTAAAAACTTACGGCGAGGAGATTTACATGGATGTTCTTTGGGCGGATTTGGTGGTGGATGGAATTTTTGGCATAGGTTTTTCGGGTAAAGTTCCGGAAGATTATGAGTTGGTTTTCAAAGCCCTTAGGAACGCAAAATACACGGTTAGTATAGATGTTCCGTCGGGTTTAAGTTCGGACGGGAGCTTTGGGGAACTTGTGGTGAAGGCGGATCTGACGGTATGTATGGGTGCATTAAAGGAAGCTGTGGTACTTTTTCCGGGAAGGAGCATAGCGGGGGAGCTTGAGGTGGTGGATCTTGGGGTACCCATACCCGAAAGTTTGGGTAGCTTTTTAATAGAGGGTAAGGATGTTAAAGGTTTTTTCCCGAAATACCTGGGAAACGAAAACAAGGGGGATTTTGGCAAAATTGTTATTCTTGCGGGTTCTAGGAAATACCCAGGTGCCCTGAATTTAACCCTTCTCGGAGCAATTAGGGGGGGTGCGGGCTTAATTTATGCCATAAACCCTTACGATCTACACATATACTACCCCGAGGTGATACCTATAAAGGGAATAAACTTTAAACCCACGGCTTTTGCCATGGGTCCGGGTTTCGACGATGATGAAGAAATGTTTTCCCTTTCTTATAAAATTTTAAAAGAATTTGCCGATGTTCCGGCGGTTTTGGATGCCGATGGCTTAAAGCTTTTAAAGCTTTATCCCGAATTCCTAGAAAGGGATAATCTGATTATAACCCCACATCCCGGCGAGTTCTCAAAACTATTTGGGGGAACTTCCGAAGATGTCGATAAAAATAGAATAAAGTTGGCAAGGGAATTCTCCCAAAAGTACAGCTCTATATTGGTTTTAAAGGGTAACCCCACGGTAATAGGGTACAAGGGTAAAATTTACATAAACGCCACCGGGAACATAAATTTAGCTAAAGGAGGAAGTGGGGATGTTTTGACGGGTCTTATAGGAGCTTTTTTGGCTTGGGGAATTAAACCTTTGGAGGCTTCAATTATGGGCGTTTATATTCACGGGCTTGCCTCCCAGCTTGTCAAAAACAGGCATTTTAGGATCACGGAAATTGCGGATAAGATACCCGAAGCCATTTCAATGCTATGAAGTTTGCGGTTTTTGGTTCAACGGGAACCTTGGGAACTGCCCTAAGGAAGGTTTTAAAAAATGCAAAGTTTCATACGAGGAAAGATTGGGACGTTGAGAACATCAAAGGAATTGAAAATTTCTTCGATAAATTCCTTGAGGAAGTTGATGTGGTGATAAATTCCCTTGCATACACGGATGTATCCGGCGCGGAAATTGAAAGGGAAAAGGCTTACAGAATAAACGTGGAATTTCCGAGGATTTTGGCGGAATTTTGCGAAAGAAACGGGATAATCCTAATTCACATATCGACGGATTATGTGTTCGATGGGAAGGTAGGATTTTATTCGGAAAACGATGAGCCAAACCCCATTAGTTGGTACGGGAAAACGAAAGCTATATCGGAGGAGGAAGTTTTGAGTAAATGTAGGAGATGTTACGTAATAAGAACCTCTTGGGTTTTTGGGGAAAACGGAAAGAACTTTTTCAGTCTTATGCCCATTAAACTTTTAAAAAATGAGGATGTTTATACCCATGATGAACAGCTCGTTTGTCCAACATCGGCACTTTTCCTGGCAAATATGATAACAAAAATCCCAGAATTTCCTGCGGGTATATACCACGTTACGGGTAAAACCCCACTAACCCCCCTTGAGGGAACCCTGATGGTAAGGGATCTCCTAAGATCCTCTTCAAACATAAGGGTATTTAAACCCGACTTGAGAATAAGACCGAAAACCTCCGTACTTTTGGACACAAAAATAAATTACGAGAAACCCTCATTTACGGATGAAATTTTGAGATTCGTTAAAACCTCTCCTTTTTAACCGCTTCCTTAAAGTCCTCCGGATTTGGGAACTTCATAAGCAGAATTTTCATCCTCATATCTATTATATCCTGCGAGGTTATGGTGGTATTCGATTCGGATATCTCCGCCAGAGCCTCATAAACCACCAAGCTCAACTTCTCGTTAATCTCAAATATACTTGAAAAAACCCTATCAAGTTGCTTCAAATCCATTTGAAAAGAATCCTTTCTTAGGTACAAAGTTAAGAATCCATCCCCCTTTCTTATTGCGACCAAAAACGGCTTACCTATCCCCTTAAAAACCGGAAGCTCGATCTTATCCCCCTTAATATCCCCCTCGAAGTAAACCTTATCGGATCCCATCACTATGTTCTTCAAGTTTTCTTCAAGTTCCTCTATGATGATGTTATCCGTTGAGAATACTATCGGTTCCCCGAATTTGTGTATCAGAAAAACGTTGGCAAAAGGCGTTGAAATTATCGTATCGCATTCCCCGAAGGTTTTCGTCGAAATTTCGTAAATTTCCCCCAGATCCGCATCCCCGTACCCAAAATTTTTTCCCATCCTGGGTAAATAAACCTGTCTTGCCCCCAAAGAAATTAAAGTTTTTGCAAAAGCTTCAACTTCGGTTTTTGCCCTCACTATTCCCACCATCTCCCTAATCGTATCCTCATCCTCCTCGATAAATTCCGCCTCCAGTTGCCATCCGTTCTCCGCCGCCCCCTTTAACGCAATCTGTATCACCCTTTTTGAATATTCCGTTAAATGCTGTAAATATTTTTCGCCGTAATTCTTAAATGCATACTCAAAAATGTTCCCAAAAAGGTTATTCTCAACCTCTTCCCTACTCAAAAGCCCGTCGTACCATCTATCCTTAACCAGAAAAGAGTATGCGTAAAGTGGGACCCCTTTCAAAAAGGTTACATGAAGCAGAGGATCTTGGAAGTTCTTCCTTACCACACTTAATATACCCGTCCCTTTACTCGACACTATATTTTCCAAAATCTCCCTAATCTCCCTCAAGCTGATATTTTAAGGTAAAACCGCTTTAAAATTGACCTTATGGGTTGGTATGTTCTATCCTTTGGAAGCGTTTTAGATTATAGGGCTAAGGATGCGGTTGTGCTTTATCAAATGTTGAAATTTCAAACCCATCAAAAGGCTCAGCTTATAAGGTTATCAGGGCTCTCAGATAGCGTAATACCTTTGCCTTCCGCCAACGCGGTTGCAGTTTATACCAAACCCGAAAACCTGGAAACTTTAAAAAATCTCGCAAACGCCGTACGTTATAGGAAAGCTGGAGAAGTTGAAATAATACTTCCGGAATTTTCTCCAACATCAACGGGCTCTTGGGCTTTGGATAAGATAATGGTCGATTCTTGTTGGTCCAACGGCTATAATGGTTCCGGCGTTTTGGTGGTAATAATGGATTCAGGGATAGACACATCCCACCCTTACCTTATAGGCAAATGGTCCGGTCTGTGGTACGATGCGGTGGAGGGAAGGGAAAGGCCAACGGATTCCCCGTATTTACCACACGGTACAATAGTTGCTGGGGTACTCGTTGGAGATAGCACGGGGGTGGCTCCAGGTGCAAAGATTGCCGTGGTGAGGATCTTTGGAACTTACGTTACATCAAACGAGGTTTCAACTCACCTGGGATTTTCGAAGATCCTCGAGTGGAAGATAGACTCGGGTTATAACATAAGAATTTACAATGGATCTTGGAAAACGGGAGATACCAGCGGTTCCTTGGAGTACTGGAACGATGTAATGCTTTTAAGGATGGCTGGGATAATACCGGTTTTTGCCCTGGGAAACACTTGGTATGGAAATTTCTCCCCGGGGAATTACCCTTTAGTTATAGGGGTTGGTGCGACGAATTCCGGGGATACCCTTGCGGGCTTTTCATCCAGGGGACCCGCCCCGAACAAAAACCCCTGGAACGACCCAACCTACTGGCCCTTCCCAACTTGGAATTTGTTGAAACCCGACGTTGTAGCACCCGGCGTTAGCGTATTGACCACGGATATCGGTGGTGGTTTCAGAACGGCGAGCGGAACTTCCCTATCCTCACCCATAACTGCCGGTATCGTTGCCCTTATGCTCCAAAAGAACCCATCCTTAACCTTCCAGGATGTTTATAGAATTTTAACCTCCTCAACCGACACCTTTCCCTGGGGTTCCCCATATCCCAACAACCTTTACGGCTTTGGAAGGGTGAACGCGTGGAAGGCCGTAAAAAATACGCCTTCCCCATCAACGGTTTTACCCGTCGTTGTAAGCTGGAGGATAAAGGATGGGATTTTTGATGGCTTGGACAGCCTAACGATAACCCTGAAGAATTACACATCGGATTCATCCACCGTCCTTTTCTCTTTGATTTCAGGAGATGGTAGGGTTTCGGTTAATACCCCTCCCTTTACATTCACAGTCCCACCGAACGATACTTTTTCCATAGATTTTGAAATTTACGGGAGCAGCATTGAAGATGGGGAGTATATACCATTCGTATTAAGGGCACAATTTTCCGACAGTACCATAAACAACATCTTAGTACCCTTCGGTAAAGCACCTAAGGAGTTCGTCTCCATAGATACCACCTTGTTAAAGATCTCGTTCACCAGAACGGGAAAACTCTTTAAACTTCTTTACAACGGACTTTCAAACTTATATCTTGCAAGTTTCGCCTTCGGTTCGGATTACGATAAAGTTTCGGATGCCTGGGTTGGAACCTTGGGAAACGATAGGGATTTTTACCCAACAGATACTTTCAAAACTCTACCCTTTGTACCTCAGGGATATTACATAACCCAAGGGGATACTTTCGGCCTATCTTATAATCTGTTTGGATACGGGTACGGTGGCGATTCCTTTTTAAATTTCGGATTCGTTGTTAAAAATACTACGCCATTCACAATTTCGGGTTATTTGGGATTCTTTGCGGATTTGGATGTGGGAAGGCCAAGTAAAGATACGGGTTTCCTGTTTCCATCGTTAAGGTGCGTTCTGATGGGTGCAACGGATGGAAGCTTTTCCGGATATATAGGGATTCAGGCTCTAAGCCCAACCTCAAACGTTTCCTTCATACGAAACTCCACATGGTTCCCAATATCGGACAGTGTAAAGTTTTTATTCCTTAGGGGAGATTTAAACTTTGCCCCCGATACGATAGCGGATTGGTCGGTTGTACTAAGCTCGGAACCCTACACCCTAAACCCGGGAGATTCCGCAATCTTCTACATAAGGATCTTCTACTCCTCAACCCCCACCTGCCCGATCTTAACCCTATCGGAGGAGAAGCTTGCAACTAAGGATAACTCAAAGGTTGAAATTTACGATGTAAGCGGAAGGAAGGTTTCAAACTTTAAGAAGAAGGGGGTTTATTTCGTTAAAGAGGAAAGGAGGTTTAGGAAGGTGGTGGTGAGGTGAGTAAAAGTTGCTTCGCCGGCATATGCAATAGGAATATGGGGAAGTTTGGGCATGGGAACGGCCTTTGGAGGGGCGGGATCTATAAGTGTGTGTGATTATACTAATCCA
>Ga0197143_1000308_pt1 | contig 57030 bp, 59 predicted proteins | sample GBS70_MetaG_FD_148603 | JGI IMG/M metagenome (GOLD analysis project Ga0197143, IMG submission 148603) | Sediment microbial communities from Great Boiling Springs, Gerlach, Nevada, United States - GBS 70_MetaG | ecosystem: Environmental > Aquatic > Thermal springs > Hot (42-90C) > Sediment... | reverse complement strand
GATCAATTCCCTTTTTAATTTTTTCTTTTAAAACGTTTTCTAAAATTTCAAATGGAATTCCAAAGCACCTGACTAAAGCTGAAATAAAAACTGTATTTACCATCTGAGGAATTCCGCCTTCTTCTTTGACAATTTTGTCTGCAAAAATTCCAACTCCTTTTCTTTGCTCTATCCTATCTGCATTGAAAATTAAAAAACCTTCTCTTTTTAGCCTTTTTTGATGCAAAGAAATTGTGTTTTTGTCCAAAGCAATTAAAACATCGATTTCTTTTTTTCTTGCCTCTCTTTTTTCAGAAGCTACTCTAATTTCAGAGAAATTGTGTCCTCCTCTAATTAAAGACTGGTAGTCCTCATAAACATAAACAAAATATCCAAGTTTGTTGAATAAATTAGCAATTAAATTTCCAGCCAGTCTTGTTCCTTGACCCGCCTCCCCACCAATTAAAATTGAAAAATCTTTTTCCATAAAAAATGCCACTATTTTATCAAAAAATAATTTTGATGACAAGTGAGCATTCTTATTCAACTGTAACAGATTTAGCTAAATTTCTTGGAGTATCGATAGGACAATTTAATTTTTTTGCAACAAAGTAAGCAAAAAGGTGTAAGGGAATAACGCTCAAAATTGGAGTAAGCATTTCCAAAGTTTTTGGGATGAAAAAAACATCATCAACCAATTTTTGAATTTCCTGGTTTCCTTCCGTGGCAATGACAAAAATTTTTCCATTTCTCGCTTTAATTTCCTCAAGGTTTGAGATCATTTTTTCATAAACTGAATCTGAAGGACAAATGGCTACTGTCGGGAAATTTTCATCAATTAAAGCAATTGGACCGTGTTTCATCTCTCCTGCAGGATAGCCCTCAGCATGCAAATAAGAAATTTCTTTCAATTTTAAAGCTCCTTCCAAAGCAATGGGATAATTATATTTTCTTCCCAAAAACAAAAAGTTTTTGTAATCTTTGTATTTTTTTGCCAAAGCTTCAATTTTTTCTTTTTGATTTAAAATTTGTCTTGCTAAACTTGGCAATTTTTTTAGCTCCTCTAGAATTCTTTTTCCCATAACCAAAGACATATTCCTTTGTCTTCCTAAAAAAACAGTAAGCAAAGCTAAAATTGTTAACTGTGAAACAAAAGACTTTGTTGCGGCAACTGCAATTTCAGGACCTGCATGATTGTAAACTCCGGCTTCAACTTCTCTGGCAATTGAAGAACCAACAACATTGACAATTCCCAAAGTCAAAACTCCTTTTTTCTTTGCTTCTTTTATGGCAAAAAGAGTATCGGCAGTTTCTCCAGATTGAGAAATAGCCAAAAGAGCCTCGTTTTTTTGAGGTAAAAACTTTTTGTAACGAAATTCAGAAGCATTCTCCACTTCAACTGGAAGCTCTGCATACTCTTCAACCATATACTCTCCAACCATTCCTGCCAAAAGCGCAGTTCCCATGCCAATTATTTTTAATTTTTCAACCTCTTTTATTTTATCTTCAATTCTTTCCAACCCTCCAAGTTTTGCTTTGCCTTCATTTTCAACTACCCTCCCTCTTAAAGCATTTTCGATTGCCTCTGGTTCTTCCATAATTTCTTTGAGCATAAAATGCTCATACCCTCCCTTTTGTGCTTCTTCTAAAGTCCATTCAATGAAATGGCAAGTTTTTGTTTTTGAAACTTGATTTAAATCAAAAATTTTTACGTCATCTTTTGTTAGATATCCCATTTCTCCATCATCTAAATAAATTACTTTTCGTGTAAAAGCTAAAATTGCTGGAGCATCAGAGGCTAAAAAATTCTCACCTTCTCCCAAAGCAACCAAAAGGGGGCTTCCGTATCTTGCAAAAACGACTTTTTGAGGATCACTTGAAGAAATCGCCGCTATTGCGTAAGCTCCGATTACTTCTTTTAATGCCAATCTTACAGCTTCTTCCAAATTTCCCTTAAAATATTTTTCAATTAAATGACAAATTACTTCTGTGTCTGTCTCTGAAATAAAGTTGTGTCCTTCCTTGGTTAATTTTTCTTTGAGCTCCTTGTAATTTTCGATTATCCCGTTGTGAACTAAAAAAATCTCTTTTTTGCAGTCAAAGTGTGGATGTGAATTTACTTCATTTGGAGGACCATGAGTTGCCCATCTAGTGTGAGCAATGCCCATTTTTCCTTCAAACTCCATTTTTCTTACTTTTTCCTCCCATTCATTGAATTTTCCTGGAGTTTTAAAATAATTTATTTTTCCTTTTGAATCCAAAATCGCCCATCCAAAGCTGTCATATCCGCGATAGAGAACTCTTTTTAATCCAGAAAGAAGAATTGGGAAAGCTTGATTTTTGCCAACATACCCAATAATTCCACACATAAAATTTTATGATCAACAAAAGTATTTTACTGATTTTTTTGGAAAATGCAAATAAATAAAAATAGTCCTCCCCTTGCAGTTGAGAGCTTCAGTTACCAGATATCAAAAAAATAAGGGGCGGTTATTTTTCCGCCCCCTTAGCGTTTTGCGACTCTCCGGGGTCTTCAACTGGAGCTGGCTTCAAAATTACAAAATTTTTTCCTTCCACCTCCACAACTTCAAACTTTATTATTACCATGATTCACCTCCTTTATATGATATTATCGTATATTGTCCTCCAAATTGTCAAGACCGCTTTTTAGTGCAGTTTAGGAGTTAAAAGAAAATAGAGTCTAAAAATTCTGTTTTTTTACAAATTTTCTTATCCCTTGTTTTGGAAGTTTATTTTTTGATCTTTTGAAATAAAAAATAAACTTGGGTTTAACTTTAAATTTCAAAACAATTATTGGCCTTTAAAGTTTTTTAGATTCTTTCAAACTTCGCCAGAAAATGAGATAAAAGACCGGGAGCGTATACTCTTTTTAAGCCCTTAATTTTTCCCTTTTTTTGATAAATTTGAATTAAAATTTGAGCTACATAATCTAAATGAGAATTTGTATAAACTCTTCTTGGAATGGCAAGTCGCAACAAGTCAAGTTTTGGCAAAATCAATTTTCCTGTTTTTTTGTCAATTTCTCCAAAACAAGAGGTTCCAATTTCAACTCCTCTTATTCCGCCCTCAATGTAAAGCTCAACAGCCAAGGTTTGGGAAGGAAAATTTTCTTGAGGGATATGAGGAAAAAATCTTTTTCCATCAATAAAAACTGCATGACCTCCTGGAGGATTTAGTGTTGGAATTTTAGCTTGAAATAATTTCTCCCAAAGATATTTTACTTGAGAAACTCGATACTCTAAATATTCTTCTTTTGTCGCCTCTTTTAGTCCCTGGGCCATTGCAGATAATTCCCGACAAGCTAGTCCACCATAGGTTGGAAATCCCTCAATAACAACAAGCCTCTCTCTCATTTTTTCAAAAAGCTCTTTGTTGTTTGTAGCAACAAAGCCTCCAATATTAACTAAAGCATCTTTTTTTGCAGAAAAGGTAAAGCCATCTGCCAAAGAAAAAATTTCTTTTACGATTTCAACAATGCTCCTTTTTTCATTTCCTTTTTCTCTTTTTTTAATAAAGTAAGCATTTTCAGCAAATCTGCAAGCATCAATGAAAAATGGAATTTTATATTTTCTTGCAATTTTACTTGTCTCTCTAATATTTTCTAAAGAAACTGGCTGTCCCCCAACGCTATTGTTTGTAATTGTCATCATAATCATTGCAACTTTTTTCCTTTTCTTTTTAACGATACTTTCTAATCTTTCTGTATCCATATTTCCTTTAAAAGGTAAATCTTTTTCAGTATCGTAGGCATCTTTTACAGGACAATCTATTGGTATCCCACCAGCAAGTTTAACATTTGCTCTTGTGGTATCAAAATGAGAATTGTTTATAACAATTTGTCCTTTCTTTAAAATAGTTGAAAAAAGAAGGTGCTCTGCTGCTCTTCCCTGGTGAGTAGGTAAAAAATATTTAAAACCAAAAATTTCTTTTATTGTTTCTTCTAAAAAATAAAAGCTCTCGCTTCCTGCATAAGCTTGCCTTGTAGTTATCATTTTTGCTAACTGCACATCACTCATTGCGCTTGTTCCACTATCTGTCAAAAGATCAATAAAAACATCTTCTGCTTTAAGATTAAAAAGATTATATCCTGCTTCTTTAATTTTCTTTTCTCTCTCTTTTTTGGGCAAAAGTTTAATTTCCTCAACCACTTTTACTCGAAAAGGTTCTGGCATCATATTTTTTTTGTTTGTTTTATTGCAAAGACCTTTGTGTTTTTTACTAATTCATTTACAATTTTCCTAAATTCAAGAGGGTATCGCTTAAGATAGGAATTCAACTTTGCCACTTGGATTTTTTTTCTGATTTCCTTTATTACTTCTTTTGATGGTATTTCTTTAAAATAAACCAAATCAATTAATGTTTTTTCTAGGTCAGAAACTGGAATAAAAAAATTGCCATATGATAAAAGTTCAAAGCCAAAAAAATATTTAGGGGGAAGATGATAAACAATTAAATTGCTATTTAAAACCTCTCTTATTCCTTTTCTTACTTTTTTTGTGGTTAACACAATTGGGTTTGTTTCTTGTTCCCAAAGATTATGTAAGCTTAAAGCTTCTTGTAAACCCAAGTAAGCAGGCTTGAAACAAAAGACAGAAAAAATAGGATCTTCATAAAAAGTGTAGCAACCTTTAGTTAATCTAAAAATATTTCCTTTTTTACAAAGATTGTGCAAAAGTAAATGGGCATATCTTTTGTTTTTGACAATAAGCTCAACATCTCTTGCCAAAAAGGCAGGGGTTTTTTCAAAAAATTCTTTAATTTTTGAAAGATATTTTATTTTACCCATTTTTTTATCTCCTCAATCATATCTTCTTTTTTTGGAACCGCTCCCGAAATAATTAAAGTTTTAAGTTCTTTTTCGTCCTTTGGTTCAGAAAATTTTTTAAGAAAATTCTTTAACAATTTTTTAATTTGATTGTCTTTTTTGGCAAATTTTAGCAAAAAGAAAATATCATAAAGATCCCTTATTTTTTGCCTGGCAAGATAAGAATTTATTTTTTCTTCAAGTAAATCTTTCAATGGCAAAATATTTACTACAATAAAACTTCCATCAATCATTTCAAAAGAAGCAGTTTTATAATTTTGGATTTTTTTAGCTAAAGCCTCAAATCTGATAATTGCTCCCAGATACTCAAATTGAGAAAAAATAGCATTCTTTGTCTGTCTGAATTTGAGATTAAAAAATCCAATTTTTTCCAAGTTTTTTAAAAGTTGAGAGATTTTTTCTTTTGGAAAAGAGGGAAGATAAAAATCTAAATCTTCTGAAAAGCGACTACTACCAAAACATCGCCAAATAGCTGTGCCTCCATGTAAAATTGCCTTTGGAAAAACTCGATAAACTTCATTAATTAAAATATCTTGAGCTAAAGCTATTTGTCGATGGATTTTTTTTCTCAATTTTTTTTCCAAGGGTATTATTACCATACTTATAGATAATTATAAGAATGGTTACAAGCTTGTCAAATAAAAAAATAATTGCGCATTTTTTATAAAATTTTGAAGCAGATAAATTTTCATAAAATCTCTGGAAAAACTAGCAGCTACAGAAAGGTTTTATTTAGTATCGGAGCACTACACTTTGGACAATGTCCATATACTCTTTTACTCGATGACTCCTTGGGTACCAAAGTAACTTCAGTGGCAATATTTAGACTTTTTTCCTGCAGATTACACATCCCAAAGTATCCAAGCAAAGATCTGCCAGATAATCAAAAGATAAATTATTTCGTCCCCTACGAGGAGTGTTAAAAAACTAAAGTTTTCAAGTTATCAAATGTCAGGTCCAATGTCGGGTTTTAGACTTCTTTAAGTTTTAAAAAAAATACACATTTTTTATACGGTCCTTCTTGTTAGGTTTTCCACTGGCTCTTCTTAAGAAGGTATGCTCAACGATATGCATTAGAGCATCAGCCAAGATCTTGAGTAAGATAAAGAAAAATAAATGAATTTTGAAAGCAAAACCAAACATGGCAACAAAGTGCATTGGAAGAATTCTGGCATAGGGATAAAGCATTAAATGTCCGATATTTAATTTTTTTGTATCTCGCATTCGATTGTAAAAATAAGAAAATAAATGGTTAATAAAAAAAATCGCGCCTCCCTGGAAAACATTTCTTAATTCAAACAAAGTTTCTGAAGGTGTTTCATTTAAAAGATAAACTAAATACACAAAGTGAAAAAATCCATAATGGAATAAAAAGAAAAGGGCAAGGAAAAGCTTATTTTCCTCTGTTGGATGAAGTGGTCGCTCAACACTTCCTATTTTTATTCTTACGCCTTCTGTTGAAAATTCCTTTAATTGGATGATTCGAATGAAATTTACGATTCCAATTGCTACGCTTTGGCACCAATATGTCCAAATAAAAATGAGCGAATCCCAATTCCTCAACAAAGCCAAAAACATTGTTGCCATGTTGGAAGCTATCAAAACCCAAAGAGAGATGTCGCTTAAAATACTTTTTCGATCTTTGGCAATCCTCATAAATTAAATGAAGCTACCTTTTAGACTTTAGACCTAAATTACAAAATTAATTAGTTTCTCAGGGACAAAAACAACCCCCTGTTAAGATTATTTAAGATCGAGTCTTAAATCTTAACTGAAAAAAATTGCGAAAAAAGAAAGAAAAAGAAGAATTTTTATATTTTATAAACCTTCGTAAATTTATTGCCATGGCAATAATTCTACGAAAATTTTAAAATTTAGTGTTTAAGATCGGGCCTAAACTTAAATTACAAAATTAATTAATTTTCCTGGAATAAAAACAACTTTTTTTATTTCTTTCCCTTTAATCCATTTTTTAATTTTTTCTCGAGAAATTGCCAATCTTTCTGCTTTTTCTTTTGAAATCGAAGCTTCAACTTCAATCTTATCTCTAACTTTTCCATTAACCTGGATTACCAAAGTTATCATTTCTTCTTTTGCTAATTTTTCATCCCATTTTGGCCATTTTTCTTTGAAGATTGAATTTTTGTGGCCAAGTTTTTGCCAAAGTTCTTCTGCCAGATGAGGTGCCATTGGAGCTAAAAGTTTGACTAAATTTTCAAAAAACTTTTTATCAATTTGCTTTCCTTTTTCTATTTCATTAACCAAGATCATCAAAGAAGAAATTGCGGTGTTGAACCTAAAATTCTCAATATCTTCTGTCACTTTTTTAATTGTTTTGTGCAAAAGCTTTAGGTTTTGGCTTTCAATTTTAACTTTTGACTTTTGAGCTTTGAGTTTTTCTTGAAGTTTCCATACCTTTTGCAAAAATCTATAGCATCCAACAACTCCTTTATCCTGCCACTCTGTCGCTTGATCTGCAGGTCCCATAAAAAGCTCATAAAGTCGCATAGTGTCTGCTCCGTATTTTTCAAAAATATATTCTGGAGAAACAACATTTCCTTTTGACTTTGACATTTTTGCTCCTTTGTAATAAATCGTTCCTTGATTAAAAAGCTTCAAAAATGGTTCATCAAAATTTATATAACCTAAATCATATAAAACTTTAGTTAAAAATCTTGCATACAAAAGATGCATTACAGCGTGTTCTGCTCCACCAATGTATAAATCAACTGGAAGCCACTTTTCAATTTTTTTTCTTGAAGCAAATTCTTTTTCGTTTTTGGGATCTGTGTATCTGAAATAGTACCAAGAAGAGCAAACAAAGGTGTCCATTGTATCTGTTTCTCTCTCTGCAATTCCTTTGCATTTTGGACATTTTGTTTTAACAAAGTTTTTTACTTTAGCCAAAGGCGATTTCCCTTCTCCAGTTGGAAGAAAATCTTTAATTTTTGGTAAAATCACTGGCAAATCTTTTTCTGGAACTGGAACTTGCCCACATTTTGAACAATAAACTATTGGAATTGGAGCTCCCCAATATCTTTGCCTTGAAATACACCAATCTCTTAACTTATAATAAACAGCTTTTTTACCCAAATTTCTTTTTTCCAAATACTTTGCGATTTCTTCTCTTGCCCTCTGAGAATCCAGGCCAGAAAAAGGTCCAGAATTAATCAAAATTCCATCTTCTTCAAAAGCCCTTTCTGGAAAAGGAGAATTTCCTGTTTTTGGCTTTATTACTTCTAAAATTTCCAAATTTTGCTTTTTTGCAAAAATAAAATCTCTTTGATCGTGAGCTGGAACTCCCATCACTGCCCCGGTTGCATAGTCAATCAAAATATAATCTCCAACAAAAACTGGAATCTTTTTTCCATTGATTGGGTTTTCAGCAAAAATTCCTTCAAGTTTTATTCCAGTTTTTTCTTTATCTTCTGCCAATCTTTCAATTTCTGTTTTCTTTTTTGCTTCTTTTATGTATTTTTCAACTGATTTGAAGTTTAAAATGTGAGATTTGAGATTTTCAATTATGGGATGTTCTGGAGCCAAAACCAAATAAGTGCAGCCAAAAATGGTGTCTACTCTTGTTGTAAAAACTTCAATTTGCAAATTGAAATTTAAAATTTGAAATTTAATAACTGTCCCTTCTGATTTTCCAATCCAATTTCTTTGCATTACCTTTATATTTTCTGGCCAATCAATTTTATCTAAATCTTTTAGTAGCCTTTCTGCATAATCTGTGATTTTGAAAAACCATTGTTCAAGCTCTCTTTTTTCTACTTCACTTGAACATCTCTCACACTTTTCATCAATCACTTGTTCTCTTGCTAAAACCGTTTTGCAACAAGAGCAGAAATTAACTGGAGCTAATTTCTTATAAGCCAAATTTGCTTGAAATAGCTTTAAAAAAACCCACTGGGTGAATTTATAATAATCTGGCTTTGAAGTATTGATCTCTCTTTGCCAATCATAACCAAGACCAGACCTAATTAGCTGCCCCTTAATATTTTTTATTGCTCTTTGAGTTGTAATTTGAGGGTGAATTCCGGTTTTAATGGCATAGTTTTCAGCTGGTAAACCAAAAGCATCCCAGCCCATTGGATGCAAAACATTATAACCTTCCATTATTTTCTTTTTGGCAATTACATCAGAAATGGTATAGCCCCTTAAATGCCCAACATGAAGTCCAGCACCTGAAGGATAAGGAAACATGTCCAAAATATAAAGCTTTGGTTTTTTTGAAATATCATTTGCTTCAAAAATTTTATTTTTTTGCCAAATTATTTGCCACTTTTTTTCAACTTTCTGAAAATGGTATTTTGGCATAAATTTAGATTTAAGCTAATTTTTTTGTTTATAAAAAAAGAACGCTTCCTCCCAAAAAATTAACAGTAAAGGTAAGAAATTTATTTCTTTTTAAAATATTTTTTGATAATTTTCTCTACTTTTTTTAAAGCTTCTTTTGATACCGGAATCTCTTCTTCAAGTTTTTTCCAATTGAAAATTGGAATCGGCCAACCTTCTTTTTTTTCAGTCTTAAAATAAGGCGGAGAGAGAAGCCGAAGATAGGGTTTTTCTCTTGGGGTAATGACGATAATTTTTGCTTGCCAGAATTCTTCAAGAAATTTTTTTTCAAGTAAAAGCTCCTCTTCCAAAGCCTCGGGATCTCTTCTAAATTTTACTTCAACAAAAAATGGAGATTTATCACCAGGTGGAAGAACAATAAAATCTGGGATTGAAAGAAGTTTTTTTGATGTATCTTCTTCTTTAATTTTCTCAATGTCAAAAGCTTCTTGAACTCCAGCTCCAGGGCCAAGGCGATGAACTTTAAATCCAGAACTTTTAAGTAAAATTTCAACCAAAATCTCACTTATTTTGCCTTTAATAACATTTTCAATTTCCATAAAATTTTTTTAAATTTTATCACAAAAGGTTTTAAAATCCAAGATAAAACGCCAGAATTCCAAAATATTCTCTTAAGGCAACGCTTGAATTTTCAATTGCCTGAAACCTGGGTAGTAGATCTAGAAAACTAAAGCTCTCTTTTTTGCGAAAATCACAAGGAAAAGGAATAACGTCTATTTTTTCTTTTTTAAAGTAAAGAATGGAACGAGGTATATGAAAGGCTGAAGTAAAAAGCAAAACCTTTTTATTTTTAACAATTTTTTTTAAAGCTTGAGCGCTTTCTTTAGTATTTCTCGAATTTTCTTCAAGAAAAATATTTTTTGAAGGAATGCCAAATAGAAGTAAAAGTTCTCTTACTTTTCTCCCTTCTTGGCTTTGTTGTTCTAGGGGATCTCTTCCTGAAATAATTATTGGAAGATTTAAATTGTTTTTTTTATAAAAAGTGGCAAGGCAAATAGTTCTTTGTAAAGTGGCTCCAGAAAGCGAAGAGTAAAAAACATCACTCTCGTTTCTTTCTCCTCCAAGAAGTAAAATAATAAAAGAGACTTCCTGATAGTTGTTTGGAATTGGATATTTGTTTTCCAAAAACAAAAGCAAGAAGTTAGCTCCAGGAAAAATAGAGGTAAAATACAAAAATAAAATTCCCAGAATTAGAAAAATTTTTGACAACTTTTGCCGCTTTTTTTTGAAATAAAACAAAAAAGCACTTACTAAAAAAAATAAAAGCGAAATAGAGATGGGTGATAAAAGCCTGTCTAAAAATTTTCGAAAAAACATTTTATTCAGTCTTTGGAACTTGAAAATAAGCAAAAAGATACTCCTCCAATGGCTTTATTGCGGGAACCAAAGTAGATTCAGTATAAGCTATTACCTTTGGTTCTTCCATTGCTGCAAAAATTAAAAATTTGGGATCAAATGCCGGTGCAAAAATAATAAGCGTGTGCCAGGTTTGAGTATTAGAATAACCCCCCTGAGGGAGAGGTTTTTGAGCAGTTCCAGTCTTTCCAGCAATTAAATATCCTTCTACCTTAGCTTTTTTTGTATAACCTCGCTCAACCGAAGCAACGAGCATTGCGGTTATCTTTGAAGCAGTTTCTGGAGAGATAACATTTTCTCCAATTTTTGGAGGAAATTCAATCTTTTCCTTACCGGGACAACTTAGAGATTTAACAATCTTTGGAGTGGTAAGTTTTCCCCCGTTTGCGATAGTCATAAAAGCCTGCACTATTTGCACTGGTGTTACTGAAATTCCTTGACCAAAAGAGGCAGTAGCATACTCGATCTCTTTATAAACCGATTTTGGTTGAAGAAGATTTTGCAAACTGCCTGGTTTTTCCCCTGCAAGTTCGATGCCGGTATTTCTACCAAACCCAAATTTCTGCACAAAATAGAGAAAGTTTTCTTTGCCTAATTTTTGTTCCGCAAAAACTGCTCCAGTATTGATTGAATATTCTAAAACTTCAGTCATTGTCCTTTTGCCATATTTTTTAAAACTCGCGTTATGAATTGGGGGGCTTATTGGATCAACCCTAACCACTCCAGTGTCTTCATAAGTTGTCGTTGGATCAATTACTCCTTTTTCTAAAGCCCCAGCGAGAGTAATTGCTTTGAAGATAGAACCTGGCTCAATTGGAATTAAGGCTCTGTTTAAGAATACTGAATAGTCTTTGTTTTCAAAATAAAAATTAGGGTCAAAATTTGGACGTGAAGACATTGCCAAAATCTCCCCAGTTTTTGGGTCGGCAATGATAATCACGCTGCTTTTTGGTAAGTATTTTTGCTGGATCTCTTCTAAAAATTTCTCAGCTTGAAGTTGGATTTCAAAATTCAACGTTGTAATTAAATCACATCCATCGACTTTTTTTTCTTTTTGGGTAATGAAAGGCAAAATAATTTCACCTCTAGCATCTTTCAGTGCTAAAACCTTCCCTTTTTTTCCTTTTAAATATTTTTCAAAATATTCTTCAAGCCCGTATTTTCCGCTTTTTCCCTCCTCAGTCTCTCCCCAAAAGCCAACAACATTTGCAGCAATTTTTCCTTGGGGATAACTTCTTTTAAAAACACTTTGGAGATATACTCCCTCAAGATCTGTAAGTTCTTTTCCGTATTTTAAGGGAAGATCTCTATCTATAATGATCCAAGCGCGATTTTTATTTTGAAGCCGCTTCAAAATTTCTTCATATGGTCTTGAAGTAATTTTACTCAAAATTTGAGCTATTTTTTGTGGTTCTTTTACATTCCTTGGAGACACAGCTACTTCAAAAGCTCCTTCATTGTGCGCCAAAAGTGTTACTCCGTCAGAAAAATAAATGCTTCCGCGCAATGGCTCAATTGTTATCTCAGTTAAATGCTGTTTGTTAGCTAAGTTTGAATAATAAGAGTATTTTAAAATTTGCAAAAAAATCAGTCTTCCCAAAATAGTTCCTATAATGCCCAGAGCGAAAAAATTGAACAAAAATAAGCGCCAGTTTTGTCTTTGTCTCTTCTTTGCTATCATGGAGCAAAAGACGGCTTAAATGAGACCGTGGGTAAAACTGGAATGGAAAGAGAGAAGGTTTTCTCAGGTTTTTGCAGTGAAAACTCTTTTAATTTTTCATCAAGATTTTCAATTTTAAAAAGCTTAGCAAGCTCCTCTTGGGTTTCTTGATATTTTATGTTCAAATCAAGTTTTTCTTTTTCAATTTTTGAAATCAAAAAATTTATTTTAATAAGACTAAAATTGCAAAATAAAATTAGGATAAAAAGGAATAAATCGATAAAGAAAAGTATTGGGAGGCTTTTTTTAAAAAATGAAGAGTTTTTCTTACCTTTAGCTTTTTTAAAAATGAGACTTTTTTTAAAAGTTGTGGAAGAATAAAAAAGATAGGGCATATTTTTAATTTTTAATTGCTGCTCGAAGCTTGGCACTTCGAGCAGAGGGGTTTTTCAAAACCTCTTCTTCTTTTGGAATTATTGGCTTTGGGGTAAGGATTTTAAGGCTTCCCTCTTTAGCTTTTTCTTTAAAAAAAGTTTTTACTATTTTGTCCTCAAGGCTATGGTAACTGATTACCAAGATTTTCCCCCCGTTTTTTAAAAGTTCAAATGCTCCTTTCAGTCCCTCTTTTAAATTCTCAAGTTCCTGATTGATAGCAATTCTAAGCGCTTGGAACGTTTTTGTCGCTGGATGAATTTTCCTTTTCCCCCTTGGCACTATTTTCTCAATGATTTTTGAAAGATCGGAAGCAAAAAGAATTGGTTTTTTTTGGCGCGCTCTTACAATTTCGTTGGCGATCCTTCTTGCCTCTCTTTCTTCTCCATATTCTTTTAAGATCTTTTCAATCTCTTTTTGAGGCCATTTGTTTATAATTTCAAAAGCGGTAAGCTGTAAGTCTTTGTTGTATCTCATGTCAAGCAACTCCTCCTTTTTAAAAGAAAATCCCCTACCCGATTTTTCAATGTGCCAGCGTGAAAAACCAAGGTCAAAAATTATTCCTTTTGGATTCAAAAAGCTTTTTTCTTGAGCTATTTCTTTTATAAATCGATAGTTTCCATTTACCAAAACTACCCTTTGAAGCATTCCACTTTTTGCAAGATTTTCCTTGGCTTCTTTTAAAATTTCCTCATCAAAATCTATCCCAAGGAGTCTTCCTTTCGGCGAAGTCCTTTTTAAAACTTCAAGCGCAATTCCGCCTTCTCCGATGGTTGCATCAATAAAATCTTGGTTTTCTTTTGGATTTAAAATTTCAATAATTTCTTTTAAAAGAACGGGGCTGTGAATCATCTTTTTACACTCCAAGCTCCCCTAGTCTTTCAGCAATATTGCCAATCTCTTGGCTCACCTTTTGCGAATACTCCTCCCATTTTTCTTTTGCCCAAATTTCTATATGGTTGTAAAGCCCAACAATAATCACTTCTTTTTTTAGAGCGGCATAATCTTTAAGATAATCTGGAATCAAAATTCTACCAAGTGAATCTAGATTAACCTCCATGGCTCCCGAAAGCATCAACCTTTGGAGACCTCGAGCATCTGATTTCCCTAAAGGGAGTTTTCCAAGTTTTTGAGAAAGTTTTTTCCATTCTCTTTGCGGATAGAGAAAAAGGCAACCATCAAGACCTCGAGTTAAAATTGGATTTTTCCCAAGAGTCTTTCTAAATTTAGCCGGAATTGAGAGTCTTTTTTTTATGTCAAGACTATATCGATATTCCCCTAAAAACATATTTTTCCCCAAAAAATGACTTCTTTCCCAAACTTTTCCACAACTTGCCACTTAAAGTACATTTTATTCCACCAAATTAAAATGTCAAGGGTTGACCTTCTGAAAAAAATAAGCTATTATTTTTGATTCGTATGAAAGAAGGTATTCACCCAAAATATTATCTTGATGCGGTATGCCGTTGTAGCTGTGGGGCGATTTTTCATATTCCTTCAACCAGAAAGGAAATGCAAATTGAAATTTGCTCAAAATGCCATCCAATATTTACCGGCAAAGAAAAAATAGTTGATAAAACTGGTCAGGTTGAAAAATTTAAAAAGAAAATTGAAAAAATAAGAGAGCTCAAGAAATAATGGAAAGGAATTTAGATAATCTCCTCAAAGAAAGAGAGGAGATTCTTAGAAATATAAAAAATCTTTTTGGTCCTCAAGCTAAAGAAGCTTTTCAGCGCTTAAAAGAAATTGAGCGCCAAATTAGGATTTACCAAAAAGAAAAAGAGCTTGATGAAGAAATAAAAGAGCTCAAGGAAATGATAAAAAAAGAGAAAGATCCCGAAATGCAAAAACTCATTTGCGAAGAGATTGAAAAATTAGAAGTGGAGAGAGAGAAACTAAAAGAAGAATTTAAAAAGGAGGAAGAAATTGAAGAAATAATCATAGAAATTCGACCTGGTGCTGGAGGTGAAGAAGCCTGTCTTTGGGCAAAAGATCTTTTTTCTTTGTATCAAAAATTCATCCAAAAAAAGGGGTTTGAAATGAAAATTCTTGATCTTAAAGAAACATCGCTTGGAGGAATTAAAAAAGTAGTTTTTCAAGTAAAGGGGAAGGGAGTATTTAAAATATTTTTACATGAAAGTGGGGTTCATCGCGTGCAAAGAATTCCAAAGACTGAAAAAGGTGGGAGAATTCATACTTCCACTGCTTCTATTGCAGTTCTTAAAATCCCCAAAAAAGACGAAATAAAAATTTTACCAAAAGACTTAAAAATCGAAACTTTCCGAGCCTCGGGACCTGGGGGTCAGTATGTCAATAAACGTGCTACCGCAGTGAGAATTACTCATCTTCCCACAAATCTTCAAGTTTCTTGCCAAAGTTCAAGAAATCAACTTCAAAATCGAGAAAATGCTTTAAAAATTTTAAAAGCAAAACTTTATCAAAAAGAAATGGAAAAAATAGAAGCAGAAATTTTGAGGCAAAGAAGAGAGCAAATTAAAAGAGGAGAAAGAGCTGAAAAAATTAGAACTTATAATTTTGTTGAATCAAGAGTCACTGACCACAGACTTAAAAAAACCTGGAGGAATTTAAAAGAAATCCTTGAGGGAAACCTAGATGAAATAATTCAAGAGTTTGAAAAAAAGCCAAGTTAAAAAGTTTTCAAAAAAGAAAAATAAAAGGCCGGAAATAATTAAAAATGGTCCAAATGGAATTTTGGATTTAAAGGTCTTTTTTTTAGCCAAAATTAAGAACAAAGAAAAAATCGTCCCAAGAACAAAAGAAAAATAAACAGCGAAAACCCCCATTTCTTTGCCCAAAAATAGCGAAACAAGAGAAGCTAAGTAGATGTCTCCTTTGCCCATCGCTCTTTCTCTGGTTAAAAAGACAAGAAAAGCAAAAAAAGAAGCAACTCCTAAAGTGAGGGCAAGAGTTTTTTTGAAATCAAAAATTTGAGGAAAAAGGCGTGCACCAATAATTTGATAAAAAAAGGCACAAAACAAAGAAACAAAAAGAGGAATTTCTGGAAGGGCCATATACTTTATATCAGAAACAAAAAAAATGACAAAACTAAATAAGATTAAAAGCAAAAGAAGCAAAAATAAAAGAAATTCAATTTGAGAAAAAATGTCTTTAAAAAAAATGTCTCTTATTTGAGGAGAAAGCTGAGAGAAATGAAACAAAAAATAAATTGTTGAAGGCAAAATAACTCCACTTGTAAACTCCACTAAAGGATACTGCCAAGAAATTGGCTTTTTGCAATATCTACACTTGCCTTTAAGTAAAATAAAGCTCAAAAGGGGAATCAAGTCTTTCGCTTCAAGAGTTCTTTTGCAATGAGTGCAAAAAGAGCGCCCCAAAAGACTTTTTTTTGTAAAACTTCGATAAATAAGAGTATTTAAAAAACTTCCAATAGAAGTTCCAAAAAGAAAGAGAATGAAGTAAAAAAACAGAGAGAGCATTTTTACTTGAATTGAGCAACCATGTTATAGATAGGCATAATCACAGCGATAGCCACAAAAGCCACCCCAACACCAATAGCAACGATCATTAATGGAGTTAAAAGATTTGTCAAATTATCAACGGTAGTTTCTACTTCTCTTTCATAAAATGTAGCTATTTCACTCAAAACCTCTCCAAGCTTACCACTTTTTTCTCCAGCGCTTATTATTTGCACGAAAGCGTCAGGAATTAAAGGGGAGCGTCCGAAGCTTGAAGTAAGGCTTTTACCCTTTCTTACATCATCTCTTGCAGTAAAAAGTACTCGAGAAAATTCAACATGATCAATTACTCTTCCTACCGTTTCAAGAGCTTGAGCGATCGGAATTCCGCCACGAAGCAAAGTGCTTAAATTTTCAGCTAAAGTACTTAAGTAGATTTTAGTAAAAATAGAGCCAAAAATTGGAATTTTTATTATAATTCTATCTTTTATCTCCTTCCCTTTACCTCTTTGGGTAAAATACCATAAAAAAATTCCAACGCCCAAAACTAAGAGTAAAAAAACTACTCCATATTTACCAAAAAACTCTCCTACTTTTAAAAGAACTCGAGTTGGCAAGGGCAAGGTTACCTCTCCTCCAAGTTCTGAAAGGAGTCTACTCATTTGAGGTAAAACAAAAGTAAACATTACAATAACCACTATAACTGCCATTCCAATAACAAACAGAGGATAAAAAAGAGAGCCCTTAACTTTGGATTTAACAATTGCTTCTCTTTGAAAATGGTCAGCTAAATATTCAACTACCTTTCTTAAATTTCCTGCAAGCTCGCCCGTTCTTATCATATTTACAATAAAAGTTGAGAAAATGCGTGGATAATTACTAAAAGCTTTGGAAAGATAAGAACCAGCTTCAACATCTACAGAAATATCATGAAGAATTTTTCTGAAAAACTTATTAGTCGTTTGCTGAGCAATAGAACGCAATGCTTCAGGAATACTCACCCCTGCTCCAATCAAAAGACCAAGTTGCTGAAAAAGAAAGATTAAGTCCTGCATTTTCACTCTGGCTCCAATTACAATCCCCTCCCTTTCTTCCGGTTTCGTCACTTCTTCAAGATAAGTAACAATTAAATTTCTTTTTCTTAACATTTCCAAAGCAATCTCTCTTGTTGGAGCTTCAATTCTTCCTCCCTCAAGTTCTCCTTGTAATGTTCTTGCTCGATACTGAAAATGCATATTTTATTTATTTTCCAATAATTAAAGCTCTAAGACCTTTTGGATCAAGAGAGTATTTTTCGGCTTCTTCATATTTAACCTCTCTTCTTAAAACTAATGATGCAAGAGAAGCATTGAGTGAGATCATTCCCTCTTCCCTTGAAGTAGAAATAATCATATCAATTTCATGGGTCCTTTTTTCTCGAATCACATTAGCCACTGCAGGAGTTCCAATCAAAACCTCGCAAGCAGGGATCACTCCACCTTTTGTTCTTTTAAGTAGTCTTTGAGAAATAATTCCAGACAAAGTGCTTGCAAGTTGCGCTCTTACTTGTGCTTGCTGCTCGGCTGGAAAAACGTCAATAATTCTATCAATTGTTTGAGCTGCCGAATTTGTATGCAAGGTTGATAAAACAAGATGCCCAGTCTCTGCAGCGGTTAAAGCGATGGCAATTGATCGATAATCTCTCATTTCTCCAACAACAAGAACATCGGGGTCTTGCCTTAAGGAAGATTTAAGAGCCCTTAAAAAGCTTTTTGTGTCTCTCCCTACTTCTCTTTGATCAATCAAGCATTTATCTGGATAAAATACGTATTCAATTGGGTCCTCAATAGTAATAATGTGACTTGCTCTTGTATGGTTAATTTCATCAACAATGGCTGCTAAAGTAGTTGTTTTGCCATGAGAAGCAGGCCCGACCACTAAAACAAGACCTTGCTGAAGCTGAGCGAATCTATGTAAAATTGGGGGAAGATTAAGCTCTTCTATGTTTCTGATACGAGCTGGAATGAAGCGTAAAGCAATGCTGATATATCCTTGCTGAAAGTAAGTATTTACTCTAAATCTTGCCTTTCTTTGATAATCATAGGAAAAATCTAATTCTTTTTCCTTCAAAAATTCCTCTTTTTTGTCTTGCAGAAGCAAAAATGCAATATTTTCAAGATCTTCGGGAGTGAGAACCTTTTCTTCTTTTAAAGGCAACAAATCTCTGTCAATTCTTAATACTGGTGGCTTGCCTACACAAAAGTGTATATCGGAGGCTTGTTGATTTAAGGCTTTTTCAAAAATTCTGTCTAAGAAAGCTTGATACATAAATTTTTTAAATAAGTGATGTTTGTGTCTCAACTGTTTTAAGAACTTCCTCTAAAGAAACTATTCCCTGAAGTGCTTTAATAACTCCATCCTGAAGCATTGTGATCATTTTTTGCCGTTTGGCTTCTTCTTTAATTTTACCTTCGCTTGGATTTTTCAAAATAATTTCTTCAAGTTCTGAGGTCATCACCAAAATTTCAAAAATTCCAATTCTACCCTTGGTACCTTTATTAGCACAAGACGGGCAACCTTTTGGTCGATAAAGATAAAAAGGAGGAGAGGTGGGAATCATTTTTTTTTCTTCTTCTGGAAGATCGGCGATTTGTTCTTTAATTAACTTTTCTTCGCTCCCTTTAGCTACTGTTTTTATTTTACATTTAGGACAAAGTTTTCTGATAAGTCTTTGGGCAACTACTACTTTTAAAGCTGCTGGTAGAAGGAAGTTATCAACTCCCATATCAAGAAGCCTTGGTATTGCTCCAACAGCATCATTTGTATGTAAAGTTGAGAGCACCAAATGTCCAGTTAAAGCGGCGTGAACCACAAGTTCAGCGGTTTCTCTATCTCTTATTTCACCAACCATGATGATATCTGGATCTTGTCTTAAAATTTGTCTTAGTCCATTAGCAAAAGTATATCCAATTTCAGGTCTTACTTGCGACTGAGAAATGCCATCAATCCAGTATTCTACTGGATCCTCCAAGGTAACAATATTTACTGACTCTTCATTAAGCTCTCTAATAATTGCGTATTGAGTAGTAGTTTTTCCACAACCGGTTGGTCCGCAAAATACTAAAAGTCCAAAAGGAAGTTCTGATGCTTTTTGAATTAAACTCAAATTTCTTCCCTGAAGTCCAAGTTCGGTGATACTCCTTACTGCTGTTCTTGGATCTAAAACTCTAATTACAACTTTTTCTCCTTGGGCTGTGGGGAAGGTACCGACTCTAAAATCAATCTTTCGACCAAGAATTGTTGCATGAAACCTCCCATCTTGGGGCACTCTTGTTTCATCGATTCTTAAATTACTTAAGATTTTAATTCGAGAAACAATTGAAGGAAGAAATCTTTTTTCTAAAAGCAGGCTTGAATGTAAAACCCCATCAACTCTATATCTTACTCTTGTGTGATTACCAAATGGTTCAATATGAATATCTGAGGCTCCTCCTTCTACAGCATGTCTTAAAATTACCGCAGTCATCTTTGCTACTGGTGCTTCTTCTATTTTTTCTGCTTCTAATTTTTCTGGCTTTTCTTTCTCTTCTCTTTCTTTTTCAAGTTCCTCAAGGACCTCACCAATTTCTTTTTTTAGTTCTCCATACCTTTTTAAGGCTTCTTCAAATTGAGAAGGATAAATGAGATAAATTTCAGTTCGAATTCCTTTTGGTTTTGTAATGAATTCGATCGCTGAGCGAGCTCTTAAATCTTCCGGGAAAACCATTCCAATCTCAAGAACGTTTCCTCTTTTGTTTAGAGGAACTACTCGATATCTCCTTGCAAAATCTTCGGAAACTTCTTCCAAAACAAACGGAGGAATCTCGCCTACAGATATTTCTTTAAGTGGAATGTTTAAAAAAGCGCTTTTTTCTAAAAAAAGATCTTTTTCGCCAATAATTCCTTTTTCCAAAAGAAAATCTTCTAATGTTTTTTGTTCCCTTTGGGCAAGGATTGAAAACCTCTCAGCTTCGTCTTTTTTCAACTTTCCTCTTTTAACTAAAAATTCTGCCAAAGGTAAAGCCATATAATCAATGAAGCTCTTATTTACTGAAAGGGTTTGGTTTCCCTCTTTCCCTTGCTAAAAATTCATTAATTTCCTTCTCTTGAGGAAAGAGAACTGATCGTGGTAGATTTAAATCTCGAAAAGACTTTGTGTTAAAAATTCTTAATGCCCGATTAAGATTTGCTTCATCTTTTAAAGATAAAATATCCTTGGGCCTTTGATACAATGAGGTAACCTCTTCGCCTCCTTTTGATGACATTTGAAAAACCGTTAAAAAAATACAAATTAAGGGTAAAATTATCCATAAAATAAGATAAATGCGTGGTACCTTTGGTTTTTGAGCAAATGGTAAAATAGCCATAAGTTTTTATTCTTGAACTTCCTGTGGGGAAGTTTGAGCTTCTTGGGGCCAACTAAGGGTATAAGTAACAAGGTTAATATTAAATGAATATATATCTTGCGCACCTCCCAATGGCGAAATTGACAAATTTTGGATACTCATCAAAGGTAATGTCTTTTCCAATTCCATTAAGAACTCTTTAATTCCAAAATAATCACCTTTTCCAGCAATCACAATTGGCATTTTCCCAAAATCTCCTTCTGGGGCTTTTTCGGCTTTCCCGAAAGCAAGATTTGTAATTTGAACTTTTCCCCCTTTGGTAGCTCCTTCAACTAAGGCAGCGTATTGAAGCATTTCAGGTTGTCTGAGGGCAACAAATTTAAATTTTTTAAAAAAGTAAGTATTCTCTCGATAAAGCTTATACATCGTTTCAAATTTTTCTTTATTTTGAATTTCCTGCTTTAACTGTCTCAGCTCCCCAATCGTTTTTTTCTCAATATTTGCTTTTTGTTGAATTAAAGGAAGGATTTTCCAAAAACAAACCACAAAAACCAGAAAACCTATAAAGGAAAGAATAAGTTTGTTTTCTCGATCTGTGAGTGCCATTTTTTAAAAAAGTTCACCTTTTTGACCTTTTTATTTTGTTTCTTCTTCAAAATATTTCAAAACTTTTGGCAAAATTTGCATCTCTAAAACTATTTTGTACTCAGCCTCTCCAATACTTACTCCCCCAATATTTATCTTTTGAATATCTCCCGAAAAATCTCTTTTAGCAACTTCTTTTAAGATATAAAATTGCTCAATCAAAATTTCTGGAGTTAATGCAGAAAGATTTAAAGTAAGCTTGTATATTTGTTTTCCATCTTCAGTGATGGGCTCGAGGTTGAAAGAATTAACCACTACATTTGGTAAAAGATTTTTTTCCAAAAAGGCAAGTACTTTACTTGGAGCAGTATGATTTTCTAAGGCAGGTGTCAGCAAAGTAAAAAAGTTAATTTCATTTTTAATCTCTTTTTCAAGCGCTAAATTTCTTTGAGCCTGCAAAGCCTCAATTTCTTTTTTAAGGCTTTCTCTTTGTCCTTGTAGAAGTTTTAAATACAAGAAAGCTCCCAGAATTGAAAACAAGATAGCTACGATAAATTCAATTAAAGTAATGAGTTCGGGAGTGAATTTGATCTTGTTTTGACCTTTGGGTGTTTGGGCTAATGGAAGGGCCATATATTTAAATTTTACTCTTAAATTTTTATTTTTTCAAGAAACCTTTAAAGTCCAAAAAGGGCAAGACCAATTGCTACTGAAAGTCTTGGAGCAATTTCTTTAAGTCTTGATTCAAGAACTTTTGGATATTGAATTTTTTGAAAGGGATTTGAAATCTCTACAGGAACTCCAATTTTTGAAAAAAGATAATCTTTCACCTCGCCTATATACGACCCCCCACCGCAAAGAATTATCTTTTCTATCTTCTTTTGGGGATTTTGAATAGTAAAGGCATTCATTGTCTGCTCTACTTCAAATCTAATTTTATCCAAAAGAGGAAAAAGAACAAGTTTTGCCAATGATCCTGTTTGAGCTACATTTTTTTCCAAATGAAGAAAATAAGCTCTGGGAATGGTGATTTTCAATCTTTCTGAAAGTTCGCTAACCATTTTATAGGAAGAAAAATCGAGGTGATGAGAAACCCTGACCATACCCGAATCGACGATAAAAAGACTGCTTGAAGTTCCACCAATATCCAAAATAAGACAAGGAGACTTTTGAGTTTTTTTATCAATTAGAGCTCTGACTAGAGAAAATCCTTCTACTTCAAGGGCTAAGAGTTCAAGCTTTAAAACTTGAGCCAATCTTACATATCTTTCAATTACCGTTGAGGGTACGGCAACAAGCAAAACCCTAGTTGGTTTTGGCTCTGTTTTGCCAGGAACAATAGGCTTGTGCCAAATATCTTTTGGTTTTTCCTCCTCCTCTCCAATAATATGCCATTCTAAAGTTACTTCAGATAAAGGCATAGGCACATATTGAGCTGCTTGAAATTCTACTGCGCTGGGAATCTCTTCTTTAGTCAATGGTGGAAGTTCTATTTCGGTAAAAAAGCTTGAAAAAGCAGGTAAAGAAAATACCACTTTTTTTGTCTTAATCCTAGCTTTTTCAAACATCATTTTAAGAACTTCACTTATTTCTTTCTCAAAAAAAGCGGGAGAGGAACTTTCCAGCGAAATAAGTTTTTCTTCAAAAACGGGAGGTGAATAAATAGCATAATTGGACAAAACATTGGTGTTGCCTACTTTCTCAATCTCGGCTATCTTGATTGAGGCGGTACCAATATCAATTCCAACCTGAGTGGTTTTTCTCCTAAAAAACATATCTTTGAAATTATAGCAAAATTTTATTTAAAATAAATTCTTCCATTTTCTTGGGCTGAAAATCGAAAATCAATGTACTCTTTTGGGGAAAATTCTTCAAAATATTTCTCAAAAAAGTAATACAAAACTTTTCCCTCAAGCACAATTGAACTTTCATTGGAGAAGTAGAGCCTGGGGGCATTTTGGCAAACGAAAGTAATTTTATTTTCGTTCAAAATTATTTCGGCTATTTTTATCTCATTTTTTGCAAGATAATCAATAATCTCTTTAATTCCTCTAAAAACTTCTTCTTTTAAAATTTGCTTCCCAAGAATCGGTTTAATTTTTTCCGCCCTAAATACAAATTTGGGCTTCAAGTTTTGATTTTCGTTCCTTTCGAAAACAAAGCCATTGGGATCAAGTAAATAAATTTTATCTTCAAAATAAAGAATTCCAAATGGTTTTCTTTTTTTTGCTTCAAAAATGATCTTATTTGGAAAAATTTTTTTTATTTCAATTTCCTCAACTTGGGGAAAAACTTTCAAGATCTCGTTTTTAACTTTAGAAGTTGAGACTAAAAAAAAGTTTTTTCCAAAAGGAAGATAAGCATTAAACTTTCCCTCAAGATCCTTTGGAGATTTAATCTCTATATTTGAGATTTTAAAAAATGGTCCAAAATAAAAAAAATAGGCTAGGGCAAAAAGAGAAATAGAAAGCGTTAAAATTTTATAAAAAACTGGCTTTTTATAAAAAGGTTTTTTTCTTGGGCGATATTTTCTTGTCATTTTAAAAACCTCTTTTTTTCTTTCTCATTCTCTCGATTAAAAGGTTAAAAACATAAAAAGGCGAGGTTGGATAATCCTGGGTTTTTAAGTAAAATTTTGGCCCTCCTCCAAAACCCATTTTAAAAAGAGTAAGACCTGCCCAAGGATGGTTTTTATTTTCAATTTCAAACCGCTCTTTTTGTAAACTTTGAATTTTTTTCACCTCGGCCACTCCCCACAAATCGTGCCTTTGGCACCCTCGCCTTTTAGCTTCCAAAATTGCTTCCCACTGCAAAAGATAAGATGCTGGGATATTAGAGAACTCTTTAGAGGAGGCTCCATGATGATAAAAAGAAATTTTTTGCCAAAAAATGAAAATTCCACTCGCAAGAAGTTTTCCTCTAAAAAATCCCCCAAGAATTAAAGCATTATCCCCAAAAACTTCAACTTCGTTTTTAATATAATCAAAAGAGAAAGGAATAAAGTGATGGCGCTTGGCTGTCTCAAGATAAAGACCATAAAATAAATTGAGGTCTCTTGGAGAAATTTTCTTTATTTGAACTCCCAATTTTTTGCCTCTTTTTATTAAATATCTTGTCGTTTTTCTCATTTGGCTTAAAATTTCATCATCACTTTTATTAATGTCAACTCTCCAAGTAACTTCTGGATGAAGATGAATTGGTGCCTCTCTAAATCCAAAATCTTTAAAAACTTTAATATTTTCCTCAGTTCTTTCAAAAATCGGACAGATTCGGATAAAATGCACTTTTTCTTCTTTGGCAAGATCTTTAAGTTTTTCAAAAAGCACCTTTAAAACTTTAAATTTTAGGCTACCAATAATCATCGGTCCATGGGGCAGAAGTAAAAAGTTCCCCCTTTTTGCTAAAACTTTAATTACCAGAGCTATTCCCACAATGTTTGAAAACTTATCGTATATTCCTATCCTCCAAATTTTCTCGCCCATTTTTTTATTAAACTCTCCCCATTCCCAAGATTGAAGAAATGTTTTCTCTTCAAATCTTTCCAAAAAATTTTCCCAAATTTCCTTTTCATCAATAAGTTTTATTTCAAATTCCATAATTCTTTTATAATTATTTCTTGCTCCTTTTGGGAAATATTAATATGCGTTGGAAGATTAAGAATCTCTTTTGCAAGTTTTTCAGCCCTAGGACATGTTCCTTTAGTATACTTCATTTTCCTCAAATTAGTTTTTGGTGGCAAAATTACCTGGCTGTGCCACCCGTCATCCAAAATAATATTTTTCTTCTTTAAATATTTTCTTATATTTTCTGCCCTTCTTGTCAAAAGAGAAAATCGCAGAAAAATTGAAGTTTTTGGCCAAATAAAACTAAACTTATTTTGAAATGCTTTTTTATAAATTTTAGCTATGCTTTTGCGGTGCAAATTAAATTTCTCAAGCTTGAAAAATTGATGATAGAGAAGATATCCAAAAGCTTTTGGCATCTTTTGGCAAAAAACTAAGGCTAATTTTCCCTCTTTTTCGCTTCTGAATACTGAAGGCAAAATGAGATTAAGTTTTCTTGATAAATAAAGAATCCCCTTTCCAATGGGTAAATAAATTGGCAAAACAACTTTAGATAAAATTGGATAAAAAAGCTCTTTTTTGACAAATGAGATAGATGGCGAAGTGAATTTTTGGTATTCATCATCAATTTTTAAAAAAAGCTCCTTTTTAAAAGTAAGGCTTGCTCCCCCACTTAAACAAGTTATTACCTTATCTTTTCCAAAACTAAGAAAAGAGATGTCGCCAAACGTTCCTGCTTTTTTTCCTTCAATCTCAAGCCCGAGAGCTTGAGCGAGATCTTCAATTAAGATAAGTCCGTGTTTCGAAGCAATTTCTTGAATCGGCTTCACATGAGCGAAGTTTCCAAAAGTATATTGCAAAATTATTGCCTGTGCCCTTTTTGATTTACTAATTTTTCTTTGAAGATCTTCCGGATCAAGATTTAAATTTTCATCTATATCAACATATACTGGGTTGGCTCCAAGAGCTAGAATTGGATTGATTAAAGCGTTACAAGTAAATCCTGGGACAAATATTTCATCGTCTTTTTTTATTTTCAAAGCCCTTAGTATACAAAGAAGGGCTCCCCTGCCACCAGTAAAAAAATGAAAAAAGCCACCCCCAAAATAGTTTCTGAAAGAGTCATTGAGTTTTTCAAAAACAGGAAAGTTTTCAAGAAATTTATCTCCAAAAAAGAATAGTTTTGCTATTCTCTCAAAATCGTCTCTTTCAAAATTTGACAAAAAAGAAATACTAATTGGTTTTAATCGCATTTTTGAAAATTTCGTTTTTTATCTTCTCATCAATACGACCTGAAAGAAAAATAGCCACTTTTTTTGAAAAATAAGGAGAAATTCTTTCCAAAATTCTTTTTGGATCATTCAAAAAAATTAACTCTGTTTTGCTTTCTTTTTGAGATTTTACTCCCAGATTGATCTCTGAAAAATAATATGGAGTTGTGACAATTGCCAGATCAAATACTTTGCCAATTTCTTCTCCAATTTTCTTGTGCCATTTTGAGGATGATTTTCCAAGTTCAATTAAGCAAGTTAAAATAATGATTTTAAAACAATCAAATTTGCTTATGTAATTAATTCCAGCCAAAACACCATTTGGATTTTGACTATAGCTACCATCAAGTAAAATCCCTCCATTTTTAAGTATAAATTTTCGTAGTGCGGTTGTTGGTAAATGAAGCTGGGGGGCAATTTTTTGAATTTCGCTAAGCGGAATTTTTAGATACCAAGCTACTGCCAAGGCTCCAAGAAAATTTTCGATGTTATGAACTCCTCCAAAATTTAAGCAAAATTCTTTAACTTCTCTTTGGTTAACTACCACTTTAAATTTCAAAGAATCTTTCTTTTCCTCAATATCTTTGGCAAAAAAATCAAAAGGTCCTTCATTCAAGGAATAAAGATATTTTTCAATAGCAGTTTTTTGTGCTAGTTTTTGACAATATTTGTTTGTTGCATTGAAAAAAGCGACTCCATTTTCGGGCAGTGAAGCAATAAGTTCATATTTACCAAAAAGAATGTTCGAAAATGAACCAAAAAGTGAAAGGTGCTGTTCAGAAATCCCAGTCAAAACCCCAATTTGAGGTTTTAAAATTTTACACATTTTTTTAATCTCACCTTTTCTATAAGCTCCTATTTCACAAACAAAAATTTGATCCTCGTTTTGGAGCTCTTTTAGAATCTTTTTCGCAATGGAAACTCCGGTATTTTCGTTTTCTTTTGTAGCTTTTACCTTAAATTTTCCAGATCTTTTTAAGATCTGATAGAGGAATTCTTTTGTGGTTGTCTTGCCATATGAACCGGTAATTCCAATAACAAGAAGGTCTTTAAGTTTTTCCCGCTTTTTTTTAGCTTTAAAATAAAGAAGGTTTTTATACAGAAAAGTTGGAATTTGAAAAAGCAAAAATATCCCCAAAAATATCCAAGGAAAAACAACCTCTAAGATCAAAATCTGAAAAATAAACAAGAATAAAGAAAGCGTTCTGTTAAAATACCACAAAATAAAAAAAGTTAGAGAAAGGGAGAAAGAGAAAATCAAAATGGCTTTAAAAGTAAAACGAGGCAATTTCCATTTTCTTTTTAATAAAAGGTAAAGAGAATAAGTACCAAAAAGAGAAAATAATCCCAGTCCAAAGCTCTCAAATAAAAGACTTAGTTTGGAAAGCAAGGGCGAGAACAAAATTAGAAGGAAGGCAAAGGAAGTAGATCTCAGCCATAAAATTTTCTTGTTTTGAGAAATTTCGTCTTTGAACCTATCGAGGCGATACTCCTTAACTTGCCAAAGATAAAGCCAAAAGAGAAGCCTTCTTAGAAAATGGAAAAACCAAAAGAGAGAAAAAAATGAGAAAAGTATTAAATATTCATTCATAAATAAATTCCAAAATACCTTTTGCTAGCTCCTCGGGAATATTCCGGTGAGGACTGTGACCTCCCCTTGGAAAAATCTTAACCTTTGAATTTTTTATTTTTCTACTTAAAATAAAGGCATCGCTTACTGGTAAAACCGGATCGTCTTTCGCCCACAAAATTAATGTCTTTGCTTCAACTTTACTTAAAAGAAAGCTTAAATCTTCCTTTAAGATTTTTTTCATAACTTCTTTCATTATCCCTTTAGCTAAGTAATAATCATAACCTCCAAAAATGCGGTGAAAAATTTTTTGAAAAAGGGGTTTGAAATATCTCAAAAATGGAAGATTAAAAACTTTTTTTGAAATCCTGGCCAGAAGATAAGCAAGTTTTACTTTTTTTGAGGCAGGTTTTTTTCTCAAAATTGCAGGAGAAAGAAGAATAAGCTTTTTGACTTTTTGAGGATAAGTAGCAGACAAAAATATAGCAAGTTCCCCTCCAAATGAGTGTCCAAGTAAATTGAATTTACTCCAATTCTTTTTTTGAAGTTCATTTAAAATCCAGTTTAGGTATTCTTTTTTCCCCCAGACTTCTTTTGGAGGTGGGTTTTCCCCAAACCCAGGAAGGTCAGGAATAAAAACTTGAAGTTTTTGCTTCTCAAGAATTTCTTTGATCTTTGACCATCTTTGGGAATTTGAACCCCAACCATGTAAAATTAAAAGGCTTTCCATAAAAAATTTACTCTCCTTTAATTACTGCAAGTGGTAAAAGTTTTGCTACTTTTTTTGAAAGTTTGGCATTATGAACCACTTCTATAACCTGATCAATATTCTTATATGCCAGTGGCGCTTCTTCGGCGATTCCTCGAAATGAATAGCACTTGACAATTATTCCACGCCTTCTAAGATCTTGAACAACTTCCCTCCCAGATAAACTTCTAACCGCTGCATGTCTTGACATAGTCCGACCTGCGCCGTGAGAGGTACTATAGAAAGCTTCTTCTGCTTCTTTTGTTCCAACTAAAACATATGAAGCGGTTCCCATAGATCCTGGAATGATAACTGGTTGTCCAACTTCTCTGTATTTTTGAGGAATTTCTGGATGTCCTGGAGGAAAAGCCCTGGTTGCTCCTTTTCGATGAACTGCTACTTCTTTTTCTTTTCCTTCAATGTTGTATTTTTCAATCTTTATGATGTTATGAGCAACATCATAAAGCAAACTTAACTTTCCTCCTCGATCTCCCAAAACATTTTTCCAAGCTTTTCTGACAAAATGAGTAATCATTTGTCTGTTTGCCCAGGCATAGTTTGCAGCAGCTCCAGAAGCAGCCAAAGCCCTTTTCCCTTCTGGAGAATTAAAAGGAACGCAAGCAAATTCTCTGTCTGGAACTTTGATTTTATATTTGTTGATCATTAAAGGAATAAATTCTCTTAAGTAATCAGAGCAAACTTGATGGCCAAGTCCACGAGAACCACAATGGACCATAATAACTATTTGATCTTTAAACAATCCAAAAACTTTTGCTACCTTTTCATTGAAAATTTCAGCAACTTTTTGAATTTCCAAAAAGTGATTTCCAGATCCCAAAGTTCCAACTTGATCTCTTCCTCGATTTTTAGCATGGGTTGAAACAGCGCTAGCATCGGCCCATGGCAATTTTCCCCCTGCCTCACAACTTTCAATATCCTCTTTTTCTCCAAAACCTTGCTTAGCCAAATAAGGAACCCCTCCTTCTAAAATTTTGTCTAGTTCTGGGATCGAAAATTTCAATTGCCTTCCCCTCCCAAGCCCAGAAGGAACTTCTTTGTGAATCTCATTTGCCAATTTTTCCAAATAGGCTTTCAAATCATTTTCTTTCCATTCTGAAGTTAGAATTCTAACTCCGCAGTTGATATCATACCCTTGCATTCCAGGTGAAATTATCCCTTCTTTTGTATCAATTGCTGCTACTCCACCAATTGGTGAAGAATAACCTTCATGCATATCTGGCATTGCTAAAGCATACCTTTGAATTCCAGGTAAGGTTGCAACATTGATTAATTGTTCAATCGATCTATCTCTAAATGCTTCTTCTAGCATCTTTTCAGAAAGATAAACCCTTGCTGGAACTCTCATGTCAGCTCGAAAATCTTTTGGAATTTCCCAGAGCCAAGGAGAAATTTTTTTAAAATCCTTTTTTGAAATCATATATATCTAATTTTAAAAAAGTTTTTCTAAATATCAAACAAAATTGTTGCTTCCCACTCTCCATTTCTTTTTTGGTGGATATTCAACTCATGATAAGTTACTCCTTTAATGTGAACCCCCATCCTTTTTAGCTCTTTCCCAATTAAAATTGCCTCAATTTCCTTATCAGAAAATTTTTCAAACTCAACTTTTTCAAAAACTAATTTTTTTGTTTCAACCAAATATAAAATTTCACTCAAAAAATCCACAAGTAAAGAAGGGAGATCAAGCGATTTAATTTTAGTCTTGAGTTTTGAGATTTGAGATTTGGGATTTTTTTGGTATTTTCCAGCTTTGAGCATTCCAATCATTGCGTTTTCAAAAAGTTCCCTTTTTGTTTTGCCAAAAACTTTAATCTTTAAATCTGCTTTGTGTTCCAAAATTTCAAATTTTTTCATATTTTTCATTGCCTAGCTTAAAAAAACTAATTCCAAAGGCTTCTCTCAATTCTTTCAACTCTCTAAATTTAAAAATAATTGCCAAAAGAAAATAAAAAATGATCGTTAAACTTCCAGCACAAAAAAGTTGTCCCAAAACTCCCCAAAATGTTTTTAAACTTGAAAAAACTGGTGCGAAAATTTGAAGCAAGAACCAACAAAAAGTAATTGAAATTAAAGACAGCAAAAAAATTCTCAAAAAAGGAAGGCAGATTTCCTTTTTGGCGCTAAATTGAATTTTCTTTTTTAACTCAAAAAGAAAGAGGAGAAAAGAGAAAAAGGTACCAAAAGATACTGCCAAAGGTAGAGCTAGAACTTGAATTTGAAGGTTTTGAACTTTCAAAATCTTAGCCAAAAGCAAAAGGAATGGATTTTCGAAAGAAAGAAAATAAAGAAAAACAAGAGTGGAGATCACCATTAAAATAAAAGAAAGGGCGCTTATTTTAAATGGAGTTACCGTATCTTTTTTAGCAAAAAAAGCTCGAGAAAGAAGATACAAAAGTCCTTGAGGGAAAATTGAAAGCGAAAGGATGCCAAAGGTTGCTGCAAGAAGCTTTGTCTCAGCCCAGGAAAGAGGATTTTTTCCAAAAATATCGGCTCCATAAATCACCCTAATAAGTTGGGCTCTTAAAATAAAAAAAAGGAGGGAACTTGGTAAAAGTAAAAAGAGGGATTGATTAAATACAGAGAAAAATTTCTCTTTAAATTTATCTTCTTGGTTTTTAGCAATTTTTTTTGAAAAATAAGGAAAAGAGGCAGCGGCAAAAGAAACTCCAAAAAGATAAATTGGAAAATAACGAATGTCATTTGCAAAATTGAAAATGGTAATTGAACCTCTTGGAATCAAAGAGCCGATAGCAGTAAGAAAAATGAGATTAATTTCTCCAAGAATCAAGCTCAAATTTCTCAGAATCATCAATTTAAAGACACTTTTTAAATTTTCATCTTTGAAATTTAAAATAAACTTTGGTCTCAATCCAGAAAAAATTGCTCCGGGAATTTGAACTAAAAGATGCAAAATAGCTCCAAAGATCACTCCAAACGCTAAAGCTTTTTCCCCAAAAACTTCTGTCAAAAAAAGCGCTCCAAAAATGATTCCAAGATTATAAAAAATTGGAGCTAGGCCAAATGCCAAGAATCGTGAAAAATATTGCAAAACCGATCCAAGAACATTTGAAACTCCAAGAATTATCGGAGAAAGCAGCATTATTCTTGTTAAAAAAACTAATGTTGAAAAACTTTTTCCTTTAAAACCTGGGGCAAAAATTTTCATTATCTGCGGTGTAAAAACAAAAAGGAAAATAGAAATAATACTTAACACCAAGATGAGTGAAAAGATAAAATTGTTTACAAGATCAAAAGCTTTTTCTTTTGATTTTGAATAGAGGGATGCAAAAATCGGTATGAGAGACACTGAAGTTCCTCCGACAATGAATATGGTATAAACCAAATCTGGAAGACGGAAGGCGGTAAAATAAATATCTAAGGTTTCACCTATTCCAAAAACTCCTCTTAAGATTAAATTTCTCAAAAGCCCAAGAATTTTTGCAAGAAAATTTAAAGTTGCCAAAATAAATGAAGCGCGGATAATATTCTTTGTGGAATGGTTGAAAATTCTTTTGATCATAATTAGAATTTTATCTTAGCGGGGCATAGTATAATTGGCAATACGCACGCTTCGGGTGCGTGTAATCTGGGTTCAAATCCCAGTGCCCCGAAAACTTTTTAGGCTTTTTTCAATTTCTCCTCTAATCTCTGGGGGTAGAGGTATTTCCTTTCCTTTCGGGCTTTTGCCAGGATATTTCCAGCAAGAAATGATTTTAAAATTTGAATTTTCTTGAAGACACATTACCCAAGTCTCATATGGATGCTTTTTTGATAAACTCTTTTTCATCAAAGCAATAGTTCCAGGAGCAATTCCTTCCTCTACCCTGTCAGGATTTCTCAAAATTCTCTTAATCTTACTTTCGGAAATACCATAAAATTGCATTTTTTCTTTAGCGTGCAATGTAAAGCTAAGTCTTAATTTGCTCTCTTTTGGTAAGAGTCTTGGCATAAAAATCTTACAAACTTTCTTTTTCCTATCCGAGCTACAATTTCATTTTCGAGTTTAATTTTCTCATGCCAATCTTTTATCACCCTCGCTTTTCCATCTTTCAAATAAATCTTTACACCACCTTGCGAAATTAGTCTTTTTGCTTCACTTTTGGAAAAGATCTGCCCGCTCTTTATCAAAATATCTAAAATTGAATACTCGCCGGCTTTAAGTTCAAAGGATGGTATTTTTTCAGGAAGTTTTTTTTCTTTAAAAATTCTCTCAAAGTATTCTCTTGCTCTTTGGGCTTCTCTTTTGTTCCAAAAAAGACTCACTATTTCTTGAGCTAAAATGCTTTTAATCTCTTTAAAATTAATTTTCGCCTCTTTTGCTTCTTGAATCATTTTTAAGGCTTTCTTTATTGGATAAAAAGTGCACAACTCAAAATAAGGCAAAACAAGACTATCATCGATTCTCATTATCTTGCCATACATCTGTTCTGGAGGATCATTTAAGAAAATAGCATTGCCTTCACTTTTTGACATTTTTTTGCCATCGGGTCCTGGAAGCATTTTTAAAGTCATAATATCCTGGGGGGTCTGACCAAAAATCTTTTGAATTTCTCTTCCAACTTTTAAATTAAAGAGCTGATCAAATCCTCCAATCTCAACGTCTGCTTTTACCATTACTGAATCGTATCCTTGTAAAATTGGGTATAAAATTTCATGAACTCCAATTGCTTCTCCCCTTTCCCACCTCTCCTTAAAATTTCTCCTCTGAATCATTTGTTGTGCTGTAAAGTGGGAAGCCAAAGAAATAAAATTCTGGAGTTTTAATTTTTTTAGCCATTTTGAATTCTGATAAACTTCTGCTTTTTTTAAATCAATTATTTTGCTAAACTCTTTTAAATAAAATCTTGCATTTTCCTGAGCCTCTTTTTGAGAAAGGGGCTTTCTAGCCCTTGGTTTATCTGAAGCATCGCCAATTTGTGCAGTAAAATCTCCAATAATTAAAATGGGAATGTGCCCAAGTTCTTGAAACGCTTTAAGTTTTAAAAGGCACGCACCATGGCCAAGATGCAATCTTGGGTCGGTTGGATCAATTCCATATTTGATGCGAAGTTTTTTCTTTGAACTTAAGGTTTTTTTAAGATGTTTTTTTTCAATTATTTCCTCAACTCCTCTCTCTAAAATTTCTTTGGCAGTTAATTTCATAAAAGGTTTTTTATGTCTCTAATTAAAATAATAATCATTAAAATAAGTAGAATCAAAAAGCCAATTTTATTAATCAGTTCTTCAGTTTGAAGTTTGATTGGTTTTTTTCTTATTTTTTCAATGGAAAGCAAAAGAAGTCTTCCCCCATCAAGAGCGGGAAAGGGAAAAAGATTAATCAAGCCCACACTTAAAGAAATAAACCCAATAAGTTGCAAGAGATAGTTTTTACCCAAGGAAAATGCTTTGAAGAAAAATCCATAAATCCCTATTGGTCCAACAATTTCTATTCCTTCAACTTTTTTTCTTAAAATCAAATTTAAAAACATTTTAAAAAATGCTTTAAAAAATTGATAAATCAAATTAAAAGTGTATTTTGTGCCTTCAAAAATCGCTTGAAGAAATGGATAGGAAACAAAATTAACTTTTACTAAAGCAACTCCCATAGGACCTTCATTTTGGGGTGGATTTTCTCGCGCCAAAACCTCAACCTCAAATATTTTCTGCTTCCTTTTTAAGGTCATCAAAATTTTTTTACCAAGATGTCTGTTTGTAAAATCTTGGATTTCCTTGATTTCCTTTGGGAAAAGTGTCTCGCCATCACTTTCAAGCCTTAAAACAATGTCTCCTGGTTTAATTTGAGCGACCTTTGCAGGAGAGTTTTCCTTTACCTCAATTATTTGTAAAAAACCAGGTTCTTTTTCGTTTTTAAGTTCGGGCATTCCAATTAGAAAGAGAAGACAAAATATCAAAGCACCCAAAATGAGATTGCCAAGAGGTCCAGCGAAAATTACTCGAGCTCTTTTTCCAGGACTTTTTTTACGGAAAGAAAAGGGGTCTTCTATTTCTTTATTTTCACCATAAAGTTCAACAAAACCACCAAGCGGAAAAAGACCAAGAGAATATTTAGTTTCTTTTATCTTGAAGGAAAAAATTCTTGGCGGAAACCCAATCCAAAATTCTTCAACCAAAATTCCTGCTCTTCTTGCTGAAAGGAAATGTGAAAATTCATGAATAAACACTAAAAAGTGCAATGTCAGGATAAATAATAAAACCGAAAAAATCATTGATTTTCAAGGTATTTAATAGTTTCTTTGAAATTAAATTTTTTAATTGTTTTTTGATCCCTTTTTTTGATTTCAATTTTTTTCTCGCTCAAAAGTTTTCTTGAAATTAAAACTCTTATTGGAATTCCAAGCAAATCGCTTTCTACAAGTTTTTCTCCAGGAGATTTATCTCTGCGATCATCGAAAAGCACCTCAACTTTTCTTTTTTGAAGCTCAAAATAAAGTTTTTTAGTCTCACTGAGTACCTTTGAATCATCTCCTTGAAGAGCGATAAGATGGATTTTAAATGGTGAAACTTCTTTGGGCCAAATTATCCCATTTTGATCATGATTTTTTTCAACAATAGTAGCCATGAGTCTTGGAAGTCCAATTCCATAACATCCCATTTGAACGGGCTTCAAACTCCCACCTTTGTCTTGGAAAAATATTTTCATCTTTTTTGAGTACTCATCCTCAAGCATGAAAATGTGTGCTACTTCAATTGCTGATACTGTTTGCAAAAGTGCTTTACATTTTGGACAATGTCTTATCTTTTGATACTTTTCTACGTTTGCTCTAAAATCGCAATTTTGACAGATTAAAATTTTATCTTCACCAACTTCAGCAGGCACCATAAACTCGTGAGAGATTTTTCCGCCAATAGTACCGCTACTTGCCTCGACTAAAAGTGGTGCTAGGTTACATCTTTTAAAAATTCGTTTATAAGCAAGTGCAACTTTTTTGTAAAATCTTTCAAGATCTTTTTTGTCTTTATGAAAACTGTATAAATCTTTCATTAAAAATTCCCTTGTGCGCAAAAGTCCTCCAGTTGGTCTCATTTCGTTTCTAAATTTGTTTTGGATTTGAAAAAGGCTCAGGGGCAAATCTTTAAATGAAACAACTCGCTTTCTCACCAAGTCTCCAATTTCTTCCTCATGAGTTGGACCAAGAGCAAGTTCTTTTTTATGACGATCACAGAAAATAAAAAGAGGTGGGTCTATTTTTTTCCACCTTCCAGTTTCCTCCCATAACTTCTTATTTTGAAGCGCAGGCAAAAGTACCTCCTGGGCTCCAATTTTTTCCATTTCTTCTCGAATAATCTCCTCGATTTTTTTAAGAACTCTAAATCCAAGGGGTAAAAATCGATAAACACCACTTAAACTTCTCTCAATAAAATCCCCTCTTAAAAGAAGTATTAAAGAAGTTGGTTCTTTGGCAGCAGAAATTTCCTTCTTTGTTTTGCAAAAAAGTTTAGATTGGAGCATAAATACAAAAAATTATTCAACTTCCAAAATTAAATATACCCTTTCTTTTCCTCCAGGAGTCTTGAACTTAACTTTATCTCCTTTCTTTTTCTTCAAAAATGCTTTAGCAAATGGTGACTCGATAGAAAAAAGTTTTTGAGGAATATCCATTTCCTCAGAAGGAACAATTGTGAATTCAATAATTTTTTTGCCAGTTTTTGCTTTCACTTTTGAATAAAGACCAATTTCATCCCTAACAGTTTTTGATGTTTTGATTCCTTTCAATTTTTTAAGAAGATTTTTAACTCTAAAAATTTCCTGTTCAATTCTCTCTTTATCTTCCCGTGCTTGTTGGTACTCAGCATTTTCAGTTAAATCCCCAAAGGCACTTGTTTGGCTTAACCTTTCGATTACCTCCTCTCTTTCTTTAAGGAGTTTTCCCAACTTTTTTTCTAAGTTTTGAACTGCTTTTTGTGAATTTGGCTTCTTCATATTTTTTATCATCCTTTAAGTTCTCTTTCCAAAATTTGTTTTAAAAGTTGAGGATTAAGTTTTCCTTTAGTCTTCTCCATTGCTTTACCAAAAAGAAAATGAATTGCTTGTGCCTTGCCTTCCTTGTAATCTTCGACTGCCTTTGGATTTTCAAAAATTACTTCTTTAACTATCTTTTCTATCTCTTCTAAATTAGCAACTTGGGTCAATTTTTCGCTTTCAATTATTTGAGTTGGATCTCCACCATGAAAAATCATTCTTTCAAGTAAATCCTTTGCAACTTTCATTGTAATTTTTCCATTCCACAGTAAAATGATGAGCTTGGCAAAATTTCCAGACGTAAGTCTCATTTCGCTAGGATCTATTTTAGCGCTTCCTAAAATCCCTTTAATATCCGAAAGGACAAGATGCAAAGCAGTCTGATAAAGTTTTACTTTCTGATCTTGAGGAAAATTCTCGCCTTCCATCCAAATTTCAAGCTCACCTGCTGCATTTTCAAAAAAATCAGAAAGTTCTTTATCCTTTACCAGAATTTCTGCTTCTTTTTGCGAAATAAAAAACTCCCTTTGATACCTTTGAATTTTTTGGTCAGGGAGCTCTGGAAGAACCAGAATAATTTTAGACAAAAATTCCCCAAGGTCAAGTGGTGGAAGATCGGGTTCTGGAAAGTAACGATAATCATAAGCCTCTTCCTTTTCTCTTTGAGGAAAGGTCATACCACGAACGTCGTCCCAGCCTCTTGTTTCTTGAATAACTTTTCTTCCTGATCTTAAAATTTCTTTCTGTCTTTCAATTTCAAATTCTATTGCTCTCTCAAGTTCTCGAAAAGAATTTAAATTTTTAATCTCAACCTTTGTTCCCAACTTTTGACTTTTGAGTTTTGAGTTTTGAGTTAAGCTTATGTTTGCTTCAATTCTCATCTGGCCTTTTTCCATATCAGCGTCCGAAACGTCAAGGTAACGCAAGAGAGTTCGAAATTTTTCTCCAAATTGCCTTGCTTCCTTTGCGGATCTTAAATCTGGTTCAGTTACAAGCTCCATCAAAGGAATTCCAGCTCGATTAAAATCAACCAAAGAATAATTTTTTTCGTGTAAAAGTCTTGCGGTATCTTCTTCCAAATGTATCCGCCGAATCCTTATTTTTTTGAATTTTGAATTTTGAGATTTGAGATTTGAGACTGAAATTTCCAGATATCCATCAGTGCATAATGGCGCCCTATATTGGCTTATTTGATATCCTTTTGGCAAATCTGGATAAAAGTAATTTTTCCTTTCAAAAAAGGAAATTTTTGGAATTTTGCAATGTAAAGCCCTGCCTACTTTAAGTACTTTCTTTACAGCTTCTTCGTTAATTGTAGGTAAGGTTCCAGGATATCCAAGACATATGGGACAGATATTTGCATTTGGTCTTTTTTCCTGAGAATCATTTTTGCAAAAGCAAAACATCTTACTTTTTGTTTTAAGCTCTACATGAATTTCAAGACCAATAATCGGAAAATATTTATCCATAACGTTTTATTTTAACACAAATTTCAAAACTTCAAAAATAAAAGTTTTTAAGATAAAATTTTATAAGGAGGTGAGAGAAAATGAAAACGCAAATAGGAGAGGGGGAGTTTGAAGAAAAGGCAAGAAGAGCGGTATTTCTTTGTCCTCTTTGCGGCGCCGAACTCAAGAATTTGGTTCTTGTAAAGAAAAATCGTCGCGGATACCTAAAACTAAGATTTTACCCTTCTTCTTATTGCCCAGACTGCGATGTCTTTCGAAGAGAAGACAGCTTAAAACGGTGCACAAATTGCGGAGGTAACATCATCGGAGTGAGAATCACTCAACCTGGTGAATTTTGTTGGCTTTGTGGAGGTACTAATCTTAAATACTTAGAAGCTCGCGAACAAGAAGCGCTTGCAGATAAAGTAAAATGTTCCGATAACGTAGCAATCTTTATAGATCAGATTTTGCGCTCAATGCAAAAAATAGAACGCTGTAGTGATGGAAAACCTCATAAATTTCGTCTTGCTCAGGTCAAATCATTAGAAGATGTCTTTTATCAACTTGTTTGCGCTAAATGCCACCAGATTTTCCACGCTTATTCTGTCACTATCTGGGGGTAGCTGAAAGCTACCCTCTTTTTATTTCTTTTAAAATCTCTACTCCATAACTTGTTCCAATAATATCTGCTCCAGCCTTAATTGCTGCTTTTGCATCCTTTAAACTTCTAATTCCTCCTGAAGCTTTAATCAAAAGTCCTGGAGCTCCTTTTCTCATTAATTTTAAGTGATAGAATTTCTCTTTTAGTTCTCTGTGTTCTAATGGATCTTTTTCAGTTGCAGTTTTAACGCATATTGCTCCGGCTTTTTTGCAAATGTGAGAGGCTTTAATTATTTCTTGATCTGTTAAATATCCAGATCCAATAATAACTTTTGTTGGCAAAATTTTGCAAATTTCTTTTAAATCTTTTAAAATCTTTTCCCACCTCTCGTGTTTTACATCAACAATATTCATCACCACATCCAATTCATCAGCCCCATCTTTTTTTGCTTTTTGGCACATCTTAATTCTTTTTTTATGAGGCGAATCTCCAATTGGTGGATCAATCAAAGCAATTGTTTTAATACCCGTCCCTTTTAATTCTCTTGCTACAAGTCTTACCCACTTTGTTCTAACGCAAACCCCTCGAAATCCATACTTTTTTGCTTCCTGGCAAGTTTTCAAAATATCTTCTTTTTTTGCTCTCTTTTTTATATTGGTGTGATCTATGACTTTTGCAATTTCTGTTTTTTTATTTGTCATAAATTTCTGGTCTTAAAAAGCGAGCCAAGGCATATAAAACAGCCTGCTCGAAACTTTTTTGGCGATTGGTATGACCTTTAAGCAAAAATCCAACCGTTCCCATTTTTTGCTTTGTATTTTTCGTTTTTTGAATTTGGTCCATAATTTCTCCCAATTCTTTTCCTTTTTTAAGTTCTTTAACTATCATTTTGGGCAAAAGAATTCTGCCTCCGCTACCAATTCCTATTTTTCCTTTTTTGTCAACTATTGCTACTACTCCGGATAACAAAACTCCAAATTTAGTTTTCTCATAACCTCCTTCCAGGCCTACTCCAAAATCAGCATCGGTTATCCTCAAAGCATTTTTTGCCCGATTAATTGCGCCCTTGACAATTTCTTCAAAAGAAGAAGGTGTGTGGGAAACACCAGATTCGACTTCAACATTCAAAATTTTGACTTTACCGAAAACTTTTTTAAAAACGTTTTCTACTGCTCTAATTTTAACAGGATTTTTTGAACCCACCGCCACTCTCATAATTTTAGTTCTCTCTCAACAATTTTAATTATCTTAGTTGAAATTTCTTCGATTGGCCTTTCGCCATTGATTACATAAACGTTTTTAAATTTTTTCGCCAATATCCCATAATTTTTCCAAACTTCTTCTAAAACTTTTTCTTTCTCAAACAAAGTTATTTCAAAACGATCCTTTTTTATTCTTTGAATACAGATTTTAGGCGAAACTTTTAAAAAGAAAGTTAGATCTGGCAAAATAAATTTTTTGTTAATTTCAATTAGCCAATCTAAATCTTTTATTTCCAAATTTCCATAAGCCATTGTTGAGAAAAAATATCTATCAGAAATAACATTAATTCCCTTTTTCAAAAGTGGAATTACTTCTTTTTCCAAATGATAAGCCCTGTCTGCCGAAAACAAAAGCTGAAGACAAACTTGAGAAGATTTCCAATCGTGAGTTAGCTGACTTTTAATTAGTCCTCCAATTAATCCTGAGGTTGGCTCTTTTGTAATATGAGTTTTCTTTCCAATTTTATTTAAGTAATCTGCCAAAAGTTTCACCTGAGTTGAGTTGCCTGCCCCATCCAAACTATCAAAAACAATAAATTTTCCTTTGTAAGGATTTTTTTGCATATTTTTTTATTTTACTTTTGCTGAAGCGGAAAATCAAGCAAATTATTTGTTTTAAAATTCTCTTAAAACCTCAAGATACTCTTTTTTCCAGTTTCTTTCTTCTTTTTTATAAAAATTTTCGAGATCTTCAATCAAATTACGCAAAATTTCGATTCTTCCTTTAATTTCCTTTGGGCTTAAATCCAAACACGCTCCTTCAATCAATTTTCTCTCAAAATTTTTTGGCTTAATTTTAATTTTTTTTCTATCTTCAAAAATCTTTCGTTCACTTGGCAAATAGAGTTTATTTAAAACATAAAAGAAAAATAAAATTTCTTCTGCACATTTTACCAAAAAGTAAATTGCCGAAGGAAAATCTCTTTTTTTGAAGGCAAATTCCGCTCTTGAAAGTTGATATTTTGCATGAAAAACATTAGCTCTGAGTTCATACTGTCTGATTTCTTCTGGATATTTTTTAGCTTCTTTTTTTAATTTTTTTAAAATCCCTTTTGGGTCATAAAGAATTTTTGATGACAAAATCAAGCACCTTGAGAAAATCCAATCTCTTTGCCAAAACCTTCTTTTTAATTCTTTTTCTGTCAAAAAAGTAACTCTAAAAGGATCCCAAGGGTCAGAAAATCTTTTTTTAACTCCTTTTTTAACTAAAACATACAAATCAATATCTGAAAAAGAGTGAGCTTCATTTCTGGCAAAAGATCCTGCCAAAAAGATTCCAATAACATTTTTTCTCCTTTTTAACCTCTCAACCTCTTTTTTTAATCTCTCAAGCATTAAAGCAAAATTTAATTTTTTGGAATTTTTTTCGAAAGGCAATCACCTCTTTTTTAACTTTTCCCAGACTTTCTTTGTCAATTAAAATCCTTTTTATAAAATTAGCTATTTTTTTCATTTCATTTTTGCCCATTCCATATCTTGTCATTTCTTGAACTCCAATTCTAATACCAGAGGGGTTGTGAGTAGCATCATAAGGCGTATCATCAAAAAGTGCCATTTTATTTAAAATAATGTTTGCTCTCTCTAATTTTTTTGCTACTACCTCTCCCCCACCAAAATTTTTAACGTTCAAAATTATTTGATGGGATCTTGTAAAGTTTAAATTTTTTCCCAAAACATTAAAGCCAAAATCAGATAAAAACTTTGCTAAAAATTGAGCATTTTGAATTATCTTTTTTGAATAAAGCTTTCCAAATTTTTCCATTTCCAAAGCAGTAATGGCTAAAGACGGAAGCCTAAAAATGTGATGGTTTGATACTAAACCTGGAAAAATTTTATACTGTATTTTTTTCCAAATATCTTTTTCAATTTTTGAATTGGCTAAAATTATACCTCCTTGGGGTCCAGGAAATGTTTTGTGGGTTGATGCTGTAATGATATCTGCACCTTCTTTGAAAGGATCTTGAAAATATCCACTAAAAATTAGTCCAAAAACATGGGCTGCGTCATAGACAATAAATGCTTTGGTGTGTTTTCTAATTTCTTTTATTGGTTCTGGAAACAAAAACATTGACCTTCCAAACAAAATCATTTTTGGGTTAAATTTTTTAATGAGCTTTATTGTTTTTGAAACATCAACTTGAAGCTTTTCTTTATCAAATGGCATCTCAACAATATTTAAATTCAAAATTCCAAGAGCTCCATATTTTGTTGAAGAAATATGACCTCCAAAAGTTAATCCGGGAACAAAAACAGTATCGCCTGGATTTAAAATTGCCCAAAAAACAGCTAAATTTGAAATCACTCCAGAAATTGGTCTTATATCAACATATGGAGTTTTAAATCTCTTTGAAAAAATTTGAATGCAAAGTTTTTCAATTTCGCTTGAAAATTTTGTTCCCTGGTAGTGCTCAAAAAACTTGCCATTTTTTATTCCATGCTCATTGTATCTTCCCAAAAAATCTGAAATTAAAAGTTTTTGAGCCAAGGGAGAAAGAACATTTTCTGAAGCAATTAAATTTATACAATTTTTCCGCCAGTTATTTTGCTTTCTAACTATTTTCTCAATTTGAGAAATTTTCATTTTATTCAAAAACTAAAGCTTTTATTTTGGCAAAAGCTGGAAGAGAAACCAAAGCTTTTAAAATTTCTTTTTCAAAAAGATAACAAAGGGAAATTCCACTAGCAATAAAAAGTCTTTCCAAGATTGTATGGGGAATAGCTTGAATCCAAAAATGAGCTGGAATGCTCAAAAGATAAAGATAGATTACAGAGCCCACGGCATGATCTACAAAAGCTGAGGCTAAAGAGTGAGAAAATAAACTAAATTTTGGCAAGGGGGAAAAAGTCAAAATTAAAGGAATTAGCCAAAAAAGAGAATAAAACCAAACCGATCTTCCAATTGGATGCAAAATAAAAAGTAAAATACAAAGCAAAGGTAAAAAAACAATCTTTTTGTCTTTTTTAAAAACTCTTGCAAAATAAATTCCACCAAAAATTATGGGAAAAAAGGTAAAGAAATCAGAAATATTTTTTAATTGATAAATTTTAAAAGCAATTCCAAAAATATGAGTCAAAACAATTGTTAAGGTTCCAAAATAAATCCCAAAGATTTTTGCCAAAGTGGGTCCGATAAAAACTGCCAAAGAAAAATGCATTTTTGTTCCCAAAATCGGAGCAAATTTAATTTGAGACAACCACAAAAACAAAAAGGCACAAAATATAGAAAAAATTATTCTGGCAAAAATTTTTGAATTCATTTTATCCTTCCCATTTTGCAAACCTTTGAAAAATTCTTTCTTGAACCTCAATTATTTTTTTAAGATTGAACTTTTTTGGAAAAATTCCTTCTTTAAATTCTTTTATTGTTGGAATAAAAATTTCGCTTTCTTTGTTTTTAAAGGGACATTCTGTATTTTTTCTTGCTTCATTTTCTGGACAAAGCCCTCGCATAAAACCACGACATCCTACCAGCCCTCTCATTATTGGCAATTTTTTGATTAAATTGAAATAAATTTGGGAAGCCAAACATCTAAATTCTGGAGAGGCTCTAACACAAAGCCTTAGTCCCAAAAGGTTCAAAAGTGATCTTAAATTTATTGTCACATGATAAATTCCAACTGCCTGGCAAAATGGCAAAATGTATCTTGCAGATTCTCTGGGAAGTCCCTCCTTTAAAAATTTCTCATAACTCTCTAAATTCTTTTTCACATTTTCCAAAAAAGCCAACTTTTGAGTTTTGAGTTTTGAGTTTTGAGTTTTTAAAATGTGCCATGGCAAGATTATTTCAAAAGCTGGAGTTTTTTTGTCAATTCCTTCTGAAACTTTAATGTATCTTGTTGAATAGCCAGTATGACTTTGAATTCTGTGCTCTAAAAACTCTGGTGCATTTCCTTTCGTCATTTTTACATCAAACTTGATTATAATGTGCTCAATTGCAGAAGTGTAATCGTTTTCAACAATCATTTTAAAAACCTTTTCTCCCTCAATCTGCTTTGGCACTCCGCTAAGTCTGGCACTAAAAACAACCTCTTTCCAGGCATTTTTTCCTTTTATTACCTCAAAGTTCCAAATTTTAGGTTTGACAATTTTAATTTTCATTTTTGACTCCTTTTAATCTTTCCAAATAATTTTTTGAATCTTCCTCAATCCAATCTTTAACATCAATCTTTTTTGCTTTTCCGTTATTCCTTAAAATTATAACTTTTTCAATTCCAGCATTAATGATTGCTCTTTTGCAACGATTACAAGGCATTGCTTCAACTAAATTTCCCTCTTTATCAAAGCCAGCAATAAATAAGGTTCCACCCAAAACTGAACTTCCAGATCTTGCAGCATTGATAATTGCATTTTCTTCTGCATGAACTGCAGGGCACTCATCGTAAGCTTTACCATGAGGTAAATTCAAAATATCTTTTATGCAACCTACTTCAAAACAATTAACAACACCTCTTGCGGTGCCGTTATAACCTGTGGAAACAATAACATCGTCTTTAACAACGATTGCCCCGTACTTTCTTCTTGTACAAGGTGATCTCAAAGAGACAGTTTTTGCAATTTCTAAATAATAAATTTCCTTTTTCGGTCTTTGGTTTTTCATTTTAGTCAACAACTTCAATACCCATCTGCCTTGCAGTGCCTTCAATAATTTTCATTGCTTTTTCAATATCTTTTGTATTCAAATCTGGAAGCTTTTTTATAGCAATCTGGCGAATTTGCTCACGAGTCACTTTCCCAACTTTCTTTTTACTTGGCTCACTAGAACCTTTCTCGACTCCAGCAGCTTTTTTGAGCAAAAAAGAAACTGGTGGAGTTTTGAGTACAAAATCAAAACTCCTGTCTTCATAAATTGTAATTTCCACAGGCACAAGCTCTCCTTTCATTTTTTGTGTAGCTTGGTTAAATTTTTGGCAAAACTGAGCAATATTTATGCCGTGCTGTCCCAAAGCTGGCCCGAGTGGTGGAGCGGGAGTAGCTTCCCCTCCCATAATTTGCACTTTGACTTTTGCTTTAATTTTTTTAGCCATAAATTTATAGTTTTTTGACCTGGAGAGAATCAAGTTCCACTGGAGTTTCTCTGCCAAACATGTCTATTAAAACCTTTATTTTGCCTCTCTGAGGATCAGTCTCAGCTACTTTTCCTTCAAAATCTTTGAAAGGACCATCAATAATTCTTACAAGATCTCCTACTTTTACTGAAAATTTATATTCAGGCTTTTGTTCTTCCATTTTCTTAAGAATTTTTTCAACCTCCTCTTTTTTTAGAGGAATTGGAATTGTACCGGTGCCAAGAAATCCAGTAACTCTGGGGGTGTTTCTCACTACATACCAGGACTGATCATCAACAATCATTTCTACCAGAACGTAAGAAGGATAGCTTTTTTCCTCAACTATCTTTTTTTTACCATCCTTGATTTTAATAACCTTCTCTTTTGGAACGATTACATTAAAAATCTTGTTTTCCATTTTAAACTTCTTTATTCTTTCTCTTAAATTCTGAGCCACCCTTTCTTCGTAGCCAGCGTAGGTATGGATAGCATACCAATTTCTTTCTTGAAAAAATGGTTGCTTTGGCATATTTTTTTTATTTCAAAAGAAAAGTGTTTCTTAAAAAGCTCAATACAAAATCAAGACCTCCAAGATACAAAGCAAGCAAAAGCGAAACGATCACAACAATCGCCATTTTTTCCATGATTTCTTTATTGGAAAGCCAAGTAACTCTTTTCATTTCTTGAGGTACTTCTTTGAAAAAATTTCTTATTTTTTCAAGAATTTTCATGTTTTTTTAAAACTTCTTTAACTTTTTGGAGCAAATTTTGAGGAACAATCTCTGTTTTAACAAGGTAATCTTCAACGCCGTATTGCTTAACAATTGTCTCAATTTCTTTTGAGCTATAATTTGTCAAAACAAAAACTGGAATACTTCTTGTGTTTTCATTTTCTCTTATCTTTTTTAAAAGAAGCACACCATTTATATCTGGTAAAATCAGGTCCAAAAGGACAATGTCTGGTTTTGGTTTTTCTCCCGAAATCCACTTTTCTATTTCTCTCTCAGCTTCTTCTCCAAACCTAGCTTCTTCCACCTCAAATTCCTCTTTCTTAAAAATAGCCCTGTAAATTTCAAGCAACTCATTTTCATCTTCAATGATGAAAATTTTTCTCAAAGATGACATTTCAAAATTTTAATTGGAAAGGGATCTCTTGTCAAGAAAAAAATCCTTATTCTACAATAAGTTCATTTACATTCATCACTCTTTTAACAAAATCTCTTAGCTTTGTGGAAAGAGGGATTTTCGTTTTAAACACCTCAATCTTTGCTCCCTGAGAAAGTCTAGAATTTGATTTAAATTTCCGTATTTCGTTAATAACTGAAAGCGCTTTTTCAAACTCTTCAATTTCTTTCTTTTTAATAGAAATTTTTATTGGTTTTGGCCAAGAGAGCAAATGAATGCTCTTTTTTTGCTCAAATTTCCTAAAATAGCTTTGATAAAGCTCTTCAGAAATGTGTGGTAAAAACGGTGCGTAAAGTTTCAAAATTCCAAGGAAAACTTGATAGAGAACCCTTTTGGGGGCAAGATCCTTTTTATTTTGATAGAGGCGTGATTTTACAAATTCAAGATAGTTTGAACAAAAATCATTCCAGAAAAAATTTTCAATTGTCATTTTGGCTTTACTTATTTGATAGTCTTCAAAAGATAAAGTAACACTCTTTAAAGCTCTATTAAATTTATGTATTATCCAGCGATCTTCAATTAAAAGGTTTTTTGATAAAAATCTTGAGTAATCTTTGCCTTTAAAATGAAAAAAACAAAATTTCCCAGCATTTAAAAGTTTAATTACCGTTCTTTTTCCTCTTTGAACCTCCTTTTCGCTATATCTTAAATTTTCTCCCAAATTCGCTTTTGCTGCCCAATATCTTACAGCATCACTGCCGTATTTTTGAACTAAAATCTCTGGTGGAAAATAATTGCCAAGTCTCTTTGAAAATTTTCTTCCCTGACTATCAAGACCATGTCCTGAAATCATTACTGTCTTAAATGGAATGAGATTAAAATGAAAATAAGATTTAACAATGCTATAAAAAAGCCAGGTGCGAATGATTTCAAAAGCTTGAGGTCTTAAGGAAATGGGGAAAACTTTTTTAAAACTTTTACCAGAAAGCTTCGCAACAATGAAAGGGGTCAATGAAGAAGTCATCCAAGTATCCATTACATCTTTTTCTGGCAAAAATTCTTTCGAGTGACATTTTGGACATTTTTTAAAGGGAGGTTTTTCAAATCTTGGATCAACCGGAAGATCTTTTGGTTTGGGCAAAAGAACTTCTTGGCAGTTTCTGCAATACCAAACTGGAAATGGAACTCCATAATATCTTTGCCTTGAAATACACCAATCCCATTTCAAACTACTTGTCCAAATTTGATATATTTTGTGAGCTTCTTTTGGAAACCATTTTATTTTGGAGCCAAGTTTTAGGAATTTATTTTTTTGATCGACTATTTTAATAAACCATTGCCAGCTTTTCAAAAACTCAATGGGAGTTTGGCATCTTTCGTGGCAAGGAAGAGCGTGAAATATTTGTTCAGATTTCTCCAGCAAACCTTCCTTTTTTAAAATTGATAAAATTTTCTCTCTGGCTTCAGTAACTTTAAGACCTGCTAAAATTCCTGCATTTTCATTTAGTCTACCATTTTTCTGGAGGATAATTTTCACTCCAAGTTTCATCTCTCTTATTATCTCAACATCTTCACTTGAGCCAAAAGAGCAAACCATTTCAAGGCCAGTCCCAAAATCTTTTTTGACTTTTTTTGATGGCAAAATAGGAACTTTGAAATCAAAAATTGGGATTTTGACTTTTTTCCCTTCAAGCCAATTCCAACGATCATCCTCTGGATGATAAAGAATTGCTTGGCAAGCGGGTAAAAACTCTGGTCTTGTAGTAGAAATAGCTATTTTTTTTCCGTCAACATCCAAAAATATATAGTGCAAAAAACCGATTTCCTCTTTGTCTTCCACGTCTGCTTGAGAAATAGCAGTTTGGCACTCAGGACACCATAAAATTGCCTCTTCTCTTCTTTCAATTTTTCCTTTTTTAAAGAGATCAATAAATGACCATTGAGCAATTTTTTGGCACAATTTTTCAATTGTCCGATAGGTTTTTGTAAAATCAACCGAAAGAGCAATAACCTTCCAAAGTTTTTTGTAACTTTTAATTCCAAGAGCGCTTTCTTTCTTGCAAATTTCAATAAATTTCTTTTGATCTATCTTTGTTTTATCAATTTTATATTTTTTCTCAACATACCTCTCGGTTGGAAGACCATTGTCATCAAATCCCATTGGATAAAATACATTAAATCCTTGCATCCTTTTAAAACGGGCAATAAAATCTGCTTGAGAGTAGCTCATTACGTGTCCAAGATGTAAATGATCAGCTGAAATATATGGAGGAGGAGTATCGATAGAAAAGATGGGTTTTTTGGTATCTTTTTTAAATTGATAAATCTTTTCCTTCTCCCAAAATCTTTGCCAAAAAGCCTCTCTTTTTTGAATGCTATAGTCCTGCTTCATAATTCAATATATCCTACTTGAAATTAAAGCTTTCTTCAAGATTAAATAAAAAAATTTTAGTTAGTTTGCCTCAAAAAGCAAATCTCAATATAATATTTGAAATTTGGCAATGGAAATTTCGCAAAAAAAATTTTTAAACGCCTTAAACTTACTTCTTGGTCCAGAGGGGACAAAAAAACTCGTTAATTTTTTTAATCTCCCCCAAAAAGCCTTTGAGGTTCAAGAAAGCCAACTTCGAAGTTTAAAATTTCAACCAAAAACAATCAAAATTTTTTTACAAAAAAGAGAAAGGGTTAATATTGAAGAAGAATGGGGAAAGCTTGGAAAATTTGGAATAAAACTTATAACTTTAGATGAAAAAGAATATCCTTCTCTTTTAAAAGAAATTCCAAACCCTCCGGTAGCCTTATATCTCAAAGGCTCCCTTTTGCCAGAAGAAAGATATTTTACTGTTGTTGGATCTCGTTATCCTTCAGATTATGGAAAACTAGTAGTCAAAGAACTTCTACCAGAGCTCTCTTCAGTTTTTACAATTGTTTCTGGGCTTGCCCGAGGAATTGATAGTTTGTCACAAAAATTAGCCTTAAATGAAGGTCAAAGAACAATAGCGGTACTTGGGAGTGGCCTTGATATCATTTATCCTCCGGAAAATAAAGCTTTGGCTCAAAAAATTGAAAAAAATGGCGCTTTAATTTCAGAATTTCCTTTGGGTACTTTCCCAAAGGCTTATCATTTTCCTTTAAGAAATAGAATCATGGCGGGAATGTCGCTTGGAACACTAGTTATTGAAGCTAAAAAGAAAAGTGGCGCTTTGATTACTGCTCTCTTGGCATTAGAATATGGAAGAGAAGTTTTTGCTGTTCCCGGATCAATTTTCTCAAAAACCTCGGAGGGGACAAATTTTTTAATCAAAGAAGGGGCACACCTTACAAGGTCCGCCGCTGACATCTTCGAAAAATTTGACTTAAAAATTTGGGCAAAAAAGAAAAAAGAGATTAAACTCCAAAGTGAAGAAGAAAAGAAAATCTTTGAAGTTCTGAGGGAGGGTGCCCTAACGATTGATGAAATAGTCAAAAAAACTAGCCTTCCCTGCGATAAAGTAACCTCTACATTAATTATGATGGAAATTGAAAACAAAGTTAAAAGAAGTCAAAATAGATATTCTTTATGAAACTTTTGATAGTCGAATCTCCAACTAAGGCAAAAACAATCCAGAAGTTTCTTGACAAAAAAGAATTTTTAGTTAGAGCTTCATTTGGCCATGTTAGAGATTTACCAGAAAAAAGATTTGGAATAGATCTCCAAAATAATTTTCAACCAAAATATGTTACTCTCCCAAAGGCAAAAAAAATTATTAAAACTCTAAAAAGTGACTTAGAAAAAGTAGAACTTTGTTTACTTTCAACTGATCCTGATAGAGAGGGGGAAGCAATTGCTTGGCATCTGGTGGAGCTTTTAAAATTGGACAAAACCAAGCCTTATCAAAGAATTGTTTTTCACGAAATTACAAAACCGGCAATCGAGGAAGCTTTAAAAAATCCAAGAAAAATCGATATGAATCTTGTCAATGCCCAGCAAGCAAGAAGAGTTTTAGATAGAATTGTTGGATATAAACTTTCACCTTTTTTGTGGAAAAAAGTAGCCCGCGGATTATCAGCAGGTAGAGTTCAGTCGGTAGCGGTAAGATTAATAGTTGAGCGCGAAAGAGAAATTGAAAATTTTGTCCCTCAAGAATATTGGACAATCGAAGCGCTCTTTCAAAAAATTCAAAATACTACTTCAGAATTAAAAATTAACGAATTTAAAGCCATTTTAACAAAGCAAGATGGAAAGACGATTCCAAAATTAGGAATTAAAACAAAGAAGGAGGCAGAGAAAATTATAGAGAATTTAAAAGGAGCAGAATATAAAGTAATAAACGTTCAAAAAAAAGAAATAAAGCGCAATCCCCTACCTCCTTTTACTACAAGCACTCTCCAACAAGAAGCTTGGAAAAGATTCAAATTTACCACAAAGTTGACAATGCAAATCAGCCAAAGGTTATATGAAATGGGATACATTACCTATCACAGGACCGATTCACTAAATCTTTCCAATTTAGCTTTGGCTTTGGCAAAAAATTTCATTGTGAAAAATTATGGTAAAAATTATTGGCCTGGTTTTTTTAGAAAATTTAAAGCCAAGGGCAAAGTCCAAGAAGCTCATGAAGCAATTAGACCAACTTATGTAGAAAATACACCAGAAAAACTTGCTTCAAAGTTAGAAAAAAATCAACTTAAGCTTTATGGTTTAATTTGGCAAAGATTTGTCGCTTCTCAAATGGCTCAAGCTCTTTTTGAGGCTACAAATGTAGAGATTGAAGCAAATTTGAAAAAAATTCCAAAATATATCTTTCGGGCAACAGGTCAAGTTATGAAGTTTGATGGGTTTTTAAAAGTTTACCCAATTGAATATCAAGAAACCAAATTGCCTCCTTTGGAAATTAATGAAAATTTAAAACTTAAAAAGCTTATTCCTATCCAGCATTTTACTCAGCCCCCGCCAAGATACACCGAAGGCACTTTGGTCAAAACTTTAGAAGAAAATGGAATTGGAAGACCATCAACTTATGCTCCAATTCTCTCCACGATTCAAGAAAGGAACTATGTAAAAAAAGACAAAAATAAAAAACTTTATCCAACAGAAATTGGAATTCTTGTTAACGACCTTTTGGTAACTCACTTTTCAGAAATTGTCGATATAAATTTTACAGCTAAAATGGAAGAGAGTCTGGACAAAATTGCCAGAGGTGAAGTAGAGTGGATATCGGTAATAAAGGAATTTTATCAACCATTTAAAGAGAATTTAGAGAAAAAATATCAGGAGGTTTTAAAAGAAAAAATTGCTATCCAAAAAACTGAAAAACTCTGTCCAAAATGTGGAGCTTCATTACTTATTAGATTAAGTAAATTTGGGAAATTTTATTCTTGCTCTAACTTTCCAAAATGCAAATACAAAGCTCCGATTAATGAAAACAAAATTTAAGTTTTTAAAAATAAATTTTTCTTTAAAAGAAAAAATATTAGATTTATTTTTTCCAAAATTTTGCATTCTGTGCCAAAAAGAAGGGAGCTATCTTTGTGAAAATTGCTTCTTTAATTTAGAAGTTTTTGCTTCTCCTTTTTGTCCTTATTGCCAAAAAAGAAAGATCAATGGAAAAATTTGTCCAAACTGCAAAATTTCTCTTTCCGGATTTGTAGCTGCTACCGATTATCAATTTGAGGGAATAAAAACGGTGATTGAAACTTTCAAATATCGATTTGTAAAAAGTCTGGCTCCTTATCTTGCTTCTTTAATCCTAAAATTTTTGTCTCAAAACCCCGAAATTGAATTTTTCAAAAATCCAACTGATTTTATTTTAACTCCAGTACCTTTGCACAAAAGAAGGCTCAGGTGGAGAGGTTTTAATCAAGCTGAGGAAATAGCCAAAATTCTCTCTTTAAAATTGAAAATTCCTTTAAAAAGCGATTTGCTCTTTAGAAAAAGGTTTACTCTGCCACAAGTTGAAGTAAAAGGTCAAAAAGAGAGAAAAGAAAATATAAAAAACGCATTCCAAATTAACCCGAAGTTTGGAAAGTTTGTTTGGAAAAAGAAAGTGATTCTTGTTGATGACGTAGCCACCACTCTTTCTACCTTAGAAGAAGGAGCAAAAGTTTTAAAAAAACATGGAGCAAAAGAAATTTGGGGACTGGTAGTGGCCAAAGAATAAGTGGGATAATCGAAAACAAAAAAATCTCAACTTAAAAATAAAATCAGGATACAGAACAAGCAAACGAAGGTAAACAAATTTTTAAACAGAAGATTCTGTTGCTAGCTGATTTTAAGCACAAAGTTATTTGATATAATGAATTAAGATTGTCTTGTGTTAAAAAATAAGGCGGGAAACATTGAGCTTTTATGAATCCTGACATAAAAAATTTAAAGCCCAATAAAGGAAAAAGTTTAGTAATCGAGGTTGAGGGAAATGGTAAATGGTCTGGCAAGTGGGCAAGGTTTCCCATCAAAACACATCTAATAACAAAAGACGATGATATGGAAGCGGTTGTCAAAAAATATGCCCTGCCTTATTTGAAAAACAATGACTTACTTTTCATAAGCGAACGAGTGGTGGCTATTTCTCAAGGAAGAGCCTATCCTATAAAGGAAATTAAACCCTCACTTCTTGCAAAGTTTTTAGTTAAATTTGTTCACAAATCTCCTTATGGTATTGGACTAGGAAGTCCTTGGACAATGGAACTAGCAATAAGAGAAGCTGGAATATTAAGGATAATTTTAGGTATACTGGCAGCTTTACTCACAAAACCATTTGGCATAAGGGGCGTTTTTTACAAAGTTGTTGGTAAAAATATTAATGCTATTGATGGTCCTTGCTCTTATACTCTGCCTCCCTATAATGAGTACGCTAAATTAGCACCTGCGAATCCAGAAGAGGTAGCAAAAAAAATAAAATCTACTGTAAATTGTGATGTTATTATTATCGATGCTAATGACTTGGGGGTAGCTGTTTTGGGTAAATCTAGTAAAGATATTCCAGACAGCTTTTGTAAAAAAGTTTTTAGAGATAATCCCTTGGGACAATCAACCGAACAAACTCCATTAGCTATCGTAAGAAAAGTCGATTAACAAAAAAGGTTATTTTGGAGCATTAATTTGAAAAACCATCCAAACTTGAGCTTCTTTGAGTTTATTTATTCCAATCCCAATCTGATTCTATTGTATTTATCAAGATAAATCTTTTCTGTATCCTCTGCACTACATCTGTAATACGAAATATATTTATTGCAATAACCAGCCCAACCGTTAGCCATAATACTTTTATCTACCTCGCTTTCAGGCTCCAGTTTTAAAGCTTCTTCTCTGTAGAGATTCTGCTCAAAAAGTGGAGGCTCATATACATCGACTGCTCCAAAATGATGCAAAATTTCATGTACAATTTGTTGCCATCCTGGCATAAAAAATTTAGTAAAAGTCACCTCTCCGGTGCGGTGATAATAAGAAGGTATCCTTAATCCATTTTCAGTCATTACAATTACTTCGGGTGTAGAATAGCCTATTATTTCTCCACTAGTCATATAGTTGTCAAAAAAATGCTTTTCTCTCTCCCCAATTTGAGGAATGATTGGCCCCGCTCTGCCCAAAACGATAACTTTAAAGTGATAATTTGAAAAATTAAACTTAGGTTCAAGTTCGTTCAATAAATGCTTTATCCAGTGCTGATTCTCTGTCGCTAAAGTAAAATATTTATTCTCGCACGGAATCCTAAAACATTTATCATCGGGGCGGTTTGGATGAGTAAACTCTTCACACCTTGTTGGAGGACAATCTGACCACAAAATTTTGTCATTTTTTGAAAAACATAGATAGGAATAGTTTTCGCTACTTGGTATAAGTTCACTTCCTGGCATTGATAAATACCACCCTTTTTCAATGGAATCTGGATAGAGCGAAAACTCAAGAATGAAAGCAATTTTACTTGGATTCCAGCAAAGCTTCCTTGCTCTAAACTCCCCTAAAAATTCAACCTCAAATTTTTTTCTTTGACTTCTGAAAATATCATTTAAAGCTTTTTCAATTTTGTTTTTATTAGGAAATAGATCTCTACGCCAATTGGGATTGTAAGTCTCCTCCCCCTCCCAAATATAGACAATCCCAATTTTGTATTTTGAGTTGGATAAGTGAGCTTCTTCTGTAGCGGGTCCATTTGAAAATACAATTTCATCTGACGTAGTTGTTTCTTTAAATGATTTTTTAGAAATTTTGGCTCTTTCTGATGTTTTATTTGAGAAATAATAATACAAACAACCAATTAGTAAACTTATTACCATTGAGACAACAACTATCAGAATCTTATTTTTTCCAAGAGAGACTCGTTTGTAACTACTTTGCATTTAAATAAAATCTTCTCATTTTTGGCGGGGGCGATGGGATTTGAACCCACGACCTTCCGCGTGACAGGCGGACGTTCTGAACCTGACTGAACTACGCCCCCTTTGTCGCCTCGCGCCTTTGGCGCTCGGCTCCCGATAGGGAGAAGTTCCTTTCCCCTTGCGCTCGCTCAAAAAAATAAATTTTCTTCGCTCGCTGTCATCTCTCTCAGAGAAATTCAATTCCTAGTTTGGGCATTTCGCTATCGCTTAGTCTCAATGCCAGGGGTGGGATTTGAACCCACGACCTTTCGCTTATGAAACGACTGCTCTACCACTGAGCTACCCTGGCTTAATTTTCGCGCCGCCTGGATTTGCACCAGGGATCTCCGGCTTATGGGACCGGCGAGGTACTGCTCCTCTACGGCGCTTAGATATCTAAAATATTAAAAATTTTTTGGAAAAAATCAAGGCATTTTGTCGCCTCGCTCGTTGTCACTCTTTTTAGGGAATTTAATTTCATCTAACTTTTTTAGAAATACTCGATTTTTTCCCAGAAGTTTTTGAAAGCTAAAAATGCTTCTTTGGCTTCTTCTTTATTTAAAGCGTAATCCGGATCTTTAATAATATTTTCATAAATTTGGATTGGTCTTTGTAAATTTTCCACCTCTTTTGCTAAAACTTGTGGCATCTTTGTAAGTTGCTCTTTTAAGTCTTTACCACTATACCCTTTTTCAAAAAGAATATCACTTAGAATCTCTTCTGCTTCAATAACCGCTAACTTCCATTCAGCTTCTTCTTTTGATTTAAATCGCCTTTCAATTTTTTCCCACTTCTTTTTGATTTTTTCTCTTAGTTCTGGAGGCTCTCCAAGAAGAAAATTTTTAAGATCGTATGTAAAATGAATTTGAACCCAATCAGATCTTTTAAGGCTCCAAAAAATCACCCACAAAAATAGCAAAGTTACCAAAAAAGAAATGGGTTTGATGGTTTGCTCCAAGTCCTTCCAAAATGGTGAATCAAAAAACTCAAAAATTTTCTCAACCATTTATTTTTTGAAAAATTTTGCCAAACTCGAAAAGCAATTTTTCGCCAAAAGCTGGAGCAATTAATTGAATTCCAAGTGGCAAATTTTTTACTTTTCCCGCAGGCAAAGACAAAGCAGGAAGTCCAGCTAAGTTCACCGAAGTAGTAAAAAGATCAGCAAAATACATTTTTAGTGGATCTTGAATTCTTTCTCCAAGTTTGAAAGGTAAAATTGGAGAGATTGGCGTTAAAATTAAGTTAACTTCCCTAAAAGCTCTTTCAAAATCTTTCTTAATTAGTTGCTGCACCTTTTTTGCCCTCAGATAATACTCATCCAGATACCCTGCCGAGAGCACAAAAGTTCCCATAATTATTCTTCTTTTCACTTCTTTGCCAAAGTATTTCGAGCGCAAGAAAGAATAAAAATCTTCTCCTTTAAATTTTTCAAAATCTTCTATTTCTTTTCTTCCGTATTTTATCAAATCATATCTTGCAAGATTCGATGAAGCCTCGGCGCTCATCAAAATGATATAACAGGGTAAAGAATAGGAAGAAAGAGGTAGAGAAATTTCCAACACTTTAAATCCATTTTTTTCAATTTTTTTGATAACTTCTAAGGTCTTCTCTTTTATTTCCGGATCAATTTCTTCTGGAAAAAATTCTTTTGGGATCCCAATTTTAACATCTTTTAGTGGGGGGCATGAAAATTTTTTTTCAAATGTAGTTGAGTCATAAGGATCTTTTCCTGAAATTATTTCAAAAACAATCTCTGCATCTTCCACGTTTTTTGCTATTGGTCCAATTTGATCTAAAGAAGAAGCCAGAGCAATAAGTCCGTATCTTGAAACTCTTCCATAAGTGGGTTTGAGTCCTACAAGATTACAAAAAGCTGCTGGCTGGCGGATTGAACCACCAGTATCGGATCCGAGAGAAAACTGACAAAAATTAGCAGCCACTGCTGCCGCTGAACCTCCCGAAGATCCCCCAGGAACCCTAGTTATATCTAAAGGATTTTTGGTTGGAAAAAACGCTGAATTTTCCGTGGAACTTCCCATAGCAAATTCATCTAAATTTGTCTTTCCCAAAATAATTGCCTGGGACTCCTTTATTTTTTTTATTACTGTAGCATCATAGGGAGCAATAAAATCTTCAAGAATTTTTGAGCCAGCGGTGCATTTCATTCCTTTAACCAAAATATTATCCTTTATCGCACAAGGAATTCCAGTTAAAATTGGGCTTTTTTCTTTTTCTTTTTGAAGAATTTTTTGAGCTTTTTTTGCTTCTTTTAAAGCAAGTTCTGGATAAACTGATAAGAATGCGCCAATTTCTTCATCCTCTTTTTCAATTTTTTGAAGATAACTTTTTGTGAGATCCTCTGGCGAAAGCTGTCCTTTTAAAAATTTTTCACGAATTTCCAAAATTTTCATGTTTCAAAATATTTTTTTATTTTTTGAATTGCTTCTTTCTCTTCCTTTTCAAGAAAATAAGCTTTAAGCAAAATTTCAAAAAGTTTTTCGCGCTCTAAAGTTCCCATCTCAGGTATTTTTGAAGCTAAAATCTCTTTTGTTTTTTGAGAAAGATTACTCTTTAAAAGAAAGCTTTTTAAAGTTTGATTTGTCAAAAAAGTTGGGACCATAAAGCTTTTTTATTTTTCCTCCTCTTCTTCTTTTGGCGGTTTTTTTCCTTCTATTTTTGCAATTCTTTTTTTAATCTCTTTTGCTTCTTCTTTAAATCCTGCTTCCTTTGCTACACGGGCAATTAATCTCCATTGCCAAAGAAAAAGAAGTTTAAAAATTAAGGTTACAAATGTTTCCCAAGTAAGACGTTCTTTGAACCATTTTTCAAGCTTTTTTCGAATTTCTTTTTTAGTTTTCTCCAAGAATTCTCCTCTCCTCCTCTCTCTTTCAGGAATTTCTTCAGGAGGCTTTTCGGGAGGTTTTTCTTCGGATCCTTTTGGCAAAATTTCTTTTTCTTTCGGAAAAGTTTTTTCAACAAGCTCATCCACAAATTTTTCTATTTCTTGAATTAGTTTTTCATAGCTTAATTTTTCCGCTCTTTCATAAAGTTTTGAAATTTT
>Ga0197143_1000307_pt1 | contig 57042 bp, 47 predicted proteins | sample GBS70_MetaG_FD_148603 | JGI IMG/M metagenome (GOLD analysis project Ga0197143, IMG submission 148603) | Sediment microbial communities from Great Boiling Springs, Gerlach, Nevada, United States - GBS 70_MetaG | ecosystem: Environmental > Aquatic > Thermal springs > Hot (42-90C) > Sediment... | reverse complement strand
AAGGTCTTATACGCCCCTTAAAAGACACATTATTAAAGGAGGTTAATTTTAAAAAATTCATATTTTTGGATGAAATAAAAGTGCTCAAAAAGGAAAATGAGTTTATATATGAGTTTAAAAAAGTTACATTTCACCTTACAGACACTCAACTTGACGCATTTACTGTTCCCTTTGTGAAAGTCTTTCCCTTTGATGGGGAAAGGTTATTCTTTAAATATGAAAAACTTTACCTCCTTGGTTCTGATACCCTATACTTTAACTTTAAAAGGGAAATCAAAATTTATAAGGAGGGAAAAAATTACAGCGCTTTTATATACGATACTGAAATAAATGAATTTTCGGGGAATAAAGAAGAAAAAAGGGATACCATATATATGCTTCTTGAACCGCAAAGTTTACCTTTAATTATCAAAAAGGGAGGGAAAAAATGGACAAGGAAAAATTAAGAAAAACTCCTTTTTATGATTTTCATAAAGAGCAGAATGCAAAAATCGTTCCTTTTGCAGGTTATGAGATGCCTTTACAGTATGAGGGAATATTAAAAGAAGTATTGAATACAAGAAGGAGTTTATCAATATTTGATGTTTCCCATATGGGAGAAATTGAGGTAAGAGGGGATAAATCACTTGAATTTTTATCCTTTATAACATCAAATGAACCATCAAAACTTGAATATGGAAAGGTCCAGTATTCTATCCTCTTAACGGAAAAGGGGACATGTGTTGATGACCTTTTAATTTACAGGTTAAAGGATGCTTTCCTTTGTGTTGTGAATGCTGCAAACAGGTTCAAGGATTTTGAATATATGAAAAATATGAGCAAAAACTTCAAAGGAGTTGAAATTATTGATAGATCGGATGAGTTCTTTCAACTTGCTATTCAGGGTCCGAGGGCACAGCCTTTTATGGAGGAATTTTTTGATAGGTCCTTTTCAGATGTTAAATTTTATAATTTTGTAGAAATAAACTTTTCTGGATATAAACTTTTAATTTCCAGAACAGGTTATACAGGGGAGGATGGGTTTGAGATATACGGAAACAAAGATTTTGCAATAGATTTCTTGAACCTTATTATAAAAAAGGGCTCAAAATTTAATATGAAACCCGCAGGATTAGGTGCAAGGGATATATTGCGTCTTGAAATGGGGTATCCTTTATATGGAAATGAACTCACAGAAGAAATAACACCAATTGAGGCAGGTCTTTCAAGATTTGTAAAAATAAATAAGGATAAATTCCTGGGCAAAGAAATACTTGAAGAACAGCTCAAGAAGGGAACAGAAAAGAAACTAACAGGTCTTGTTTCAAAGGAGATGAAAGGGGTTCCAAGAAAGGGAAACGAGGTTCTTCTTAAGGAAGAGAAAGTAGGTTTTGTAACATCGGGAGCATACTCTCCCTTCCTTGAAGAAAACATAGCCCTTGCATATATTAAAACATCCCTTTTAGAAAATAATGAGGAATTTGATATTTTTATAAGAAAAGATAAAATTAAATTTAAAAAAGAAAAACTTCCTTTTGTAAAGGATACTTCTCTTAAAAGATGAATTTTTTCAAGAAAAGGGATGATATAAAATCTCTTGAAGTTTCAATTATTGGGGGTCCTCTCGTAAGATACAGAATTTCGGAAGATACATATATTGATAAAAATATTAAATTTGCCTGTATTAAAATAGAGGGGGAGGAAAGACCATTATTTGTTAAAATAAGAGGAATATCAAATAAACCTTCAAAATTAAGGCTTTTAGAGATAAAACCCTGTGAAGATAAAGAGATAATAAACCTTTTAAAGAACATAACATATGGAATTTTATTTGAAGAAAAATTAAGAGATATCAGAATTATTGAAACATCCCTTGATAAGGAAAAAGGGATTGTAAGATTTAGATTTATTGCCGATAAAAGATATGATTTATCCCAAATTGCCCCTTTAATTGCGAAAAAATTGCATTTACATGTTGAATTTGAACAAAAAGGAGCAAGGGATTATGCAAGAGAACTGGGAGGAATAGGTATATGTGGAAGGATGCTTTGCTGTAAAACATGGTTAAAGGAAATACCTTCAATAACAATCGATATGGCGAGAAAGCAGTATCTTTTCACAGCACCGGAAAATCTTACAGGGATATGTGGAAGACTTTTATGTTGTTTGAGGTTTGAACTTGAGGTTTATGAGGAACTATCAGCAGGATTACCTGAGATAGGAAGGGAGATTGTGGGAGAGAAAGGTAAAGGAAAGGTATGTGATGTAAATGTGTTTAAAAGAGAATACAAGGTTATCTATGAAGATGGTTCAGAGGAATGGGTAAAAACTGAAGACAATTTATAACAAAGAGAAATAAAATGAAACCGAGAATAAAAAATAAGATACCAGGGGAAAAGGCAAAAAAATGGCTTGAAATTGACAAAAAATATGTGTCTCCTTCATATACAAGAGTCTATCCTTTTGTTGCAGAAAAGGGAAAAGGTGTATGGGTTTATGATATAGATGGAAACAGATTTCTTGATTTTAATGCAGGTGTTGCTGTTTTATCACTTGGACATTCGCATCCCGATGTTATAAAGACTGTAGAAAAACAGATAAAAAAGCTTATTCATTATTCTGGAACAGACTTTTATTATCCTTCTGAAATTAAACTTGCGCAAAAACTTGCAGAAATTTCACCTGGTGCAAAAAACAGAAAAGTATTCTTTTCAAATTCAGGGGCAGAGGCGGTTGAAACCTCAATAAAGCTTGCAAGGTATCATACAAAAAGGCCTTATGTTCTTGCCTTTTATGGAGGATTTCATGGAAGAACAATGGGAGCACTATCTGCGACAGCGAGCAATCTAATACACAGAAAAGGATTCTTCACACTCTTTTACGGGACAGTTCATGCTCCCTATCCCTATTGTTATAGATGTCCCTTCAACTTAAAATCTCCTGAATGTGATTTTGCATGTATTAAATTCATCGAAGAGAACATATTCTCCCGACTTGTTGACCCTGAGGAAATTGCTGCTTTTATCATAGAACCGATTCAGGGAGAAGGAGGTTATATTCCTGCTCCTGATGGATACTTTAAAGAACTTAAAAGATTACTTGATAAATATGAAATATTGCTTATTGTAGATGAAGTACAGAGTGGAATGGGAAGAACAGGAAGATTTTTTGCAATTGAATACTATGATGTGATTCCGGATATTATATCCCTTGCAAAAGGAATAGCTTCTGGTTTTCCTCTGGGAGCATGCATAGCAAAAAGTGGAATAATGAACTGGCCACCAGGAGCCCACGCTTCCACCTTTGGAGGAAACCCTGTTTCCTGTGAAGTGGCATTAAAGGTTATAGAAAATCTTGAAAATGGACTTTTAGAACATGTGGAAAAACTCGGCAAAAAGGTTATAGAGGAACTAAAAAAATGGGAAGAGGAATTTGAAATTGTGGGGGATGTAAGGGGAAAGGGACTTATGATAGGAATTGAAATTGTGAAAGATAAAAAGACACTTAAAAGGAACAAAGAAAAAAGGGATAAAATTATTATGAAGTGTTTTGAAAAAGGACTTTTAACTCTGCCCGCAGGTGAAAATACAATAAGGATTTGTCCACCTTTAATAATAAAAGAAGAGGAAATGTTCACAGGACTTGAAATATTAAAAGAAAGTATAAAAGAAGTTATGTGAAATAAAAAATAGTGTTCTGGATTAGGTTATAAAAAGGTTAAATAACACATAATAGAACCTCTATTAAAAATGTAACTATTGCAAAAATAAGGAATAATCTTTTAAGATCAATGGATTTTAATTTTTCAGGATTTTTTATAACTATTATATTCTCTGGTTTTTCTTCAAATTGCCCAATATCTGGAAGAGGAATTGAATTCACTTCAAGATAAATCCTTTCTGAATTTTTAAGATAATAAATACCTTTTGAAAGCGGTCTTATAACGAATTTTCCTCCCTCATAGTCCGATATCTTTTCATCACTATCTGTATAAAGGGAATAAATACCCTCCTTTAAATCAATTTCATAAAAACTGCTCTCAGGAACCAGAATCTTTTCAGAAATAAAACTTTTTATTACCTCATATAAAAGCATAACAAATTCAGGATAATAAACAAGATTTGTATTATCTTTTGAGGGATAAAAGGAAGCAATACATAGATTCTCAGAAATTGCAAAAAGATTATAAGGGAAACTCTTTATCCTTAGATTCTTATTTCCTGAAATTATAAACAATTTTTTAAAATATAAATCAGAATCATAACTTTTGACATCCTTCATAACTCCCCTTTTATCAATTCCTCTTTTTTTCAAAAGAATTTCCAATTCATCATTTATTGTATCAGGGAAAACAATTATTTTTTCTCCCTGAGACAAAAGATCTTCAATTTCCTTTGAATTCATACTTCCTTCTACTATATAAACCCTTTTTCCTCCTTTTTTAAGAGTATTTATAAAGGCAGATAAAAATTTATTTTCCTTACCCATTGCTATAATATCAGCACCCCTATCCTCCTCAACATAAAAAAATCTCTCATTATCATTAGGATAATCATCTTTCAAGTTTATCCTTACAAAGAGAAACTTTAGATCAGGATTATAACTGAAATTAAAAATATTATTTCCCCCTTTTATATCTATATCCTTTCTAAGAATAAGATTTTTGCCGTAATAAACTTCAAGGGGTATGGAATTTGTATCGAAGTTTGAACTTATATCAATGAATATTCTATCCCCAAATTTTTTTATATCCCTTATTTTTAAATCCTTTACCCTTTCTTTACCTACTATATAAATTCTTTTATCTTTTATACCATATATCTTTTTTAAAAATGTATCAGGAACAGGGGCCAAAATATAAACATCTTTTATCCCAGAATTAGAAACAAGAGAATCAAATTTTGATGAAGGTATTTTTTCCACATCAAACATTTTAACCCTTCTCTTCCAGTAAGGATGTTCAAAATAGAGAATATGATTAAAAAACCCAAATTTTGATTTTATTTTAGGTTTTGAAAAGGAAAGGATAACAAATAAAATTGTAAGGATTCTCATCAAAAGTGTAATCAAATCTCTTATTCTTCTTTTCTTTTTTATTTCTTTTTCTTTTTTAAATAAATCAATCCAGGGATAGAAAATTTTTCTTTTTCTGTAAGGTAAAAGAAGATGTATAATAATTGGTACCAAAGAAAGGGGTAAAAAGAATAGAAAAAAAGGATTTAAAAAAATCATAAGGAATTTACAATCATTAAAAGATTTTTCTCATAAGGCTCTTCTATATAAATACTCAAATTTTTAATACCAGAAGATAAAAGTTCTTCCTTTAATTTAAATTCCAACTCTTTCATCCTTCTTTTAATTTCCTCCCATAATCCCTTTTCATTTACAATATACTCCTCTTCCGTTTCCAAGTCCTTCAAAATAAAGGGCAATCTATAAGAGGCATTGAATTCCTCTTTTGAGATTATTCTTATTGAGAAAACCTCATTACCTCTTGATTTAAGATATTTAAGACCTTTTAAAAAATCATCGGGTCTGTGATAATAATCGGTAAAAAGAAAAATCAAACTTCTTTTTTTTATTATTTCTGAAAGATATAGAAAGAGATTAAAGGGATCTGTTTTACCTTCAGGCTCAAGATTCTCAAGTGTGTCTGTGATTTTCTCCAAATTGGCCTTTGTGCTTGAGGGAGGTATAAAGAGTTTTTCTTTATCCGAAAAAACAAAAAGGGAGGGGGCATCCCTCTGCTTTTCAAAGAGAAAGGCAAGTGATAAAAGCAGAACTTTTGCATACTCAAATTTTGTGGGATTCCCAAAATTCATTGAACTTGATGAATCAAGAAGAAAGTAAACCCTTGTATTTGTCTCCTCCGAAAATTTTTTTGTAAACAATTTTTCCTTTCTTGCAAAAACCTTCCAGTCTATCAACCTGGTATCATCACCAGGAGAATATTCTCTGTGCTCAAAAAATTCAGAGGAGTATCCGTGAAGGGGACTCCTGTGAACACCAAGAAGTATCCCCTCAAGAAGAGCTCTTACCTTTAATCTCAATCCTTTTAATCTTTCTATCCTCTTTATTTCATTCCTCATAAAAGTTCAATAATCTTCTCCGCTATCTTATCGGGAGAAAGAATAAAATCTGAAATATCTCTCACAGCTCGAGGCATACCATAAATAACAGATGTCTTTTCATCCTGCGATATAACAATCCCCCCCTTTTGCTTAATTTCTTCTGCCCCTTCCCTTCCATCCCTACCCATTCCTGTTAAAATTATTGCAAGAGCTTTATCTCCGTAAATTTTTGAAAGTGCTGAAAGTAAATAATCACCACTGGGTTTTACACCCCATTTAGGCTCTGCGTCAATTAAATCAATAATAACTTTATCCTTTATTTTTTTTAAGGACATATGAATCCCACCTGGAGCAACATAAATATAATCCTTCACAAGTTCTTTGTCTTTCGCCTCCTTAACCTTTTTACCTGTAACCCTTTTCAATCTTTCTGCAAATATCCCTGTGAAACTCTTTGGCATATGTTGAACAATAAAAATAGGGATATGGGGTAGTGGAATATTTTTTAAGATAAACTCCACTACAGGAGGACCACCTGTTGAAGAAACAATCCCTATAGCTGAAATTTTATTTTTTCCCTCTACTTTTTTCTCAAAAGGTTTTTTAAATTCTAATTTAAGCTTTAAGGGAGAAACTTCCTTTGCAAACTTCACCTTTGTGTAAAGTTCCTCCTTAACCTTTTCTATATCCATTGAAATTGAGCCAGAAGGTTTTGTAACAAAATCAAAAGCACCTTTGGAAAGAGCATCCAATGTAATTTCAGCTCCTTCTTTTGTGTAGGCTGAGAGCATTATACACGGAACAGGATTTTCCTTCATTACTCTCTCAAGCACCTCAATTCCATTCATAACAGGCATTTCATAATCAAGAGTAACAACATCGGGCTTAAGTTTCTTTATAAGCTCTATTGCTTCCTTGCCATTTTTAGCAGTTCCCACAACTTCAATATCATCAAAAGATGAAAGCAAATCACATATAAAAAGACGCATCAAATATGAATCATCAACAACAAGAACTTTTATCTTATGAGAGGACAATTTCTTTATCTCTCTTTTTAACTTTTATTTCACCCTTTCCTACATCAAATATTACACTCCTTCCCTCTCCCCCACCCACTTCCTCTTTAACGATCCTTATGGCAAAACGTTCGAGAGTATTCCTTGCTTCAAGAATATTCCTTAACCCTATTGACCAGGGAGAAAGGGGGGATTCAAATATAGTTGCACCTCCAACTATGTATGCTTCCGCATTTGATATCTCAGCTCCAAGAGCTTCCATTTCTTTCAAAAGCCATGGAATAGCTTTATTTACATATTTGGAGGCCGGAGCATTTTCATCTATTCTCTTAGGAGCAGGTAGCATCGGATGAACAAATCCACCAATTTTATTCTTTCTATCAAAAAGAATTATAACAATACAGGAACCAACTCCTATTGCCTTTAAAATACCTTCCCCTTTTAAAACCTTACCTTCTCCTATCCCCACAAAATATTCAGGAACCATCTTTTATCAATCAACCGGTAAAATATATTTTTTAATTGCTTCCTTTGCAGGCTCAAAATAGGGATTTATCTCTAAAACCCTCTCAAAAATCTCCTTTGCCTCCTCTACTTTTCCTGACTTTACAAGTGAAAGACCATAAATATAAAGTATATCCTCTGAATCAGGTGATTTTTCCTTTGCTTTTTCAAGCAAAACAAGCGCACTCTGGTAATCATCTTTTTCAAATAAAATTCTGCCAAGCCCTGCAAGTGCTTCAGGAACCTCAGGATGTTTTTTAAGATAATTTTTAAAATACACCTCCGCCTCATCAAATTTCTTGCTTCCCAGAAGAACAAGTCCAAGTAAAAGAAAAAGATCATCAAACTCCTCTTTTTCAATTATTTCTTTAAGTATCTTTTCTGCCTCCCCATATTCCCCTTTCAGATATAAAAATTTGGCATTCTCAAATTTTCTTCTTATTCTTTCTTCTTCAAGTGTTCTTTCCATTTCTTTTTTATAAGAAATCATGGATTCTGTAAGATCTCTAATTTTTTCAAATAATTCCCCAAGGAGAATTCTTTCCTTTTGCATTATTTCAAAAATTTCAGAAAATCTTTTATCAGCATCCTCCTTTGTTTTTTCAATATAGGATATACTTCTCTGCGAAATACTTTCAAACTGTTCCCCCTCTCTCCTTACAATCTCTTTAAATACATTCTCAAAGTTCTTGAGAAATTCACTTATCTCCCTGACAAATATATGAAAAATCTTTTTCATATTTTCTTCACTCTCTGCTATAAAATTTCCAAACAAGGATTTTATCTCATCAAACTCCCTTTTTCTCTGTTCATCCCCCTTGGACATCATTTCTGTTAAACTCCTAAAATTCTCTTCCAGAGAGCTTTTTAAATTATCAACCAAGGGAATAATTTTCTGATTAATTTCTCCTATAAAAGCCATATTCTTTTCTGAACTTTCTTTTATCAAATCATAAATAGTCTTTAAGTTCTCATTAAAACTTGCCTCAATCTCCGCAATTGCATCTTTTATTCCTGAATAATCCGGATGATATATAGCTCCACACCTTCCTTCCCTGTATAGAAAACATTTTTCCCTCTGACAGGGAACTTCCTTTATTTCAAGAGTCTCAATACCTTCTTCATTTATTTTCCATAAGGAATTTGAAAGGAAGGGACACATCTCCATATAGGGTCCTCCTTAAAGTTTTAAATTTTAAGGCTCTCTTAATGGTAAAGGAAAATTTCTTTTACCTTTTAAAAACTTTAAAAAGCGCAGTGGCTCCAAGTTAAAAAATGTTTTCAGGTAGTTTCCGCTATAAAAGTCCATTTTCCTATCGAATTGGAAGTATTTTTCAAAAAGACGATCAATTATATGAGTCCTTTTTTCTTCCACAGCTTTTTTAACAAATTCCCTCCAATAGGTGTTCACCTCATCCCTTTTAAAGAGAATCAATTTTTCAACAAGTTCCTCATAATATTCTATTTTTCCTTCTTTCTTTGCAAGCTCCTGTAGAATATATATTTCGGTATCAACATCTTTAACATATGAAGCACATTGTTTATAAATATTATAAAGTTCCTCTTCATAATCAAAAATTTTTATGGATTCTCTTATAACAGCATAGAAAGTTCCTACCAAATCAAGCTCAACAATCCTTTTTACCCTCTCCTTAAATTTCTGTATATCCTTAAGAGAAATTATAACATTTAAACCAAGACCCAGACCTTCTGGAATAAACTTTTCCCATTTATCCCTCCTTTTTTCAATCTCCTCAGGAACTTTATCCATGAGTTCCTGATAAATATAAATACAGCCCTTGTCTCCCTTTTCTGAGAGAAAATCTGCATAGGTAAACAAGAATTCTTTGTCCCTTATTCCTTTTAAAAATAACTCTCTCATTATTTCCACCACTTCCCCTGGGTATTTTTCAATATAATTTTTTTCTTTCAAAAGTTTAAAAAACCTCTCAAAATCTCTGACATCATTTTTTAATATAAAAAAGAGGAGTTCCTTTCCATTCTCATTATTTTTAATTCTTTCATAGGAGAAATCCTTGATTTCTTTAAGAAGGTCATAAAGTCTTTCTTTTAAGGCAAGTTCAAAACTCCTTAACAAATAAGGTGTAAATTCCTTCCCTATTTCAAAATTAAATTTTGAAAGCAAAAAAAGAAGATAGGGGTCTTTTTGTGTATCCGGTAAAATTTCAAGTAAATTCCTGAATTCCTCTTTAATTTCTGGATTCTCCTCATAAAATTTAAGGAGTGAATTTTTATCCTCCTTGTCTTCAAGTATATTAAGACCCTTTTTATAAAGATCAATTTCAGGGAAATAGGGAAATTTTGTTTCAATGGTAAAAAATATATCTCTTATTTTTGGAATAAGCTTAGGAGTTTTAAGTGCAAGCATAAAATAATTTTTCACTGCTTCTTTTGGTTCTGGAATTAAAAGTGCAAGTGAGCCAAGTGTCTGATAAATAAAAGCACTCTTTTCCTTTTTCTCTTCCTCTTTCAAGAAATTGTAAAGAAAATAGGGGTCAAATTTTATCTTTTCTTTTAAAAGACTTTTTATAATTTCCTTTGCCTTTTCTTTTTCACCTTTTTTAAAAAGAATAACCGCTTCCATTGCAAGAATATCACCCTTTGTTTTTTCCTCAGCTTCTTTCTTTAATTCAGAGACAAATCTAAATGCTTCTTCATATTTACCCCATAAAATAAGGGTATTTACAAAAAGAAAAAGAATATTCTTATCTTTCTTTTTCTGCAATTTTTCCGATAATACCCTTGAGATCTCCATCAATAGTTTTTTATCTCTCATTGCTCTTTTAAGAAACTTTTCAGCCTCTTTCCATTTTTCCATTTCAAGCAAAATAAACCCTTCAAGAAGATTATACTCAGGCACTTCTTCTTTATAAATGTTTTTACTTATCCCTCTCACAAATTTGTTACCCTTCTTATATGCCTCATAAAGTTTTAAAACTCCCTCTTTTAACCTATTAAGTCGGATAAGAGCGAGTCCCTCCAAAATATTTGCCCTATCATTCATTTTCTCTATATTCTGTTTCAAAAATTCAAGTATCTTATCATTCCACTCTTTATAAAGAATACCTGCCTCATCAAGGAGCAAAAGAACATAATCAGAATAAAGGGGATACCTCTCTATAATATTTCTCAATGTATCAAAAAATTTCTCCTCCTTTTTATAAAGATGAATTTCTGCTTCAAGAACCAATCCTTCTGGAATACTCAAAATATCAACTCTTTTTCTCTCAAACTCCTGAATAACAAAAGTTAAATCAAATCCCTTTTTTAAAAGGTACCTAAGGATAAGAATACCATTTTCAAATTCGCCATTTCTTATTGATGAAGAGGCAAGGGAAAATAAAAAGAAATTGCTTTTTATACCCCTTTCCTCTGAAAGGTCCTTTAAAACATCAAGAACATCTCTCTCATTTAGATAGTCGGGATTATTCTCATATAAAAATAAAAGGTTTTCTTCAATGTTTTCCTCCTCCATTTCAAGAAGTATTCTGAAAGCCTTAGGAGAAAAGGACTTAAGGAGTGATTCCCTCAGAGATTTTACACCTATTTCACCTTTTATCTTGCCCTTAAGCATCTCCGCTGCTTCCTCTGTTTTATTAAGCTCTGTTAAAATTTCTGCTACAACTTTTATTTCATCATCGCTCAATTCTTCCCTTTTAAGACCTTTCACAATATCATAGGCATAATTTTTATCAATATTCTCCTTATCCTTAACTATCTCTTTTAAAACTGAAAGTCCTTTTCCTTTTTCTCCCTTCATTATCAAAAGATGAGAAAAGAGAAGTCTAAAATATGAATTCTCAGGAAACCTTTTTTCAAACTCTCTGAGTATATATGGATAAAAAAAATCATCTTCAATTAAATCAACAACATATTCCACTGCTTTTTTCTCTTCTCCCTCAGAATAACTTATCAGGAAATTAACGAAATTTGCGTACTTTCTAATAAACCCCATATTCTGAATTCTCAGAATCTCCTTTTTAACAAAAGTCCTTTTATCCTCAAATCTTTTATATATCTCATAAAGTTTTAAAGAGGCATCCATAAATTTTCGTGAGTAAAAAAGAAGAACATATAAAAGAAACTGAGAATAAAAATCATCCCTTTCAGAATGTTTCTTTAAAAAATGCTCTTTTTCATTTTCGGGAATAAGGGGAAAAACATTTTCGATCTTATCAAGTTCACCTTCTGAAAGGAGTTCAAGCAAAACATGCTCTCTTAGAAGCACTTTATCCTCCTCATCTCCTCCAAAATTTTCAAAAAGGATATTGAGCAATCTTTTTCTCCTTTCTGGATGTTTTTTTAAAAGAGTAAAATGAGCTATAGCCTCCTTGTATTTTTTTAAAAGAAGGGAAAGTTCGCAACTAATTTCAAGCAAATCAGGGTCTTTGGGAGAATTTTTTAATGCTTTTTTACATAAAGAGTATCCCTTTTCCCATTTACCTTCCTCCATTAACCTTCTTGCTTCCTTTGCTGTTTTTTTTGGATCTAAGGCAAAAAAGGGAAGCATATCAGCGCTTTCTTACTCCTCTTTTTTTCTTTCTTTCTTCATATTCTGTAACAAGTGCCCCAACAATAAAAATTGAGGAATATGTTCCCACAATAACACCAATTGTAAGAGCAAAGGCAAAATCAAACAAAAGCGGGCCACCAAGTAATAAAAGCACAATCAGAACAAGAAGGGTTGTTCCTGATGTAACTATTGTTCTTGAAAGTGTCTCATTTATACTTCTGTTTGCAATATCTATAAACCTACCCTGCCTTTTCTTTAAATTCTCTCTTATTCTATCAGAAACAACAATAGAGTCATTGATGGAGTAACCGACAATTGTAAGAAAAGCAGCAATTACGGGAACAGTTATATCTCTTGAAAGCAAAATAAAAACCCCGAGTGTTATTATAACATCGTGAAAGATTGCAAGAATAGCAGCGATACCAAAAGGAAGATTAAATCTGATGGCAATGTAGATTAACATAAGAAGCATACCGATCAGAACCGCGTAAATAGCCTTAAGCCTTAATTCATGTCCTATCCTCGGTCCTACCCTTTCAGTTCTTTCTATCTCAATCTTAGTATTCAATTTTTTTGTTAAAAATTTTAAAATAGAGTCAGGTTCAATATCCTCAGAATACTTTATAATATGTTCCTTTAAACTCAAATCCTGAATTTCTGATTTTGCAAGACCTATTTCTCCAAGTGCGCCTCTCAAATCAGAGGGAGAAACATCGTTATTAGTATGTATGTGAAGTAGGGTTCCTCCTTTAAAGTCAATCCCGTAGCTGGGACCTTTTGTAAAAATTAAAATGATGGAAAATAAGAAAAAAAATCCTGAAATAGTAAAAAAAAACCTTCTCTTCGAGAGAAAATCAATGTTTGGTGTCTTAAAAAATTCCATCTTTTACCTCCTTAAATAAGAAGTTTCTTTACTTTTTTTACAAGCAAAAAGTAATCAAATATAGTTCTTGAAACAAATACTGCTGTAAAGAAGGAGGCTGCAATACCAAGTGCAAGAACAAGTCCAAATCCTCTTATGGGTCCTGTTCCAAACCATATAAGAACAAAGGCAGCAATAATTGTTGTAAGATTTGCATCAAGAATTGTAATTATAGCTCTTGAAAAACCTGCTTCCACAGCTGCTCGTAGGGATTTTCCAGCCCTCAATTCTTCCCTTATTCTCTCAAATATAAGCACATTCGCATCAACAGACATCCCTATTGTCAAAACAAGTCCTGCAATTCCAGGAAGTGTAAGTGTTCCATGAAAGGCAGAAAGGAGCGCCATAACTATAATAAGGTTAAGAATAAGAGCAAGATTAGCAACGGTCCCTGCAAACATATAATAAATTACCATAAAAATCATAACTAAAATCCCTCCAAGCACAGCACTCTGTATTCCTCTTTTTATTGAATCCTTACCAAGAAGCGGTCCTATAGACCTTTCCTCCTCAATTTCAACAGGAGCAGGAAGAGCCCCTGCCTTTAATATAATAGCTAAGTCCCTTGCCTCCTCCATTGACTCAATCCCTGTTATCTGGGCATTACCCGTTGGAATCTTCTGTATTATCCTTGGTGCTGACTGAACTATGGAATCAAGAACAATGGCAAGACGTTTTCCCACATTCTCACCTGTAACCCTTGCAAAATCAATGGCTCCCCTTCTATCAAAAGAAAGATTAACAACAGGAGTATTCTGGAGAGCAGGATCTCCTCCCTGATAAACAGAATGAATGGCATTTTGAATATACCTTCCTTTAACATCAGGCTCTCTATTCACAAGAAATATTGATCTCAACTTTTTCCCATTAGCTTCAAAGGACTTGCCGAAAAGAAAAATTTTATCCTTTGGTGTAATTTTTTTAATTTCTTCTCTCTTTAACATATTTTTAATTGAATCAAGATAAACTTCCTCAAATACTATATCTCCTCTATACAAAAATAAAAGTCTTTTTAAAGGAGATTCTGCACTCTCCTTTAAAGACTTCATTAAGGCATCATCAATTTTATCAAGGATTTTCTTTGTATTATCAATATCTTCAACAAGATGAAAGTTCAAAACTGCTGTTTTCCCTATAAGTTCTCTTGCTCTCTCTCTATCCATTACCCCTGGAAGCTGAACTATTATCCTGTCATCCCCTGCCGGCTGAATAACAGGTTCAAAAACTCCCCACTGGTCTATTCTGTTTCTTATTATTTCAAGAACCCTATTCCTTGCCTCCTTAACATTTTCCTTCTCAACAGGTTTTACTTTTAGAACAAGATACATTCCTCCTTTTAAATCAAGACCGAGAGCTAAAGCCCTTTTCAGCATCCTCCTAACTTCTTCCTTTGGCTTCTTAGAAAGTTCCTCAGGTGAAAGAGAATAATACCTAAGGGTAGGAAAAAGAGCTATTATAGAAAAAACTAAAACTCCTAAGATCAATAAGTATCTCCACCTTAATGTTTTCACCTTTTAAAAAAGTTTTATTTAACGGGAATAGAACCCTGTGAAAGCAATTTGATTATATAAAAAAATATAAGGATTTATCAATATAATTGAAAATATTGGGAAAAATATTTTATAATTTTTGTTTTAAGGGTTCAAATCCGTTCCTTATAATGAAACATAAGGAGGGATTTTTGAAATGTTTGAAATTAGATTTCATGGAAGGGGGGGGCAGGGGGCAGTTGTTGCCTCCAAGGTAAGTGCTGTTGCTGCCTTTAAGGCAGGTTATTATCCCCTTGCCTTTCCTCATTTTGGTGTTGAAAGAAGGGGAGCACCTGTTACTGCTTTCCTTAGGATCCACGATCCTGGGGAAAAGTTATTTTTAAGATGCAACATATATAATCCTGATATGATTTTAGTGCTTGATAACACACTTCTTGAAATGGTAGATGTAACAGAAGGTTTAAAGGAAGAGGGCAAAATCATAATAAATTCACCCAAAAATCCTTCTGATTTTGAATTCAGCAAGAAATACAGAGTTTTTACAGTTGATGCAACCCAGATTGCAATCAAACATAATCTCGGTTCAAAAGCCCAACCTATTGTTAATACAGCTATTCTCGGAGCACTTGCAAAAGTTCTTGATGTTTTTGGAATGGAGGAACTTCTTTCAGCAATTGAGGAAGAAATTTCTGTAAAAACAGAGGAAAATAAAAAAGCAGCAGAAGAAGCTTTTAATTCTGTAAAAGGAATTTAAAAGGAGTAAAAAGAAATGACTGAAAGAATTTCTTATAAAAACATTGATGAATTACCAGAAGTTGCTTTATCAACAGGAACAACAAGGGTTTTAAAAACAGGCTCATGGAGAAATGTAAAACCTGTTATTGAGGATAAGGCTGCTCCCTGCATCAAGGCATGTCCTTTGGGAACAAAAATTCCCCATTTTTTTTATTGGATTATTGAAAAGAACCTTGATAAAGCTGCAGATATTTTACTTGAAAACAACCCTTTTCCTGCAATTACAGGAAGGGTATGTCCTGCCTTCTGTCAGATAGGATGTAACAGAAAAAGATTTGACGAAAGAATATCCATAAGAGAACTTGAAAGATATGTGGGAGACCATATTATAAAAAGAGGATATAAGGTAAAAGATTTACCACCTAAGAGAGGAAAAAAGGTTGCTGTTATAGGTTCAGGACCCGCAGGGATGGCAGCTGCTTATTTTTTGAGAATATACGGACACTTTGTCACAATTTTTGAAAGGGAATCGCTTCCTGGAGGAGTTTTAAGATATGGAATCCCTTCCTATAGGTTGCCCAAAGACATTCTTGATAAAGAATTTGAAATGCTTGAAAAAATGGGAATTGAAATAGAAACCAATAAGGAACTGGGAAAAGATATTCATATAGATGATTTGAGAAAGAAATTTGATGCTATATTTATAGGAACAGGTGCATGGGTTGAAAAAAAGATGAAAATTTATGGTGAAGAAAATTTCCTTTCAGGAGTTCATTTTCTCAAGGATGTAAACGAAGGAAAGGATATTTCAAAGTTCAAGGGTAAAAAAGTTGCTGTAATAGGTGCAGGAAATGTTGCAATGGATGTTGTAAGAACATTAAAGAAAATAGGAGCAGAACCTCACATTCTCTATAGAAGAACAGAAGCAGAAATGCCTGCACTTGAAGAAGAAAGAGAAAAAGCAAGAGAGGACGGAATTCCTTTCCATCTACTTACTTTACCAATAAAAGCAGAAAAAAAAGAGGAGAAAATTATATTAACAAATCTAAGAATGCAACTGGGAGAACCTGACAAATCAGGAAGAAGAAGGCCTATTCCTATTGAAGGTTCTGAATACAAAGAAGAATATGACTTTGTTATAAAAGCAATAGGAGAAGAATCTGACAGAAAACTCCTCCCTGAGGAATATCTGGGTGATGATGGCTGGGTTTATGCTGATAAGAGAACAGGAGCAACAAAGGTTAAAGGTGTTTTTGCTGGTGGTGATTTTATTCAGGGACCTTCCACTGTGGTTGAAGCAGAGGCATGGGCACAGAGAGCTGCAAAAAGTATTGATAGATACCTAAAAGGAGAGGATATAAATGTCAAAGAGATACCACCAAAAACTGTATCCTTTATGCTTATAAAAACAGAATATTTTGAAGAAATGCCAGCAATTCACCCTGAAGAACTTCCTGTAGAAGAGAGAGTTAAATCCTTTGAAGAAGAGATAAAATCATTTTCAGAAGATATGGCTATCAAAGAAGCAAAGAGATGTTTTTCATGCGGTTACTGTAATTCATGTGGAAATTGTTATGTGTATTGTCCTGATATGTGCATTATATGGGAAAATGGAAAACCTAAGGTAGATTACGATTTTTGTAAGGGATGTGGAGTATGTGCAAGTGAGTGCCCAAGAGGAATCATTCAGATGGTTCCCGAATAAAGGAGGAGTTTAAAATGGAAAAATTAAAAACAACAAAAGGAGTAAAAAAGGTCCTTTATGGAAACCATGCTATTTCTTATGGGGTTAAAGTTTCAAGAGCTCAGGTTATTTCTGCATATCCCATAACTCCACAAACCCAGGTTGTTGAACTTTTATCAGAAATGTGTGGAAAAAAGGAACTCAATGCCATCTTTGTAAATGTTGAATCAGAACATTCCGCAATGGCTGTCTGTATAGGTGCAAGTGTAACAGGTGCAAGAGCATTTACTGCGACATCCTCTCAGGGTCTTCTTTTAATGCATGAACTCCTTTACTGGGCTGCGGGTGATAGATTACCTATTGTAATGGCTGTTATAAATAGAGCTGTTGCTGCTCCCTGGTCAATATGGTCTGACCAGAATGACTCATTATCCCAAAGAGATACAGGATGGATGCAGATTTATTGTGAATCAAATCAGGAAGTTCTTGATTCTGTAATTCTTGCTTATAAGGTTTCTGAAAAAGTACTCCTTCCTTCAATGCTTGTCCTTGATGCCTTTATTCTTTCACATACAGCCGAACCTGTGGAAATTCCTGAACAGGAAGAGGTTGATGAATTTTTACCCCCTCTTGAACTTCCCCATGCTCTTTCTCCTGAAAAACCCTATTCCATAGGAGCTGTTGTTATGCCACAGGGACCCTATATGGAGCTTAGATATAAAATGCAAAAAGCAATGGAAAAAGCAATAGAGGAGATTGAAAAAGAAGAAAAAGAATTTGAGGAAAGATTCGGAAGAAAATGGGGATTTTTTGAGGAATACATGATGGATGATGCTGAAACTATCCTCGTTACATCCGGTGCGGTTTCTTCAACTGTAAAATATACTGTAAATGAAATAAGAAAAAAAGAAAATAAAAAAATTGGTGTGCTAAGGGTGAGAGTTCTAAGACCCTTCAATTTTGAAAAAATAAGAGAAATTTTATCAGGAAGAAAAAAGGTCCTTGTTCTTGATAGAAATATTTCCTTTGGTTTTGGAGGAGTTTTCTTTAATGAAATAAGGTCTGCTCTTTATTCTCTCAAGGAAAAGCCTCTACTCCTCGGTTATATATGGGGACTGGGCGGAAGAGATATCACACCAAAAGATATTGAAGGAGTTATAAAAGACGCAGAAAAAAGAGAAAAAGAGGAAGATATTATTTTCTGGGGTTTAAAAACAGAAAATATAAATCTTTAAAGGAGGAAAAAAATGGCCTTTGAATGGGGAGAGCTTTTACAGGAGGAAGTTTTAGATCCAGGAATTTTATCATGCCAGGGCTGTGGTGCTACAATTGCAATGAGACATGTCTTAAGAGCGCTTGGTAAAAACACCATTGTTACAATACCTGCCTGCTGCTGGACAATAATTGATGGACCCTTTCCCTATCATTCATTAAAATTACCTCTTTTCCATACAGCCTTTGAAACTGCGGCAGCTGTAGCTACGGGTATAAAAGCAGGATTAAATGCAAAAGAACTTAAGGATATAAATGTCCTTGCATGGGCTGGAGATGGAGGGACCTTTGATATAGGACTTCAAGCACTATCAGGAGCAGCTGAAAGAAATGAGGACATAATTTATATATGTTACGATAATGAAGCCTACATGAATACAGGAATTCAAAGGTCAGGAGCAACACCTTATAAAGCCTGGACAGCAACAACTCCTTATGAAAGTCCCAATGAAAGACCTAAGAAAAATATTGTTGAAATAATGAGAGCACATAAGATTCCTTATATCGCAACAGCATCAGTTGCTTTTCCACTTGATCTATATAGAAAAGTCCTTAAAGCAAAAGAAATAGAAGGTACACGATTCATTCATATCTTTTCTCCATGTCCTCCTGGATGGAGAATGGACTCAGAGCTAACAATTAAAGTTGCGAGACTTGCTGTTGATACAAAATTCTTTCCCCTTTATGAGGTAGAAAATGGATATAAAGTTACCATCAATTACTATCCAAAGGGATTACCTGTTAGAGAATACTTAAAAATTCAAGGCAGATTCAGACATTTAAAAGAGGAGGAAATAGAGGAAATTCAGAAAATTCAAGATGCTTACTTTGAAAAATTACTTGAAGAACACAAAAGAACACATGGTACAATCGAGAATATAAAAAAGGGCGATTATAGATAGGTTCGATTCCCTTCTTTAAGAATTTTTTAAGTCATGGAAATAATAGAAGAAGGCATAGGTGAATTAATCCAAAAACCTGATGTGGAAGGATTTAGAAAATTTGTAAAAGAAAAGAAAAAAAGAGGATTTATAGATAAGGTAATGGATGAAAAAGAGGCCGTAAGTCAATTTGTTAAAGATGGAGATTATATAGGTGTGGAATTATATGGAACTGTAAGAGCACCTCTTTCTATTGTGAGAGAAATAGCAAGACAGGGGAAAAAACATTTAAAACTTGCTGGGCAGGGACTTCTTGAAATTGACTATCTTCTTGCTCTTGATCTTGTAGATGCCATGGATGTAACTTACATAGGGTATGAGGTTCTTGGACTTTCAAATATATTCCGCAGAGCTGCAGAAAAAGGGAAGGTAAAGATTGTAGAATGGTCAAACGCTGCAATGTCCTGGAGATTTAAAGCAGCTGCTCTTGGAGTTCCTTTTATTCCTATAAGGAGTATGCTTGGCAGTGATACTTTTAGATATTCATCAGCAAAGGTCATAAGATGTCCCTTTACAGGAATTAAACTTTGCCTTCTTCCAGCCCTTATCTTAGATGTAGGAATAATTCATGTTCATAAAGCAGATAAATACGGGAATGCGGTTATTGAAGGAATATCAGGTTTTGCTTTTGAAATGGCGAGAGCATCAAAAAGACTCATCATAAGTACAGAAGAAATTGTATCAACAGATGAAATAAGAAGGTATCCTGAAAGAACGATAATCCCATATTTTCTTGTTGATGCAGTGGTGTATGCGCCTTTTGGTTCACATCCAGGAGAAATGGTATACCTTTATGAAAGAGATGAAAATCATCTTAAAATGTTTCTTGAAATGACAAAAACAGAAGAGGGAACCAGGGAATACATGGAAAAATATGTTCTTTCTGTTAAAAATCATTTAGAGTATCTTGAAAAAATTGGAATTGAAAATTTGATGAAATTAAAATATGAGAAAATGGGGAGGTAATGAAATGAATTATTCAAAAACAGAACTTATGATATGTGTAGCAGCAAGGATGATGGAAGATTACTCAACATGTTTCATAGGAACAGGAATTCCAATGCTTGCTGCCTCTCTTGCTCAAAAACTTTATGCTCCCAACTTAATTCCTATATTTGAGTTTGGTGGAATAGGAGCAATTCTTGAAAAATTGCCAAGAGCAGTAGGAGAGGGTAGAACTTTTTTTAGAGCTTTAGCAGCAAGTGGAATATGTGATATAATGGAAACAGCACAGAGAGGATTTATCGATTATGGCTTTTTAGGAGGAGCACAGATTGACCCTTATGGAAATTTAAACACAACAGTCATAGGAGAACATAAAAGACCTAAGGTAAGACTTCCAGGTAGTGGTGGAGGAAATGATGTGGGTTCTCTGTGTTGGAAAACAATAATAATAATGAAACATGAGAAGAAGAGATTTGTTGAAAAAGTCGATTTTATAACAACACCAGGGTATATAAATGGACCTGGTGAAAGGGAAAAGAGAGGGTTACCTGAAGGAACAGGACCTTATAGAGTTGTAACTGATTTAGCAGTACTTGATTTTGAGGAAAATACTAAAAGAATGCGAGTAATATCACTTCACCCAGGCGTAACCCTTGAGGAGGTAAAAGAAAACACTGGTTTTGAACTTTTGGTAAAAGAACCACTTGAAATTACAAAAGAGCCAACGGAGGAAGAATTGAAGATATTAAGAGAGGAGGTTGATCCTCAAAGGTATTACATTTAGGGAATCGGGGAGTAGCGCAGACCGGTTAGCGCGCCTGGTTCGGGACCAGGAGGTCAGGGGTTCAAATCCCCTCTCCCCGATTGAATTTATTAAATTTCCCTTATATCAAAATTTTCAACACTTTCCTCTCCAATTACCACCTCCCTTGCCTTTGGGGTGTATACAGAATTCCATTTCTCTTCTCTTAACTTTTCTTTTAAAAGAAAAGAAAAATCCCCTTTTAAAAATTCGATATTAAAGTTAACCTTTTTTTTCTTAAGACCCTTTTCAAGTAAATCCCTTTTTTCAAAAAGTAAATTCTCTATTTCTTTTATTATAAGCTCCTTTATTTCTTTTGTAGGCTCTTCCCCAAGAAAACCTATATACATAAGCCAGGTGGAAAAATTTGAAGGTATAGCATCACTCAAAATAAAAACAACTTTTAAAAAAATATTTTTCCCTTCTATTTCCAAAATCCTATCAATAATTTCAATATTATCCCGTGTTCCTGAAAATATAACAAGAACCTTTTTCATAAATTAACCCCTGTAAAATTGAATATAACCTTAAAGGAGAAATACAACACAAAGGGAGCAATAATAAAAAAGGGAGTTGAATATTTCACAGATTCGAATATTGAATATTTTCCTGAAGAAAAAGCAATAGCAACAGAAGGAGAACCAAAAGGAAGCATAAAGGCAAGACCACTTGCTATTGCAATAAATAAAGTTAAAAATAGAGGGTCAAAAACATTTGAAAATCCGTATGCAATAGGAAGAAGTAAGGCACATGTTGCTACATTACTCATAAACTCTGTCAAAATAAGAGTTAAAAGTAAAAACAAAAACAATAAAATAAATGGCTTATGAATAAATATTTTAAGGAAATTATATGATATATGCTCTGCTGTACCTGATTTGTAAAGGGAGGTTCCAAGCACTATAGCACCTCCATACATCATAATTATTCCCCAGTTAACATAATACTGAGCATCCCTCCAGGTTATAACCTTAAAAACAAAAAGCAGAAAACATGCAAAAAGACCCGTAACAGCCATATCCACCTTATCAGAAAAAAACACCCATAAAATTATAGCAAAGAGATAAATGAAAAGGACTTTAAATTCCTCTCTTTTAAAACTTGAATCTATTTCCTCTATCTCAATTGATTCCTTTGGAATACTTCTTGAATGAAGAAAAATATACAAAATTCCAAATAAAAGAAAAATAAAACTCGGCGGAAAAGAATACTTCGTCCATTCAAAGAAGGTTATCACCTTTCCAAAGTTCTCTTGATAAAGACCCATTGCAAAAGGTGCTCTTGCACCACCCAATGGTGTCCCTATCCCACCTGAAACACATCCCCAACCCATTGACAAAAATAAAAACTTCTGAAACTTCTTATTCTTAATTTTATGTGAAATCTGAAGCAAAAAAGGGAAAAGTAAGGCTGCTGTAGCATGTTCAGGAATTAAAAGGGAAAGAAAAAAGGATATTGAAAATACACCGGATAAAAGTAAAAAAGGGGTCTTTGAGAAAAATTTAAGAAAATAAAAGGAAAATTTTTTTGCAAGTCCCCTCTTAAACACTGCTGACGCCATAATAAAGGCTGAAAGGAGAAAAAATATAGCCCTGTTTCCAAAGGCAGAAAAGGTCTTTTCGGGTGAAAGAATATTGAAAAGAGGAGTTATTGCAATAATTAAAATACCTGTTACAGCAGGTGGAATAACATTTGTAACCCAAAGAGTAGCTGAAAGGAAAAGTATAGAAATATTCCTTAAATAGATATCAGGGATATCTGTTAAATAGGGAAGAATAAATGCAAAAATTAAAAAAAAAGTAATACCTACAATTAAAATCGCTTCCTTTACTATTTTCTTAATTCTTTTTGACATAATTCCATAATTTTTCTGAAAAGATACTCCCTTTTTTCTTCATTTAAGCCATAGATTTTAACATCTTCTCTTTTTTTTAACTCTTTAATAAAAGGGTGGGGAGAAATCGAAATTGTTGCAATTATATCAATTCCTGAATCAAAAACCCTTCTTACACTCTCCTGAAATTTCTGAGAAAAACACTCCATTTTGCCTATTTCATCTATCATGAGTAAACTTTTTTCTTTGATTGCCTCTTCAACTTCAGGCACCCCAATGTCCTCAAGAGCCTGAATACAAACTCCATATCTACCAACTTTAAAATCTGATTCTATCTCTATATGAGCAAAAATTTTTCTTTTCCCCTTAAAATTCTCTATAAAAAACCCTACTCTTTTATTTTTTTCCCTTATTTCACCTGTGTAAAAACCTCTTATATTAAGGTTACTTTCAGAAAGCTTTTCATATATTCTCCTTAAAAGTGTGGTTTTACCTACCCCGGGTTTCCCTGTGATAAGGATTTTCATATACAAAATTTAAGAGAAAAATAATAAAATTTTCATTTATAATAATTTTATGAAACCATTTGAAGCTGATATTTTTGAAAAAGATGAAAAACTCTATGTAAATTTAAAGGGTAAGATTGACACAAGAACAGTTAATGAGTTTAAGGAAATCCTTGAAGAAATCAAAAAGAGAAACAAAAAGAAAATTATACTCAATTACAGAGAGGTAGATTATGTTTCAAGTGCAGGATATGGAACTCTTTTAAAATTCTGTGTCTACTCAAAAAAGGATAATATAGATGTTATTGTTACAGGGATGAAAAAGGAAATTAAAAATATCTTTGATATAATGGAACTTTACAGATTCGTGAACTACAGAGAAGATATTGAAATTCCCGAAAGGGTAAAATCTGAAGAACTTAAAGAAAAAATTGAAATTCCATCTGATATAGAGAGATGGATTGAAGAAAAGATAATGGAAAATCCAATTATGGAACCTGAAGAAATACACGAGTTATATAAAAAGGAAAAGAAAAAGGATTTACCTAATAAAGTATTCAGGGAGATATTTGAAAAAAAAGGATTTATTACAAGGGAAGGAAGATTATTCTTTGCTTACAAAAAACTTAAGGAGAAATTGCTGGGCAAATGAGTTTCAAAATAAAGATAAGCATACTCTTTTCTCTCGTTTTCATTTTCTTTTCCTATCTTATATATAATTATCTTACACAAAAGGGGGAAGGCTATATAATTAAAGAACTTAAAACAAGGGGCAATTCCCTTTGTTCTTCCCTTTCAATGATGGCAAAGGTACCGCTACTCGATAATAACATTGCTGAACTCTCAAGGTTAACCTATTCAATAAAAAAGGAAGAGAATCTCCAATTTGTTTATATAACCGATAGAAAGGGTAAAATCAAGGGAGCAACCGAATACGAAGAAATTAATAAAGATATAAATGAAATAATACCCTTTTATAAGACAAGAGGAGATGTATTAATTTTTGAAAAGGAAATTTTTTTGAGCGGAATAGAAATAGGTAAAGTATATATTGGCTTACCTCTCTTTATCCTTGAAGAGGCAAAGAAAGATTTTAGAAAAGGAGCCCTTTTTATATTCCTCTTTTCTTTGATAACAGGTGTTATTCTCATTTTTGTTTTCTCATACTTTTCTTTAAAACCCCTTAATTACATTGTAAGCTCCCTCAAAAGAATAGGAGAAGGAAGACTTGAGGAAAAAATTGAATTCAAATCAAAGGATGAATTCGGAAAAATACTCCAGACAGTAGAGGAGATGAGAATTAAACTTATAGAATACAGGAAGAATTTAACCGAAAGAGAAAGATTAAAAAGGGACATAGAACTTGCAAGAGAGATACAAAAGATGCTCCTTCCTGAAAGAATACCAGAAATAAAAGGATATGAAATAACCTATTATTACGAGCCTGCCTTTTATGTTGGAGGTGATTATGTAGATGTCTTAAAAGCACTGACACATACTGTATGTGTCATAGGTGATGTGTCAGGAAAAGGGGCTTCCTCATCGCTTGTCATGGCTTTAACAAAATCATTTATCTATTCAAATTACAAACTTTCCAGAAATCCTTTAGCTCTTGTCACAAATCTGCATTCTTTCATAAAACACAGAATTCCTGATGATATGTTTATAACACTTTTCCTCCTTTATCTTGAGGAAAGGGGAAATTACCTTTATTCCTCATGCGGACACACCTCACCCTTTCTTTTTGTCTCAAATAAAGATAGATTTGAAAAATTCAAGACAAACGGTGTTCCTATAGGATTTTCCTTTGTCTCTGATGAAGAATATCCCTCCTTTGTAGAAAAAGGTCATGGCAAACTTGAAAGCGGTGATATTCTTTTCCTTTATACGGATGGGTTATTTGACATAAAAAATGAAAGAGGTGAAATGCTTGGTGAAGAAAGGTGTTTAAATATGATAAATCAGTTTGTAAGTGAAGGGGAAAATGTAGAAAAAATAAAAATCAAAATAGTTGAGTTTATAAGAAATTACAGAGGGGATACAGAACCAGAAGATGATATAACCTTTCTCATAATAAAAAAACTATGATTAACCTTTTAATTTTACTTCCCCTTTTAAAAGGAGGAACAGGAGTTTCCTATCCTGTAGATTTCCTTGACAGATACATTACATCTTCCTTTACAAGTCCCCAGAAAAAATTTGGATTCTTTTTTGAAGTTCCTTCAGAGCTTAAATTTATCTCCATTATCTACAGAAACTTTTCCTTTGAATCTGATGGAAGAACCTTCTTTGGTTTTTCTTCAGGTACATACGCAGAAAAAGCTTCTCTCTCTGCAAGAGGAGAAATAATTTTTATAAATAAAGTTTTTGAAGGATTATCTATGGGATTTGGATATCTTCAAGCACCTTCAAATTTTTTCTCCCTTGGGGTTTATAGTAAGGGAACATATTATCCTGAAAAAAAGGAAACAGAACTCTTTGTACAAACAGGTTTTTCACTCCACAGAGGCGGAATTGCCTTTAACATTGAACCACTTATAACAAGGGATTCCATGGGAATGAAAACAGGATTAACCTATTTAAAAAAGTTTAGAAATACCTTCATTAACTCCATAAAGATTTATACAGGACTTGAAATTTTAAAAAGAAGAAAATTTTCCTTAGGACTAAGATTTCGGAAGGATAACATGGGATTTATAATAGGTCTTTATGATAAAAGTGTACTTGCAGGATTTGTTCTTGACTTTGAGGAAAGAATAATAATAAAAGAAATTGTGAAAATAAAAGAAGTTCCAGTATATGTTGAGGTTCCTGAAAAGGAAATTGTAAGAAAACCTAAGCTTAGAAAAGAAGAAAAAAAAGAAAAAATTCCTGAAATTTCTGAAGAGGAACTGGAATATTATTATAAAAAGGGCATAGAATTTTACAAGATGGAAATGCTTGAAGAGGCAATAAACGCCTGGGAAAATATAATGAAGGTAAAACCAGATTATAAGGACACAAAGAAACTTTACATACAGGCAAAGGACCGGTTTGAAAAACTAAAGAGAATATCAGAATGAAAGGATTTGGAACTTCATCATACCTGAATGTGGGAGAAAAAACATATTATATTGAAACAAGCTATCTTGCAACTCAGGGAAAAATTTTAACAAAAGTAACAAGAGAGGGTAAGGTTGTGCTTATAGTAAGAGAAGAACTTTCAGAAGAACTTAATGAAAAGAAGATATTTGAAACAATAAAAAACTTCCACGAAAATGTCTTAGGTGAATTAAAAACCTGGCTATCTGTAAAGGAAAAAATGAAGGAAGCTCCCCTTGAGATGTATGTTAAACTTGCTGAGAAATTTCTAAAAATGGGGCTTTTAGAAGAGGCAAAAGAACTTATTGAAGAGAAAATAAAACTGGATGAAAACTATGCACCTTCCAACTATGTGCTCGGTAAGATTTACTTTGAATTAAAGGATTATGAAAAAAGCGCAGTTTATTTTGACAGGGCAATACAGATTAAGGATTATCCCAATTATCTTTTATGGGGAGCAAGAGCTCTAAGATTCAAAGGAGAATATACAAGGAGTATTTCATATCTCAAAAGAGCAATTGAACAGAATCCATCATACGCAGAAGCACATTTTGAAATGGGACTTGCTTTACTTGAACTTACAATTAATTCAGAAAGAGCTTTTCCCTTCAAAATGGTGCTTTTTTCCTTCAAAAGTGCAGAGCTGCTTGATGCAAGATTTAAACATGAAAAATTTAAAAAGGGCATTGAATGCCTTGAAAAAGGAGAGATCTTTAGTGCAAAAGAATACTTTGATGAATTTTTTAAAATACTTTCTCCACCTGATGTTCATGAGATTCTTAATGAATTTATGTTGCTTTCAAAATACGGGGAACCTGAAAGGGTAAAAACTCTCATAGATGATTACATTTTAAAACTTAAAGAAATAAGGGAAGAGCATCCTGAATATGCTGATGTAAGATTTAATCTTGCAATAGCTCTATTAACAAAAATCCGAACACTCTTTGAGGAAGCCCAAATTGAACTTGAAAATGCATTATCAATAAACCCTGATTATAAGGAAGCAAAAAATGTTCTTGAACTTTTAAAAAATGAACTTCAGGGATATGCAATATTTTTAAAAACCATAGGAAGGCAAACATGATACTGTTTTTAATCTTCCTTTTAAATCCAAACATAAACTCAAAACTTGAAGAAAGGGGATTTTTGAATCTATGGATTGAAGGTGATAATTTGTCAAGAACTGCAAACATACTTGAAAAATATGGGTTTAGAACAAGAACAGTATCAAGGTGGGAAAATCTTATCTCTGGTTATTTTCCAAAAACTTTGAAAAACAGAAAAAAGATACTCTCTCTTATTAAAAATGTGAAACCTGTCTTAAAGGGTAAAACCCTTGAAAGTATAAACCCTTTCTCTTTCACACCTTCTGACTACGGAGAATCTTACCAGGTTCTCAAATTTTTAAATTTAACAGAGGTGCACAGGAAGGGATTCATAGGTCAGAATGTGAGAATTTCAATTTTTGACACAGGATTTAACCTCTCCCACCCTGCTCTCATGCATATAAGAGAAGGAAAAAGAGTTAAATTTACCCATGACTTTAACAGCGGTGATTCCCTCTTCCTTATGAGAGGCGATAATATATACAGGGTTCCCCATAAAAGAGCTATAGGTTATATAGGCTCTCCCTCCATCATAGGAGATAATGACACACTTTATATTTTTTATCCCTTTCTTGATGAAAGAGATAATAACAAAAATTTATGGAAAATTTATGGTGTATTATTTACAGGTGGCAATTTCTTTCCTCAAAATGAGCCAAAACTCATAACTCCTGACTCACGGAGTTCCCTTTTACCTTCTGCTATTTATCATCAAGGGAAAGTATATCTTGTAAATAAGATAATGTTAGGAAGTGGAGAAGGCATACTCTTAACATTCCTTAACAGACTGCTTAATATTGATTCATCAAAGGTTCTTATTCAAGGTCCCCCAATTTTTAACATTGAAATCTTGAACTTAAGAGATAGGATTTGTGTCCTTTATTCTGATACAGGTTCCTTAAATATAATTGATTTAAAGGGTAACAATCTTTTCTCAATTAAAAAAAGAGTACCCAACTTTAAAACAGAAGTTAAAGATGGTTTTCTTTTTATTTTTTATGAAAAAGGAATTCTAAATCCGGAGATATGGTTTTTTGTTCTTGATTCTCTCTTCAACAAAATAAATGATACTTTTATCTCAAAAGGGTTTTCACCTGAATCAAAAATAAAAAATGATACAATAAACCTGCTTTTTATAAGAGGAAAAAAAAGAGACACTATTTATGAAATAAAAATGGAACCTTTTTTAGATTCTATAAAAGTGATTTCAAAAAAAACAATTGATAATGGATTTTTTATAAGAACTCCCACATATTTGGAGGATAAAATTTATTACTCAAAAAATGGAATTATATATTTTTACGATAAGGGCACTATAGATTCTGTTTTTGAGTATTTTACCGATAACCTTAAAGCCTATAATGAGTGTCTTCTATACAGAAGAAGAGGAGATAGAAATGTAAATATAGACCCTTTAACCGACCATCCAGACCCTTCAAAAGAAGGAGTATATCATGGAACAAAAATGCTTGGATTAATTGGTGGCTATGCTCCTTCTCGTATGATAGGAACAGCACCAGGAGCTGATTTTCTTTTATTTAAAACAGAAAGAACACATACTCTTGAAGGTGGTATTTTTGAACACAGAATAGAAGAGGATTTCTGGGTTGAAGCCCTTGAATTATCATATAGATTTGGAGCCAAAATTGTATCCTCCTCTCTTGGTTATTCTGACTGGTACACAAAAGAGGATATGGATGGGAAAACAGCAATATCATCGCGTGCTGCTTCAAAAGCACTCTCAAAGGGCATACTTATTTTCACAGCATCTGGAAATGTTTCCCATGCTGATACTACAAAACCTGATACAACAGTTGTTGCACCCGGTGATGCGGACTCTATTATAACAGTTGGTGGTGTTAAACTGGATGGGAAAATATGGAATTATTCTGCCTTTGGGCCAACATCTGATGGAAGAATAAAACCTGATATTGTGGCACCATTTAAAAGCATAACCCTATACATGGAAATAATCTCCTCAGGAGATACTCTTTATTCCTATTCAGAATCAGAGGGAACATCTATCTCAACTGCCTTAATGGCTGGTTTTGCAGCTTCAGTCCTCTCAGCCCATCCTGAATGGGATGCAAGGAAACTTTACAGAGTTATAAGAGAAACATCTTCAAATTCCCTAAATCCTAACAACTTATACGGTTACGGAATTCCAGATGCCTTAAAGGTTTTGAATTACGAAGAAATATTAATTCCATCAGAGGAAGGGGAAAAATCAAGGATAATCTCCCTTTATCCAAACCCTCTTAGAGGTGATAGGATTAAAATTGAGTACATAATAAATGAATCTTTAACACCTGTTTCACTCAAAATGTTTTCCTCTTCAGGGAAAAAGGTATTTGAAAAGAGTTATTTTACAAAACCGTTGGGAAGATATAAAGAGATAATTGAATTAAAAACAATAAAGGGAGAAAATGTTCCACCTGGTCTTTACCTATTTGTTCTTGAAACAGCAGAATCAAGGGATATAAGGAAAATAATAATAGAAAAATGAAAATAAAGAGGATTTTAATAGCAAACAGGGGGGAAATTGCTGTAAGAATAATCTATGCATGTAAGGAATTGGGAATAGAGTCTGTTGCAGTATATTCTGAGGCTGACAGGGATTCTCTCCATGTGTTTCTTGCAGATCAATCAATATGCATAGGACCTCCACCTTCAAAAGAGAGTTATCTAAATATACCGAGGATAATATCAGCCGCTGAGGTCACAGGATGTGATGCTATTCATCCTGGATATGGATTTTTATCCGAAAATGCTGAATTTGCTGAGATTGTAAAATCATCAGGATTCGTTTTCATAGGTCCTGATCCCTCTCATATAGAGAAAATGGGAGACAAAGCAATGGCAAGAAAAATAATGAAATCTGCAGGAGTACCTATAATACCAGGTTCTGAAGGTGTTATTGATAATTTTGATGATGCAATGGATATCGCAAAAGAAATAGGGTTTCCTGTTATGATAAAGGCAGCAGGGGGAGGTGGAGGAAGGGGAATGAGAGTTGCAAGAAATGAAAGGGACTTTGAAATAAATTTCAAAACAGCGCAGGCAGAAGCGCAAGCAGCATTTAGTGATAAAAGATTATACATAGAAAAATATATTGAAAAACCCAGACATATTGAGGTTCAGGTTGTTGGTGACGGAAAAGGAAATATTCTCACACTTTTTGAAAGGGAATGTTCGATTCAGAGGAAACATCAAAAGATACTGGAGGAAGCTCCATCTCCTGCAATTGATGAAAACATAAGGGAAAAATTGCTTGGATATGCAAGAAAAGGAGCAGAAGCGATTAATTATAAATCAGCAGGAACCCTTGAATTTTTGATGGACCAAGATAAAAATATCTATTTTATTGAAATGAACACAAGGATTCAGGTTGAACATCCTGTGACAGAATTTATAACAGGAATTGATTTAATAAAACTCCAAATAGAGATCGCAGAAAAAGGGGAAATTGAATTAAAACAGGAAGAAATTAAAAGTATAGGGCATGCAATTGAAATCAGAATAAATGCGGAAGATCCTGAAAAGGGTTTTAGACCATCACCAGGAAAGATAAAAACATTACATCTTCCAGGAGGTCCAGGGGTAAGGGTTGATTCCTGTATCTATGCAGGTTATGAAATTAAACCCTTTTATGACTCCCTGATAGCAAAATTAATAGTTCATGAAAGAACAAGAGACCATGCTATAAGAAGACTAAAAAGGGCACTTGACGAAACAATAATTGAGGGAATAAAAACAACAATTCCACTCCATAAAAGGATAATAGAAGATGAAGATTTTATAAAAGGAAATATTGACATACACTTTCTTGAAAGGTTTTTAAAATAATCCCATCTCTTCCTGTGCCCAGGCAACAACCCTATTTCTTCCACTCCTTTTGGCTATGTATAAAGCCCTATCTGCTCTTTCAATCAGAACACTTCTTTCCCTTGCATCTGCAGGAAAAGAAGCAAGTCCTATACTCATTGTAACTAAAACCCTCTCTCCCTCATCTGTATAAAATTCTTCTTTCTCAACTTTCCTTCTTATTTCCTCAGCTCTGTATTGTGCATACTCTTTTGAACCCTCTATTATTAAAGCAAATTCCTCACCTCCGTATCTTGCAGAAATACCTCCTTTTTCTGATTCATCCTTTAAAATCTCAGATATCCTTATAAGAACCTTATCGCCAAAGGGATGTCCGTATTTATCATTTATCCTTTTGAAATGGTCAACATCCATTAGAAGAAGTGCAAAGGGCATACTCCTTTTAACATATCCTGAAAGTTTTTCCTGAAATGTTCTATGATTGTAAAGCCCTGTTAGAGAATCCCTTATAGCCATTTCAAGGGTCCTTTCAAATAAAAGAGCCTTCTCAAGAGAAACCTGTGCCTGCTGTGTAAGAAAACCAAAAATTTCCCTGTCCTTTTCATCATAAAAATCAGGATATTTTGAAAAAAGTGCAAGAGTATAACTCAATTTACCTTCTACCCTTATAGGGAAGGCAAGAAGGGATTTTACATCAGGATTTATCCTTCCTATAACAGGAACAGAACTCTTTATCCTGCCTGTAAAAACAGGGAAACCGCTTTTAAAAAGAAGGGATATTATTGAATCCTCAGAATGAACAAATCTTGACCCTTCCCTTATCCATTCCCTCTCCTTATTTATAGCAACACATATTATCTCCTCTCCTCTTTTTTCAAAGAGACATATAAAATCACTTGACTTTAAAAGCTCCGCAACATGAATTATTCTTTCTGCAACTTCCTTTAATCGCAACTTTCCTGAAGTTTCCTTAGTAAGTTCAAATAATCCCCTAAATCTGGAAGCGAGTAGATGTTCATCCTTTAAACTTATAAAGAATTTCAAATATAAACTTATCTCTTTTGAAAGATAATCCAGAAATTTAAGGTCACTCTCTGAAAAACCCCTTATCTCTTCTTTATCAGTATATATAAATCCATACAAATCTCTATCAGAATATATAGGAACAAGACAAAGAGAGCCAATTTTTACATCAGAATCATAAAATCCTGCATCATATACAGAACCTGCAAACTCCGGAAAATAAATCCTCTCATTTCTCTGGGTAGCAAGTCTTATAAGAGGCGAATAAAGGGGGATAACACCCTTTTCTTTAAAGCTTTTTCTCTTCGAAAAGGAAACCTCAATCCTGAAACCTTCTAAAACAGGGTCGTAGAATAAAAAGGCAAGGGAATTAGGGAAAATTATATCCTTATAAACTTCTTTTAAATGATTTAGAGCAAATTTAAATAAAGGAGCAGGCTTTTCAGGATATAAAGGAGATTTAAGCTCTTTTAATACCTTTTCTCTCGGAACCCTCTCTATATCAAAAAGCCTTAATTTTGAGGAAATTTTCTCCATCTCTTCCTTTAACTTCTCCATCCTTTTTTTCTCACGATAAGATATTACAAAAAGTAAAATTACATAAATTGGATAAACAAAAAAAACATCCTTAAAATTCTTCAAAATTATATAAAAGGGAAAAAGAGAAAAAAAAATCAAAAAATATGGTAAATCAAAAAATAAAATTAAAAATAAAAAGGAAAAAAGATAAAAAAGAGATGAATAAAGAAAGGAAAAAAAATTAAAAAGGGAAAAGAGCGCAATCTTATAGGTTATTTTTTTTACAAAAACCAAGCCAGGGGAAAAATTAGGTATCAATAAAAGAACAAGTATTAAAATCAAAATAATTGAAATATAACGGGGAACATTTAAACTTAAACTTGATGTAAAAAATGAAGAAAAAAGAAGTAAAAGAGAAAAGAGGATTATTAAAACATCCCTCTTACTTTCCTTAATAAATCTTCTTAATCCTTGTGCCAGGATAGTAAAATTTAAGAATATATTCATAATTCATCCCTTTTTTTGCAAGTGCAAGGGCACCATATTGACATAAACCTGCTCCATGCCCAAAACCTCTACCTAATATTATAACTCTTTCCCCCATTTTTTTAAAAAAGAAGAAATTGGAGGGAAGTGTTTTTTCCTTCCCTAAAACTTTTCTTATATCAAAACCTTTAAAACTGAAATTTCCTTTGCTTGTCTTTACATCTATCTTTTTTACCCTTCCTGATTCCCCTCTCTCAGAAATTCTGAAATCAATTATATCCCTTGGGGTTAAAGATATGCCAATTAAATTTGAGATATTTTTGCTTAAGATTTCTTTGAATTCATAAATTGAAAATTTCCTTTTCCATCGGTAATAGGGCGATTCTCTACAAAGACCCTTGCCATGAAAATTACATCTGATAGATTTTAAATAAGGGATATATTTTTTTTCATAGAAGGCTTCATCAAAAGAGGCTGTTTCTCCTCCACAGGTGGAATGAAAAAGCGTAAGTGCTAACTCATTTTTATATAAAAGAACTTCACCTTTCGTCATTTTAACTGCAAGGTCTGTTATTTCATTTTCTTTATCCCTTCCCCCATAAACCTGGTCTTTTACATCTGAATATAAATGAAAAAAATCTCCTCTTCTTTCAAAATATTTTCTTAAGGCATAAGTTCTTGCACAAACTGCCTGTGCCTTCAACGCCTCAAAATTTGAAAGAAAGGGACTACCTATTTCAAGAGAAACAACTGATCTAAGATAATCCTCAATTTTAACCACATTGATAACTCTTAAAAAGGGGTCTATCTCAATTTCCCCTCTGAATCTCTCCCCCTGAATTTTTATATACCCCTTTTCCGGATAAAAGAGAAGAGGTAAACTAAGATTTACCCTCTTGCCATCCATATAAACTTCTGTATCATCTCCTTCTCTTTTTATTTTTATAATATTACTTGCAAAAAATTTAAATCTTTTTCCCTTTGCATCAACCGCGTAAAAAATATTCGTTCCACCTACATAAATCGGATTTTTACCCTCAAAAAGTAAAACCCTTAACAGAGGTTCTTTTATACTTCTCTTTGGTTTTACGTAATACTTTTTTACCTCATATCTTGTGCAGAAGAATGAGAATATAAAAAGAGGTAAAATTAAATTTCTCACCTTAAAAAAACTCCTTTGTATGTTTTTCAAAATAAAAGTAATGGGAACCTTTCCAGTAAATTTTCTTACAGTTTTTACAGACATAGAATTTTTCCTGTGTTTTAAAGGTATAATAGGGGACCTTTGCCTTTACCTTTTCCTTTTCAATTTCCTCAATTTCAGAATTACATACAGAACATCTTGAAAAAAGTGAAATTTTGTTCTTTAAATCAAAATATTCTATTATTCTTTTCATTCTCAATTTAAAAGGTCCTTCAGGGACATTGAATATTTTCCATTTAGGATACAGATAACCGGTCTTTTTTCTTGTGAGTAAAAACCTTTTCTCCTTATAAATTGCTTTTTCAATATCTTTTATAAACCTTCCACAAATTGAATTGAAACCAAGAAGACGCAGCCATCTGCATTCACGGATACATGTAGAATCACATACAAAAGAAGGAGTTTTGTTTTTTATAATTTGAAAAATCTCTTCTGCTTTTTTCTTTAAATCTTCAATCCTTCCGTTGTTGAGTATAACAAAGTCTGCTCTTTTTTCTTTGTCCTTCAATCTTTTTTGAGAAGCTATAATTTTTTTGACGAGTTCTTCCTCGTAACCCTTTTGTTTTGACCTTTGTATTAATAAATCTTCATCAGCTTTTAGATATATAACATAATCCATTATTCTATCAGCATTTGCTTCAAATATAAGTGCTCCCTCAATAAAATAATATCCCTTTTCTCCTTCCTCTACAATTCTCTTTATCTCTTTTTCTATTTCCTTATGAATCCATTTTTCATATCTAACTTTCTTTTTCATATCAGAAAAAATTATCTTTCCGATTTCCTTTCTTGAAAGATAATCTCCAAATATCTCCTTTATCTTTTCCTTATTCTTATCAAGTATCTGGTGCCCTATCTTATCAGCATCTATAAAGAAGCCCCCAAGCTCTTTAAAAAACTCACATAGTTTACTTTTACCTGAAGAAATATTACCGGTTACACCGGTTAATATCTTCAAATACTCTTTCTTCTATATTTCTCTATTTTCTTTTTTAAATCCTTGTTATCAGGCTTTAATTTAAGAGCCTCTGTCCAGTAAAAAAGTGCCTTTTCAATATCATTTAGTTTTAAGTAAACATCTCCCAGATGTTCTATTATAACAGGGTCATCAGGGGTAAGGCTTACAGCCTGTCTCAAATATATATGTGCGGAATCATATTTTCCCATCATATAATAAACCCAACCCATTGAATCAAGATAGTAACCATTTTGAGGGTCATATTTAAGTGCTTTTGCTATTAACACCTTTGCTGTGTCCAACTTGATTCCCCTTTCTGCAAGCATATATCCCCAATAATTGTAAACTTCTGAGAAGGTTGAATCAAGCTTTAACGCCCTTTTAAAAGATCTCTCTGCATTTTTTATATCATTTATTCTCTCATAAAGAGCACCAAGTTCAAACCACCTCTTTGCATCAAGGGAATCATATTCAAGAGATCTTTTATAAAAATAAATAGCACGCCTAAATCTTTCCCTTTCTCTCTCAAGAAATCCACGCAGATAATAATAGGTTGCATTTCCTTTATTAGGCATCTCCCTTAAAACATATTCAGCTTCCTTCAGTTTATTTTCAGTCATTAAAAGAAAGGCATAATAAACGTAATACTCCTCACTCCTTGGATTTATTTCGATTGCTTTTTTTATGTGATAAAAGGCTTTGTCAGACATCTTTTCCCTGTAAAAAATTCTTGATAGGTAATAATGAGCAAGGTCATCCTTGGGATTCAATACAAGGGCAATCGAAAAGTATTCAAGGGCTTTCTTATACTCCTCTTTCATATATTTAATAAATCCATACTGATGAATTAGATCCATATCATAGAAGAACCTGTCTATATATTTTGAAAGAAGAGAATCTGCAAACTCATAATCATTAACCATTATTGCAAGGTTAATTATCTTTTTAAGTAATCTAACATTATTATTTGTAATAAGAAATACCTTACTGTAAATAAGGAGTGCCTCCTTATATCTATTTAAACCCTCAAAGAGAATTGCCTTCTCAAGAATTAAATCTATACTTACTTCTCCCTTCTCCTCAACTTTCTCTATAAGTTCAAGTGCCTTTTCGTAATCCTTCTTTTGTGAAAGTATCCTTATCTTATCAACAATATACTTATCCCTCTCAAGGGAGTCAATTTCCATCAGGTTATCAATAAGCTCAAGCGCTTTATCATATTCTTCTCTTGTCTGATAGAGTAGAGAAGAAAAATAAAGTAAATTTTTATCCTTTTTGAATTTTTCTCTAAATTTTTTTTCATATTTTTCAAAGGTTTTGTAATCACCCACGAAAACACATGCTGATAAAAAGGGATAAAAAAGGGAGGAATCCATCCCAAATATTTTCTCATAATCAAAAAAAACTTTTTTTAATTTTTTATATTCTTTTAATTTATAAAGCAAGAAAATATAATCCCTGTAATATTCCTTTTTCTTACTTATTTTTAAGAGCCTTTCAATAAACCTTCTTGCCTTTTCATAGTTTTCTTGATCATAAGCTCTTGAATAGAGAATATACAAATAAAGGGGGTCTTTTTCCTCTCTCCAAAAATAACATGAGAAAAAAATTAAAAGGCTGGATAAAATAAATTTTTTTTTCATATCACATATAGTCCTTCCTTTTTCCTTGTCTATTCCAGTTCAATTATAAGTTCTGCTCCACAATTTTCACAGAACCAAGCATCAGGAGAATTCTTATGTCCACACTTCTTGCACACAACCTCTCCCCTTTCCTCTGTCCTGCTTTCCTTACCCAGGTTTTCCAGAAGTTTTTCATTTACACTAACTTCCTCACTTTCCTCTTCTCTTTTTTCTTCTGTACTTGCAACCTCCTCAAGAAGTTCTTCTATTTCCTTCAACTCATCCTCAACATCACCTCCTTTAGATACTGATTCTTCTTGTATTTCCTCCAGTTCGTCTATTTCCTCTACTTCTTGAATCCCTTCCTCAATTTCAATAGCTTCCTCCATCTCCTCTATCTCAATTTCTGGAGTCTCCTCAACCTTTTCAAGTTTTTTCTCCTCTGAAACAGAAACTTCTAACCCTCCAAGAAGATTCTCCATCTCCATAATCTCTTTCTCAACAAGCTTTATTTTTTCCAAAATATTTTTCAGTCCACTTTTTTTTTCTTCAAGCATCGATTTATAAACAGCTTCATCAAATTCTCCTATGGAAAACCTCAATTTAAGCTCTTCAATTTCATCCTCAATTTTTAGTTTATTTTTTACAAGTTCTCTTTTTCTCATTTTAAAGGAGTCAACATATTTTTTTATTCCATCCTTTCTTTTATCAAGTTCCATCTGGATTTTATTTAATTTTTCCTGATATTCAGAAAAAACTCTTTTGAAAATATGAGGTTTTGTTTCACCTTCTTTTGCCTTCAATTTTTTAATTTTTTCAAGAAGTTCCCTCCTTACCTTTTCCAGTTTTTTTATTTCCTCAATATTTATTTCTTCCTTCATAATACCTCCTTAATATTTGTTTTATTTCGATTTCATAATCGTAGTTTACTCTTCTATTATAAAGCAAGGGCTCATATATTTTCCATATTAAAAGAGGAGAAATTATATTTCTTCTCATCAAAAAAATCATATAGTTTAAAGCATCCTGGATATCCATCTCTCTCTCAGAAATTTCTTTTTTTAAAAAATCTTCAAAATTTGCCCCAAGTTTTATAAGTTCAAGAATATTTTTAAGTTTAGTCAATGAACCCTCATTATCTTTTATAACCTCCATTATATGTGAATCAGGAAAAATTTTGTTTAATCTTTTAAGCTCCTTTTTAAACCATCTAAAAGCCACATTATAATCAACCTTTGGGAAATGAACATATACCCCCTCTTCCATCTCCTTCAATATTTTTTTTCTCTCAAAATTTTTCTTATCGTCAAATACAAAAACAAAAGGGGAATCAGATTCAAGAGCCCTTAAATCCTCATTAAATCTTACTTCATCTGCATTAAAAATAATATTTATATTTTTCTCCCTACCAAACATAGAAAGGGTCCTGCCCTCGTCTTTTACCTCCCTAAGATTGAATTCTTTACCCAAAAATGTTCTTTTCCTTTTAATACCTTTTAGTCCCATCACTGCCTCTATTCCTTTAAACAAAAGAAAAGGTTCATCATAGGAAAAAAAGAAAAGATTTTTTTCCCTAAGATTATCTATTTTTTCAAAGAAAACATAATAATCTATGGAAAACATATATAATTGTATTAAATTTTAAAAATGATTTACAATTTAAAAATGAAAAGGGAGGGAAATATGCCAATTGATAAAGAATTACTTGATATAATCGCTTGTCCAAAATGTAAAGGAGACCTTGAATATAAAGAAAAAGAAAATGTTCTTATATGTAAAAATTGCAAATTGAAGTATAGAATAGAAGACGATATACCTGTACTTCTAATTGAAGAAGCAGAACCCTTAGAAGAATGATATTTTTCTTTATACTTTCAATAATCAAAGATTACATAGTAGTTTCAGATTCTGAAAAGGAGGTAATTTTAAATATAAAACCTGAAATAAAGGTGGAAACAACAGAAAATTTTCTATATTTCTCTGGAGAAAGATATGTGAATTTTGAACCTGGTTTCCCTGATCTCCCATCCCTATTGATACCCATTGAAATAAATCCTGAATATGAATATAGTATAGAATATAGGATAAAAAGAAAAGAGATTTTAAAAGGTAATTTTGAGGTTAAAAGGGTTCCAGAAATAAGGGAGGATGGGTTATCCCATAAGGTAATTGCAAAAACTTTTAAAACTCCTTTTCCTGATAAAATAATATTAAATGAAGGTATCTCCCATTTAAGGTTCAAGCCTATCCTTTATATTGTTCTTTTTCCTGTAAGAATAACAGATTACGGGATAGAGATTGTAAAGGAGATCGAAATAAAACTTATTAAAGGTGGAATTAAAAAAATAAATTTTAAAACAAAATATGAGGATAAAAGAGTCAAAGGTTTTTATGATAAAATCCTAATTAAAAGAACAGAAAAAGAATACATACCTTTTAAAAAATCGGAAAATACTTTTTTTGAAGGGACTCCTCTTTGGCTAAAAATTTATGTTGAAAAAAACGGAATTTATTATTTAACTTACCAGGATATAAAAGGAAATTTTGATATTTTACCAGAAAATCTTGATATTAAAAAGATATCTCTATACACAAGATTAAAAGCACTTCCTCCATCACCTGATTCCTCTGATGTAGTGCCCCAAAAGATCCCTTTCCTTTTTATTGACAGAGGAGAAAAAAATATTTTTGATAAAAATGACACTATAATTTTCGCTGGTTTTTCAGGAACAGGTTATAGAATAAATGGTGGGAATATTGAATACTATTTCCATCCCTATACAGAAAATTCAATATATTATCTTTCCCTTGAGGGTGATTCAGGAATATCTGTGCCCCAAATTAACGGTTATCCGAGAGGGCATATAAAAATAAAAGCGGGTATAAAAGCTACAAGGCATGAGAGGAATTATATAAATCTTGCGAAGGCAGGATTGAGATGGGTTGGTGAAGTGGTGAAGAACGATACTTTTTACTTTAACATGCTCAAATTTATAAATCCCCTCAATGAAACATGCTCTGTAAAGTTTAATTTCATTTTAATGGAAAGAAGTAAAGTTAATGAGCCAGATTATTTTATAACCCTCTATTTAAATAACAATCCTATTTTCCAACAATCCTATTCTCCTCCAGTAAGTCCAAAGGATAAAGTTGAAAAATTTAAAACATTATTAAACACACACCCCCTTTTTAAACTTAAAGTTAAAGGGCATATAGTTATAGATTTTCTTGAAATAAGATATAAATCAGAACTTAAAAATATAAAGGATAGCATAAATTTTTATATAAAATCATATTCAGATGAAGATATATTACTAAAAGGAAACTTTATGAAAAGGGGCAAATTGTTTAAGATTTTAAGTCCTTTTGAGTACTACAAGATAGAGAATTTTATTTTCAGCAAAGATTCAATTCTATTTAATCCAGGAGAAGAAAATGACACATTTATGATTATGTATTCAGAAAGGCTCCTTAAACCTATTTTAAGACCCTTTACAGGAACACCTTTAAAGAAAATTCAAGGAGCAGATATGCTTATAATAGGACCAGGAACCTTTAAGAATCTATTTTCAAGATATATTTATTACAGAAAAAATAACTTTTACATTGATACCTTTAAAGTACAAAATCCTTTAATAGAGTATATAAACATAAATGATATCTTTGAAGAATTTGGTTATGGAATAAAAGACCCTGTGGCAATAAGAAATTATCTGAAATACACATTTTTAAATTATAATCCCTGCCCCTTTTATGTTCTGCTTGCAGGAAAGGGAACATATGATTTCAAAAACTATAAAGGCGGAGAGAGTTTAAATCTCGTTCCACCCTATGAATGGGGTTATGGTGTTGATATTAATAATCCACCCTACACATACGATGACTTTTTTGTTGAATTTGATGGGAATTCCTTTGACCCTGATATGGTAATAGGAAGAATTCCTGCAAAAAACCCTTCTGAACTTTATGGTTTTTTGGAAAGAATCATAAATTACGAGAAAGGGGAAGAAAATGATATGTTTAAAAATAGAGTTCTTGGAGTTGCTGATGATACCATAGGGTCAGAAGGGAGATTTGATGGAATTAATCATACAAAGCAGGCAACAAAAATTATATTAAATCTCCCTAATTCACTTGATAAATACACACTTTATATGCTGGATTACCCTTATTTTCAGGGTAGAAAACCGGAGGCAACAAGGGAACTTTTGAAATTTATAAATAGGGGAATAGCTTTTGTATATTTCTTTATTCACGGAAATCCTGAACAACTTGCCCATGAAGAACTTCTTAGAAAGGATGACCTTGATCTTGTAGACTACAACAAAAAGCCCTCCTTTATATTGCTGGGCTCATGTAAAACAATGAATTTTGATAGACCTGAAGGAGCAATAGGAGAAAAGTGGCTTATGAAAAATGGAATCGGTGCGCTGGGTTCAACCTATCTCACCTATCCCAATGAAAATGAATATCTAATAGAAAAATTCTTTAATTTTTTTAAGGATTTCAAAAAACATACCTTCGGTTGCGCTTCCTATGTGGCAAGATTTGGTAATAAGGATTATGTGTACCTGGGAGACCCCTCCACAACCTACTCATTTCCCCAAAAAACAGGAAATTTCATTTACATACCTGATACATTTGAATATTCCTATTTTTCAGATACATCCTTTAAATTTTATAGAGCAATTGACTCTTTAAAAGTAAGATATTCACAAAGTTCAAATTTAAGTATATTAAAAATTGAAACACAAGCGAAGGTAGAAACACTCTATGTCCGTGGCTCTTTGATTTATCCTCTATATAGAAAAGGATTAACCTTATTTAGGGGATTTTCTCAACCTAAGAACAGGGAAACAAAGTTCAAATTCTTCCTTCCCTACACAAAATCAAACCTTATAAGAATTTTATCCTTTAACCTTTCTCAATCAGGAGAAGCAACATATAGGGATTCTGTGCCTGTAAAACCTTCACAAAGGGAAACCTTTGATTTAAACCCACCGGAGATTAATTTAAGCGTAGATGGAAGAAAACTTAAAAACAATGACACTCTGCCTTCCTCTTTTAGTCTTTTCATTGAATTAAAAGATGAATCAGGAATAAACATAGCGACAGAGAGTATAACTCTTGAGATAGGTAATTTAAAGGAAAATTTAAATGATTTTTTTTACTATAAACCGGGAAGTCACACAGAGGGTTTTATAAATTACAGATTACAGAATTTGACCCCGGGTTTATATAAACTGAACGTTTCTGCCTATGATATTTTTCATAATAGAAGAGCAATATCAAGAGATATCTACATTTATTATAAAGATACATCAAAGATTTTTGTGAAGGATATTATCCCTTACCCTAACCCAGCCTCCAATTTTACCTTTATAGGGTTTAGTATCTCAAAAGAGGCACTTGTAAAACTTAAAATATATACAATGAGGGGAGTAAAGGTTTTTGAAACAGAAGAAAATATTTTTCCACCGGGCTTTAACTCAATAAGGTGGAAAATTGATGAGAGAATTGCAAACGGAGTTTATTTCTTTATAATTGAGGTAAAAGATCCAGAGGAAGGAAGTATAATAAGAAAAAGGGGAAAGATAATTGTTTATAAGTAAACTTTTAAAATTCCTTTTTGATTGAAAAATCATTTCACTTTTAAATTATAATTAGAGATGTTCAAACCACTTCTTGTCACCTGGAGACATTTCTTTAAGAAAAAAGTGACCATTCCTTATCCTGAAAAGAAAAAAGAGCTTTCTTATAGAGCAAGGTGGAGACATAGATTGCAGAGATGGGAAAATGGGCTTGAAAGATGCATAGGCTGTATGTTATGTGCAGGGGCCTGTCCTACGGATGCGATTTATATTGAAGCAGAGGAAAATGACCCTGAAAATCCTGTCTCCCATGCTGAAAGATATGCAAAGGTATACGAAATTGATTATGGGAGGTGTATGCTTTGTGGTTTCTGTGTTGAAGCCTGTCCTACAGAAGCTCTTGTCATGGATAAAATTTTTGAGCTTGCAAGTACTTCAAGAAGAGAACTTGTCTTAACAAAAGATGAACTTCTTGACCCACCTGGAACACCTGCAAAAAGAGCATGGCTTTCCTTCACAAGACAGGGGGATCCAAAAGGAGCTCCTGCAATCTACCCTAAGGATGAAACCCCTTTGAAATGAAATTTCTATTTTTACTTTTACCGATTTCCGCCCTTTTAATTCTCCTTTCAAACAGAATATCTATGGCACTTTTTTATTTCTTCCTGAACTTAATAATTACCGGGATACTCTATTTTCTTATCAAAAATCCCTTTTTTGGACTTTTAATAATTTTTCTTTACTTAGGAGGGATACTTGTGTTATTTGTTTTCCTTTTGCCTCTTTTAAAAATAAGAAATGAAATCAAGGAGAGCAAAATAAAAATCTTTGCTATAGTTTTAATAGTCTATCCACTTATATTCATCAGCAAAAATCTTTCAGAGTTATTTAAAATAGAAAAAATTAAGGAATTTAACATAAATAGTTTTTCCTCCTTGCTTATAAAGGATTATCTCGGTTTTGAACTCATATCTATTTTATTACTTATAGCAATTATAGGATCATTTCTTCTCATAAAGGATGAATATTGAAATCTTTTCGGTTCTTTTGACCTTTTTTATATCACTACTTATAATTCTATTCAAAAAAAGTTTTTTTTATTTTTTAATCTCAATTGAAATTGCCTTTAATTCTCTTTTACTTTTTTTTGCTATGAATATAAAAGAAAGTGGATTTGAGGGTTCCCTTCTTTTTGTTTATATCCTTGGAATTATTGCAGCTGAAACAGCTATAGGTCTTGCAATACTTTTTAATCTTGTTGAACAAAAGGAAAGCGACAATTATGATGTATAAATTTTTTTTCGGTCTAATAATCCTTCTTCCGCTGATAGGAGCAATTATACAGGGTGCACTTGGAATTAAAGAATCAAAAAAGACAGGTGCGCTTGCTACCCTTTTTATATTTTCTTCTTTTTTATTGCATCTTTTAATCATTAATTCAGATGAAAAAGAAATACTATATTTTCCCTTTATTATCTTTTCCGATTTTGAAGTTTATTTTTCTTTTTTAATAAATAAAATAAATATCCTGATGGGTCTCATGGTAACTTTTGTGTCAGGTTTAATTCATCTTTATTCTATCGGGTATATGGAAATGGATGAATCTCCTGGAAGATATTTCTCTTATTTAAATCTATTTGTGTTTTTTATGCTTCTTATAGTTTATTCAGGAAATTTTCTTTTAATGTTTATTGGATGGGAGGGGGTAGGATTATGTTCATATCTTTTAATCTCATATGAGTCATGGAGAGAGGAGGCAAGAGATGCTGGAACAAAGGCATTTTTAGTAACAAGATTTGCTGATTTTGGTTTTATTGTCTTTCTTCTTCTTTATTACAAAATTTTTGGAACATTTGAAATAAATGCACTCAAGGAAGTCTCTTATAATTCTTTAATAAATAATTCTTTGATAATATGGATTTTAATATTTGCATTTATTGCTGCATGCGGAAAATCAGCTCAGTTTCCCTTTTATGTATGGCTTCCTGATGCAATGGAAGGTCCAACTCCTGTATCAGCACTTATTCATGCTGCAACAATGGTAACTGCAGGGGTATGGCTGATGATAAAACTTTTTTCACTCTCTTATATATATCCTGAAGTTCTTAATTTAATTCTTATCATATCCTCAATAACCTTTATAATCTCTGGTCTTATAGCTTCCTTTGAGAGAGATTTAAAAAAAATCCTTGCCTATTCAACGATTTCACAAATCGGTTATATGTTCTTTGCAATAGGGATAGGTTATCCACTTTTTGCCTTTTTGCATCTTTTGACACATGCCTTCTTCAAAGCACTTCTTTTTCTCTCATCGGGTAATGTCATGCATCTTATTCACAAAAAAATAAATATTTTTGAAACAAGAGGAATAAGAAAGGTTCATCCCTTTACAGCCTACACCTTTTTTCTTGGTTCACTTGCACTTATTGGCTTTCCTTTAACAGGTGGATTCATAAGCAAGGAATTAATAATAAATGCCTCCTTTTCAAAACCTATATTTTTCTATTTGGCATCCTTTGGTGCATTTTTAACAGCCTTTTATATAATAAGAGGGTATTCCCTTTGTTTTGAAGGTGATAAAAAAGAAAAACATTACGAAAAAATTTCAAAAGTAATGAACATAGCACTTGCTCTCTTAGGAGTTTTTGTAATTTTAACAGGTCTTCCTGCTTTTGAGAGTTTGTATTTTGAAATTTTTGACATAGAATCCCATTTTGAGACCCCTCTTTTATTGCGTTTCTTCCCTTTATTTCTTGCCGCGGTAGGTATGTATATTGCCTTTGAAAGATACACAAAAAAAACACCATCTTTGAAGGGAAGGTACTATAAACTTTCAGAATTCTTTTTAAGGGGACTTTACTATGATGATTTCATCTCAAAATTCCTTTTCGGAATTATTAAAAAATTTTCCTTTTATATATCAAAGTTATTTGATAGAGGATTTATAGATTTGGGAATAGTTGAAGGGAGTGGGAAATTAATATCTTTTGCAGGCAATTTTGTATATAGATTTTTTAAAGGAAAACCCTCTTTTTATCTATTAACGATTCTAACTTTTTTCTTTTTCCTTTTACTTCAATTTTTGAAGTGAAAGATATTTGCAAATTTCAAATTTTAAAATTAAAATTTAAATATGAACTCTGAATTTAAGGAGATTGAAGAACTTTTTGCTAAATGGGAGAAAGAAGGAAAAAAGTCAAGAACATTTGCCGCACTTGCAGATGCTTATAGAAGGAGAAAGATGTATGAGGAAGCACTTTCTGTTCTTGAAGAGGGTTTAAAAATTCACCCTGATTATCCAGTGGCTTATTTTGTAAAAGCAAGAGTTCATCTTGAAAGAAACGAAATCGAAATGGCAAGACTATGTTTTGAGAAGGTTGTGGAACTTGACCCTAACCATATTGTTGGGTGGAGATTGCTGGCAGAGACATGTGAAAAACTTGGAAAGGAGGAAGAGGCACTTAAAGCCTATAAAAAACTTTACGAACTTGACCCGCTCACCCAGGATGTCGAAGATAAGATAAAGGAACTGGAAGAAAAAATAAAAGAGTACGAGATTTTATCCAAATCCCCTATACAGGAACCAGAAACACTTGAATTTGGGAAAATAAAAATGGAGGAAGAAGAGGAAGAAACTCCTGAAATCTTAGAAGAATTACTTACTCCTCCTGATGAACCTTTGCTTGATATTTTAGAAAACAAAGAACTTATTCCGCCTCAAGAAATAGAACTACCAAAAATTCCAGAAGAAGCAAAAGAAATTATAAAAGAAATTGAGGAAATAAATTTTGAGGAGGAAAAAGAAGAGAGAGAGGATACTGTTCTATTAGAAGAAGAAAATATATTAGAAGATACAGAAAGTCTTTTAATTGAGGGAGAAGTAGAAAAAGAGATAGAGAAGATAACCGAAGATAAGGAAGAAGAAAAAGAAAAGGGTATAGAGGATACATTCCTTCTTGAAGAGGAAATTCTGACTGAGGAAAAATCAGTTGAAGAGGAAAAAGAGGAGGAAATAGTTGGTGAAAAGGAAGAAGTAACTTTAAGTGAAATATTGGAAGAACCCGAAGAGAGACCATCTGAAAGCATTGAAGATATTATAATTGAAAAATCAGAAGAACCCTATGAAATTCTTGAGTTAATAAAAGAAGAAGAATACCCAGATATAAGGGGGGTATTATCAGAAAAAGAGGAAAAACTGAGTGGTCACCCATCACAATTTATGGAAGAACTTGAGAAAGGTGATGTTGAAGAGGAAAAAGGGGAGGAAATAGTCGGTGAAAAGGAAGAGGTAACTTTAAGTGAAATATTGGAAGAACCCGAAAGACCATCTGAAAGCATTGAAGATATCATAATTGAAAAATCAGAAGAACCCTATGAAATTCTTGAATTAGTAAAAGAAGAAAAAGTTGAAACACCTGAAATTGAAAAAAAAGTTGAAATAGAAGAGGAAGAGAGAGAGGAAGAAACAAAAGAGGAAATGGAAATTCCTGAAGAAGTAGCAGAACTTTTTGAAGATGTGGAAGAGGAGAGAGAAGAAGGAAAAGGGGAAGAAAAAGAAAAGGGAGAAATCACTTTAGAAGAAAAGGAGGAAGAGGATGAAGAAAAAATTACAGAGAAAAATTACAGAAGTTTCCTTGAGTGGATTAACTTCCTTAAAAGAGAGGGTTAGTTTTTTAAAAAATTTTATTGAATTAAAGGAGGCTGATGCTTTTTTTATAAACCATCTTCCGAATGTTTTTTATCTTACAGGATTTACAGGCTCTTTTGGGACTCTTATAATTACAAAAAACAAAAATTATTTCTTTACCGATTTCAGATATAAGATACAATCTTCTAAGGAGGTTTTTAAGATTTTCGAGGTATTAGTTGTGAATAAATTTGAAGAAATTTTTGATATTTTTGGAAATAGGAAAATAAAAATTTTATGTGAAAAAGAAAATTTAAACTATGAAAATTATGAGTTTTTAAGGAAAAAGAAAAAGTATAAGGTGAAGCCTGTTTCTTCTCCTATTTATTCATTGAGAATGTATAAAAATGAGGAAGAGATAGAAAGGATAAAAAAAGCGCAGAATAAGGCAGAAAAAATTCTTAAAAAAGTTCTTGAGATTTTAAAGCCTGGGAAAACAAAAGAGATTGAACTTGCTTCTGAAATTGAATACCTTATGAAAAAAGAGGGTTATGGAGTTGCATTTCCCACAATAGTTGCAAGTGGGAGAAATTCTGCATTGCCTCATGCAAAGCCAAGAAATGCTATTATAAAAAACAATGCTATTTTATTAATTGACATGGGATGCATTTACAAAGGTTATCATTCTGATATGACAAGAACCTTCTGGATAGGGAATAATCCTCCTGACTGGTTTAAAAAGATATATCAGATAACCCTTGATGCAGTTTTGAAGGTAGAGGAAGGAATAAGAAAAGGGATGGATGTTAAAGAGGTTGATAAAATAGCAAGAGATTACATTAAAGAAAAGGGGTATGGTGATAAATTTGGACATGGACTTGGACATGGAGTTGGTGTTGAGATTCATGAAAAGCCTACTTTATCTCCTAAGGGTAAAGAAAAAATTGAAAAGGGTATGGTATTTACAGTAGAACCAGGAATTTATCTTGAGACAAAGGGAGGGATAAGAATAGAGGATATAGTTTATATAAATAAAGAAGGCATACCAGAAATTATTACAAAATTTAAAAAAGAATTGATGAAGATTTAAATTTTATATATTTCCCCCTTAAAATAATATTTTAGGTTCAATTCCTTTTTATAAGGTGCCATATACCTATGCCTGAATTTAGACGCGGAATGGTAATCAAATCTGAGGGAAAATTCTTTCAAGTGATTGATTTTCAGCATATAATGATGGGAAGAGGGCAGGCTCATGTAAAGGTGAAGCTTAAAAATGTTGAAACAGGTCAGGTTCTTGAAAGGACAATAAGGGAATCAGATACTTTTGAAGAAGTTGAATTGAGAGAAAGAAAAGCAACCTTTTCCTATACTGATGGTGAGAATTATGTTTTTTATGATGGTGAAACATATGAGGAGGTAGTCATTAATAAAGAAAAAATTAAGGAATCTATTTTTTATTTAAAAGAGGGAGAGGAGGTTAAAATTCAGTATATTGAAAATGAGCCTATAGGGATAGTTTTGCCGACTGCTGTTGTTCTTGAAGTTGTGGAAACGGATCCGGGTGTAAGGGGTGATACAGCTTCTGGTGGTTCAAAACCTGCAAAACTTGAAACAGGTCTTGTTGTAAAAGTTCCTCTTTATATAAAAGTTGGTGAAAAAATAAAAGTTGATACAAGAACAGGTGAATACATAGAAAGGGTATGAAAGATAAAGACATAAAGAAAATTGAAAAATTAATAGAATTAATGGAGAAAAAGGGACTTACAGAGATTGAAATCAAAAAGCCCTTTTTTAAAATTAATCTAAAGAAGGAAAGTGCTTTTAAGGAGGTTAAATCAAGGGTTACAAGGGAGGAGATAGTTCAGATTCCTAAAAAAGAAGAAATTAAAGAAAAGGTAGAGGAGAAAAAAGAGGAAAGAGAGGACAAATTTTATTATATAACTGCCCCCCTTGTTGGAACCTTTTACAGAGCACCTGCACCTGATGCTGAACCCTATGTGGAGGTGGGAAGTTATGTAAAACCAGGACAAGTGGTATGTATAATAGAAGCAATGAAAATAATGAATGAAATTGAATCGGATGTGGAGGGAATAATAAGAGACATTCTTGTCAAAAACGGGGAGCCTGTTGAATACGGTCAGAAATTATTCAAAATTGAATTGACTTAAAATGGCAGTTAATTTAAAGTTTCTTTTAAAGAAGATGATTGAAGAGGAGGCATCAGACCTTCATCTAAAAGCAGGGCTTCCTCCTGTTTACAGAATTCATGGGAAGCTCATAAGAGCAAAAATGGAGCCTCTTACACCAAAGGATTTAACAGAATTTGTTAAAGTAATAATGACAGAGGAACAGCAGAAAAGGTTTATTTCAAGAAAAGAACTTGATTTTGCAATAGGTGTTCCTGGACTTGGAAGATTCAGGGTAAACTGTTTTATTCAAAGGGGAAGTATATCAATTGCCATGCGTGCAATTCCTTCAAAAATAAAAACATTTGAAGAACTGAACCTACCATCTGTTTTAAAGGATATATGTATGGCTCCCAGAGGACTGATTCTTGTCACAGGAACTACAGGAAGTGGTAAATCCACAACTCTTGCTGCTATGATTGATTATATAAATAAAAACAGAGCAAAGCATATCATAACAATTGAAGACCCCATTGAATTCTTATTTAAAGATGAAAAATCAATAATTTCTCAGAGAGAAATAGGAAATGATACCTCTTCCTTTGCATCAGCGCTTAAATATATACTAAGACAGGACCCTGATGTTATATTGATAGGTGAGATTCGTGATAAAGCAACCATGGATACTGCAATTAAGGCAGCTGATACAGGTCATCTTGTCATGTCAACGCTTCACACTTTAAATGCATCCGAAACAATAAACAGAATAATCTCCTTTTACCCCCCTCATCAGCACCAGCATATAAGAATAATGCTTGCATCAACCCTTGTTGCTATTATATCTCAAAGATTAATTTCCAGAGCTGACGGTAAAGGTAGGGTTCCTGCTGTAGAAATTCTTATCAACACACCCAGAATAAAGGAACTTATCATGGATGAAAAAAGAAGCGTTGAAATACAACAGGCAATTGAAGAAGGATATTATGAATACAAGATGCAGACCTTTGACCAATCTATAATGAAACTTTATAAGGTAGGTATGATTACTCTTGAGGATGCCCTTGAGAATGTTACAAATCCCGACGAATTCAAGTTAAAACTTAAAGGTATAAAAACAACATCTGAGACCTGGGACGAAGAGGCACTCAAAATTGAATAAAAATCCCATAAAGGAAAAAATAAGGGAAATTCTCGATTATTATGAAGGAAACAAGAATTTAGCTCTTATTCCTGTGTTAAATATGATCCAGGATGAGGAAGGTTTTATATCAGATGAAAGAATAAAAGAGATATCGGGAATCCTTGGAATAAAGAAAAAAAGGATAATAGAAACGCTCACCTTCTATCACTTTTTAAAGAGGGAAAGAAAGAGTAAAAAAACTTTATATATATGTACAAATATTTCATGTCTCTTAGGTGGTGCTGAAAAAATTATGGAGTTTTTAAAGGAAAATAAAAATGAACTTAATTTTGAATTCAAGGAATGTGAATGTATTGGATTATGTGATCATGCACCTGCAGGGCTTATTGAGTTTAAGCCCTTAAAAAATTTAAGCCCTGAAAAGATAAAAGAATTAAATGAAAAAATCTGAAAGATTATTAATAAAGAAAAAATATTCTGAAAATATTGAAGATTATATAAAAAAAGGTGGATTTTCCTCTCTCAGAAAAATTCTTGAAGGTAATATAACTCCTGATGAAGTTATAGAAGAGGTAAAAAGAAGTGGATTAAGGGGAAGAGGTGGTGCAGGTTTTCCCACGGGTCTTAAATGGTCCTTTATACCAAGAAAAACATCTTTACCAAAATATCTTGTATGCAATGCTGATGAGGGTGAACCAGGAACATTCAAAGACAGGGAAATTCTATTATATGCACCTTATCTATTGATTGAGGGAATTATTATAGCCTCTTATGCAATAGGGGCGGAAAGATCCTTTATTTATTTAAGAAAAGAATATAAATGGATTTACAACAAAATATTAAAAGCAATTAAAGAAACAGAGGAAAGAGGTTTTCTGGGTAATAACATCTTAAAAAGTGGATTCAATCACAGAATAAAGCTTTTTATGGGAGCAGGTGCGTATATATGTGGTGAGGAAACAGCACTTCTTGAATCAATGGAGGGAAAAAAGGGATTCACCAGGTTAAAGCCACCTTATCCTGCTACAGAAGGTCTTTTTGGTTTTCCCACTGTTATAAACAATGTGGAAACCCTTGCAAATGTCCCTATTATATTTGAAATGGGGGCAGATAATTACTCAAAGATAGGAACACCGAAAAGCACAGGGACAAGACTCATTGCCTTAAGTGGTATAGTAAAAAAACCGGGTGTTTATGAAATTGAACAGGGTAAAATAACACTAAAAGAAATAATAGAGGACCTCGGAGGTGGAATAAAAGAGGGATATCATATTTCAGGAGTGATGCCTGGTGGGATTTCAGCACCTCCTTTATTACCCGATGAGTTGGATGTTCCCTATGATTATGAATCAATTGATGAGAAGGGATCAATGGCGGGTTCAGGGGGAGTTATTGTATTCGGGTATAAAAAGGATAAAAGAGGGGAAATTTTAAACCTTTTAAAAAGAGCAGTTCAATTTTTTAAAGAAGAATCCTGTGGTAAATGCACTCCATGCAGGGAGGGAACATGGACAATTTATAATATTCTTGAAAAAATCTCAAAAAAAGATATTACATTTGAAAAGGGAATAAAGGTTTTAAAAAATCTGCCCTTAAAAATGAAGGGGTTATGTGCTTGTCCCCTTGGAGAATCCTGTGCAATAATAACCGAGTCATTTTTAAAAAAATATTATGATGAATTAGAATAAATTATGATAAATTTGCTGCTTTTTTTTAGTTTATCAGTCCATCAGGTGGAATACAAAAAACACCTGGATCCTTCTATCTTTGAAAAGCAGCCTCAAAAAATAAACCCTATTCCTCTGGAACCGAGACCCTCAGGAATAACCCATACATTTTACGGTTATCTTCCTTACTGGATTGACACCTTATACTACAATTATTTCCAGATGGAACTTTTAACCCACATTGCATATTTTGCTGTTGAAATAGATCCTCTGACAGGTAATCTTGGTTTCATTCCCTATTTTTCAAAATTCAACAAAATTCTCAATTATGCTCATCAAAGAGGTGTAAAAATTCATATGACCTTTATAATTTTCGGAAGTTCAAATGTTTCTCAGTTCCTTAAAAATTCTTCTGCCAGATTAAATGCAATAAATAGCATTAGGAATTTTATTTCAAATTATGGAATTGATGGAGTCAACATAGATTTTGAATTTGTTCCAGGTTCTCTTAGGGACAGCTTTAATAAGTTCATAAACGACCTTTATTATGTCCTGTTGAATCATCCTGATGGAAGAAAGGAACTTTTTCTTGCAACTCCCGCTGTTCCTGAATGGTCTCCTGGGTATGATGTGGCGTATCTATCAAATCATTCTGATGGTCTTTTTATAATGGCATATGATTTTCATTATAGCGGTTCCTCTGTTGCAGGACCTGTGGCACCTACGGTTCCATCAGTTTTCTGGGGAGAATATTCTGTTGCAAAAACAATCGGAAGTTATAAACAATACGGAGCACACCCTTCAAAACTGATTCTGGGAATACCCTTTTACGGGTATGATTGGCCTACAGAATCCCCTGATATGGGTTCAAATACGCAAGGTTCAGGCACAAGTGTCTCTTTTTACTATGCAAAACAGAATGCATCTTATTATGGAAGATTATGGGATAACTATTCTTTGACTCCCTGGTATAGATATTATTCAGGAGGTTGGCATCAGACCTGGTATGATGACTCTGTATCAATTGACATTAAATTATCCCTTGCCATTGATTCAGGAATTCAGGGAGCAGGTTGCTGGGCTTTAGGTTATACAAGAAGTGAGAATGACTTATGGAATGTTATAAGAAAAAACTTATGGCTGGAAAGCCCCTACAAACATTTTGTCATAAAGGTTGAAACTGTGGGAGCGGCAAATATATATGAGATGCCTGATTCAAACTCAAATATAATTTCAATTGCCACATATGATTCAAAATTTGTCTCCTTTTTATATAAAAAAGGGTTTTACAAAATTTATTTCCCATCTGCAACAGGACACTACCATGGATGGATAAAGGGAGGTGACGGAATAAATAAAAGGTATCTTTCAGGTTCAACAGGAGATAAAACAGTAAAGGTCAATGCCTCCCTTTTAAATGTAAGAGAAGGACCCTCAACTTCCTATAACATAATAACACAAGTTTCAAGAGGCCAATGTTTTGTCACAGATTCAACTTCCGGTAACTGGGTTCAAATTTTTATAGGAGAAGTAAATGGTTTTGAAAAGGGATGGGTTCATTCAGGATATGTAAGAATCATTGAAAATATTGAAGATTCAAACAACCCCCATTTCAATATTCTTGTTCTTCATCATCCCTCCCAGATTAACTCAAACGATACCTTTAATTTGAAAATATACGCTTTAAATGATGGATATCTCTCTTATGATTCTTTGATTTATTTGAAATCCTTAAAAGATTCCTCCTTTTTCTATAATCCAAATTCATTTATTGATAAAAGAAGGGCAAAAACAGAAGCTTACAATGCTTTGCCTGGCCAATATCTTTATATTAACATAAAACTCAAAGCCCCCTCTGTCCCTGATACTCAGATGATTTCTGAAAGTTTCTCCTTTGAGAGAAAAGGTATTGAGTTTGGTGATACTTTTACAATTTATATGAACGTATATCCTCTAAAAATCACTGAAAAATACAAAAACTCTCAAGATATAAAGTTCTCATCCAACATATTTAGCAAAGAATTCAAAATCTTCTCAAATCAAGAAATCCCTGAAATTCTTATATTTGATGTATCTGGCAGAAGAATTTATCAGAAAAAAAACATAAAGGATTTTGTTTATAAAGGAAAAACATCTGGTATATACTTCATTCTCCTCAACAACAAAAAAAAGATTAAAGTTTTAAAAATATTGACAAATTAAAAAATCTTTCTTATAATAAAAACATAAAAAAACATAAAAAGGAGGAGAAGAGATGAAAAAGTGGATTTTTATCTCCTTTATAATTTGTCCCCTATGGGGACAGTCTCAGGACACTGTATTCAGAGCAAAATTGAAAGGAGTTGAGGTTCAAGAATTTATCCCTTCCTCCTTTTTAAGAATAGATTCCTTTACCACATATCAATCAGGAGATTGGGTGTTTCTAAGGTGCTATGTTACCTTAACAGATCTCTCCAACTCTTTTGGAGATATAATCGGATTTAAACTTCGCGGAATACAAGGATATAAGGCAGAAAGACAAGTTGGAACCACCTTCACAGGTTTTCAAGTTACAGGTCCTGATGCAGATGGATACTATACTACAAACCTTGTGCTAAGGGACGCAGCAGGTAACCTTGTCTCCACAGTTCCAATTTTAAAAAATAAACTTCTTGGCATCGGATTTAAACACTTTGATAACACCTCAAATGCCCTATCAGGCTTCTCAGTAGCAGGACCCAATGCAAAGGGTTATGTATATCTGATAGCACAAGCAAATGGAGCCCTGGGAGAAGAAGAAATAAAACCTCCCCCCGATAAATTCAAAGGCGAAAAAAGACCCCAATTTGATTTCTATCTCTTTGATATTTCACCTAATCCTGTAAAAGATTACGCAAGAATTAAATTCTCCCTAAGGGAAGAAAGTGAAACAGAAATACTCATCATTGATATAAGGGGAAGAATCATAAAAAAATTAATTAAAAAAACACTAAAACCAGGCTTTTATCAAATATCATGGGGACTTATCGATGAAAAAGGCAAAAAAGTTAAACCCGGCACATATTTTGTAAAATATAAAGCAAAAAACAAAACCTTCATTAAAAAATTCTTAATTGTTTCAGAATAAAAAGGAGGTTAAACTATGTATAAATTTAAAAATATAACCCTTTTAACCATAATATCTATGATGGGGCTTATTTTTCTTGCCCCTCAGAAGGTAAAAAATATAGAAGACATAAAAAAAGAAGAAACCCCAAAACAGACATGGATAGAAGGACAAAGGGGATGGTCTGAAAATGGAACATATCTTTGGACTGCTGTATCTCCTTTACCAAATTATAATGTTGGAATAGGAACAAGCACACCTTCTTATAAACTTGATGTTGCTGGTAATGTAAGATTTCAAGGTAGCGTCTATATAAATTCTTGGCCCATAAGTGTTACAAGTACTCCAACAACTGGCTATGTTTTAAAATGGACAGGAAGTGCATTTACACCTCAACCTGATGCAGGTGTTGGAGATTGTGAATGGCTTGATGCAGGTAGTTATTTATATCCAAGAGATCAGAGTGCAGGTGATGTAAGGATTTATGAAGATGCAACAAATGCAAAAATTTATGCATATCAAACAAGTTCATCTTATTCAGCAATTTATGGTATGCACTCTTCTGGGCCTTATGGCCATGTGGGTTATCCACATTCAGGAATTTTAGGTTATTCAAATAATACTTCAGGTGCAGGTGTTTTTGGAAACGGAGGAACAATTACTACTGGTGTTTATGGACAAACAAATACATCAGCAGAATTTGGTGTTTGGGGAGTTAATACAAATGCATCAGGTTCAGGAGTTTTAGGTATTGGAAGCAATGTAGGAAATATTTTATGGTCAGGTCAAGGTGATGGAGTTGTAGGTGCTTCTGATTATTATGGAGTTATAGGTTCCCATTATAATGGTTCAAACAATAACAGATGGGGAGCACTTGGAACACCATATAATGGTGTTTATGGTTCTTCTGATAATACATCTGGTGCAGGTGTCTATGGCACTGGAGGAACAGTAACTACCGGTGTTTATGGAATAACAAATACATCAGCATATTTTGGTGTCCAGGGAGTTAATACAAATGCATCAGGTTCAGGAGTTTTAGGTATTGGAAGCAATGTACCCTGGATTTTATTGTCAGGTGAAGGTGATGGAGTTGTAGGTGCTTCTGATTATTATGGAGTTGTAGGTTCCAATTTTAATGGCTTAAATAATAACAGATGGGGAGCACTTGGAACACCATATTATGGTGTTTATGGTTCTTCTGATAATACATCTGGTGCAGGAGTAATGGGAGTCCATACAGCAGCATCAAATGCTGCAGTTGGTGTTTATGGAACATGCACAGGCGGAACTTATGATTATACGGGCGTTTATGGATATGCTTATCCCGCAAATTACTGGGGTTATGGTGGATACTTTGTTGGAGGATGGAGGGGAGTATATGCTTATAGTTACTCTACCGGAGTTTATGGTGAAGGTGGAACCTATGGAGTATATTCCTCAGGTAATTTTGCCGCTTCAGGTATAAAATCTGCAATTGTTAAAACTTCAAAAGGTCCAAGAGAACTTTATTGTGTTGAATCACCTGAAATATGGTTTACTGAGGTTGGTTCAGGAAGGCTTATAAATGGGAAAGCACATATAGAACTTGATCCATTATTCTTAGAAACAGTTACAATTGATGAAAATAATCCAATGAAAGTTATAATAACTTTAACTGATGAATGCAATGGTGTATATGTCAAAAAGGGTAAAACTGGTTTTGATGTTATAGAACTTGCAGGTGGTAAAAGTAATGCAACA
>Ga0197143_1000305_pt1 | contig 57185 bp, 58 predicted proteins | sample GBS70_MetaG_FD_148603 | JGI IMG/M metagenome (GOLD analysis project Ga0197143, IMG submission 148603) | Sediment microbial communities from Great Boiling Springs, Gerlach, Nevada, United States - GBS 70_MetaG | ecosystem: Environmental > Aquatic > Thermal springs > Hot (42-90C) > Sediment... | reverse complement strand
CGGTTCGCCCTCGACCCATCGCCCCGCGCGGCGCGGGCCCTGGCCTCCCACGTGGGCGCACGGAGGTTCGTCTTCAACTGGGGGCTGGCCCTTGTGAAAGAGCGCCTCGACGCCCGCAGACGAGGCGAGAACGTGCGCGTGCCATGGACCCTCGCCAGCCTCCGGAAGGAGTGGAACCAGCAGAAGGAGGCTGTAGCGCCCTGGTGGCGGTGAAAGAGCACTTGCCGCTGTGGGAGCGGGTGTTCCGGTGTGACGCCTGCGGGCTCGTCCTGGACAGGGACGAGAACGCAGCGCGCAACCTCGCGGCCCTTGCGGCCGCCGTCGCCGGGAGTGGACCGGAGACGCTAAACGCCCGTGGACTGGACGTAAGACCTGCCATGCGGCGGGCGGTCCGGGAGGAAACGGGAAGCCGGCACCGGCAGTTGCTGCCGGCCGGTGCCGGCGCCGTCGCTCCGCAAGGAGCGGCTGCCTGAAACAGACGACTATCTTTCAGGCAACGGATGCCTGGCTACTCCTCGTCCGGTCAGGCGAAAACTTCCTCGCCGCGTGGTCCCGTCGGCGCGAGTACGGGTACGGGTACACCTCCCGAAGCGCCTTGCTCAGCTGGGGGGACTATATCCCTGCGCCCAACATGGGGCCACCCCGGGACCCCTGCACCCCCCACCCCGGCGGCCGCTACGTGTGCCGTGCGGTTTCCGACGCTTCCGTGGCCCAGCCCGGCTGGGAACGACTCCCGGCCTTTGTCCTCGCGGCCCTCGTCCGGGAGTGACGGGCAACACACCCGGGCCCGGTAGCGGACCGTCAAGCGTTCGCCACAAGCCCAACCTCCGCGTGCAGGTGGACGCACTCCGGGCTCTCTGGGGCCACAGCCCTGCCGTGGTCGTCCACGGTCTCCACGTGGAGGATCTCCGGGACCGTGCGGGCCTGCCCGGCCCTCTGTCGACGCAGGAGGAAGCGCCGCAGCAGCTCCACGAGGGCGGACTCCGTGCGGAACACGGGGTGCACACCCCGGATCTCCCAGCGGACCCGCAGCGTGGCGTCGTGGGAGACCACCACCGGCTCCGCGGTCTCCTCCCCTGCGAAAATCTTCTGCACGGCCCCCGCCTTCCACCGTCCAGGGTCCTCGGTCCCCCACTCCACGTCCACCAGGCGCCGGAGGCGTCGGAAGTCCTCCTGCAGGGCACTGGCCAGGGAAGCGCTGCGCAGGGCGGCGGCAGGATGGTAGGTGGGAAACCACCAGCGGCCGGCTTCCCGGATGGCCCGTCCCCGCACCTGGTTCAGCTTCTGGTCCGACCCCAACAGGGCCCGGGTGGCGGTGGCGCCCAACAGACACACCACCCGAGGCTGCAGGACCCCCATCTGCCGGACCAGGTACGGCAGACACGCGGCCACCTCGTCGGGATGGGGCTCCCGGTTGCCCGGCGGGCGGCACCGCACGGTGTTGGTGATGAACACCCGCTCTCGGGGAATCCGGATACTGGCCAGCAGCTTGTCGAGGAGACGGCCCGCAGCGCCTACGAAGGGCCTGCCCTGCTGGTCTTCTTCCGCCCCGGGACCTTCGCCCACGAACAGCACGGGAGCGTCCGCGGGGCCCTCTCCCGGCACGGCGTGGGTGCGGTGCTGGTGGAGGGGGCACCGGGTGCACGAACGGATCTCCCCGGCGATGCGCTCCAGCGCCTGGGCCGGATCCGGGGAGGGCCGTGCCACGTCAGGGAGCCAAGACCAGGTGGTACCGAACGGCCTGCTCGTCCCGCTGCACCTCCCGGAACCCGCGGGACCGGTACAGCCGCTGGGCCTGCTGCATCCACGGGGCGGTCTCCAGTTCCACCTCCCGGTAGCCGCACACCCTGCAGTACACGAGAGCCGCGTCCAGGAGTTTCGCCCCGATGCCCCGCCGGCGGTAGTCTGCGTGCACGTACTGGTGTTTGAGGACCGCCCGTCCCTTGCCCGCCTCCTTCACCGCCGTGGTGCCCACGATGCGTCCGTCCATGCGAGCCACGAAGAACACCGAACGCGGTTGAGGAAAGTGCTCCTCCAGGTTGGTCAGCTCCTCCGCCACCGCGGCGTCGAAGGGGAGTCCGAACTCGTGCAGCACGGACTTGACGAGCCGTTGGATCTCCGGCTCATCTTGCGGCTTGGCAGGTTCCACCACCAGACTCATCCCGCACCCGGTCCGCCACCTGTCGGGCCCGGCTGGGCCACTTCGTCGCTGCCTCTGTCCCTTCCTGCCCCTACACCGCCGCCAGAACCTGCCGCTCGAAGTCCCGCAGGGTGGGGCGGATGCGGATGGTGGGACGGCCGACTTCGGAAACCGCCTCCACGGTCTTCAGCCCCGCTCCCGTGATGAGGGCCACCACCACGTCGTCCGGGCCGAAGACCCCCGCCTCGGCCAGCTTCCGCAGGACCGCCACCGTGACCCCACCCGCGGTCTCCGCGAAGATGCCCTCCGTCTGCGCCAGCAACCGCATGCCCTCCACGATCTCCTCGTCCGTGGCTACCTGGAACACCCCGCCCGTACGCCGCACCGTCTGCAGCGCGTAAAAGCCGTCCGCGGGGTTGCCGATGGCCAGGGACTTGGCCACCGTCTGCGGCCTCGTGGGCGTGACCTGGGAGGCGCCCCGCTGGTGGGCGTCCGCGATGGGAGCGCACCCTGCGGGTTGGGCGCCGTGCAGCCGCGGCATCTTCCCCTCCACCAAGCCCAGCTGGAGCAGCTCGGAGAAGGCCTTCTCCGTCTTCACGAACAGGTTGCCGGAGGCCACCGGCACCACCACGTGGTCCGGGAGGCGCCAGCCCAGCTGCTCCGCCACCTCGAAGCCGATGGTCTTGCAGCCTTCCGAGTAAAACGGGCGGACGTTGATGTTGGCGAAGGCCCAGGGGTGCTCCCCCGCGATCTCCGTACACAGCCGGTTGACGTCGTCGTAGGTCCCTTCCACCTCCACCACGGTGGGCTCGTAGACCGCGGTGGCCAGCATCTTCCCCGCCTCCAGGCCCTGGGGGACGAACACCACCGCCCGCATCCCCGCCCGGGCCGCGTGGGCGGCCACTGCGTGTGCCAAGTTCCCCGTGGACGCGCAGGCCAGGACCTCGAACCCGAAGGCCCGCGCCGCGGCCACCGCCACCGCCACCACCCGGTCCTTGAAGGACCACGTGGGGTTGGTGGTGTCGTTCTTCAGGTACAGGGACCGCAGGCCGAGAAGCTCTCCCAGGCGCCGCGCCCGCACCAAGGGGGTGAAGCCGGGCTGCAGCCCGTCCTCCTCGGGCTCCACGGGCAGCAGGGCCCGGTACCGCCAGATGGACCGGGGGCCGGACGCGATCCGCTCTCGCGTGGCCTCTCGCAGAGAAGCCTCCTCGTACTCCACCTCCAAGGGGCCGAAGCACCGCTCGCACACGTACTCCGGCCCCACCGCGTGGGGAGCCCCGCACGCCCGGCATCGCAAGAAAGCTACCCGTCCCACGTTCCACCTCCTTCCCGTAACTCGCGCACCACCGTTCCTTGCGTGTCCAGGGGAGCCACCAGCCACCGGCTGCCCACCCCTCGGGCCGCCAGAGCCGAGCACATGGCCCGCCCTACGTCCTCCGCCCGCTCCGCGGGGCAGAAGGCCAGCAGGCTGCTGCCGGCCCCGCTGAGCACCGCGCCCCACGCCCCTGCCTCCCTGGCCGCCGCCAGGGCTTCGGACATCCCCGGTACCAGGGCCTCCCGGTAGGGCTGGTGCAGACGGTCCTCGGTGGCCACCGCCAGGGCCTGGGGGTCTGCCGTACACAGGGCCGCCACCAGCAGCGCGGCGCGCCCCACGTTGAACACCGCCTCCTCTAGGGCTACGGTCCGGGGCAGCCGCGCCCGGGCCTGCTCCGTGGACACCCGCACCTCCGGGACGCACAGCACCACCCCCGGGAGCCCTTGAGGCACCAGCCGCTGCCAGAACACGCCCCCCCGGGTGTCCCGGACCGACACCGTGAGGCCTCCCAGCCAGCAGGCCACGGCGTTGTCCGGGTGGCCCTCCAGGTCCACGCTCAGCTGCACCTGCGAGGCGAAGTCCAGAGGGTTTCCCAAAAGCCGGTTGGCCGCCGCGATCCCCGCCACCCGGGCGGCCGCGCTGCTGCCCAACCCGCGGTCCAAGGGGATCCGGTTGGTGCACCGGAAGGCGAACGCCACCCCGCCCGCACCCGCCCGCCGAGCCAAGGCCTGCGCGGCCTGGTACACCGCGTTGCCCTCGTCACACGGCAGCACGCCTTCCCCCTCCCCACGCACTTCCACCCGCGGTTCCTCCGACAGGCTGGCTTCCACCTCGTTCCGCAGGCCCAGGGCCAGGGCCAGGCAGTCGAACCCAGGCCCCAGGTTGGCCGAGGTGGCCGGTACCGTCACCCGCACCCGCATGGACCCTCCAGACAACGAGAAACCCTCCGGCGCCGATGCCGGCGAATGCAACATCCACCGGAATCCAGCCGCGGAGGGCAACAACCGCCCTTATCTCTCGGAATGCCTTCCGCGGGAGTTGGCACCTTGCCGGCGGAACGCCGGTAGGTTGCCGGGGGTCATCGGGCCCGTCCCTCGCCCACTCTGGATAAGGGTGTTGCTATTCACTTGTCCTGTTGACCGAACGCTACCAGCTCCGCCCCCGGGTGTCAAGCACCTTCCGGCCACAGCCCGAGCACCGCGCCGTCCCGCACCCGGACGTATCCCCGGTGGCACACGCGGAGGTGCGGGATGGCCAAGCCAGTGAGGACGTCCACGCTGAGCGAGGGGCGCGGCCCGCGGGCGCCCAGCTCCTGCAGGGCCTGGTCCACCGCGCTCTCCCGACGGGCGACCTCCTCCAGAGGCTCCGGGGAAACCACCCCCGCCACGGGCGCGGCCAGCTCTGCCAGAACCTTTCCTCCCGCACACACCACCACCCCGCCCCCCAGGGCCACCAACCGGGAGAAGGCGGCGTGCACGTCCTCCGGGGTTGCGCCCACCGCCACCAACAGCGGGCTGTCCCACGCCATGCTGGTGGCGTAGGCGCCCTGCCGCAGGCCGAACCCTGCGACGAACCCCACGAAGGGGCCGCCCTGGCCCTCCCGTTCCAGGACCGCCACCAGGGACACGTCCCCGTCAGGAGCCAGCTGTCCGTCCCGCACGGGGATCTCCACCTCACCTTCCTGGGTGACCAAGGGCGTCACCATCTGCACCGCCCGCACCCGTACCCGCTTGTGTCCCTGCGGCATCCGGACCCGGAAGGCCTCCGGCGGGGGCACTTCCCGCCGGAGGCTGCCCAAGAGGACTTCCGGATAGGGGTAGGGCGGGGCGGTGACCAGGGGCTTCCCGTCCCGCGCCACCACCCGGCCACCCAGGACCACCACGGTGGGGCGGAAGCCCCGGAGGTCAGGCACCAGGCTGAAGTCCGCGTACCGGCCCGGAGCCAGTCCGCCCAACCGGTCGTCCAGCCGGAACCGCTCCGCGGGGGCCAGGGTGGCGGCCCGGATCGCCGCCACGGGGTCCATGCCCAGGCGCACCGCCTTCCTCACCACCGCGTCCATGTAGCCGTCCTCGAGAATCTCCCGGGCCCCCATGCTGTCCGTCACCAGGGACAGCCGGTGCAGGTCCACGCTGCCGTGGCGCCACACGGAGGCCACCGCTTCCAGCTCCTGGCGGATCTTCCCTTCGCGCACCAGGGTGTGGTACCCGAGCCGCAGCCGCTCCACCACCTCCTCGGCGGTGGTAGGCTCATGGCACGAGGTCACGCCCGCCGCGGCGTACGCCGCCAGCCGTCCCGCTCGGGCACCCGCGGCGTGTCCGTCCACCACCTTGCCCGCCTCGCAGGTGAGTTCCACCAGCTGCACGAGCCTCGGGTCCTCCCGCAGCACCAGGTTCCCCCAGTAAATCTCCCCGAGGCCCACCACCAGGGGGTCCCTGAGGAGGTCCCGGTACACCTCTGGGGCGGGCGCCCGCTCCAGCTCCGGCAGGGTGGCGGCCAGGGGTGGGAGGGTGGCGTAGATCCTGGCGGGAAGGCCCCGCAGGGCCTCCAGGGCCGCCCGCAGCCCCACCTCCCCCGCCACGTACGCCAGTTCCGAGGTCTCCGTGACGAGGCACGTGGTCCCGCCTGCCACCACCGCGGGCACAACCGCGTGGGGGCTGTAGCGCGCGCCGAAGAGGTGGGTGTGGCCGTCCACGAGACCCGGGACCACCACCTGCCCAGCCGCGTCCAACACCTGGGTCCCAGGGCCCACGAGACCTTCCTGGGCAGGCCCCACGTACGCCACGCGTTCTCCTTTGCACGCCACCACCCAGCCCGGCAACAGCTCCCCCGTGTACACGTTGAGCACCGTCCCCCCGGTGACGAGAAGGTCCGCGGGCGCCTTCCCCTGCGCCACCCGCATGAGCTCCAGACGCCAGCTCGGTGAAGCCATGCACCGCCTCCCGCGTTTGGTTTTCCGATCCATCGTACAATGGGGCCGTGAGTCCGGTGCTCTTCCAGCTGGGGCCCCTGGCCGTGCGGTGGTACGGCGTGATGATGGCGGCTTCTATCCTCCTGGGGGTGTGGCTCACGCGGCGGGCAGCCCCCACGGTGGGCCTGCCGCAGGACCTCCCGGACCGCGTGCTCCTGCCCTTTGTCGTGACCCTGTTCGCGGGCGCCCGCCTGGCCTACGTGCTGTCGCACCCGGGACCGTACCTCGCGGACCCGGTGGAGGTCTTGCGGGTGGACCGAGGCGGCCTGTCTTCCCACGGGGCCTTCGCCGCGGGCCTGCTGTACGCCGCGTGGCTGGCCCGCCGGGAAGGCATCTCGCCGTGGTCCTTCACGGACGCGTGCGCTTCGTGGATTCCCCTGGCCAACGCCCTCGTGCGGTTCGGCAACTTCATGAACGGCGAGCTGTACGGGGACCCCACCAGCCTCCCGTGGGGTGTGGTGTTCCCCACGGCGCCGGACGCCCCGCGTCACCCGCTCCAGCTGTACGAGGTCGCCACCTCCCTGGTGCTGTTCGCCCTGGTGCAACGCTGGCTGCCCCGCCGGCGGTTCCCCGGGGAGGTCTTCTGGAAGACCGTGGCGGTGCTCTCCGCGGTGCGTTTCGGCCTGGACGTGCTCCGCTCGGAGCACCGCGTGCTGGGGCCCTTCGCCCTCGGCCAGCTGGCGGCCCTGGTCCTCCTCGCCGCCTCCGCGGCGTTTTTGTGGAGGGCGCCGCGGACGGCCCGTGGGCTTTCTGCCCGCTAGGCGCGTGTCCCGGAAACCCCTCCGAACGGAAGGAGACCGGGGTCCCCCAAAATCGCTCCGCGACTTTTGGGGTGGTCTAGACCCCGCCCTGCGGGAAGGGTTTGCGGGGTCGTAGGGAAAGCCGGCCCCCGTGGCGAAGGATTTTCTGGGAAGGCTTGTTGGTGGGTGCGAGCGGGACAGCCATGGACCTGACCTTGGTGAGGGAACGGTTGCGGGCTCTGCGGGAGTCTGGGGAGGCTCAGCCCCTGCGGTTCAGCTTCGCGGGGCAGCCCTACCACCCGGTGCTGGAGACCTTCCGCGACGGCGTGCGAGCGGTCTTCGAGACGCACGGCCACCGCTTCCTGGCGGAAGGGGACGGGGACGTGCGGTTGGTGTTCAACTTCGTGAATCCCGCCAGGCCCCGGGCTTACCGGCGCCGCGCGAAGGCCACCTTCGTGGTGGCGGTGGTGTTCGACCCCCAGCCTCCGGAGGACGTGCTGCGAGCGGGATACCCGCTGCTGGTGCGGTCTCTGGCCAACCTGTGCGTGTACTTGGTCCAGGAGCCGGGAGGTGTGCGGACGTACTTCGTCACCCTGGAGCAAGGGTACTACCCGGTCTCGGGCACCTTCGGGGACGGGGAGTACTTCCGGCAGGTGTACCAGCGTCTGCAGCCCCTGGCGTGCTCGCAACTGGTCATCGACAACGTGTTCGAACCGGACTTACCCGAGGAGCTGTGGGAGGGCGACGAGCTCACCCGGGAACTGGCGGAGGCGGGGCGCCGCCTGGACGCCCTGGGACTTTTGCCCGCGCCCTTCCCCATCGACCAGCTGCTGTCCGCCCGGGACCTCCGGCACATCGAGCTGCTCTACGGCATCGGGGGCTTGAGCTACGGCAACCTCAGCGTCCGGAAGGACGCGCAGCGGTTCTGGATGAGCGCCAGCGGGGTGAACAAGGCTAACATGCGGGTGGTGGGGCGGGACATGCTCCTGGTCAAAGGCTTCGACCCCGAGCGGGCCGCCATGATCCTCAGCGTGCCCCCCCACGTGCAGCCCCGCAGGGTCTCCGTGGACGCCATCGAGCACTGGATGATCTACACGGAACACCCCCAGGTGGGGGCCATCGTGCACGTGCACGCCTGGATGGAAGGAGTCCGCTCCACCCCCGTGAACTACCCGTGCGGGACCTTGCAGTTGGCCCAGGCGGTGGCGGACCTGGTCCGGCAGGCCCCCGACCCCGGCCGTGCGGTGGTGGGCCTCAAGAACCACGGCCTTACCATCACGGGCCCCAACCTGCGGGACATCTTCGACCGGCTTGAGAGAGGGTTCATCCGCCAGGTCCCCATGGAATAGCGGGGATGCGGGCCCTGGCCTTCCACCCCACGGTGCCCCGATACCTCCTCACTCGGGCGGCCGGGGCGGTTTGGGAACCCGCGTACTGGAGTGCGCTTTCGCCCCTGCGGCTCGTGGAAATGCCCTCCCCTCCCCTCCCCGGCCCCGACTGGGTCCGGGTGCGTACCCGCCTGGGCGGGATCTGCGGCAGCGACCTGCACCTGGTGACTTTGCAAGCCAGCCCCTCCACCTCTCCCTTTGCTTCCTTCCCCTTCGTGCCCGGGCACGAGAACGTGGGCGTGGTGGTGGAGCGGGGTCCTGGGGTGCGGGACGTGGAGGTCGGGCAACGGGTGGTGGTGGAGCCGGTCCTGCCGTGCGTGGCGCGCGGGATCTCGCAGGCGTGCGATTCGTGCCGTCAGGGAGACTACCACCTGTGCCTGCGGGTCACCGACGGGCACGTGAGCCCTGGGCTGATGATCGGGGCCTGCCGCGACACCGGCGGCAGCTGGGGGGAAACCTTCGTGGCGCACCGCTCCCAGGTCTTCCCCCTCCCGGACGCGGTGACGGATTCCAACGCCCTGCTGAGCGAGCCCGCGGCGTGTGCCCTCCACGCCCTCCTGCGGTGGCGTCCGCCGGCCGGTGAGGTGGTGCTGGTGGTGGGAGGAGGGGTCATCGGGCAGTGTGTGGTGGCCTGCCTCCGGGCCCTCGGGGGAAGCTCCCGCGTGGTGGCCCTGGTGAAGTACCCCTTCCAGGCCGAGCAGGCGCTCCAGCTGGGAGCCCACCACGCGGTGTGCCTGCGCGGCGTGGACGGCCACTACGACGCCCTGGCAGAGCTGTTGGGAGCACGGTTGCTCCGGCCCATGCTGGGCAAGCGGTCTGTGGTGGGCGGTGCCCGCCTGGTGGTGGACTGCGTGGGGTCCGGCCGCAGCCTGGACGACAGCCTCCGGCTGGCGGGCCCGAAGGGGACCGTGGTGGTCCTGGGGCTGGCGTCCCTGCCCAAGGGGGTGGACTGGACGCCCGTGTGGCTGAAGGAGCTCCGGGTGGTGGGCAGCTACGCGTACGGGGTGGAGACGTGGGAAGGGCAACGGGTCCGCACCCTGGAACTGGTCCTGCGGTGGATGGCGGAGGGCCGGTTGGACCTGTCCGGGCTGGTCACCCACCGGTTCCCCCTGTCCCGGTACCCCGAGGCCCTGCGCACCGCCTTGGGCAAGTCCCGGGCACGGGCCTTCAAGGTTACCTTCGAGTTCTCGTAGAACCAAGCGGGAGGTGGCCGGTGTCCGCGACAGGGATGGTCCGACCCGCACGAGGAGTGGAGGCCCGCCCGGTGGAGCGGGCGAAGGGTGCCTGGGTGCAAGTGCTGGTGGGGCCCGCGGAGGGGGCGGAGAACTTCGTCCTCCGGAAATTCACCTTGGAGCCCGGGGGCTGCATCCCCCTCCACCGCCACCCCGCGGTGGAGCACGAGCAGTACGTGCTGTCCGGCCGCATCCGCCTCACCCTCGGCGCGGAGGTGCGGGAAGTGGGCCCGGGCGACGTGGTGTTCATTCCCGCGGGGGCGGCCCACCGCTACGAGAACGCGGGTCCGGTGCCCGCGGAGTTCCTGTGCGTGGTCCCCCGCACCACGGCCTACGAGACGGAGTGGATGGAATGACCCCCCGCGCCTGCGCGCCCGCGAGAAGCGTGTCCGCGAAAACCCGTCCGGCGGAGGAGGACCCGGGTAGTCTACGCCCGGACCTCCTGCCTCTGGAACAGCACGTAGGTGGCCGCGAACAGGAGGATCACCACCGCCACCAGGGCGGTGAACTGTGGCCACACGATCAGCAGGCTCTGCCCCAGGGGGAGGGGCGTCCCCAGCACCGCGCCCTCCAGCTGGGTGATGAGGACCGGGCCCAGGGAGCGCACCGCGGGGTTCAGCAGGGCGATGACGGTCTCCGCGTACAGGGTGTTGGGCGAAAACCGCGCCAGGAGCAGGTGCAGCCGGGCCTGGGCCAGTTCCTCCGCCACCCCTCCGTACTGGGTGGGCCGCAGGGCCTGCGAGATCAGAGCCGCCAGCATGTCCCAGAACACCGCGAACAGCAGCCACACCGCGATGGCGGTCATGGCGGAGGTGGCTGGCTGGCGGAAGATGGCGGAGAACAGCATGGCCAACCCCATCCAGATCCCCGCGTACGCCAGGGTGGCCACCAGGAACAGCAGGCCCCGCGCCACCTCCTCTCCGCCGGGCGGGATCCCCAGCACGAACAGCCCCATCCCCGTCACCACCACCCACAGGGCCACCAGGGTGATGGTGAGGGTGGCCAGCCCCGCCAGGAACTTGCCCAGGATCAGGGCGTCGCGGTAAATGGGCTGGCTGAGGACCCGGCTCAGGGTCCTGCGGTGGTACTCCCCGTTGATGGCGTCGAAGCCCAGGGCGATGGCCGTGAGGGGGATGAGGAACCCCAAAAAGCCCACGAAGGACGGCAGAGGTTCCCGGGCGGTGGTGAACAGGCGCAGGAACAGGAAGGGGTCCTCCCCGATGGTCTGCCGGATGCTCTGGGTGGCCGCGTACACCGTCCCCACCGCGGTGAGGAGCATGAGGGTCTCCAGGATCTGCATCCGGACGCCCGTGAGGTGGTCCGCCAGCTCCTTGTACACCACGGCCCACAGCCCGGTCCACGGGGAGCCCTCCCGCCGCGCCGCGGCCTGCGCGCCGGCTTCCGCCACCTGCGTGGTCATGCGGCACCTCCTGGCTGGGCTTCCAGCTGCTGGAAGTACCGGGCGTACACCTCGTCCAACCCCGGGCGGTCCACGTTCAGGGCCAGCAGCTCCCCGGAAGCCACCACCCGGCGGGCGATCTCCGCCCGGCAGTCTACCCGAGCCTCGACTCTGTAGGTGTCGCCGTCCGTGCGGGCCACCCGCACCACCCCCGGCACTTCCGCCAGAACCCGTTCCATCCCCGGGCCTCGGGCCTGCACGTGGATCCGGTACGCGCCGCCCAAAACCCGCTCCCGCAGCTCGTCCACGGTCCCCTCCAGGACCATGCGGCCCCGGTGGAACAGCCCCACCCGGTCGCACACGCTCTGCACCTGGTGCAACAGGTGCGAGGCCAGAAGCACCGTGAGCCCGTCCCGCTTCAAGGTGCGGATGAGCTCCAGGAATTCCAGGGCCGCCTCCGGGTCCAGGCCCAGGGTGGGCTCGTCCAGGATGGCCACCTGGGGCCGTTTGAGGAGCACGTCCGCCAGGCCCAGGCGCTGCTTCATCCCCCGGGAGAAGGTGCCCACCTTCCGGTGGGCCACGTCCTGTAGCCCCATGCGCTCCAGGACCTCCGCGATCCGCCGGTTGGCTTCCGCGGAAGACAGACCATTCAGCGCCGCGGTGTACCGCAGGTTCTCCCACGCGGTGAGCTCGTCGTAGAACCCCACAGAGTCCGGCAGGTATCCCACCCGCCGCTTGACCTGCAGGGGCTGGCGGGTGGGGTCCCATCCCAGGACCCGGGCGCTGCCCGCGGTGGGTTCCGTGAGGCCGAGCAGCATGAGGATGGTGGTGGTCTTGCCCGAGCCGTTGGGGCCCAGCATTCCGAAGACCTCTCCCGCCTGGAGGCGGAGGTTCAGGTCCTGGACCGCCACCAGCTCCCCGTAGCGCTTGGTGAGCCCGAAGGTCTCGACCGCCGCGCTCATCGCCGTCCGTACCGGGAAACCGCCTGGCCCACCACCACCAGGGCGGCCGCGATCAGGACCACCCCCACGATGCCCCACAGGGTACGGGTGAGCACGGTGATCCGGAAGTCCGCGGAGGCGGATCCCTCCGTGGCGCTGGCGGTGATGGTCACCATGTAGTCGCCCGCGATGGCCCGGGCGGAGGGACGCACCCGGGCGGTCACCTCCTTCTCCCCCCGGGGCGGGATCTCGTCGATGCGCTCCGGCTCGAAGGTGACCTCCCACCCCGAGGGCGGGGAGCTCGACAGGGAAACGTTGCGGGCAGGCGCGGACCCTTCGTTCTTCACGATCACCTTCAGGGGCTCCGTGGACCCCGCGTACGCGCGGCCCGACAGCCGTCCTTCCGGAGCCGTCACCCGCAGCTCGGGCCGTCCCGTGACCTCCGCGGTGAGCCGAAGGGTGGCGCTGGCCCCGCCGCCGGCAGCCCGGACGGTGATGGGGTACGTCCCCGCGGCGGTGTCCTGGGGCATGTTCACCTCGACCTCCACCTCGCGGGACTCCCCGGCCTTCACAGGCACGCTGGTGACCTGCTGTCCGAGCAAGGTGAAGTTCACCTGGAACCGCCGCGGCGCCTCCGCGTCCAGCTGCACCAGCTGGTCCTGGTCGCTGTCGTTCCGCAGGGTCACCCGGTAGCGGAAGGTGGAGGTGGCGGGGCCCCGCAGGGTGGGCAGTTCCGCCTCGAGGCTGAGGCGGGGAGGCAACACCTGGCCCAGGGTGATGTCCAGGGGCAGGGAAGCGCTGGAGCCCTGTCCCTGGGCCAGAACCCGGAACCGGTACGTGCCCGCCCGCACTCCCCTGGGCGGCTCCAAGCGGAGGGTCACGGTGGCCTCTCCGTCGGGGATCACGGAGACCGCCTGCACCACCCTGCCGCCCGCGAGGAAACGCGCACGCCATCCTGCCGGGCTTTCCGCCACCCGCAAGGTCACCACCTGGGGCGGCAGTCCGAAGTTGCGCACGGTGAGGCTGACGGACACCGGCTCCCCTGCCCGCACCGTCTGGGCGGGGTACTGGGTGTACACCGCCAGCCCGCGGAAGCTGGGCGCCGCGGGGGTGGCCTGAGCCACCCCGACCGCCAGGATCACAGCCAAGCCGATCCAGCTGACTGCCCGCATCCAGCACCTCCTACGACTTGGACGTGGGGTCCCGGGAACACTCCAGGGTGCCTCCGCACCCTCCTCTACATACGATACCCGGCGCCTTCAAGGTCTCCGCCTCAAACCCTCCCGGGCCCACGGAAATGCGTCCGGACCCATGGACCGGCCTCCCGAAAAATCGCGAAGCGGTTTTTTGGCGGGGTCTACGGGGGCGCCAGGACCTGCAGGGCCCGGGCCTGCACCCGGAAGCGGACCGGGGTCGTGCCCACGGGCTCGCCGTCCACGTGGACCGCGAGGGGGACTGAGGCGTCCACCGTCACCTCCCGGGCTACGGCCCTTGCCACCTTCGGGTGGGTGAGGTGCCGGCCCCTGTACAGAAGGGGCAGGATCCGGAACACGTCCAGCTTGTGGATGTCCCCGATCCGCACCACCTCCAGCTGTCCGTCGTCCGGGCGCGCGTCGGGGCACATGCGCACGCCCCCCGCGTACGCGGGCGAATTCCCCACGGCCACGAGGAAGGCCCGGGCGTCCCACGGAACTCCGTCCAGCAGCACCCGCACGTCTGTGGGCCGGTACCGCACCAGGGTGCGGAAGATGCCGACCACGTACATGGCGGTACCGCGGACCAGCTTGCTGTGGTGGTTCACCCACCGCGCCACCTCCGCGTCGAAGCCCACTCCCGCCACGTTCACGAACCACCGGTCGTTGGCGCGGCCCAGGTCCACCCGTCGCGGGCGCGCGGCCAGCAGGACCCGGGTGGCACCCTCAGGATCTTGGGGGATCCCCAGGCACGCGGCGAAGTCGTTGGCGGTGCCCAGGGGCACCAGCCCCAGGGCCACGGCATCCAGGGCCTCGGCCCGGGCCAGGCCGTTGGAGACCTCGTTGGCGGTCCCGTCGCCCCCCACGGCCAACACCACCTGAGCTCCGGACCGCGCCAGGTGGGAAGCGAGTTCCACCGCGTGGCCGGGCGCCTCCGACCGCACCTCCTCCACGGACCATCCTCCGGCCGCCAAGGCCGCCCGCACCCGGGGCCAGACCCGCAGGGCTCGCCCCCGCCCCGCCACCGGGTTCACCACCGCCGCAGCCTTCACCCGCCCCACCGCGAGGTGTGTCAGCCGTACCGGTACTGGATCCCGAAGCCTCCCCGCGGAGGCCTCCAGTCGATGACCCGGTACGGACAGCCCACCAGACACGTGGTGCACTCCACGCAGTTCTCGTAGGCCACCACGATCCGGGCCTGCTCCGGGTCCCACTCGTACACTTTCGCCGGGCAGAAGGTGGTGCACGGACGCCGCCACCGGTCCCCGCACCGCTCCACGCACACGCGGGGGTCGGTGATGGCGATGTGGCTGGTCCGGTCGTGTTTCCACCGCAGGGTGTACAGCTTGTCCTCTACTCTCGCCGCCGGCTGGGCTGGCTCCATGGCCTTCCTCCTCAGGCCCCGGTCCTCTCTACCCGAACACGTTCCACGGACGCACCGCTAACGCACGGCTTTCCAGACCTCGTACAGGTCCCGCACCAAGTGCCACACCGGCCTGCGGGCGGTCACCTCCCGCCAGATCTTCCGCTGCTTGTCCCGCTTGGAGACCCCGTCCACGGTCAGCATCTCGTGCGCCGCCCGGTTGGCGAGCTCCACGTAGGTGGTGAACAGGTCCGGCCTGCGCTCCACCAGGTCCGGCAGGTTCCGGTACTTGCGCAGGTCCTTCAGCACGAAGGACTCCTCCAACTTGGCCGCGTACAGGGCCAGGGTGCGGGCGCTGAAGTCTCCCCGCCGCTTGGCCTCGATCACCGTCTCGCCTGCCAGCCGGCCCGCGGTCATGGCCAGGTTGCTGCCCTCCCGGTGGAGCCCGTTCACCATCATGGCCGCGTCCCCCGCCACCAGGACCCCGTCCCCGTACAGCTTCGGCATGGCCCGCAAGCCCCCTTCGGGGATGGCGTGGGCGCTGTACTCCAGGGTCTCCCCCCCGGCCAACAGGGGCCGGACTAGGGGATGCCGCTTCAGCCCTTCCAGGAGGTCGTAGGGGGTGATCCGGGTGCGCATGAGGTGGGACACCAGCACGCCCACCCCCACGGAGACGGAGTCGTGGTTGGTGTACAGGAACCCGTAGCCGGACATCCCCCGGGTCACCGCGCCGTAGATCTCCACGGTGGCCCCCTGCCCGGGCTCCAGGTTGAAGCGGGACTCGATCACCTCCGCGGGCAACCCCACCACTTCCTTCACCCCCAGGGCCAGGTGGTGCGGCTCCACGGGATGGTCCCGCAACCTGGCGCGCTGCACCAACGCGGAGTTGACGCCGTCGCACAGGACCACCACGTCCGCGTACAGGTCCCCTTCCTCCCGTCCCGTCCGCACGCCCACCACGCGCCCGTCCTGCCACAGGACGTCCTCCACCGTGGTGGACGGGACCAGGAAAGCTCCGGCCTCCTCCGCCTTCTGGGCGAACCAGCGGTCCCACTTGGCCCGCAGGACGGTGAAGGCGTTGGGGCAACCGTCCGGGTGGAAGGCCATGTGCGGGCTGCGGTGGCCCAGGCTCACCGCCCCGTCCTCCGTGGCCAGCCACACCCGCTCCTCCACCACCACCCGCTCGATGGGGGCCCCCTGGAGCCAGAACTCCGGGACCACCTCCGCCGCCATGCGGCCGTACATCACCCCACCCATGACGTTCTTGGCGCCAGGGTACTCGCCCCGCTCCAGGAGGACCACGCTCAGCCCCGCCCGTGCCATGGTGGCCGCGGCCGCGGTCCCCGCGGGGCCCGCGCCCACCACGATGGCGTCGAACTTCTCCACCTCCGCACCTCCCTCCGCGTTCACCGCAGGAGTGAAGCGACCCGCTGTGCCCAGGTGGTGAGGGGACCAGGCAGCAGCCCGAAGAGGAGGGTCGCGGCGGCACTCACCCCCAGTCCCAAGCCCGCCCACGGAGCCGGCCGGACCCGCACCCCCGCCCTCCCGGGACCCGTGTACGCGGCGTAGGCGGCCCGCAGGTAGTACCCCACGGAAACCACGCTGGTGAGGACCCCCACCACCGCCAACCACAACAGCCCCGCCTGCAACGCCGCGGTGAACAGGTAGAACTTCCCGAGGAAACCCGCGGTGGGGGGGAGGCCGGTGAGGGAGGCCATGAACAGGGCGAAGGCCGCCGCCGCCGCGGGGGCCCGGTCTGCGAGGCCCCGCAGGTCGTCCACTTCGTCCGCCTCCATCCCCGCCCGCTCCAACAAGGTGAGGACCCCGAAGGCGCCCAGGTTCATGGCCCCGTACACCGCGAGGTAGTACACCGCGCTCCACACACCCGCCCCGTTGCCCGCAGCGACCCCGATGAGGAGGTAGCCTGCGTGGGCCACGCTGGAGTACGCCAGCATGCGCTTCAGGTTGGTCTGGCGGAGGGCTGCCAGGTTACCCACCACCATGGTGGCCGCGGCCACCGCGCTCAGGAGAGGCTGCCACGCGGGGACCAGGTGCGGGAGGCTCACGGGCAGCAACCGGAGCAGGGCTCCCACCGCCCCCACCTTGGCCAGCACGGACATGAAAGCGGCCGCGGGCACCGGGGCTCCCTCGTACACGTCCGGGGCCCAAGCGTGGAAGGGCACCGCCGCGGCCTTGAACCCAAGACCGACCACCACCAAGCCCAGGCCCGCCAAGAGGGGGAAGGAGGGCTGCGCCGCAGCGAGGCGTCCCAGCCCCGTGCTCCCCGTGACCCCGTACACCAAAGCCACGCCGTACAGCAGCAGGGCGGAAGCGAACGAGCCCAGCAGGAAGTACTTCAGGGAGGCCTCCTGGGACCGCCGGCTGTCCCGGGCGAACCCCGCCAGCACGTACAGGGGCACCGACAGGGTCTCCAGGGCCACGAACAGGAACAACAGGTCCTGGCTGGACACCATGAGCATGGCCCCCACGGTGGACACCAGGAGCAAAGCGGAGTACTCTCCGCGGTCCAGGCCCATCCGCACCAGGTAGTCCCGGGCCAGAAGCAGGCCTACGGCGGCCACCGCCAGGGCCACGGCCTGCAGGGCGTTGGCGAGCCCGTCGCGTACGTACAGGGTGCCGAAGGAACCCGGCTCCGTCCTCCACACCAGGGCCCCCGCGGCCGCCAGCCCCACAAGCCCCAAGACCAGCCACGCCACCCCCGCTCCCCGGCTCCGGACCACGGTGTCCCCCAGGAGGACCACCAAAGCCACCGCGGTGACCACCATCTCTGGATAGAGAGGGGTGAGGTCCAAGCTCACGGTCTTCCTCCGGCCCACGGGGAGGGTGTCTGCGCCTGCTGGGCCACCCGCTGGACCAGGGCCTGCACAGCCGCCTCGCTGCGGGCCAGCCAGGGTCGTGGGTACAGACCGATCCACAAGATGGCCGCCACCAAGACCGCCAGGCTCAACGCCTCGTACCCCCGGAGGGGCGGAAACGCCCGCACCTGGGGTGTCGGGGCTCCGAAGTACACCCGTTGCACCATCCACAGCAGATACACCGCGGACAGGACCACCCCCCCCGCGGCCAGGGCAGCCCACAAGGGCCCGCGGCGGAAGGCCCCCAGGAGCACCAGGAACTCCCCCACGAACCCGTTGGTACCCGGAAGGGCCGCGGAGGAGAACACCACGAACAGCGAGAGGGCCGCGAAGGTGGGCATCACCCGCGCCACGCCCCCGAAGGCGTCCAGGGCCCGGGTGTGGGCCCGCTCGTACAGCACTCCCACCATCAAGAACAGGGCACCCGTGGAGATCCCGTGGTTCACCATCTGCAGCAGAGCACCCGCTAGGCCCTGCGGCGTGAGGGCGAAGGTGCCCAGGACCACGAACCCCAGGTGGCTCACGGAGGAGTAGGCCACCAGCCGCTTCACGTCCCGCTGGGCGTACGCCACCGCGGCCCCGTACAGGATCCCCACCACCGCCAGGGTCAAAAACCACGGGGAAGCGGCCCGCGCGGCCTCTGGGAAGAGCCCCAGGCCGAAGCGCACCAGCCCGTAGGTGCCCATCTTCAGGAGCAGCCCTGCCAGGATGACACTGCCCGCGGTGGGCGCCTCCGTGTGGGCATCGGGAAGCCAGGTGTGCAGGGGGAACAGGGGCACCTTGATGGCGAAGGCCAGGGCGAAGGCCGCAAACAGCCAGCCTTGCAGCGCCGCGGGGATCTGGCCCGCGGTCAGCGCCTGGAAGTCAAAGGTCCCCGTCGCCAGGTACAGGCCCGCGATGGCGAGGAGCATCAGCACGCTCCCGGCCATGGTGAACAGGAAGAACTTCAGCGCCGCGTAGGCCCGCCGCTCCGAGCCCCACAGGCCGATGAGGAAGTACATCGGGACCAGCACCGCTTCCCAGAACACGTAGAACAGCACCAGGTCCAGGGCCAGGAAAGTGCCCAGGACCGCGGTCTCCAGGAGCAGCAGGAGGACCAGGTACTCCTTGACCCGGCTCCGGACCGCCTCCCACGTCCCCACCAGGGCCACGGGGAACAGCAACGCGGTCAGGGCCACGAGGGGAAGGGAGATGCCGTCTACCCCCAGGCGGTACCCGATGCCCAGGGCCGGAACCCAGCCCGCGGACTCCGTGATCCAGAATCCCGGCTCGCCCGGTGGGAAGTTCCAGAACAGATACGCCGCCACTCCCAGGGACACCAGGCTAGCGGCCAGGGCGATCCCCCGCAGCAGGGAGTCCCGGCGGGGAGCCAGGGCCACCAGCGCCGCGCCCACCGCGGGGGCAAACACCAGGAAGGACAGGATCCAGGAAGGCGGCCTCACCGCAGCACCCAGTACGCGAACAGCACCACGGCTCCCGCCAACAGCCCTGCGGCGTACTGCCGCACGTTGCCCGTCTGCCACGTCCGGATGGTGCTTCCCGCCCGCACCACCGCCTCCGCCAGGGCGGAAGCCGCGCGGTCCACCCCCCGGAGGTCCACGGCCTCCGAGAGGAGGTGCGCCAGGGCCCGGCCGGGCCGCACCACCGCAGCCTCGTAGAGGGCCTCCACCCCCCACTGGGCCTCCAGGGCTCTGCGTACGGGCCCAAGCTGTGGCTCCCGGCGGCCGCGGTGCGCCAGCCAGCCTGCCACCACCCCCGCGGTGGCCACGGCCACCGCCAGGGCCACCTCCCCGAGGTCGGGAGCGGGAGCCTCGTGCCCGCCCCACGCGGGCTCCAAGAAGGCGTGGAAGGGAGCCCCCAGCCACTTCGCCCCGAGGAAACCGCCCACCGCGGACAGCACCACCAAACCTGCCAGGGGCCACGCCATGGCCGGAGGCGGGTCGTGGGGCCGGCCGGGGCTCTGGGGGTCTCCCAGGAAGGCCAACACCGCGGCCCGGGTGGCGTAGTACGCGGTGACGAAGCTGGTGCCCAAGGCCACTAGCCAGAGCCCCCCGGACCCGTGCGCCGCGTGCAGGATCTCCTCCTTGCTCCAGAACCCCGAAAGAGGCGGGATCCCGCTGAGGCTCGCGGCCCCCACCACGAACCCCAGGAAGGTCAACGGCATGGACTTCCAAAGTCCGCCCAGGCGGCGGAGGTCGATCTGGCCGTGCAGGGCGTGCATCACGCTGCCCGCGGCCAGGAACAGCAGGGCCTTGAAGAAGGCGTGGGTGGTGAGGTGGAAGAAGGCGGCGGTGCCGCCGCCCACTCCCAGGGCGAGGAACATGTAGCCCAGCTGGCTGATGGTGGAGTACGCCAGGACACGCTTGAGGTCGTACTGGACCACCGCCACCGTGGCCGCGAACAGGGCGGTGGCCGCACCCACAGGCGCCACCACCCAGGGCAGCACCGGCCCCGCGGCCTCGAACAAGGGCCACAGCCTGCCCACCAGGAACACGCCCGCGGTGACCATGGTGGCGGCGTGGATCAAGGCGGAAACCGGGGTGGGTCCCTCCATGGCGTCAGGGAGCCACACGTACAGGGGGAGCTGCGCGGACTTCCCGGTGGCGCCCGCGAACAGCAGGAGGGCGGAGGTCACCAAGGCCGGATGGCCGCGCAGGCCGCCGCCCCCTTCTCCCAGAAGGCGTGCCATCTCCCGGAAGTCCAGGGTCCCCAGCAGGCTCCCCGTGGACAGGATCCCCAGGACGAAGGCCGCGTCCCCTACGCGGTTCACCACGAAGGCCTTGCGCCCCGCCGCCGCGGCCGCGGGCCGCTCGAACCAGAACCCGATGAGCAGGTAGGAACACAGCCCCACGAGCTCCCAGCCCACGAACAGCACCAGGAGGTTGGCGCCCAGGACCAGGACCAGCATGGAAGCCACGAACAGGTTCAGGTACGTGAAGTACCGGCTGTAGTCGGGGTCTTCCGCCATGTACCCCACGGAGTACACGTGGATGAGAAACCCCACTCCGGTGACCACCAGGGCCAGGAGGGCAGCCAGCCGGTCCCACACGAGGGCCGCGGGGATGCGGAAGTCGCCCACCGCGATCCACTCGAACAGCCGGACCGTGCGGTCCTCCGCCCCCGGGGAAGCCACCAGGTCGCGGGTGAGGGCCACGCTCAGGAGGAACGCCCCCAGCACCGACAGGCACGCCACCAGGGACACGCCCCGGCGCCCCAGGCGGCCTCCCCACAGCCCGTTAACCAGCGCTCCCGCCAGGGGTAGAGCCACGACCCACGGAACCGCCCACGCTCCCACGGCTCCTACCCTCGCAACAGGTCCACCTCGTCCACGTCCACGGTGTCCCGGGTCCGGAAGATGTGGACCAGGATGCTCAGCCCCACCACCACCTCCACCGCGGCCACCACCAGGACGAAGAAGGCCGCCAGCTGGCCGCCCAGGTCCCCGTGGACCCGGGCCAGGGTCACGAAGGCCAGGTTCACCGCGTTCAGCATCAGCTCGATGGACATGAACAGGACCAAGGCGGTGCGCCGCACCAGGACCCCCACCGTGCCCAGGGTGAACAGGGCAGCGCTCAGGACCAGGTAGGCGCCCGCGGGGACGGTCACCGCTCCCTCCCCCGGCGCTCGTACGACGAGGGGCTGCTCCCCAGGACCACCGCGGCCACGATGCCCACCACGAGGAGCAGGGAAGCCACCTCGAAGGGCAGGAGGAAGGTGCCGAACAGCTCCCGGCCCACCGCCTCCGTGCTGCCGAACCCCTCCGGGACCGGGGACGCGGGGGCGGGAAGCTGGAGGGCCGCGGCACTCAGGCCCACCCACAGGGCGAGCCCCAGGGGCACCGCCACCGCCGCCTGGGCGCCCACCGGGGAGGGGCGGGATTCGGGGGTCTGGGCGTGCAGCAGCATGATGACGAACAGGAACAGGACCACGATGGCCCCCGCGTACACGATCACCTGGAGGACGGCCAAGAACTCCGCGGCCAGGGTGAGGTACAACACCGCCAGGGCCCCCAGCACCACCAGGAGGCTCAGGGCGCTGTGCACGGGCTGCCGTGCCGCCACCACACCGAGGCCGCCGGCCAGGCTCAACACCGCGCTCACCACGAACAGCAGCACCTCCACGGGCGCTACACCTCCCGGTTCGGGTCCCGGCCGGAGGCCCCGGGGTAAGGCTCCTGCAGCATGGACTTGGTGTAGATGAGGGCCTCCCGCCGGTAGTCCGCCAGCTCGAAGTCCCGGCCCAACACGATGGCCCCCGTGGGGCAGGCTTCCTCGCAGAACCCGCAGAAGATGCACCGCAGCATGTTGATCTGGAACTCCTCCGCGTAGCGCTCGCCCCGGCTGACCCGCTTGTCCGGCGTGTTCTCCGCGGCCTTGACGTAGATGGCCTGGGACGGACACACGATCACGCACAGCTCGCAGCCCACGCACCGCTCCGTGCCGTCGGGGTACAGGGTCAACCAGTGCCGCCCTTTGAAACGGCCCGCGATGCGGGGGCGTTGCTCCGGGTACTGGACGGTGACGGGAGGGCGGAAGAGGTGGCGCAGGGTCACCGCCATCCCCTTGAGGATGGCCGCGCCCTCCACGACCACACGTTGCCAACCGTTGCGGTTCCGCAACCGCGCCTCCGAACGTCCCGCCTACAGGAGAAGGACGGCGCTCACCAGGAGGTTCGCCAGCGCCACCGGGATGAGGACCTTCCAACCCAGGCCCATCAACTGATCATACCGTACCCGAGGGACGGTGGCACGGATCCAGATGAGCACCACCACGAACACCAGCACCTTCAGGCCGAACCACACCACGGAAGGCAGGACGGGCCCGTGCCAGCCCCCGAAGAAGAGGGTGGCGGCCAGGGCCCCCTGGGTGATCATGGCGAGGTACTCCGCGATGTAGAACATCACGAACTTGAACCCGCCGTACTCCGTCTGGTAGCCCGCCACCAGCTCCTGCTCCGCCTCGGGGAGGTCGAAGGGGGCCCGGTTGGTCTCCGCCAGGGCGGACAGGAAGAACACCAGGAAGGCCACGGGCTGCCTCAGCACGAACCACCCCTGCTCCTGGGCCTGGACGATGCGCACCAGGCTCAGGCTGCCCGCCTCCAGCACCACCGCCAGCACCGCCAGGGCCAGGCTCAGCTCGTAGCTGATGACCTGCGCGCTGCTCCGCAACCCTCCGAGCAGGGAGTACTTGCTGTTGGAGGACCACCCGCCCAAGATGAGGCCGTACACGCCCAGGGAGGACGCGCCCAGGACCAGGAGCACGGCGGTGTTCACGTCCGCCAGGTACAGGGTGACCCGACGCCCAAACACCTCCACCTCGGGGCCGAAGGGGATCACCGCGTAGCTGAACAGGGCCACGGTCATGAGGAGCACGGGGGCTGTCACGTAGACCACCCGGTCCGCGCCCGCGGGGACAAAGTCTTCCTTGGTCAGCAACTTGATCCCGTCCGCCAGGGGTTGCAGCAGCCCCCAGGGTCCCACCCGGTTGGGCCCGTACCGGACCTGGAACCGGCCCAGGAGCTTGCGCTCCAGGAGGACCTCGTAGGCGGTGGCGGTGAGCAACACGAACAGCAGCACCGCGCTCTTGACGAAGGCCTCCGCCACCAGCGCGGTCACCGCGGGTCCTCCAGGTGGGCACGCTCGCCCGAAGGTCCGTCAGACGTCCCCTGGGAGCCAAGGGTCGCAGGAGCTTGCAGCCCCTGGAGCCGCAAGGAAAGCCGCCGCCTGCCTCCCACCCACAGCCCCCGGGGGAGCTCCGGGAACCCCACGGGCACCAGCACGTGCCCCGGGGCCACGTCCTCCGTCACGCGCACCCGGACCCGCGCCGCCACGCCCTCCAGCTGGGCCTCTGCCTCCGCGCCGTCCGCAAGCCCCAGGCCCGCGGCGTCCTGGGGGTGTACGCCCACCGTGGGCTGTCCCGCCAGCTCCGGCAGCCCCCTGCACCGGCGAGCCATCTCCCCGTTCCGGAACAGCGGGGCGGCGGGGACCACCACCAGTCCCGCGTCCCCTGCCCCAGGCGGCGGAACCCGGACGTCCACCTGCGGCTGGGGCCGGGGAAGCGGGTACGGAGAGTCCAGCTGCAGTCCGGGGACCAACCGGCGGATTTCCTCCCAGACCGCCTCCACGCTGGCGTACTCCATGGGACGGCCCAGGCGGTCGGCCACCATCTGCACGATCTCCAAGTCGGACCGGGCTCCCGGAGGGCCCATGCGGCTGGGCGCGATGCGCTGGGGCCGGGCCTCCAGGTTCGCCACCGTGCCGGATCGCTCGAAGGAACTGAGGGCCGGCAACACCACGTCCGCCTGCCGCGCCGTCTCCGTCCAGAAGAGGTCCGTGACCACCAGGAACTCCAGGCCGTCCCGGGCCCGCTGCCACAGGGAGCGGTCCGGGGAGTCCCGCGCCGGGTCTGCCCCGGCCACGTACAGCACCCGCAGCCTTCCTGCAGCCGCAGCCTCCAGCATGGCAGGCGCGGGGAGCCCGGGGTCTGCGGGAGGGTCGAACCCCCACACCTCCCGGACTCGGGACCGGGCCATGGGGTCCTGTAGAGGCGAAAGGCCCGGCAGGGCGTCGGGAGCCAAGCCCGCCAGGGCCGCTCCCACCGCGTTCCCCTTGCCGTGCAACAGCCACAGCTCTCCTCCGCAAACCGCCCGCAGGGTCTGGACCGCGGCCAGGACCCGCTCGGGCTCCGGGCCGTCCAGGGACAGGCGGCCCACCAGGAACACCACGGGTCCCCGCCCGCCCAAGCTCTCCGCGAGCTCGCCGACCGCCTCCTCCCGGACCCCAGCACGGAGGCAGCTGGAGGCCACGTCCACGCTGTCCAGTCCTTCCGGCACCGACCCCTTCCCCTCCGCGGCCAGCCGTGCGGCGGCGTACAGGACGTCCGCCTCCGTCCCGTAACGAGGGACCACCGTACACCGCAGGTACGGGGACACCTCCACGCGCTTGGGCGCCACCGCCACGCCCACCGCGCCCCGGCCCAGGGCGCGCTTGGCACGCAGCCACAGCACGGGATAGTCCTCGCTCAGGTCGCACCCCACCAGCACCAAAACCCCGGCCTCGTCCAGGGCGTGGAAGGGGCCGGCGCCCCACACGTACGCGGGCAGAGGAGGCGTGAAGGCGGCGTCCACCCGCGCGTCCAGGTGGTTGGACCCGAGGGATCGGAACAGGCGGCCGAGCAGGTAGGCCTCCTCCATGGTGAGGCGTTCCCCGCCCAGGAGGCCCACCGCGGGAGACGCAGCCTGCAGGGCTCGGGCCACCAGCTCCAGGGCCTCGTCCCAGGTGGCCTCCCGCAGCACCCCGTGGCGGCGGACGAAGGGGGTGGTGAGCCGGTCGGGGTGGTTGGTGTAGTCGTAGCCGAAGAAGCCCGCGTCGCACAGCCAGATGTCGTTCAGCTCGGGCTTCTCCCGGGCCCGCACCCGGACCACCTCTCCCCCCCGCGCGTCCACCCAGATGGCGCACCCGACTCCGCAGTGGGTGCACACGCTGGGGGTGGGCCGGTTGTCCCACGGACGTGCCCGGAACCGGTACACCCCGCTGGTGAGAGCTCCCACGGGGCAGATGGCGATGGTGTTGCCGATGAACTTGCTCGGGCGCTCCAGGGTCACGGGCGGGGTGTCGATGTGGGTCCGGTACCCGCGGTCGTGTCCCTTGAGGGCGTGGTCGCCCGCCACCACTTCTCCGAACCGGGTGCACCGCCAGCACAGGATGCACCGCTCCCGGTCCAGGGTTAGGACGGGGCTCAGGCGCACCGCCTTGGGGAAGTGCCGCTTGGGCTCCACGAAGCGGGAAGCACCCGGCCCGTACCGGAAGGTGTTGTCCTGCAGGGGGCACTCCCCGCCCTTGTCACAGATGGGGCAGTCCAGGGGGTGGTTGATGAGGAGGAACTCGAGGATGGCCCGCCGCGCCTCCACCACCTCCGGGCTTTCCGTCCAGACCACCATGCCCTCCTGGGCCTCCAGGGTGCAGGAGGTCTGCAGGCGCGGCATCTTCTCCACCTGGACGAAACACATGCGGCAGGCGCCCAGGGGCGGCATGCGGTCGTGGTAGCAGAAGATGGGGATCTCGATCCCCAGCTGCCGGGCCGCGTGGTACACCGTGGTCCCCTTGGGGACGGTCACGGTCTGCCCGTCGATGGTCAGGGTCACCGTGGCCATGCCTCGCCTACCCTCCCGGCGCGGGAGCCCCCAGGTGCAGCCGTACCGGCATGTGCACGGGTTCCCGGGCCGCGCGGATGTACGCCTCGAACTCCTCCCGGAAGTCCTCCAGTCCCGCCCGCAGGCTCGGCGGGACGCTCTCCCCCAGGGGGCAGAAGCACGTCCCCGTCATGTTCCGGGCCAGGCTGGCCAGGAGGTCCAAGTCCTCCCACCGACCCCTCCCGTGGAGGATCCGGTCCAGGATCTGGGTGACCCACACCGTCCCCTCCCGGCAGGGCGTGCACTTCCCGCACGACTCGTCCCGGTAGAACTCACACACCCGGGCGATGACCTTCACCATGTCGGTGGTCTCGTCCATCACGATCACCGCCGCGGAACCGAGCATGGAGCCCAGCTTCGCCAGCTCCTCGTGCCGCAGGGGCACGTCCAGGTGCTGCGCGGTCAAGGGGCGGCTCGAGGTGCCCCCGGGGTAGAAGGCCTTCACCCGCCGGCCTCCCCGTACACCGCCCGCCCGGGCGATGAGCTCCCGGGCGGGGGTCCCCAGGGGGGCTTCCACCACTTGCGGCCGCTGCACGTGCCCGCTCACGGAGTACAGCTGCGGCGGCCCTTGCTCCAGCCACCACTCCGGGCCCTCCCGCACGATCCACGGCACGCAGCACAGGGTCTCCACGTTGTTGAGGACCGTGGGCTTCTCGTACAGCCCCATGACCGCGGGGAAGTACGGTGGCTTCAGCCGCGGCATGGCCCGCCTGCCCTCCAGGGACTCCAGCAGGGCCGTTTCCTCCCCCGCGATGTACGCCCCCGCCCCCGGGTGCACGTACACGTCCAGGGAGAAGTCCGTCCCCAAGATCTTCCGGCCCAGGTAGCCCCGCTCGTACGCCTGCGCGATGGCGCGCTCGAGCCGTCGGCGGGCCTCGGAGAACTCCCGCCGCATGTACACGTAGGCGGTGCGGACGCCGTTGGCGTATGCGGCCAGGGCGATCCCCTCCACCAGCAGGTGCGGGTCTCCTTCCAGCAGGGTCCGGTCCTTGAAGGTCCCCGGCTCGCCCTCGTCCGCGTTCACCACCAAGTACTTGACGGGTGCGTCCTTGGGCACGAACTTCCACTTGCGGCCGGTGGGGAACCCCGCGCCGCCCCGGCCCCGGAGCTGTGCGCGGTCCACCAGGTCCGTCACCTGCTCGGGGGTCATCTCCCGCACCGCCCGGCGCAGGGCCGCGTAGCCCCCGCGCCGCTCGTAGGCCTCGATCTCGCCCTGGTCGGGCTCCCTCACGTGACGGAGCAGCACCGGTTGGCCCATGCCGTCAGTCCAGCTCCCGCAGCAACTGCGCCGCGGCCTCCGGGGTCAGGGGGCCGCAGCGCCGTTCGTCCACCATCATGCACGGGGCGTGGTCACACGCCGCAAGACACTCCACCGCCAACAAGGTCACCCGGCCGTCGGGGGTCGTCTGGCCCGCCCGGATTCCGAGTTCCTCCTCCACCCTCTCCCGGACGGCCTCCGCCCCCGACAGCATACACGACACGTTGGTGCACAGCTGGACCACGTGCCGGCCCACGGGCTGCGTGAAGAGGAGGGTGTAGAAGGAGGCCACCTCCGCCACCACCTCCACGGGCAGCGCCAGCAGCTCCGCCACCTCCGCCATGGCCTCCGGAGGCAACCATCCCAACTCCTCCTGGGCCCGCAGCAACGCCGGGATCAGGGCGGACTGGGCCACGGGGTATCGTGCCCGCAACGCTTCGATGTCTTTCCTCGCGCCCTCCGACAGCAACGCGACCTCCTCGCGCGGCCGCACCGAGCGGGCCGCCCGCCTTCGGGGAAGACCGGCCCTACCGGTCCACGTCCCCCAGGACGATGTCGATGGAGGCGATGGCCACCACCACGTCCGCCAGCATGCCACCGCGGACCATGGTGGGCAACGCCTGCAGGTTCGAAAAGGACGGGGCCCGCACCCGCACCCGGACGGGCCGGTTGGACCCGTCCGACACGATGTAGTACCCCTTCTCGCCGCGGGGGGACTCCACCGCCGCGTAGACCTCGCCCTTGGGCGGGCGGATGCCCTCGCTCACCAGCTTGAACTGGTGGATCACCGCCTCCATGGACCGCACCAGCTCCCCGCGCGGCGGGAGTGCCACCTTCCGGTCGTCCGTGATCACCGGTCCACCGGGGAGCCGGTCCAGGGCCTGCAGGACGATCCGCCGTGCCTGCCGCATCTCCTCCATGCGGACCCGGTACCGGTCAAAGGCGTCGCCGTTCTCCCCCGTGGGCACGTCGAACTCGAAGTCCTCGTAGGAGGAGTAGGGGAAGGCCTTGCGGACGTCGTAGGCCACCCCGGACCCCCGCAGGGTGGGGCCCGTGACCCCGTACCGAAGGGCGTCCTCCCGGCTCAACACCGCGACCCCCTCGTGGCGCCGGCGCCAGACCAGGTTGTCCGTCAGCATGGCCTCGTACTCGTCCAGGCGTCGGGGGAACTCGTCCAGGAACTGCCGGACCGCGGGGAAGAACTCGTCCGGAAGGTCCGCGGCCACGCCCCCGATGCGGAAGTAGCCGGGCATCATCCGCTGTCCGGACACCATCTCCGACATCTCGAGGATGCGCTCCCGGTCGCGGAAACAGTACATGAGCAGGCTGCTCACGTTCAGGTCGATGCCCGTGGTCCCCAACCACACCAGGTGGCTGGCGATCCGGTTGAGCTCGCACAGGATCACCCGGATGTACTGGGCCCGTTTGGGGACCTCCACCCCCAGCAGCTTCTCCACCGCCATGCAGTACGCCAGCTCCTCGTGGTAGCTGGACAGGTATTCGATCCGGTCCACCAGGGGAATGTTCTGGTGGTAGGTGCGGTGTTCCATCTCCTTCTCGATGCCCGTGTGCAGGTAGCCGATCACGGGCTGGCAGGACACGATCACCTCCCCCTCCAGTTCCAGCACCAGGCGCAGCACGCCGTGGGTGCTGGGGTGTTGGGGCCCCATGTTGATGGTGAGGGTCTCCCGCGCCAGACCCCCGGCCAACTCGCGGCCGCGGTCGGGGAGGGATTCCATCTGCCTCAGACCCTGGCTCGGCTCCACGGGCTCCCTCCCGGGCTACGGATCCCGCCGGGGAGGGGGCAGGTGCGGGATGATCTCGCTGGGGACCTTGGGCACGTGGCCCCGGAACTCCACCGGCTCCTCCGTCAAGGGGTAGTCGCGGCGCAAGGGGTGGCCCTCCCAGTCGTCGGGCAGGAGGATGCGGACCAGGTTCGGGTGGCCTTGGAACCGGATCCCGAACAGGTCCCACACCTCCCGCTCGAACCAGTTGGCCCCCGCGAACACGGGCACCGCGCTGGGCAGGACAGGGTCCTCGCCCGGGACCCGGGTCTTCACCCGCAGCCGCTCCCCGCGGTGGAGGCTGAGGAGGTGGTACACCACCTCAAACCGCGGCTCCGCGGGGTACCGGTCCCAGGCGGTGAGGTCGAGGAGGACCTCGAACCGCCAGGGTTCCTCCCGGACCGCCTGCAGGGCCTCCACCACCCGCTCCCGGGCCACCACCACGGTGGCGTCGCCGCGGAAGGTGTGGGCTTCCAGGGCCCCGTCCCCGAGCCGCTCCGCGAGGAACTCCTGGACCGGTGTCAGGCTCGCCTTCACCGGCCCCCTCCCGCCCGGGCCCGCTCCCGGATCTTCTCCTGCAGCTTCATGAGCCCGTACAGCAGGGCCTCCGGCCGCGGCGGGCAGCCCGCCACGTACACGTCCACGGGCACAATCTTGTCCACCCCCTGCACCAGGGCGTAGTTGTTGTACACGCCCCCGCAGGAGGCGCAGTCCCCCATGGACAGCACCCACTTGGGCTCCAGCATCTGGTCGTAGATGTGGCGCAGGACGGGGGCCATCTTCTGGCTGACCCGGCCGGCCACGATCATGAGGTCCGACTGGCGCGGGGAAGCCCGGAAGGCTTCCATGCCGAACCGGGCGATGTCGAACTTGGAGGTGGTGGTGGCGATCATCTCGATGGCGCAGCACGCCAGGCCGAACTGCACGGGCCACACGGAGGAGCTGCGGGCCCAGGCCAGCATGCGTTCCACCGTGGTGGTGAGCACGTTGCGCTCCAGTCCGCTCAGGTCCTCCCGGGTCACGGTTGCCACTGGAACGCCCCCCTCCGCCAGGCGTACACGTATCCCACCAGCAGCATGCCCACGAACACCAGGATCTCCGCCAGGCCCAGCCAGCCCAGCTCCCGGAACAGCACCGCCCACGGGTACAGGAACACCGCCTCCACATCGAACAGAATGAACAGCATGGCCACGAGGTAGTACCGCACGGGCACCCGTTCCCGTGCGGACCCCACCGGCCAGACCCCCGACTCGTAGGGCATCAGCTTGTCCGGGTTGGGCTTGCGCCCCCCCAGCCCCATGTGGACCGCCAGCAGGCCCAACACCAGGGCCAGGGAGGTGGCGAAGTGTACGAGGATCGGCACGTACTGGGCCATGCTTCCTCCCGCCGCGCGGACCGCCGGGGCGCCGGCGCGGTCACGCGTCCATCATGGCAGACCCCCGGCGCGCCTTCAACTGCGTGCCGCGGTGCGGGGCCGCCGGGCGGGCAGGGCCCGGCGCAGCTCCTCCACCGTCTCCCGCACCCACGCCGCGGCGGTCTCCACCTCCGCCTCCGTGGTCCAGCGGCCCACGGTCAGGCGCAGGGCACCCGCGGCCAGCTCCGCCGGCACCCCCATGGCCTGCAGCACGTGGGACGGCTCCAGGCTGCCCGCGGTGCACGCGGAGCCACTGCTGGCCGCCAGGCCCCGCAGGTCCAGGGCCAACAACAGGGACTCGCTTTCCACGCCCTCGAAGCACAGGTGGGCGTTGTTGGCGAGGCGCTCCGTGGGGTGGCCAGTCAACACCGCGCCGCGGACCTCCAGCAGCTCCCGTACCAGGCGGTCCCGCAAGGCCGCTAGCCGGGCCTGTTCTGCTTCCCGCTCTGCCAGGGCCAGCTCCACCGCGCGGGCGAAGCCCACGATGCCGGGCACGTTCTCCGTCCCCGCCCGCCGGCCCCGCTCGTGGGCGCCTCCCCGCAGCAGGGGTAGAATCCGGGTCCCCTTGCGCACGTACAGAAGCCCCACGCCCTTGGGGCCGTAGCGCTTGTGGGCGGAGGCGCTGAGCAGGTCCACCCCCAGCTCGTCCACGCGGACGGGTAAGGCCCCCAGGGTCTGGGTGGCGTCCGTGTGGACCAGCACGCCGTGCTCCCGGGCTACCCGGGCCACCTCCGCCACGGGCTGTACGGTCCCCACCTCGTTGTTGGCATGCATGACCGACACCAGGACGGTGTCGGCCCGCAGGGCCCGCCGCACGTCCTCCGGGTCCACCCGGCCGTACCGGTCCACCGGCAGGAAGGTCACCTCCCACCCGCGCTCCGCCAACCACCGGGCCGGTTCCAGGACCGCCCGGTGCTCCACGGAGGACACCACGAGGTGGCGGCCCCGCCCCTCGTGGGCCAGGGCTACCCCCAAAACGGCCCAGTTGTCCGCCTCCGTGGCCCCGCTGGTAAACACCACCTCGGAGGGCTGGCAGCCCAGGGCCTCCGCCAGGGTCCTGCGGGCCCGATCCACAGCCGCCCGCGCCTCCTGCCCGAAGCTGTGGACGCTGCTGGGGTTGCCGAAGACTTCCCCGAAGTACGGGCGCATGGCCTCCAGCACCCGCGGGTCCGTGGGCGTGGTGGCCGCGTAGTCCAGGTAGATCCGCACACCTCCATTGTACGAGCCACGCGAAGGGAAGACGTCTGGCACGCGGGTTGCTGTCAAGCCCGGGGGAATGGCCAGGGTGGCTCGGTCCACGAGGCTCCACGGGTGGCGGCCGTGGGTGGTGGCCGCGTACGGGGCGGCCTGCGTGGGCCTTCTGGCGGCCATCCTGTGGCTGGAGATCCCCTACTCCACCGTGGTCTTCCTGGCAGGCCCCGTCCTCCTGGCCTCCGCCCACTTCCCGCGGCGGGTGTACCTGGCCATGACGCCCCCTGCGGCGGCGGCAGCCCTGGCAGCCGTCCTCCTGCGGGCCCCGGACCGGCAGGAGGCGCTGGTGGCCTTTGTGGGCCTGGCGGTCACCGTGGCGGGGACCTCGGAGCTCCTGTTCCGGCTGGGTGTCAGCCGCCGCGCGGCCGAGGAGCAGCTCCGGCGGCGTGCGGCTCTCCTGGACGCCCTCCACGCCACCACCGTGGGCCTGCTGCAGGGAGAGCGCGCGGAGGACCTCCTGGAGTCCCTCCTGCGGCGGGCCTGCCAGCTCCTGGGGACGCCCCACGGGAACCTCTTCCTGGTGGAGGGGGACCGGCTCCGCTGCCGGTGCGCCCTGGGCGCCACCCGCTGGATGCAGGAGGAGGCGCTGGAGGTCCGGCCCGGGCAGGGCCTCTCAGGGCACGTGTGGCAGATGGGCAGGCCCCTGGTGGTCAACGACTACGCCCGCTGGGCAGGACGGCTCCGAGACCCGCGCCTGGCCTTCGTCCAGTACGCGGCCGCTATGCCCATCACCGTCCACGGGAGGGTCACGGGCGTGATCGTGGTGGTGCGCGGCCAGGCCGACGGACCTTTCTCCGAGGAGGAAACCCAGGTGGTAGAGCGGTTCGCGCAGCTGGCGTCCCTGGTGGTGCAGAATGAGGAGCTGTACCGCGCGGTCAGGGAGGAGCTGGCCCGGCGCCAGCAGGCGGAAGAAGCACTCCTCCGGCAGCACGAGCTCCTGCGGGCCCTCCACGCCACCGCGGAGGAGCTGCTGCGCGGGACGGACTTCGACGCGTTGCTGGCGGCGGTGGTGCACCGGGCCTGCGGCCTCCTGCGGTCCAACCACGGGAACCTGTACCTCCGGGAAGGGGACGTGATGCGCTGTCGGGTGGGGGTCGGGGCCGCGAAGTGGGCAGAGGAAGCGGGTCTCTGTCTGCACCGCGGGGAGGGGATGGTGGGCCGGGTGTGGGAGGCAGGCCAGCCCCTTGTGGTGGAAAACTACGCCGACTGGCCGGGGCGGATGCCCTTTCCCCAGGTGGACGACCTGGGTCCCGCCCTGACGGTGCCCCTCCGGGTGGGACAGGAGGTGCTCGGAGCCTTCTTCGTGGCCCGCAACCGCGGCGAAGCCCCCTTCACCGAGGAGGAGGTGGACGCCGCCTGCCGCTTCGGCCACCTCGCGTCTCTGGTCCTGCACAACGCCCAGCTGTACCGAGAAGCGCAGGAGGAGGTGGCGCGCCGGCGGGAGGCAGAGGCGCGCCTGCGGAGGCGGCAGGAACTCCTGGAGGCGCTGCACGAAACCGTGGAAGCCCTGCTCGGGGCGCCCCCGGACTTTTCCCGGTTGCTGAACTCTCTCGTGGGCCGCGCCTGCCGGCTCCTCGGGAGTCCCCACGGGATCCTGTACACGGTGGAGGGGGACGTGCTCCGCTGCACGACCGCGGTGGGGGCCCTCCGTTGGGCCGCGGAAACACGTCTGACCATCCGCAAGGGGGAGGGTACCACCGGGCACGTGTGGGACACCGGCCAGCCCCTGGTCGTGGAGGACTACGCCACGTGGCCGGGGCGTTTGCGCCTCCCTCAGTTGGACGTCATCGGCCCCGCGGTCACGGTCCCTCTTTGGGCCCGAGGACGGTTCGTAGGGGCCTTTTCCGTGGCCCGGGACCGCGGGGCGGACGTCTTCTCCGAGGAAGAAGTGGACGCCGCGGTCCGCCTCGGCGAGCTGGCCTCCCTGGTCCTCAGCAACGCCCGGCTGTACGAGGACCTGCAGGCCACCGCGCGCACGGTCAGTGAGCAGAAGGCTTTCTACGAGGCCATCCTGGAGAACGTGGAGTCCGAGATCGCGGTCTTCGACCCCGCGCTCCGGTACGTGTACGTGAACCCCGCCGCGATCCGGGACCCCGAGCTGCGCCGGTGGATCATCGGCCGGGACGACTACGCCTACTGCCTGCGGAAGGGCCGCGACCCCTCCCTGGCAGCCCGCCGGCAGGAAAGTCTCCGCCGCGCCATCCAGGAGCGCCGCGTGGTGGAACACGAGGAGACGGTGGTGACCCCCGCCGGGGAGCCGCGCTACTACGTGCGGCGCGCCTGCCCGGTCCTGGACGACGAAGGCCGGGTGGTCCGGGTGATCGGCTACGGGCTGGACATCACCGACCGCAAGCGTGCGGAGCTGCGGCTGGCCCACCTCGCCCTGCACGACGCCCTCACGGGGCTGCCCAACCGCGCCCTGTTCCTCGACCGATTGCAGCACGCCTTGGACCGCGCCGGCCGCACGAGCAGGCAGGTGGCGGTCCTGTTCGTGGACCTGGACCGGTTCAAGGGGGTGAACGACGCCCTGGGCCACGAGGCCGGGGACAGCCTCCTGCAGCAGGTGGCGGAGCGGCTCCAGTCGTGCGTCCGAAGCTCCGACACCCTGGCCCGCCTGGCGGGAGACGAGTTCACCGTCCTCTTAGAGGACGTGGCGGACGTCCACGAAGCCCAGGCGGTGGCGGAGCGCATCCGGGCCGCCCTCCAGCAGCCCTTCCTCGTGGCCGGCCAGCAGCTGGCCGTCACCGCCAGCGTGGGTGTCGCCCTCTCCGGCCCCGAGACCCGGCAGGCCGAGGAGCTACTGCGGCGGTCCGACGCCGCCATGTACCGGGCCAAGTCCTCGGGACGGAACCGGGTCTGCGTGCACGAGCCTCTGGTGCGAGGCGCCCTCCCAGCGACCTCCGGCACACAAGAAGGAGCGGGCGCCCTTCCGGGCACCCGCTCCCCAGCCGCCGGAACGTCCGAGCCGAGCCGTTCCGGAAGCGGCTGAAACCGCTACTCTTCCATCTCTTCCCCCAGCCGCGGCCGTCCCACGGTCACCACGAACCGCGCCCCACCCCTGCCGGGAGTCCGGCCCTGCCGGCCCCACAACCTCCGCTCCCAACCCACGAACCTCGGCCACCCCTCTTGGATGGCGGCCCGGGCCTGCAGGGGCGACAGCTTCTCGTGCTCCATGAGGTGGCGCAGCAGCTGGATCTGCTCGATGTCCCGCCAGGAGTACATCCGGCGGCGCGCCTTGCCCACCCGGACGGGGGCCACCAGCCCCTGCTGCTCCCACCTGCGCAGGACGTGGGGTCTCAGCCCCGTCAGCACGGAAACCACACCAATCGGAAACAGCTCCGAGGGACTGGGCATGTCCAGCTCCAGAGGTCCTAAGGAGGTTCGGCCCCAGTATACCAAGGGGGAGCGCTCGTCAACAGTGCACGTGCGTTCGGAAGTACGAACTGACGTACGGGTCAGGGGGGCGGCAGGGACACCTCCCGCCGCTGGCGCGCGCGGAAAACGCAGCGGGATCGGTACCCGGCCTGGTAGGCTGCCCGTTCGGCCTCCCGGAATCCGAACCCTACGTGCTCGCTCCAGTGGGCGTCGGAGCTAATGACGATGGGTACCCCGTGGCGGTTCAGGGTCTCGAGAAACGGGGGGGCGGGGTAAAGCTCTCCCACCGGCTTGCGCCAGCCCGCGGTGTTGACCTCCGCACACACCCCCGCCCTGGCCAGGGCCTCCGCGGCCTGGTCGTACCACCCCTGCGGGTCCCGGTGCGGCCGGTACCCGAACACCTTGACGACGTCCGGGTGTGCGAGGACGTCGAACAAGCCGGTCCCGGCGGCCTCGCACAGCAGCCGGAAGTATTCCTCGTAAACCTCATCCGGGGAACGCAGATCCCATTCGCCACGCTGCTCGGGGATGTCGAACCCCCACCACCCCCCATTCCGGCCCCGAAGCCAGTGGACGCCCCCCAGCACCAGGTCCCACGGGTAGGCCCGGATCCACCGCTCCAGCTGGGCCTCCCTGCCGGGGCAGTAGTCCCACTCGACCCCCGCCCGTACCGGAAGGCCCTCCGCCCTGGCCCAGTCCAGCAACCGCAGGTAGGCTTCCAGGTCCCAGTTCCGCCGGTCGGGGGAGTCGCGCCCGTGGACCCAGGCGTTGTCCTCGGGGTAGATGTCCCGGCACTGGACGAAGTTGTGGGCGTGTTCGGTGATGGCGATCTCGTCCACGCCCGCGGCCAGGGCCGCTTCCACCATGCGGAGGAGGCTGTGGCGGTCGAGGCGGTAGTTCTCCAGGTGGGTGTGGTAGTCGGGACGGCGGACCTCCGAGGCTTCCTTCACCGCAGCACCTCGACCAGCCTCCGGAGGACCCGGGCGGTGGCGCCCCACACGGTGTGGGGCCCGTAGTCGTAGAAGTGCAGGACACGCTGGGAGGCCCCTTCGCCCACGAACTCCACCCGTACGTTCCGGTCGTCCGCGAAGAAACGCAGGGGGATCCCGAGCACCTCCGCGATCTCCTGCGGTGCGGGGCGGAAGGGGTAGGGGTGCGGGATGCGGCCCACGTACGGCCGGATCAAAAACCCCGACACCACCGTGGACACGTCGTCCAAGGACCCCAGGACCTCCACGTCCTCCGGACGGATCCCCAGCTCCTCTTGGGCTTCCCGCAGGGCCGCCTCCAGGGCGTCCCGGTCCTCGGGTTCCACGGCTCCCCCGGGAAAGGAGATCTGCCCTTTGTGGGTGGCCACGTGCTCGGTCCGCCGCGTGAGCAGCACGTACACGTCCCCTGCCTCCACGTACAGGGGCACCAGGACCCCCGCCAGGACCAGCCCTTCTTCCGGCAGCCTGCGCGGGACGTACGCGGCCAGGCGCCCGCGGACGGACTCCAGGGGGTCTAGACCACCCCCAAAATCGCTGCGCGATGTTTGGGGACCCCGGTCCGTCTTCTCCATGGGGGGCTTCTTCAGGACGGGCTGCGATCTACACCCCGGCCGCGGGCCACGAGCCGGGGCCGCCGCGGAGACGGCGCGCCATCTCCTCCACCGCGTCCTCGTCCGGCGCGGCGCCCCGGAAGGGACGTGCCAGGGCCCGGGCCAACCTCCGCACGAAGTGGCCAGAGGGCAGGCCTAGGCTCAGGTCCATGAGTCCGGCCGCCACCAAGCCCCCGTACAGCCCGAGGAGCACCAGGACCACCACCAGCCAGAACAGGAACACACTCCACCTCCGGGCTCATGATACCAGAAGGGATTCTCGCCCCCGGAGGGGAAGAGGTCCTCAAACCGCAAGGCGGGAGGGCGACGGTGGCGGAGACCACCACGAGGTTCCGGACGAGCACCCTGCGGATCTGGAAGGCCGCGCACACGGTCTTCTCCCTGGACGCCTGGGAGGGTGTGCCCTGGGCGGTCTGGCAGACGGACTCCGCCCGGGACGCGGAGGTCTTGAGCGAGTTCGCGGGACGGCTGTGCTACCAGTCCTGGTCCAACCCCAGCGGGCGGTCCAACGAGCAGTACCTGCGGAACATCCTGGCCCAGGAACACTTCAGTGTGGTCGAGCACGCGGGCTTCACCGTGGTCCTCCTGGGCGTGTCCCGCAGCTGCACCCACGAGCTGGTCCGGCACCGACACTTCTCCTTCTCCCAGCTGAGCCAACGGTTCTACAACGAGGAGGACGCCGCGGTGGTGGTGCCGCCCTTGTTCCGGGACGACCCGGAGGCCCTGCAGGTCCTGGAGGAGGTGTACGCCACAACCCAGCGGGCCTACCGCCGGCTGGTGGAGCTGGCCCAGCGCAAGCTCAGCGCCCTCCACGACCGTCGGATGCGGCGCAAGCGCGCCCGGGAGGCGGCCCGGTGTGTCTTGCCGAACATGACGGAGACCCACATCGTGGTCACGGGCAACCACCGCTCCTGGCGCGAGTTCTTCGAAAAGCGCGGCAGCCTGCACGCGGACGCGGAGATCCGGGAGGTGGCGGTCCGGATCTTCACCGAGGTGGCGCAGCCCCTGGCACCCCACCTCTACCAGGACTTCCAGGTCATCACCCACGAACTCCCCACGGGAGAGCGGATCCAGACCCTGGAACGCAGGCGCCTGGACCTCGAGGATTGAAAGGGCTGCGGGGGTCACGCGCCCAGGTCCGCGGTCATGTACAGGATCCGTCGGGCTCCGAAGAGGGGGCGCGTCCACACGAGGCGGTGGGCCCTCCGGACCTGGAAGCCCAGGGAAGTGTACAACCGCAGCGCGGGGGTGTTGTCCTCCACCACGTACAGGCCCACCCAGCGACGGCCGGCCCGCCTCGCCTGGGCCAGGGCTTCCGCCATCATGTGCCGGCCCACTCCCCGCCGCCGCCGCTCGGGCAGGACCGCCACCGCCTCCACCAGGGCCGTGTGGGGATCCGGGCGGCCGGAGCCGAGGAGCTGCAGCAACAGTAGGGCCCGGACGGCGGAGGGGAAGGGGAGGTGCCGCCGCAGGACGGGCCACACGCCCAGGTGAGGGCCCTCCTCCAGCACCAGGGTGAAGGTCCCCACCACCTGGCCCGACTCCTCCGCCACGTACACGGTTCCCGACGACGGTAGCTCCGCCAGAAGCGCCGCGGTACGGTCGCGGTCCCTCCCGAACAGGGGCGCAAACTTGTCGGGGAACCCCACGGCCAGGAGATGACCCACCGCGGCCCGGTCTGTCTCCCGGGCTGGCCTCACCCGCAACTCCGTGGGGCTCTCTTCCCGCACAGGGTGTGGCTGTCCTCCGCTCTCCATCCGTCCTCGCTCCCCGAGGCTCTACGGGATGCCCCGCAACCTCGGGCCCAGGGCCCACGCCACCAGCACCGTGAGCCCTCCTCCCACCGCCAAGGCGACCGCGGTGCCCGTCCACTCCGCCAGGGCCCCGAAGGGGAAGCTCCCGAGGGTGAACATGCCGAAGGCGGTCACGGAGTACAACCCCATGGCGCGTCCTCGCATGCGGGGGTCCACGGTGGTCTGCACCAGGGCGTTGGCGGAGGACAAGGCCGCGGACTGGAACAAGCCCGCGGCCACCAGCAGGCCGAAAGCCCACCCGAACCCCGGGCTCCCGCTGAACAGCACCACGCAGACCCCCAGGGCCAGCATGGACCGCTGGAGGAGCCGCCCTTCCCCCCTCTTCTGAGCCACGGTCACGTACCAGGGCGCCAGGAGCGTGCCCACCCCGGGCGCCGCCTGGAGCAGCCCCAGGCCCACCGCGTCCGCGTGCAGGCTCTCGCGGGCAAAGGCGGGCAGCAGGCGGAAGTACGGCCTCCCGAGGAAGTTCAAGGCGGCCACCGCCCCCAGCACCGTGGCCAGGGTCCGGTCACGGCGCAAGAGCTCCAGCGCCTCGCGGATTTCCTCCCACACGGAGGCCGCGCCCTCCCCGGAAGGCGGTGGGGCACCCATCTGCCGCAGGGCCACCAGCACGCCCGCGTACGACAGGGCGTTGAGGGCGAAGCACGTCGCTTCTCCGCCCGCCGCGATGACGAGCCCTGCCAGAGAAGGGCCCACGATCCCGGCCCCGTTGAAGGCCACGGAGTTCAAGGTCACCGCCTGCAGCACCTCGTCGGGGTCCACCAGACTCGGGATCCACGAGTGCCGGGCGGGCATGTCGAAGGACTGCAAGGCCGAGTTCAGGCCCGCCAACAGGATCACGTGCCACACCCGCACCCAGCCCGTCAGGGTGAGGAAGGCCAGCACGCCCGCGCTGGCCGCCAGCCACGCGTTGGTCCAGAACAGGAGGGCCTTCCGGTCCCACCGGTCCGCCAGGGCTCCCCCCACGGGGGCGAACAGGAACCGCGGGACGGCCTGGGCCAGGGCCAACACGCCGAGGTAGAAGGGGGAGAGGGTGAGCCGGTCCACCAGGTAGCCCACCGCCACAAACTGCATCCAGGTGCCGGTGTTGGAGACCAAAAGCCCGGTCCACAACAACCGGAAGTCGCGGTGCCGCAGGGGACGCAGGGCACTCCGCGGCCCTGGGAGGCCGCCCCGGAGGTCGCTCCGCACCGGGGGACTCAGGCCTCCCCGTCCGAAGCCCCTTCCTCGCCGCGTGCCCACGGACGCGCTCCGCCTGGCACGGGGAATCGGTCAGGGCTGCGAGGCCGGCCGGACCACGGGTTCCTCACGGCGGTACACGAGAGCCTGCATGCTGGCCACGAGCCGGCCGTTGCCGTCCCGGACTCCCACCCGGTAGGAACCCAGGCTCCGGCTCAGGTGTTCCTCCACGCACTCCGCCTCCAGCCTTCCGGGCTCGGGGGCCCGCAGGAAGTGGATGGTGGCGGAGATCGCCACCGCCCGCTGGTTGTGGCTGTTGCTGGCCGCCGCGAAGGCGCAGTCCGCCAGGGAAAACACCAACCCCCCGTGCACGACCCCGTGGAAGTTGCGGTGCTCGGGCCGGAGATCCAGGCTGACCCGGGCGTACCCGGGCCGTACCTCCTCCAGACACACGCCGAGCAGCTGGCCGTAGGGGTCGCCCCGGAAGGCCTCCACCAGCTCCGGGGGCACTTCCCCTGCCTTCACAGCCTGCGCTGGTCCACCACCCGCCGCAGCTTCCCGCCCTCGCTGCGGGGTAAGCTGCCGGGCGCCTTGAGGGTAACCCGGGCGTGCAGGTTCAGCACCCCGTACAGAGCCTGCTCCGCCCGCCGCTGCAGCTCCTGGACCGCGGGCGGCGCGGGGTCCAGGCCCCCCACCTCCTGGTGGAAAGACGGGTCCACCTCGATCCGGACCTCCAGCTCGTCCAAGGTCTTCTCCCGGGTGACCACGATCTGGTAGTGGGGGCTCAACTGCGGGATCCCCACCAAGGCCGCCTCCACCTGGGAGGGGTAGACGTTGACTCCCCGCACCACCAGCATGTCGTCCGTGCGGCCCAGCACCCGGGACATCCGGACGAAGGTCCGGCCGCACCGGCACGGCTCTGGGTTCAGGGACGCCACGTCTCCGGTGCGGTAGCGGACCACGGGGAGGGCCTCCTTGGTGAGGGTGGTGAACACCAGCTCCCCCTCCCGGCCGTAGGGCAGGGGCTCTCCGGTCTGCGGGTCCACCACCTCCACCAGGAAGTGGTCCTCGAACACGTGGGAACCGTTCCGCTCTTCCACGCACTCGTTGGCCACCCCTGGCCCGATCACCTCGCTGAGCCCGTAGATGTTCACCGCCGCGATCCCGAGCTTCTCCTCGATCTGTCGGCGCATGGCGTCCGTCCACGGTTCCGCGCCCAGGACACCGTAGCGCAAGGGCAGCTGTCCGGGCTGCACTCCCCGGTCCAGGAGGGCTTCCGCGAGGGTCAGGGCATACGAGGGGGTGCACGCGAGGACCTTCGTGCCGAAGTCCTGCAGCAGCAGGACCTGCCGTTCGGTGTTGCCCCCCGAGGCAGGGACCACCAGAAGCCCCATCAGCTCCGCCCCCGCGTGCATGCCCAGGCCGCCGGTGAACAGCCCGTAGCCGTACGCGTTCTGGAACACGTCCCCCGGCTGCGCCCCCGAAGCCGCCAGACACCGCGCGCACACCTCCGCCCACACCTGGAGGTCCCGGCGGGTGTAGCCCACCACCGTGGGCTTGCCCGTGGTCCCGGAGGAGGCGTGAATCCGCACCACCTGCTCCCGCGGCACCGCGAACAACCCGAAGGGGTAGTGGTCCCGGAAGTCCTGCTTGGTCATGAACGGGAGTTTGGTCAGGTCCTGGAGGTGGCGGACGTCGTCCGGCGACACACCCGCCTCCTGCATCCGCCGGCGGTACGGTTCCACCCGCTCGTACACGTACCGCACCAGGGTCTGGAGCCGCTCCCGCTGCAGCCGCTCCAGCTCCGCACGGGGCATGGTCTCCGCTTCAGGGTTCCAGATCATGGAAGCCCTCCCAGTCCCCCTGGGGTGTGCGGGAGGAGTTTTCGCCGCCCGACCTCCGTCTCCTCCAGGACGCTTCCCTAAGGCTGTGGACGGGCCTCCGGGCGGTCCGCCTGGCAAACCACCTGCCCGGCACGGGCGCACCGGGCCGGCACGTAAACCTCTGCCTCCGCCGCGCCGCCTTCCACCGTCACCCGGACGCGCCGCCGCACGTAGCCCTCCTCGTACCGGTCCAGGGCCTGGAGAGCCTGTGGGTCCACCCGAACCAACAGCAAGCCCTCCACACGGTCGCCCAAGGAGGGCTCGATTTCCGGGTAGCCCGAGGAGGAGCGGTCCGGAGGGACCAGGCGCCAGTCCACCAGCACCGCGGGCTGAGAGGGGAAGGTCTTGCCCGTGAGGGCCTGCACGAGTTCGGGATCCTTGAGAGTGCCGTACACGAACAAGTCCACAGGTTCAGCCTCCGCCTTCCCCACGGACAGGCCCAGGCGGTACACCCGGCTCCGCGGCAGTCCGAATTCCCTCGCCACCGCACTCACCGCCTGCCGCAGCGTCTCGCCGCGGGCCAGCCTTTCCCGCAAGGCGCCCTCCGCCGGACCCACCTCTGTACGAGTCCCCCGAGCACCCTCCACCACCAGGGTAACCTCCCCCAGGGCGGGGCGTCCGTGCAGGGACTCCAGAAGCTCCCGCACCGTGCCGCGCCGCACCTCTTCGTGAACTTTGGTGAGCTCCCGACACAGGGCTGCTCGCCGGTCTCCCAGAACCTCCAAAAGGTCCCGCAGGCACGCCTCCAGCCTCTGGGGAGACTCGAACAGGACCAGGGTAGCGCCCAGGTCCCGGACCTCCGCAAAGAACCTCCGCCGGGCCGGCTGCCTACGGGGAGGGAAGCCCAAGAACAGGAACCGGTCCGTGGGCAGGGCTGAGGCCACCAAGGCTGCCACCACCGCGCTGGGCCCGGGTACGGGGACCACCGGCACGCCGGCCTCCGCGCACGCCCGGACCAGGTGGTAGCCGGGGTCCGAGAGGACCGGGGTCCCCGCGTCGCTCACCAAGGCCACGGACCGCCCGGAGCGCAGGGCCGCCAGGAGCTCCGGCGTGCGGGTGTGCTCGTTGTGCTCGTGGTAGCTTGTCACCTTCTGTCGGATTCCGTAGTGGCTGAGCAGCTTGCGGACCTGGCGGGTGTCCTCCGCAGCCACCAGGTCCACCTCCCGCAGGACCCGGAGCGCCCGGAGGGTCACGTCCTCCAAGTTGCCGATGGGGGTAGCCACCAGGTAGAGGGTACCCGGCACCCCAGACCACCCCGCGCTCCCTGCGTTGGAGGGGTTTTTCCGGGACACGCTCCTAGCGCCTCCGACGGCGGGCCGCGGCGGCTGCGGCACTTCCCCGGCCGGCAGCACCCAGCAGGAGGCCAAGGAGCCGGACCGCGGCCTCCTTGTCCAGGGGCTGGTTCCCGTTCCCGCACTTGGGGGACTGCACGCAGGACGGACAGCCCCCCTCACACGGGCACCCCCGCACCGCGTCCCAGGTGGCCCGCAGCCACGCTTCCACGACCTCGAAACCGCGCTCCGCGATGCCCACGCCGCCGGGGTACCCGTCGTACACGAACACCGAGGGCAGGCCGGTCTGCGGGTGTAGGGGGTACGACACGCCGCCCAGGTCCCACCGGTCGCACAGGGCAAACAGCGGCAGCAGCCCGATGCTGGCGTGCTCGGCCGCGTGCAGGGCGCCGGGTAGCGCTTCCTGGCCCACCGCGGTCGCTACCTCCTGAGGGACGTGGAATCCCACCGCCACCGTGCAAAGGGTCTGGGCGGGCAGGACCAGGGGTTCCACGCTCAGCACCTGGTCCCCCGCCAAGTGTTTGCGGGCGTAGCCTACCACCTGGGTGGTCACCTCCACCTCCGCCAGGTAGGCCTCCGTGGGGCCCAGGGGACGGCGCGCCCGTACCGCGCGGATTTCCAGGTCCGTGACGGTGCGGGGCTCCGTGTAGTAGTCCACCTCCCGCCTGCGCACCCTCGCCACCTTGGCTTCCAGGTCCAGGGCCCGCACCACGTACGTCTCGCCCTGGTGCAGGTACACCGCCCCGGGGTGGACCTGTTCAAAGGCCCGCGCTTCGTCCACGGTCCCCAGCGTCCCGCGCTCTTCGTCCACGATGGTGTACCGTGCCTCGCTGGCGGTACGGATGCCTACCTGGGAGGCGGGATAGCGGACGCCGCGCCAGGTCCACCGGCCCCGGTCCAGGGCCAGTTCTCCGGCCTCGGCCAGGACCTGCACCACCACCCGCGCGGGCTCTCCGAACAGCTGGAAGTCTTCCTCCCGAAGGGGAAGCTCCGCCGCCGCGCACCGCAGCTGGGAGGTCAGGACGTAGGGGTTGGCGGGGTCCACGCTGGCGGCCTCCACGGGCCGGTGGAACAAGTACGCGGGGTGACGCACCAGGTACTGGTCCAGGGCGTCCTCCAAGGCGATGAGCACGGCCAGGGAGTCCGCCCCGGACCGCCCCGCCCGCCCCGCCCGCTGCCACGTGCTGGCCACGCTGCCTGGGTACCCTACCAGGACCGCCGCGTCCAACCCTCCCACGTCGATCCCCAGCTCCAGGGCGCTGGTGGACACCACGCCCACCAGCTCCCCGGAAAACAACGCCCGCTCGATCTCCCGGCGCTCCTCCGGGAGGTAGCCCGCGCGGTACGCGCGGAGTTTGTGGGCGAGCTCGGGAGACGTGGTGACCGCGTACCGGTACACCAGCTCCGTGACCCTGCGGGCCTGGGTAAACACGATGGTCCGCACACCGCGGGAGGCCAGCCAGCGCACCAGCCAGCTGGCGTCCCGGTAAGGGCTACGGCGCCCTCCTCCCCGGACGGGCGGCGGGTTCCACAGGACGAACCACCGCGTGCCCTGGGGTGCTCCGTCGTCGTCCACCACCGCCACCGGGAGGCCGAGGATCCTCTCCGCGAACTCCCCGGGGTTGGCCAGGGTGGCGGAGGTGCACACGAAGCGCGGGTCCACCCCGTACGCACGGCAGACCCGCCGCAGGCGCCGCAGGACGCCCGCCACGTGGCTCCCGAACACCCCGCGGTACACGTGCAGGTCGTCCAGCACTACGTAGCGCAGCCCGCGGAACAGCCGCACCCAGCGCCCGTGCTGGGGCAGGATCCCCACGTGCAGCATGTCCGGGTTGGTCAACACCACCTGCGCCTCCTCCCGGATGCGGGCGCGCTCGGGAGGGGGCGTGTCCCCGTCGTACACCCCGCACCGCACCGGGAGGCCGAAGGCCCGCAGGCTGTCCAGCTGGTCCTGGGCCAGGGCCTTGGTGGGGAACAGGTACAGGGCCCGGGCCTTGGGGTCGGCCAGGAGGGTCTCCAGGACCGGCAGGTTGTAGCACAGGGTCTTCCCGCTGGCAGTCCGCGTGGTCACCACCACAGACTGGCCGCCCCGCACCAGGTCCAGGGCCTGCGCCTGGTGCGTGTACAGCCGCCGGATGCCCATGGCCTCCAGGGCCCGAACCAGGGGATCGGGCAGAGGGCGAGCCGGGTCCGCGAACCGCGGGGGTCGAGGGGGTAAGCGTTCCACGTGTACCACCCGGCTCCCCGCGGCCTGCTGCAACTCCGCCACCAAGCGTTCCATCTGCACGGACCCGTCCCGGGGATCTACCGCGAGGGTGGCCGGCGGTCCGGTTGCGCGGAGGGCTCCGCCTCGCCCTCCGCAAGCGCCCGCTGCTCCTCAGGCCGGCCGACAGCGGAGGTCGGACCGAAAGGTTCCCACCCGAAGGTCCGGAGCTGAAGGCTCACGACGTCGAACCGGGAGTAGTGGCCGGCGCTATCGAAGTAGGCCTTCGCCAGCAGCCGGTCCCGCGAGCAGATCTTGGCCCACACGATGGTCTCCTGGCCGAAGACCGGCTCCCGCAGGTAAAGGCCCGACGGGTTCACGATGCAACTCCCGCCCACGGCTAGGTTGTAGCGCACCACGTCTTTCAAGTCGGCGGGGACGAGCTCCGGGGGGAGGTACCAGCTGGCGCTCACCACAAAGACCTGGTTCTCCACGGCGTATTCCCGGATGGCCGCGTCGATTTCGGACCGCAGATTGGTAGGGTCGCCGTATTTGGCCCCCAGGTGGCCGTCCATCGACCACCAGCCCGGCCACACCGCCGCGTGCACTTCCTCGCCCAGAAAGCCCAGGGCTGCTCGGAGCAGGCTCATGTGGTGCTCGTAGCAGATGAGCCCCCCGACCCGGGCGAAGTCGAACTCAAAAACCTTCAGGTCCCGGGCGTCTCCCATCCCCCAGTAGACCCGCTCGGAGTGGGTGGGCATGAGCTTCCGGTGTCGACCCAAGATTCGACCGTCCCGGGAGAGGAACACCAGGGTGTTGTAGACCGTCTCGCTTCCCGTCCGGTCGTCTTTTTCGTTGATGCCGATGACCACGTTTGTCCCGGCCTCCCGGGCCGCCCGGGCGACGGCTTCCATCTCGGGTCCGTCCCAGCGCACGGCCGTTTCCATCATCCGGACGGCCAGCTCCGTCGACTGCCGGACGCTGACGCCGCCCCGCCAGTACGGGTAAGCCGTAAAGTACGTTTCGGGGAAGACGAGCAGGTCGAGGCCCAGACGACCGGCCTCGGAGACCGTCTCGACCGTCTTTTCTAAAGTGGCCTCCACGTCAAAAAGGACCGGCGCCACCTGCGCCGCCCCGACCAGGGCAACTTTCCGCATCCTGCCCCCCTCGGGGAACCAGATCTCCCCCTGCGATCGTAGCATGGATGCTCGCCTTGACCGTCCGGAGCTCCCCGGAGCACACTAATGGATGCGGGCCGGAGTGGCGGAACGGCAGACGCGCTGCGTTCAGGGCGCAGTGGGCGCAAGCCCGTGGGGGTTCAAATCCCTCCTCCGGCACCAGCCCCTCGGTGCAGGCCCGTGGAACCCCGGGAGCTAGACCTGACCCTGGACCTCCAGGTCCTGGCGCACCTGCGCGGGTTCCCGGAAGAGCTGGAGCGTTACGCCAACCTGGTCAAGCACGCCCACCCGCGCGGCCGTTCCGCCTGCGGGTTGATCATACACCGTCCCGGCCCCCGCGGGTTCCTGCGGCGGCTGTGCGAGCTGGTGGCTGCAGGGGTACCCGTGGTCACCACGTGGGAAGCGGCAGCCCTTCTGGGGATCGAGCCTCCTCAGCTCCTGGGGATGGTGGCCCGGGGAGAGCTCCCTCCCCCGGAGTTCCAGGAGGGGTGGCGGATCATCTGGCGGCGCCAGGCCGTGGTGGGCTGGAAGGGAGGGACCACCGCAGGGGATGTGAGGGACTGAGATGGCCAGGGTGGCGCTCCACGTGGCCTGTCGGGCCTGCGGGGAGGTCTTCGACACAGGCCTCCGGACGGACACCGTTTCCTTCGCCCGGGGGACCTTCGCCGCCAACTACCACACGTGTCCCCGCTGTGGGACCACGGAGACCTACCGGAAGTCAGACTACCGCCTGGTGGACCTCCGGACGGGCCAGGCCCTACCCCCAGACCGTGCACCCCAGGAGCATGCCCGGAAGAGGCCTCCGTGAACGCCGTGTTCCCCACGGCGGCCCCCAAGGCAGGGTCCTGGAGGAGTCTTCACGGCCGGCTCGGCCGACCCGGGCCTTCCCGCACGAAGCGCTCCACGTCGCCCAGCAGGCTGAGGGTCTCCCGTTCGAAGGTGTCCTGGATCAGGGCAAACCGCGCCCGCTGCTCCGCGGTGAGGGCCGCCCGGATGCGCTCCAGGGCCTCCCCGCGCCGCTGTTGGAACTCCCGGTGGGCCGCTTGCAACTCCCGCACTTTCCCCTCCACCCGCTCCCGGTCCACGGGCCGCTCCCGCAACAGGGCCCGGATCTCGCGGTGCAACTCCGCCCGCCTCTGCCCGAACGCCAGGCGGGCGTGCTTGAGGACGCGCAGCGCGGGCAATACCCTGCACACCTGCTCGTCCGAGAGCTCCAACTCGTCCACCAGGCGCCACACCAAGAGCGCCTCCAAGACCCTCCCGGCCCGTTCAGGGGCGGGCGGCCGTTGCGCCACGGCCAGGCCTGAAGTCACCAACACCGCCGCCACGGCGGCCAGGACGCCCCACCGTCTCCCGCCCTTCACCAGTCCACCTCCCCGTCCAGCCCGGCTCCCCACGCCTGTGCCAGCTGGGAAACCTGGGGGAGGAGGGCCCGCACCGCGGGGCTCACCACCCCGGGCTCCCCCACAGGGCCACGGGAAGGAGCCGCCTGGTGCACCGTCAAAGCCACCAGCACGGACAGAGCCGCGGCCTTGGCGGCTCGAGCCCACCGCGCCCGGCGACCGCGCTGCCCCACCTGCCTTCCGAGGCGTGCTTGCAGTTCGTCCCAGAAGCCCGGCGGTACGGAGGGCTCCGGCACCTCCCGCAGCCACGCCACCACCTGGCGCCAGGACTCCCACTCCGCCCGGCACGCTTCACACCCTTCCAGGTGCGCCTCCAGGTCCCGGAGCAGCACCGGGTCCACGGGACCGGTGGCGGCCTCCAGCACGAGGTCTCGGTAGCCTGGGCAGGGGTCGCCTCCCACCCTCAGCCCTCCTCCTTCACAGCCTCCAGGGCCCGCCGCAGCTTGCGCAGGGCGGAAAACACCGCGGCCTTCACCGTCCCCTCGGAGCAGTCCAGGATCTCCGCGATCTCCGTGTACGCGCAGCCCCCGTACAGCCGCAGCACCACCGCCGCCCTCTGCCTCGGCGGCAGGGCCTGGACCGCGTCCCGCACCCGGCGCCAGCGCTCCCTGCGCTCCGCGAGGGCGTCTGGCTCTGCTGCCTCCGGCGGGGCGGTGAGTGCGGCCGCGGCCTCCAGGGGCAGGGGCTGCCGCTGCCGCTCCCGGTGGTCCAAGCAGGCGTTGGTGGCGATGCGCAGCAGCCAGGTCCGGAGCCGGCACCGCCCCTGGAACTGGCCCAGCCCCCGGTACGCCCGCAGGAAGACTTCCTGGGTGAGGTCCGCGGCGTCCTCGTGGTTCCCCGTCATCCGCCGGAGGAAGCGGTACACGGGCTCCCGGTACTTGATCACCAGGGCCGCAAACGCGCTCTCCTCTCCCGCCCGGAAGGCCCGGACCAGCCTTTCGTCCTCTTCCATCCTGCCTCCATGGTAGCTGACGCGCCACAGCCTGCCGGGGTTTAGGCCCTCCGGGCCGCCGGGGACAGGGCCCGGGACCACCCCCAAACCGCTCCGCGACGTGAGGGGACCCTGGTCCTCCCTGCCAGAGGGGTTTTCGGGGCAGGCTGCGGGGGACGGTGGTATACTGGGGTCGAGCTCGCCGGCGAACCCTGCAAAACCCCGCGAAAGGAGGGTCTCACGTGAGGTACGAGGCCAAGAAGTTCAAGTCCTTCGAGACCGAACTGGACGGGATCAGCAAGCGGACCATGGAGGAGCACTACAAGCTGTACCAGGGCTACGTGAACAAGGCCAACGAGATCCTGGAGAAGCTGGCGGCCCTGGACAAGGACCCGGCGAAGGCTAACCCCACCTACTCCGACATCCGGGTCCTGAAGGTCGAGCTCACCCGGGCTCTGGGGGGGATCAAGAACCACGAGATCTACTTCGACCACCTGGGGGGTCCCGGGGGCAAGCCCGAGGGGGCGCTCTTGAGCCTCCTCGAGCGGGACTTCGGGTCCTTTGAGGAATGGCAGAAGGACTTGAAGGCCACCGGGATCGCGGCCCGGGGCTGGGCCTGGACTGCCTACGACTGGGACACCGGCAAGCTGTTCAACTACATCGGGGACGAGCAGAACACCTACCCCGTCTGGAACTGCACGCCCTTGGTGGCCCTGGACGTGTTCGAGCACGCGTACTTCATCGACTTCGGGACCAACAAGGGCGGCTACATCGACGCCTTCTTCCGGAACCTCGACTGGCGGGCGGTGGCCAAGCGGGCGGAGGCTTACGGGATCTTCGCCCACGCGAAGGTCTGAACCGGGGGCTCCCGCCGGGCAAACAGGAGGAGGAAGGAGGAGGGGGTCGAAGGAAGGGCACACGGGAGAACTGGGGCAGCGGGGGAGCCATGCGGGAGCCGGTCCTGACGTGTCCGTACTGTGAGACGGTCATGGTGACCTGCTACGAGCCCAGGGCCGAGGAAGCCTCCTGGTACGAGTGCCCCATCTGCGGGCACCGGGTGGAGCCGCAGGGGCTGCGGTCCCTGGACGACGACATGCCGTCCCAGCTGCACCCCCAGTAGCGAGACCGCGGCCATGACGGTGTCCTTCCACCGACCCTGTCCGGAGTGCGGCGCGGAGATGGAGCTGTTGGCCTCGGACGAGCTCGGCGCGGTCCTCGTGTACGAGTGCGTGGAGTGTGGCTACCAGGTCAAGGAGCGGGTGGAGGACGTGGTGGAGCCCGAGGAGGACGAGGTGGCCCTCCAGCCCGAAGACGAGGAGGAAGAGGAGTTCCCCGAGGAGGAGGAAGACGAGGACGAGTTCGACGAGTCCCTCTGGGAAGAGGAAGAAGAGGAAGAGGACCTCTGGCGGTAAGCCGCCTGCGCCAGGTGTCCTCCGGTACGCCACCACCCCGTCGGTGGCGGGCACCTTGTTGCTGGCGGCAACGGGGCGCGGCGTGTGCGCGGTGTACGCGGGGAGCGGTGCGCGCGCGCTGGTGCGGCGGCTGCGCCGCGAGTACCCGGGGGCCCGGATCCGCAAGGACGCGCGCGGGCTGGCCCGCTGGATCCGGGCCTTGCGCCAGAGCCTGTGGAGGGCGTCCCCCGACGTCCCCCTGGACGTAAGAGCCACGAGGTTCCAGCGGCGGGTGTGGAAGGTCCTGCGGCAGATTCCCCCTGGCCAGACGCTCACGTACGCGCAGGTGGCCCGGAAGTGCGGCATGCCCCGGGCCGCCCGGGCGGTGGCCCGTGCGTGCGCCACCAACCCCGTGGCGGTCCTGGTACCGTGTCACCGCGTGGTACGATCCGACGGCAGCCTCGGGGGATACCGCTGGGGCAGGGGCCGGAAGAGGGCTCTGCTCCAGTACGAGGCCAGGCGCGCCGGTGCGGCTACAGGCCGCCGAGCCTGAACTGGTAGTACACGAGGTACGCGCCCGCCGCCACCATCCCCAGAGCCCCGAGGGTGCGCACGTGGCGACTCCATCCCCGCAAGCGCAGCAGCAGGGCGCGGTGTCCCGCGGCCACCGCCAGCGAGAGCCCCAAGAGCACCGCCGCCATCCCGAGCCCGTACGCCACGAACACGCCCAAGGCTTCTGCAGCCCCTCCCGCGGCCAGGGCCTGGGCCGCCACCGCCAGGAACAGTGGGAGCGTACAGCCCAGGGAAGCCGTCCCGTAGGCTGCGCCGAACACCAGGAACCCCATGGCACCGCGGTCTCTTACGGGAGCCGTTTGCAAAGCCGGGAACGAAAACCCAACGGCCAGAGAGGGGCGTGCCAGCAGGAGCAGACCGGTTCCCGCCACGCCGAGCCCCACCGCCGCCACAGCCACGGGAAGCAGGCGCAGGAGGGCTGCCCCCGCCGCGGAGAGCAGCCCGCCCACCCCCGCGAACACCGCCAGAACTCCCGCCGTCATCCCCGCCCCCGCCCGCAGGCCTGCGGCCAGGGCGGCTTGGGAGCCGTCGTCCCGGCCCACGAAGTAAGCCAGATACCCGGGGAGGAGGGCAAACCCGCAGGGATTGAGGCACGCGGCAGCCCCGGCCAGGAAAGCAAAGCCTAGGAATTCCACAGCGGGCAGCGGCTCAGGGTCCTACGCCTACCGCGGCCAGGGCCTGACGCCAGGTCTGGTACGTGGCCGCGTAGGCATCCACCCACCGGATGACCCCGCGTGGGTCCAGGAGGAACTTGGTGTCGAGGAACCGCACCCGGTACTTCCACACCAGGCGATCCCGGTCCAGGGCGTAGAACCAGGTTCGGGGGAACCCGTGGCGGTCTCGGTAGGCCCGCAGGTCCTCCTCCGTCTCCCGCGGGTCCACGAACACCACCAGCACGCGGAACGGCTGCGGGTCGCGCAACTCCTGCTGGAGCCTGTGCAGCTGGCGGAGCCCCTCCACGCACGGCAGACACCAGCTGGCGGTGAAAAACAGAAGGCCCGGCTTGCCTCCCCTCACCAGGGACGCCCGGGTGACCTCCTGGCCCTGCACGTCCACCACCCGGAAATCCGGGGCTGTGTCCCCCGGGCGCGTGCCCTCCACCCCCGTGGGGGCCACGGCGGTGGCTTCCCGGGGCCGAAGGGAGTTCCACAGCACGACCCCGGCGACCACCAGTAGGCTGACCGCCAGCAAGAGCACCGGCAGGGCCCTGGTCGTCTGCTTCCTCCCGGGCCGGTTCTCACGCTTGGCCATGGCTCCACCTCCGTACAGCTTCCCGCTACCGTACCAGCCGGCAAAGGCTGGCACACCCGAGGCCTTGCACCGCCGTGAGGAAGTACGCCACGCCCCACAACACCACCGCAAACACAGCCAGGGCCTCCGCCTTGGTGATCCCGACCGGATCCCCCGCTCGCTCCTCCTCGGGCAGGACCCAGCGACGCCAGGCCCGCCACCACCACGTCACCTGTCCAGCCTCCACAACCACAAGCGATCCGGGAGCACGGACTGCCGGTCTGGCGATCCCAAGACGCCCAGCACCCCCGAGCGCAGTCGCACCACGTGAGCCCGCCCCTCAAGGCGCGTCCGCCACCGCACCGCACCCGCCCCTGGTGCCCGTACCTCGAGCACGTCTTCCGTCGCCACGGCCACGGGGCCTCCTGGGTCCAACCCCACCGCCGCGGGGGTTCCCTCCGCGGTCCACAGCAACCGTCCTCCGGCACCCAGCAGCCACGCGGTTCGACCCAAGAAGTCGGACACCGCTACCCACCGCGCCGAGGGGTCCGCCTCGAACAAGGGCACGGTGACCCTGCCAAGCGCGCGGTTCCACCGCCAACGTCCCCCTTCCAGAAAGCCCACCCGCAGTACCTCGTCCGCGCCCTTCCACCCCACGACGAACCCGCGGCCAGCAGCCGAAGCCGCGGCCACGGGAACGCCTCGCGCGGGCACCCGGTACCGGACGGTGCCTCCTCGCGCCTCCAGCCCCACGAAGCCCTCTGCGGTCAGGGCGAGCACCTCGCCGCTTGCCTCGTTCAGCGACACACCGAGCAGGGCGGAGCCCACCGCGGCCCGCCACAGCAGGCGAGGCCGGGGGAGCGCGAACGCCTTCACCACGCCCTCCACCTGCCCCGCTACGAGGCCCCGGCCGTCCGCCCACAGCTGCAGGCCGGTGTTCAGGGAGCCCACCTGGCCGAGGTCGAGGGAGGCTACCCGCAGCCCGTCGGAGCGAAACACGTCCACGCCCTGCGCTCCGCCCACCGCCACCTGCCGCGCGTTCCTGGTGGTGGACAACACCGGGAAGTTGCAGCAACCGACCGCGGGCAGGTTCGCTCTCCACAAGACCTGGCCCGCCGGCGCTTGCACCACGACCACCGCCCGCTCCGGCACCTCGCGCTGGCGGTCGAAGGTCACGGTCACCACCACCGCCCGGGACCCGTCCTCTGCGAGGACCAGCTCGGTTACGCCTGGCGGCAGAGGCACCGTGGCCGGAGCAACCCCGCCCACTCCAGACGCCCCTGCAACCCCTAGGGCTGCGAAGCCGCCGGCCACCAGGGCCAACAGGACAACCCGTCGGACGGACCCGCTTCGTGCAGCTCGCATTTTGATATTCGTCTCTTCGTATTCTTCATACTACGGTTCACGGGCCGCCACGTCAAGCAGCAAGGGCGAATACCTTCCTCAGGTTGCCGCGGTCTGTTATTATTCCGCAAAACCTGTTTTGAGGTGCCCCGTGCCGGAGACCTTCGACCTCGTCATCCTCGGCTCTGGCTCCACCGCCTTCGCCGCCGCCTTGCGGGCGCAAGAACTCGGCAAGACGGTGGCCATGACGGAATCCCGTACCCTGGGCGGGACCTGCGTGAACCGCGGGTGCCTTCCCAGCAAAAACCTCATCGAGGCCGCGCGGGTGTACTGGGAGGCGCTCCACCCGCGCTTCCCCGGGCTGCGGTCCAGGGGGATGGAGTTGGACTTCGCCGCCCTCGTGGGCCAGAAGGACGAGCTGGTGGCGGACTACCGCGACAAGCGGTACGCGGCCATCCTCCGCGGGTCGGAACGCATCCGGCTGTTTGAAGGCCGTGCCCGGTTCACCCCGGACGGCGAGGTGGAAGTGGACGGCAGGCGGCTGCGCGGCCAGCACTACCTGGTGGCCACGGGCTCTCGCCCCGCCCTGCCGGCCCTGGATGGGCTGCAGCAGGTTCCCTACCTTACCTCGGACCTGTTGACCTCCGGCGAGGCCCTAGAGCTCCGCGAGCTGCCGCGTTCCCTCGTGGTGGTGGGGGGCGGGTACATCGCCTTGGAGCTGGGCCAGATGTTCGCGCGGCTGGGCGTGGAGGTCACCCTCCTGGAGCGCAGCCGCCGGGTCCTGCCTGCCTACGAGCCGGAAGTCTCCCTGGCCGTCACGAAATTCCTCACGGACGAGGGTATCCGCCTCGTAACCGGGGTCACGGCTCGGGCGGTCCGGGAGGTCCGGGGGGACGTCGAGGTGCTCGGAGAACGGGCGGGCGAACCGTTCACGGTGAGGGCCCAGCGCCTGCTGCTGGCCACGGGCCGCACCCCCAACACCGACGACCTCGGCCTCGAGGCGGTCGGGGTCCGGACCGACGAGGCCGGGTTCGTGGTCGTGGACGAGTCCCTGCGGACCACGGCGCCCCACGTGTGGGCCGCGGGAGACGTGATCGGCCGCCACACCGATGCGCAGATGGCAACCCCTGTGGGTGCCCACGACGGAGTCCTGGTGGCCATGAACGCGTTTTCGGGCCATCTCCGCAAGGTGGACCACACGGTGATCCCCCGGACCATCTTCACGGATCCGCAGGTGGCCACCGTAGGCCTCACAGAGGCGGAGGCGCACGCCCGCGGCTACACCTGCGTTTGCTCCTCGGTGCCCATGGACTTGGTGCCGCGCGCCGGGGCGGTCCGGGACACCCGCGGGGTGGTCAAGATGGTCCTGGACGCGGAAAGCCAGCGCGTGCTGGGCGTCTCCATGGTGGGGCGCGACGCGGGCGAGGTGATCCACGAGGCGGCCATGGGGATCCGGCTCGGGGCCACGGTGCACGACTTCATCGAAATGGTCCACGTCTACCCCACCATGGCGGAAGCCCTGAAGATCGTGGCCCTGTCGTTTTTCAAGGACCCCAGCCGGCTCAGCTGCTGCGCGGAGTAGGCAGGCGGTGGGTCCAGCTGACTCCCGAGCGCTCCCGAAACCGTGCGCGGCCCTCGCGGGCCGGCGCAGGGTCCAGCCGTCCGTGGCTCCGGAGGACGCACGGCACCCGCTGGAGTCGAGCTTCAACTCCCGCGGAATCACCGCCTGGACTTCGGACTCGCCTCAGGTCTCCAAGATGGGGCAGACTCCACGGACCCTCCCACTTCGCCGCCGTGACGCGTGTTTCCGTAGCTCCAGGAGGTCCGTCCGAAACGAGCGCAGAGCTGCCAGCTGCCGGTCCACCTCGGCGAGCTTGCGGTCGATCCACCTCCGTACATGGTCGCAGGGCAGCTGCCCGTTCTCCTGGATGCGGAGGACCTCCCCGATCTCCCCGAGCCTCAGGCCCACCGCCTTCGCGCGCAGGACGAACCGCAGCCGCGCCACGTCGGCCTCGCCGTACACCCTGTACCCGGAGGGCGTCCTCCGCGGAGGCGGGAGGAGCCCCAGGGCCTCGTAGTACCGGATCGTCCTCGGGTTCAGCCCGGACTGAGCCGCAAGTTCGCCGATCCGAAGTCCGCTCCTCCGCACCGCCCTCTGCGCCATGGCTCCCCCTACAGCCGCACCGCCAGCGAACGGCCGAGCACGGTCGCCACGCTCGCGGCCATGGCCAGCATGGCCCACACGGGCGCCAGCTGGCCGCTCAGGGCAGCCAGCACCCCGAACCCGTTGAACGAGAGGGCCAGTCCCACGTTCGTCACCGTCATCGAGTAACTCCGGATCGCCAGATCCACCGCCTCGACGAGGGCCGTGAGCCGTTCGCCCACCAGCACCACGTCCGCCGCCTCGATGGCGATGTCCGTTCCCGCACCCAAGGCGATGCCCACGTCTGCCTGCATCAACGCCGGCGCGTCATTGATCCCGTCCCCTACCATGGCCACCCTTCGGCCTTCCTGCTGCAACCTGCGCACGGCTTCGGCCTTCTCTCCAGGGAATACCTCGCTCACCACTGCATCCACCCCCGCCTCACGGGCCACGGCCTCCGCCGTGCGGCGGTCGTCCCCGGTGAGCATCACGACCCGCAGACCCTTCCGGCGGAGGACTTGCACGGCCTCCCGTGCATCGGGCTTGAGTCGGTCTGCGATCCCCAGCACCCCCGCCGGCCGGCCGTCCACGGCCACGAAGACGGCGGTCTCGCCCGCGTTTTGAAGGGCTTCGGCTCCCGCCCGCAGCGGGCTCGGGTCCACCCCGCGCTCCTTCAGCCACCGCGCCGTCCCCACCACCACCCGGTGCCCGGCTGCCTCGGCCTCCACCCCGCGACCTGGGTGCGTGGCGAACTCCCCGGGCTCCGTGAGCTCCAACCCCCGAGTGCGGGCTCCTTCCACGATGGCCCGCGCGAGGGGATGCTCCGAGGGGAGTTCGGCGCTCGCGGCGAGCCGCAGGAGCTCGTCGCTAGGTAACCCATAGGCTTGGATCGTCGCGAGGTGTGGCGTGCCCTCGGTGAGCGTTCCGGTCTTGTCAAAGACCACGGTGTCCACGAGGCGGAGGAGCTGGAAGGCCTCGCCCGACCGCATGAGGATCCCCCGGCGGGCAGCTTCCCCGGACGCCCGGACGATGGCGAGGGGCGTGGCCATCCCCAGGGCGCACGGGTAGCCCATGACGAGGACGCTCAGGACTGCGAAGGTGGCGCGAAGGGGGTCCGGCCTCCCACCCGCGACGGCCGCTCCCACCGTCCAGAGGAGGAAGCCGGCCACCGCCGCGGTGAACACGCCGGGCACGAACCACAGGAGCACCCGGTCCACGAGCCGCAGGATCCCAGGCTTGAGGGCACGGGCTTCCGCCACGTACCGGGCCACCGTGCGGAGGAAACTGTCGGCGCCCACGCGGGTCACCTTCACCACGACGCTTCCGGTCTGGTTCAGGGATCCGCCGGTCACCTCGTCGCCCACGAGCTTGTCCACCGGCATCGGCTCTCCGGTGACTAAGCTTTCGTCCACGGCCGTAGCTCCCTCTACCACCACGCCGTCTGCGGGGATCCGCTCGCCCGGCCGCACCCGCACGAGATCTCCCACCTGCAGCCGGTCCACCGGGACCTCCTCCTCGGACCCGTCGGGACGGAGCCTCCAGGCGGTCTGCGGCGTAAGCTGCAGGAGCCGCCGCACGGACTGTGAGGCACGCACGTGCACGAGCACCGAGAAGTACCCGCCGATGAGGTGGAACCCCACCACGAACACCACCGCCCCGAAGAACTCGCCCGGGGGAAACGTGGGCACGAAAAGGCCCGCCGCACCGCCCGACAGACCGGCCACCGCCGCAGCGCTGGCCAGCACGTCCTGGTTCAGGATGCCCCGGCGCAGGGACTGCCAGGCGTTCCGGAGGATCCACCGACCGGGCCCGAGGACCCCGAACAGTGCAAGACCGCCCATGGCAAGGGCGCGCGGTGGGCTCGGTCCCCACCCCGCAGCCAGCATGAGGGCCGAGGCAGCGACCAGGAGCCCTAGGGCCACCCCCGCGGTGCGGCGGGCGTGCTCAAGTTCCTGCTCTTCCTCCGCGAACCGGATGGCTTCGTCCGGGGCGTGTGCGGTGAACCCGATGGACCGGAGGGCTCCCGCGATGGTCTCCGGGAGGACCCGCCCGGGGTCGTACTCCACCAGGACTTCCTCGTGGGCGATGGAGACGTGCACCGACCGCACGCCCGGAAGGCGCAGGACTGCCCTCCGGACGGACTCCACGCACAGGGAGCAGTGCATCCCGCCCAGCTTGAGCTGGAGCCGGCCGA
>Ga0197143_1000304_pt1 | contig 57203 bp, 55 predicted proteins | sample GBS70_MetaG_FD_148603 | JGI IMG/M metagenome (GOLD analysis project Ga0197143, IMG submission 148603) | Sediment microbial communities from Great Boiling Springs, Gerlach, Nevada, United States - GBS 70_MetaG | ecosystem: Environmental > Aquatic > Thermal springs > Hot (42-90C) > Sediment... | reverse complement strand
TTCCCGCCCGCCAGGCCTTGAAGGCCCTTTCCAGGTCCCGAAAGGCTTCCTGGGGGGCGCACTTGGAGACCTCCACCCACCAGGGGGCGCCCTCCCGCTTCCAGACGTTCCATGCCCGGTGAAGCTCTGCGGCATTGGGAATCCGGTCCCCTTGGTTTAAGGCCTCAAGACAGCGGTAAAGTCCCCGGCGGCCCCCACGTGCTTGGCCAGGGCAATCTGCTGCCCCACATTCGGGTCCAGCTCAAACCGAAAGGCTTGAAGAACCTTCATTCAATCGCACACCTGTTCGGCTGAATAGCTGTTAACAAAATCGGCAACTGCTGGCAACCCTGGAACCGGACCATGATCCACAAAGACGGGGACCGAGCTTGATATACTCTGGGTAGCGAGCCCAAAGTTACCGGTAGGAGGGTAGCATGTCGGCCGGCGACGAGTACCTCGTAGACAGCCCCAGGCTTCGGGATTTTATCGCCGAGGTCAAACAGATCCTGGCCGCCAGCCCCTCCCCGACGGAGGCCCTTAAGCGGCTTCGGGGGCCTTTCGGCCGCCTTCTGGCCGACCCCGACTGGCTTCCCCAGGCCTACCGGGAACCCTGCCCCACCGGGGGAATGGGCTCCAATATCGGCAACTGGCTCCTTTACCGCTCGGAAGATGGGTCCCTCTCCCTTTTCAGCCTGGTGGTGCCCCCCGGGGCCTCAACCCCCGTCCACGACCACCTGGCCTGGGGACTGGTCGGCCTCTACGCCGGGGAGCAGGAGGAGCTGGTTTACCGGGTCGCCGATGCCCTGGGCGAAGGCCGGGTAAAGCTGGAGGTAGCCCAGGTTAACCGCCTTAGGCCGGGGGATTTTTACGAGCTGGTGCCCCCCGACAATGACATCCACGCCGTCCGGACGGTTTCGGCCGAGCCGTCGGTTTCCATTCACCTGCTCACCAGGGACATCGGGTGCATCTGGCGGCACGCCTACGAGCCCGAAACCGGGGAAGTTAAGCCCTTCCGGTCGGGTTACACCAATGCCGCCTGCGAAAGGGAGGCTTAAAGGATGGAGGCGGCAGGCCGAATACCCCTTCGCCGGCCCCTCGCCGAGACCCTTTTCGACCGGGGCGGGCCCATCGTCGCCGGCCTCATCCTGGCCGGGGCCCTGCGCCTGGCCGGGGTTTACTGGGATATCGCCTGGCACATCGACCTTACCCGGGACACCTTCTTTTCGCCCCCGCACCTGCTGATCTATTCGGGGGTCCTCCTTACCCTGACCATCGTCGGGTACCCGGTGGTGCGAGCCTGGCTCAGGGGCGCGCCCCTAACCTTGCCCCTGGGCTGGAGGCTCCTCGGCCTGGGGGCGGCCGTAATAATTCTGGCGGCCCCCTTCGACGAGCTCTGGCACCGGCTCTACGGTATAGACGTCACCATCTGGAGTCTGCCCCACCTTACGGCCATCCTGGCCGGGCTGCTGGCCCTTCTGGGCCTGGCAATATTTACGGCCGAATGGGCGGCGGCCCGTTTCGCCTCCCGCCCCCGCTGGCTGGACCTGCTCTTCGCCCACTACGGCGGGGCGGCCCTGGCCGGGGTGACCGTCGTCCTGGCCGAATACGAATTTACGGCCACCTTCGGCGGAACCCGCGTTTACGCCGCGGCCTACCACGGCTTTGAGCCCCTCCTTTACCCGGCCCTATTCGGGGGCCTGGGAATGCTCACCCTAGTGGCCGTCGCCCGACTCATCACCTTCCCGGGCGGGGCGACGGCCGCGGCCGTCTGGTTTACAGCCCTGCGCCTCCTGGTCTGGGCCGAGCTTTCGGCCCTGGGCCGGACGGTCCCGGACCTGCCCCTGGTCGTCCCGGCCGCGGCCGCCCTGGACGCCGTCCTGTACTTTAGCGGCGGCCGCCTCTTCGGGGCCCTGGCCGGCGGGGCGGCGGGCGGGGCCGTCCTCGGCTACCTGGTTCGGCCCCCCTTCGGGGACGGCACCTTAACTTCGTCGGTTATGGCGGCGGCCGCGGCCGGGGTCTTCGGGGCCCTGGTGGGCGACGGCCTGGGCCGGTATATTTTGGGCTTAATGGCCCGGCCTGCCTCGGGACGAAAGGGGGCGGAAGGTGCCTAACCGTCTGGCCAACGAAACAAGCCCTTACCTGCGGCAGCACGCCGATAACCCGGTCGACTGGTACCCCTGGTCCGAGGAGGCTTTCGAGCGGGCCAGGCGGGAAGACAAGCCTATTCTCCTCTCCATCGGGTACGCGGCCTGCCACTGGTGCCACGTCATGGAGCGGGAGTCCTTTGAGGACGAAGAAACCGCCCGCATTATGAACGAGAATTTTGTAAACATCAAGGTGGACCGGGAGGAGCGGCCGGATATCGACCAGATTTATATGACGGCCGTTCAGGCGATGACCGGCCACGGCGGCTGGCCCCTGACCGTATTTCTTACCCCCGACGGGGTGCCTTTCTACGGCGGGACCTACTTTCCCAAGGAGGCCCGCCACGGCCTGCCCGCCTTTAAGGATGTCCTCCGGGCGGTGGCTCAGGCCTGGCAGAACCGCCGTCAGGAGATCTTAGCCGGAACCGCCCGGGTCCGGGAGTTTTTGGAGCAACAGGTCCGGGCCGTGGCCCCCCGGGACCAGCTGGACCCCGAGCTTCTGCGCCGGGCGGCCCGGGCCCTTCTGCAGACCTACGACCCGGTTAACGGCGGGTTTGGGGGTGCCCCCAAGTTCCCCCAACCCCTCAACCTGGAACTCCTGCTGCGGGCCTACCGACGGTTTAAGATCTCCGAGGCCCTGATCGCCGTCGAGCACACCCTGAAGGCGATGGCCCGGGGCGGCATCTACGACCAGCTCGGGGGCGGCTTTCACCGCTACGCCACCGACGACCGCTGGCTGGTCCCCCACTTCGAGAAGATGCTCTACGACCAGGCCCTGCTGTTGCGGGTTTACCTGGGGGCCTACCAGCTCACCGGCGACCCCCTTTTTCGCCAGGTTATCGACGAGACCCTCGGGTTCGCCTTCCGGGAACTTTACCACCCGGAGGGGGCTTTTTATTCGTCGCTGGACGCCGACAGCGAAGGGGAAGAGGGCAAGTACTACGTCTGGACCGCCGCCGAAATCGACACCCTCCTTTCGCCCGAAGAAGCCGAGGCCGTAAAGCATTATTATGGCCTGATTTACGGCCCGAACTTCGAAGGCAAAAACATCCTCTACGCCCGCACTACCCTTGAGAAGCTGGCCGTCCAGCTTGGCCGAACCCCCGAGGCCCTGCGGGAGACCCTGGCCCGGGCCCGGGAAAAGCTTCTGGCCGCCCGGGAGGGGCGGGTCCCCCCGGCCCGGGATGACAAGGTCTTAACCTCCTGGAACGGCCTGATGCTCCGGGCCCTGGCCGAGGTGGGGGCCGGCCTGGGCCGACCCGACTACCTCCAGGCGGCCGAAAGGCTGGCCCGCTTTATCGAGGCCCACCTTGCCCGACCGGACGGGTCCCTCTGGCACGCTTTTAAAGACGGGGTTGCCCGGGTCGAAGGCCTGCTGGAGGACTACGCCTTTTACGCCGACGGCCTGCTAAGCCTCTACGAGGCCACGGGGGAGATGGGCTGGTTCCGCCGCACGGTAGGCCTTGCGGACCGGATAATCGACCTTTTCTGGGACCCCTCCCTGCCGGGCTTTTTCGACGCCACGGCCGCCCACGATAACCTCCCCGTCCGGCCCCGAAGCTTTATCGACAACGCCCTCCCGTCGGGCAGTTCGGTGGCCACCGAGCTTCTCCTGCGCCTCGGCGCCCTGACCGGCGAGGGCCGCTACCGGGACGTGGCCGGGGCGAATTTGCGGGCCCTGGGCGACTTTATGGTAAAGGCCCCGGCGGGGGCCGGCCGGCTCCTTTGCGCCCTGGACTTTTACGTCGGACCCGTCAAGGAGGTGGCCCTGGTGGGCCCGGCCGATGACCCGGCCTGGGAAGAGATGTACCGGGAAATCTTCGGCCGGTATCTACCGAATAAGGTGGTGGCCCTGGGTCGGGGGCCCACCGAAGAGGTCCCGTTGCTGGCGGGCCGGGAGGCCGTTGACGGCCGCCCCACGGCGTATGTGTGCCAGAATTTTGTTTGTCGGCTCCCGGCCCGAACCGCCGAAGAGCTTAGGTCCCAGCTCGAGGAGTAAAGGGTGCAGGTCCCCCTTATTCCCACCGAGATTCGGGTTGACCACAGCCGGCGGCGGCTGGAGATAAAGTGGTCCGACGGCACCGTGGGCTACTGCACCTTCGAGGACCTGCGGTGGAACTGCCCCTGCGCCGTCTGCCAGGGGGAGATGGGCCAGCCGGGGCTTTTAAGCCGGCTGTCCGAGCTCTCCCTCGAGCAGACCGAGCTTGAAAACATCTGGCAGGTCGGCTACTATGCCATTGGGCTGGCCTGGAAGGACGGCCATGACACCGGAATTTACCCTTTTGAGCTTCTGCGGCGGCTCTGCCGACCGGAATAGCCCGACCCGATGCCCGGACCGGATGCCCTGCTAGACCGCATCGCCGGCCTGGTCCTTTACCGGGGCGTGCTGGCCGATGAGGCCGGAAACCTTTACCAGGAGCTCCTGCGGGGGGTTGTCTGGAACCCCCTGGACCGGCTGGGCCTAACCGACCTTTTCAGCCGCCTGGTTCGGCGTCTGCTTCTGGACCACCGGTTGCCCCCGGGAATCGACCCCTGGGCCTACCACCTGGCCGACCGGGTTCTTTACGACGAGAACCCTTTCAGCCTTGAGGCCGAGGCCCGCCCGTGGGCCGAAATTCCGGCGGCCCTGCGCCGCCAGGCCGAGGCGGAGCTCAGCCTGCTGGGCAAGGTCGCCGGCTTCGGGCTGGGCCGCCTGGCCGAGCTTCTGGGGGTCGGCCGGGCCCTGGCCGAAGGGTTCGGTGGGTCTGCGCCTCACCCCGAAGACCTGCGGGTTCGACTGGCAACGCTGGCCGGCTGGGCCGACCTTCTGCCCGCGCTGGCCGAGCATTACGGCCGCCACGGGGTCGGCCTCTTCGGCCGGTACCGGGCCTTCCGCTGGCAGCGCCGGGAAGGCCGGGGCCGGCTGGTGCCGGTGGAGTACCCGGACCCGATCCGGCTTTCGGACCTGGTGGGCTACGGCCCCCAGAAGGCGGCCGTCATCGCCAACACCGAGCGGCTTCTGGCCGGCCTGCCGGCCCAGAACGTCCTCCTTTACGGGGACCGGGGAACGGGCAAGTCCTCCCTGGTGAAGGCCCTGGTCAACGAGTTTGGGGACCGGGGCCTCCGGCTCATCGAACTGGGCCGGGACGAGCTTCGGGATTACCCCGAGGTCCTGGCCGTCGTCCGGGGCCGGCCCCAGAAGTTTATCCTGATGGTCGACGACCTCTCCTTCGAAGAGGCCGAGACGGAGTATAAGAGCTTAAAATCCCTGCTCGAAGGCACCCTCGAGGCCCGACCCCGAAACCTGGCCGTCTACGCCACCTCTAACCGGCGGCACCTGGTCCGGGAATTTTTCGGCGACCGACCACCCCCCGGGGACGAAATTCACCCGGCGGATACCCAGCAGGAAAAGCTCTCCCTGGTGGACCGGTTCGGACTGCGGGTCCGGTTCCTGGCCCCTGACCGGGACGGCTACCTGGAGGTCGTCCGGGCGCTGGCCGCCGGCCGAAGGCTGGCCCTGGACGGCCGGGACCTGGAGTCCGAAGCCCTGCGCTGGGCCCTCAGCAACGGCGGCTGGTCGGGCCGCACCGCCCGTCAGTTTGTGGATAGCCTCACGCTGGCCTAGAGCCAGCCCCGCTGCCGGCAGAAGGCCGTCACGATGGGGACGTCGAAGTACTTCCCCTGGTAAGCCAGAATGGCATAGTAGATAAAAAGCACCACCGCGACGATGGCCGCGATAGGAAAAAGACAGGCCAGCACCAGCCCCAACCCCAAGGTGACGGCCGATACGATGCTGATAAAGACAACGAACCAGGCGATGTCTAAGGCCAGTGCCTGAACGGCGTGGTAGCGCTGGAACGGCCGAGTTTTACCTTCGGTGAGCAAGATAATAATCGGAACAATAAAGCCGATGATGTAGGCGAGCAGAGCCATTAGCCGGTCGCTGTCGGTTACTTCACCCCCGGCGGGACGAATATCGCTTGCCGTCTCGGGTCCTCCGTATAATCTTGACCTAATTCTAGCACACATTCGAGCTCAACGTACTGTTATACGTTGAGTTATCACTCCTTTTGAGAAATTTCAGGCTCATAACAGCCGGTCAGGTTGCAACTTCCGGCGGAAGCGTCTTATCCCCTTGGGGACGCGGCTGGACAGACCCAGGAGTCCGGGCGTATACTTTCGGCCGAACGCGCGTATCCGGGAGGCACCCATGTGGTACCGGTTGGTGAGCGCCCTTATGCTGGCGGTCTTGGCCGGCCCATTCCTGGCCGGCCCGGCGCCCCTCCCCGCCCAGGAACCCCTGGACTTTCCCCTGACCGACGGCACCGGCCGGGTTGTTGGGCACTTTTACAAGCAGGCCAACGGCCAGGGCGGGGCCGGAAACCTCGGGTTTGCCGTGACCGACGCCGAAGGCATCCCCTTCTGGTCGGCGTTTCAGGCGCTGGGCGGCCCCGAGGTGGTGGGCTACCCCATCTCCGGCCGCTTCCTCTGGGACGGGCTGGTGACCCAGGCCTTTCAGAAGCTTATCTTCCAGTGGAACTCGGGCCAGGTGGCCATCGTCAACGTCGTCGACCTCTTTACCCGGTACGGCCGGGACGACTGGCTCCAGGTCCAAAAGCAGGTTCCCCCCGTCGCCGACTGGTCGGCCGACCGGGGCCGAAGCTGGGCCGAAATCGTGGCCGCCCACCAGGCCCTGCTGGACCGTTTCCCGGCTGTAAGGGAGGTCTACTTCCGGGCCCCCGACCCCATCGCCCTCTTCGGCCTGCCCCAGGCGGCGGCCGATTACCCGACGGTTTCGGTCATCCGGGCCCAGCGGGCCATCTTCCAGCAGTGGAAGGTGGACACCCCCTGGGCGGCGGCCGGACAGGTTACCGTTGCCAACGGGGCCGATATCGCCAAAGAGGCCGGAATTCTGGCCGCCGTGGCGGGGGAAGCCCTCCGGCCGATGCCGGCCCCGGCCGCAACCACCATACCTCCGGCCACGGCCGGTCGGCTGGTTCTGAGGCTCAACGTTTCGGACCCGAATCCGCCGGCCGGCGGCAGTCTAACCCTCCAGGCCGAGCTCACGGATACGGCCGGACGGCCCCAGCCCGACGCCGTGGTGGTCGTCATCGGCAGGTTTTCGGCGGAGGCCCCCGACCTGGCCCTCTTCCTGCCCAACACCGACCCCCGGGGCCGGACCTCCCAGGCCATCGGTTTGCCGGCGGTGCCGCCCGGTACCGCCGTCCGATTTGAGGTTCAGGCCTTCATCGGCACCGGCGAAGCCGTCGGCACCGAGTTCACCCTCACCTTAAGATAGCCTGCCGGCCGGACAACCCGGGCGTTTGCCGTCGCCCCGACGGCAGTGCTAGACTCTACCGGTAGGGGGGGCGGGCCTTTCCGCCCCCGGCTCCGACAGGGAGAGACCGGGTCATGGGGCTCGAGTTGGACCGGATTCAGGTCGAAAAAGCCTTTATCGAAGAAGAGCCGTATTACCTTCCCGTGGGCAACGAGGTCGAAGTTTTCACCGCGGCCTATAAAAACCGCCTCCCCGTAATGCTTAAGGGACCTACCGGGTGCGGCAAGACCCGGTTCGTCCAGCACATGGCTTACCGCCTGGGAAGGCCCCTCATCACCGTCGCCTGCCACGACGACCTGACGGCCTCAGACCTGGTGGGCCGCTACCTTATCCGGGGCGGGGACACGGTCTGGGTAGATGGGCCCCTGACGGAAGCCGTAAAACTGGGGGCCATCTGCTACCTGGACGAAATCGTCGAGGCCCGCAAAGACACCACCGTCGTCATCCACCCCCTCACCGACGACCGGCGCATCCTCCCCATCGAGAAGCTCGGCCGGGTCCTTAAGGCCCCGCCCGAATTTATGCTGGTCATAAGTTACAACCCCGGTTACCAGAGCCTCCTCAAGAACCTAAAGCACAGCACCCGCCAGCGCTTCGTGGCCATTGAGTTTACTTTCCCGCCCCGTCGCCTGGAGGTGGAGATCGTCGCCCACGAAAGCGGCGTGGACCGGGCCACCGCCGAGGCCCTGGTAACCCTCGGCGAGCAGATCCGGAACCTGAAGGACAAGGGCCTCGAAGAGCCGGCCAGCACCCGGCTGCTGGTTTACGCCGGCCAGCTTATCAAGACCGGGGTGGAGCCCCGGCTCGCCTGCGAGGTCGCCCTCTGCGGGCCCATTGCCGATGAGCCCGAAATCCAGCGGGCCATCCGGGAGCTCATCTCCACCGTATTCTAGGCCTATGGCACTCTGGCGAAGGCTGGCCGGCCGGGTCGGCCTGGCCATCGGCTCCGCCGCCCGGCAGATCCGCCACCCGACCCTCCACCTCCGGCAGGTGGAGAAGGTTTTGACCCTCTTTGCGGCCGGCTTTTCGGGCTTAGACCTGGCAATAAAGCCCTTCCGGCCGAAGCCGGGTCCGAGCGCCTACACGGACACCGCCACCATTTACCTGCCCGAAACGGTGGCCGAGTTTCCCGAGCCGGAGCTTAACTTCGGCCTCTACAAACTGATGGTCACCTACCAGTGCGCCCAGCTCCGGTACGGCACCCTGGAATTCGACGGCTTTTTTGACGAGTTCGACGACCCCGAGCTGGCCCTGGACCTTTACACCGTCCTGGAGCACCAGCGGGTCGAGGCCCGGCTGCTTCGGGATTACCGGGGCCTGCGCCCCCTCATCGAGGCCTGCCGGGCCGACGCCGCCCGCAAGCGGCCGGCCCTGAAGAACCTGACCCCCAAACAGCAGGTGGTCGAGGCCCTGGTCCGGGCCGGCCTCCACCTGGAGGTCGACGGCCTCAACCGGGGGGCGGCCGCCGCCTGGGAGCGGGCCCGCCGGGTTCTGGCCCAGGCCTCGGACCCCGAGGCCCTGGCCGTCCACACCCGGGCCCTGACCCGATTTATTTACGCCGAGGCCGCCGCCCTCCCCGGCCGTTACGGGCGGGTTCGGCCCGTCCACTACCGGGGCGAGATCCGCCCGGACCGGGTGGCCGACATCCGGCGGACCCGACAACAGGCCCCTCAGCCGGCCACCGTCCACCTCGCCCCCGACCTGGGGGATTTTGAGGTCAAGACCCCTCTCCACCGGACCCGCCCCGTCGACCACCTGGTGGTCCGCCCCGAAAGGGTCCTGGTCCGGCCGGACCGGCGGGAGCGGGGGGCCCTGGCCCCCGACGCCTCCGACCACGTGGTCATCGCCGACCTGACGATTCCCGAGCAGATAAGCCAGGTTACCCTCACCGAAGCCGACCGGTACGGGGCCGTCCTTTACCCGGAATGGCACTACCAGCTTCAGGCCTATCTGCCCGAATGGTGCGCCCTCCGGGACCGGCCGCTGCCTAAGGGCCGACCCCAGTACGTGGAAGAGGTGCTCGCCCGCTACCACGGCCTGGCCGTGACCTTAAGGCGGCAGTTCGAGGCCCTGCGGCAGGACCCGAAAAAGCTCCGGCGCCAGCCGGAAGGGGAAGAGGTGGACGTGGACGCGGTGGTGGAGGCCCTGGCCGACCTGCGGGCCGGCCTCAGCCCCCGGGAGAACTGGTACGCCACCAAGCGGACCCGCCGCCGGGATATCGCCGTGGCCTTCCTGGTGGACCTGAGTGGTTCCAGCGGCGGCTGGCTCCCCAATGGCCGGCGCATAATCGACGTCGAAAAGGAGGCCTTAATCCTCCTCTGCGAGGCCCTTCAGGTTCTGGACGACCGCTACGCCATCTTCGGTTTTACCAGCTCGACCCGACGCCAGTGCGACTTTTTCACCGTTAAAGGCTTCAACGAGGCCTACGACGAAACCATCAAGGCCCGGCTCGCCGGCCTGGATACGTTCAGCTATACCCGGATGGGACCGGCCATCCGCCATGCCACCCGCCTGCTGGCGGCTCTGGACGCCAAGGTCCGGCTCTTGCTCCTGATAACCGACGGCAAGCCCAACGATTTTGACGGCTACACCGGCGCCTACGCCGTCGAGGATACCCGCCAGGCCCTCCTGGAGGCCGCCCAGGCCCAGGTTCGGACCTTCTGCTTAACCATCGACAGCCAGGCCCGCCAGTACATGCCCTGGATGTTCGGGGAGGGCCGCTACACGGTGGTGGACAACGTGACCACCCTCCCCGTCCGCCTGCCGAACCTCTACCGGGTCCTCACCAGCTCCTGACCCCACCGGCGGTCACCACTGGGTGATAACCGTAAAGCCGGTGGTGGCGAACTCCGTCATGGCCTGGAGGACCGAACTGGCATCCTCAACCCGAACGGTGCGGGTTACCAGCCGTTTGGGGTCCAGTTTTCCGGCCGCCACCAGGTTCAGAAGGCCGGGATAGCTGGTAACGGGGCAGCCGAAGCTGGGGATAAAGCCCACCTCCTGGAAGACCATAGCATCCGCCGGAACCGGAATCATTCCCTTCTCCTGCTGGCCCGTCAGGCCCACCTGAATGTGGCGGCCGCCCTTCCGGACCGAGAGCACCGATGGGACGGCCGTGTTTATTGAGCCCAGGGCATCCAGGCTCACGTGGGCCCCGCCGTTGGTTATCTGCTTGATGCGCTTAACCACTTCGCCGCCGGCGGCGTTGACAGTTTCCGCCGCCCCCTCGGCCCGGGCCAGCCTGAGCTTCTCCTCGCTGATATCCACGGCGATGACCTGGGCCCCCAGGCTGCTGGCGATCTGGACGGCCGAGAGGCCCACGCCCCCGACCCCGAAGACGGCGACCCATTCCCCCGGCCGCAGGGCGGCCCGGTCGGCCAGGGCGTGGTAGGCGGTCATATACCGGCAGCCGAGGGCGGCCGCCGTCGTAAAATCGACGCTGTCCGGCAATTTGATAAGGTTAACGTCGGCATTAGGCACCAGCACCAGCTCCCCGTAGCCGCCGTCCAGGTGGAAGCCGATGGCCCCGTAGGCCAGGCAGATATTCGACCGGCCGCCGTAGCAGTACTCGCACCGGCCGCAGGCCAGGTGGAACGGAACCGTCACCCGGTCGCCCGGCTTAAAGCCCCGAACCTGGTCGCCCACGGCCTCGACTACCCCCCCGAATTCGTGGCCGAGGACCCGGGGCAGGTTCAGCTGAACGCCGGCCCAGGTCCAGTCCCCCTGCCAGGCGTGCCAGTCGCTCCGACAGATGCCGCAGGCTTCAACCCTGACCACGGTGTCGTTGGGACCTGGGGCGGGGTCCGGAAGTTGGCGTATCTCGAGGGGCTCCCGGAACTGGACTAAAACCGCGGCCTTCACCGGCACACCTCCTTATAAAATTGTCCGGGCAATCATACCACCCTCCCCCCAAAACCGGCAATCCAAGTCTTTCCCTCCAACCTTCCTGGGCTTTGCACTTATCGCCAAAATCGGCAGCCTGGCGGTAAGGGGCACCGCCGTGGGGCCCCGCCCAACGGTCGGCCCTGGGATTGGCGCAAAATGGCGAAAAGCCCCGGGGCACAAGTCACACGCCGTTAAAAAGTAGATGAGTACCTGGCAAATTTCCGGCAGGGGCGCCTATAATTCACCGACATGGGCCGCCCACTTGCGGTTTCGGCAGTGCTGGCGCTTGCGCTCCTGGCGGCCGGCTGCCTTCAGTTCGTGGCGGTGGAACCCCCGCCTGGGCCGGCCCCCGGGCTGACGCCGCTGGTGGTTGTGCCCAGCCCGACCCCAACCCCGGGGCTGCCGACCCCTACCCCGACCGTTTTCGTGCCGGTAATTCCCACTCCGACGCCGACGGCCACGCCGGTGCCCATCGAAACCCCGGCCCCGCCCCAGCCCCCGGCGCCGCCGGCGCCCCCGGCTCCCCAGCCGCCGCTCCCGGTTATGCCCACCCCGGTGCCCATTGAAAGCCCGACCCCGGAGGCACCCACCCCAACCCCGCCGCCCACCCTTACCCCCAGCCCGACGCCGACCCTAACCCCGACCCCGACGCCGGCCGGGTGCGCCGGCGACGAGACCTTTTCTATCAGCCCCCTAAGCCCCAGGGCGGGCGACACCATCACCGTAACCATCAGTTCGTCCCGGGCCCACGTGAACGTTGCCCTGCAGAGCGAAATCCAGCTCCGGTTTCTGGGGGCCGAGGCCACGGGCACCGGCTACCGGTGGCGCTGGGCCGGCACCGTCGCCCAGTCGGGCCGCTATAATTTCACATTTTATGTCAATTTCAACCAGCCGTGTCTTACGGCGACGGTGGACGTCTTGCCCCCGGCCACCCCCGCCCCGACTTCGACCCCCACCCCCCTTCCGGCCGGCCGGCCGTCGGTCGCCGCCCCGGTCATCCGGGCTATCTCCCCAACCTCGGGCACGGTGGGGACCTCCGTAACCGTGACCGGGTCAAACTTCGGCTCCCAGGCCGGCTCCTTTGTCACCTTCGGCGGGGTTCCGGCAACGGAGTACGGAAGCTGGTCGGATACGGCTATCGTAGTCACCGTCCCGGGTGGGGTTCGGACCGGGGACGCGGTGGTCGAGGTGGTCGTCTGGGTCCGAAAAGACGGCCAGCTTCTTAGAAGCAACGCCGTCTACTTCCGGGTCAGGTAATCAGGGGGAGTTTGCCCATGGCAAGGTATATCGAAACGCTAAAGGCGATAAACATCTTCGCCGGCCTCTCCGACGACGAGCTGGAGCAGATCGGCGAGTACATCACTGAGCAGGAACTGCCCAAGGGCACCGTCCTCTACGAGCAGGGGGAGCCCGGCGACGCCCTCTACATCGTCCGGGCCGGCCGGCTCAAGGCCACCGTTCGGGATGCCGCCGGCCGGGAGCGGGTGCTGGCCCTGTACGGCCCCGGCGACTTCTTCGGGGAGCTGGCTTTAATCAGCGCCCAGCCCCGCACCGCCACCGTGACCGCCGTCACCGACTGCAGCCTGCTGGTCCTGAAGCGGGAAGATTTCGAAAAATTCCTGGCCAACAACCTGCAGGCGATGCGGCGGGTTATCGGGGTTATCACCGAACGGCAGACCATCACCCAGACCGTGGTCCTGCGCCAGACGGAAGAACAACGAACGACCGAGCTGGGGAAGGTGCTGGCCGTCTACAGCCCCAAGGGCGGGGTGGGCCGGACGACCATCGCCGTAAACCTGGCCCTGGCCCTCGTCCAGCTGAGCGACCGGCGGGTAGTCCTGGTGGACGGCAACCTCACCTTCGGGGACGTGGGCGTTATGCTCAACCTGCCCCCAACCCGAACCATCTCCGACCTCATCCCTTATACCAACCAGCTCGACGAAGAGCTTATCAACACGATCCTGGCCACCCATTCCAGTGGCTTACGGGTGCTTTTAGCCCCGCCCAAGCCGGAACTTGCCGACCTGGTGAGCCCCGAGCACATGAGTTTGATCTTAGCCCGGCTTCGGGAGCTGTTTGATTACGTGGTCGTCGACACGATGACAACCCTGAACGACGTCACCCTGGCCATCCTGGACGCCGCCGACAAGGTGCTGGTGGTCACCACCCCGGAAATACCCGCGATTAAAAACGTCCGGAGCTTTCTGGACACGGCCGCCGCCCTGGGCTATCCGGCCGAAAAGCTCGAACTTATCCTTAATCGGGCCGACGCCTCGCCCGGCATAAATATCGCTGAAATCGAGGCCACCCTCGGCCGCCGGTTCATCGCCCGGATAAACAGCGGCGGCCTGAGCGTGGTGGAGGCCGCCAACCGGGGAACCCCCGTCGTGCTATCGGACCCCGGGGGTGAGGCGGCCCAGGGCATCTACAGCCTGGTTAAGGCCCTGGTGCCCGAAGCGACCCGCAACCCGCCCCCGCCGGCCCGGGTGCGGGTGCGGCGGGCGCCTGCCGAGTCCGCCCTGGTGCCGGACGTCGAAGACCTCCTTTTGGGCTGGGGGCTTACGGTGGTCACCACCGTGATGCCGGCATTTGCGGGCGCCCTCCTGGGCCTGATGCTTACGGCGGTTCGGGTGATACCCCCCGAGTCGGGGTTCAGCAACGCCCTGGTCAACCTGGGCCTCTGGGTTGGGGTCGCGGCCGGGTCTTTTCTTCTGGTGATGGCCCGGGGTCCCGAGAACATCACCCTCCTGGCCGGCGCCCTGGTGGGGCTGGGCTACGGCGCATTGGTCGGGATGTCGGTGCTGGCGGTTCGGATTGCCGCCGGGGTCACCGTGGCCAATTACCCCTTGGCGCTGCTGCCGGCGATGGTCCTTTACGCCCTGCTGGGGGGCGCCGGCGCGGCCCTGGGCTGGGCCGCCCGGGGCCGCCGGCCGGAATTGCGGCTCCGGCAGCCCTCGGTGCCTCAGGCCGGACCGGAGGTTGGGCCGCGGGCGGCAAGCGGGTAAAAAAGGTGGCCCCGGAAGCTTCGGGGCCACCCTGGGCCCGTTCTTTGAGGAGTCTAAGTTACCTGGCCGGATTTGTCGGCTCAGCGGCCGACCCCGCCTGGCAGCCGGAGTTTTTCATCCCGGCGGCCCTGTGCTGATCGGCCCGGCACCTTAGACGGTCCTCCCCCCGCCCCGTCGGGCCCGGCGGGGCGAAACCTGTCCACTTGACGCACCCCCCACACCAGCCTGCTCATTCTGCCGCCTCCTGACCCTATCTCCAGGAGGTTCTAGCCTTTTATAGCCCCAAAAGAGGCTTTTGTCAATACCCGACCGCCCCCATTTTCCCGGGAACGGGCCGGTAAGGCCAGGCCGCCGGCCACCGGCGGGCCGCCCACGATGTGGGCGGGGCGGCTGCGGCCAGAACGAGACGGCCGGGCGACACCCGGTAAAGAAAACGGCCGCCCGGGCGCCCCCGCCAGCCTGACCCCGGCGTAGTACCAGATAAAGGCCAGGGTAGCTAATTTTGGGTAAAATTAAAGTGACGCACCCTTCGGGAACGGTCCCTGAGCGGCAGTGGCTCGCCGTCCGGGGACATTTTTTATCCGGGCCGGTAAAACGGGTTTAAAATGCCGCAGACCATTGAAGACATCATTTTGCGGCACGACCGCCGGGGCGTAGGTGCCCTCCGGCCCTACCTGCCCCCGGACTTTTGCCGTCGGGCGGCGGCTTTCATTGCCGAGGTGCGAGGCCCAGTCCTCATCGCCACCGGCTTCTGCACCTACGGCCGGGCCGAAACCGACGGCCCCCTGGGGGCCGTGGCCCTGGGGGAAGCCCTGGGACGTCTGGGATACACCGTGGCCTACCTTACCGACCGGGTCGGCCGGGGTCCGCTGGATGCCCTCCGGGGCCCCGAAACCGAACTCGTCGAGGTCCCGATTACCGACCTGGAAACCACCCGCCGGCGGGCCGAGGAAATTCTGGCCCGATGGCAGCCGGTCGTCCTCATCGCCGTCGAACGGTGCGGCCTTACCCGGGACGGCCGCTACCTGACCATGCGGGGGGTGGACATCACCGCCGAGACCGCCTATCTGGATGTCTTTTTCTGGCTCCACGACCGGACCGTGGGCATTGGGGACGGCGGCAACGAAATCGGGATGGGCAACCTCTACGACGTCATCCGGCAGACGCCGGGGATGCCCTCCGACCCGGCCGCCACCCGGGTTCGGCATCTGGTCATCGCCGGGGTCTGCAACTGGGGAGCCTACGGCCTTGTGGCCGGGCTCTCTTTGTTGGCCCGCCAGAACCTCCTGCCTGACCCGGAGCTGGAAGGGCGGCGCCTCGAAACCCTGGTTCGGGCGGGTGCCGTTGACGGGATCACCGGTCGGCCGGAGCCCACCGTGGACACCTTTCCCTGGGAAGTTTCCGGCGAGATTCTTCGGGAACTTCACCGGCTGGTCGGGAGTAGCCTCACCGCCCGGTACGCGCCGCCCCTGACCTGACTTGCCCCGGCCAGGTCCCCGGCCGGGCGGCCGTTACACCTCGGACCGGCTTCAGGCCCCACAACCTTGAGCCCGGGCACCCGGCCGAACTCAACCGTATCCAGGGTGAGCAGGTCAAGGCCATGGCAGAGGGCCGTGCCGACTATGAATACTCACAAACTAACCCGGCCGCCGGGAACCCGGCGCCTTGAAGGGCCAGACCGGCCGCCAACTGTCAGGCCGGGGCCCGGACCTGGGGGCGACCGGAGGCCCATAATGCACCCCGTTGACCCGCCGACCCCGGCCGCAATAGAATCGTTTAGAAGGCCCAATGGGTACTCAACTTTACGACATCGAGGAAGCCATCGACCGGGCCGGCTTTGGGCCCTTCCAGCGCCGGCTCCTGACCGTCTGCGGCCTGACCTGGGCGGCCGACGCCGCCGAGGTGCTCATTATCTCCTTCGCCCTGCCTGCCATTCGCCGGGAGTGGGGCCTTTCCCCGGCCGAGGCCGGCCTGATTGTGACGGCCACATTCCTGGGGATGCTGGCGGGCGCCTGATTCTGGGGCACCATCTCCGACTACATCGGCCGTCGGACCGGTTTTATCCTCACGGTGTTGATATTCGCCGTCTTCGGGACGCTGGCGGCCTTCGCCCCAAGTCCCCAGGCCCTGGCGGCCCTGCGGGCCCTTACCGGTTTCGGCCTGGGCGGGGCGTTGCCCCTGGACTTTTCCCTTTTTGCCGAATTTCTGCCCCGACAAAACCGCGGCCGCTACCTGGTTATCCTGGAGAGCTTCTGGGCCCTGGGTACGGTCATCGCCGCCGGCCTTGCCTGGATTCTCGTCCCCACTTACGGCTGGCGTCCCCTCCTGGCCGCCTCGGCCGTGGCGGCCCTGCTGGTCTTCTGGATCCGGCTGCGGGTGCCCGAATCGCCCCGTTTCCTGGCAACCCGCGGCCGGCTCGACGAGGCCTGGGCCGTTCTGGAGCAGGTCGCCCGGGCCAACGGCCGAATTCTGCCCCCGGGCCGGTTGCGGCCCCTTCCCCGCCGACCCAAGGTGGCGGTGGCCGCCCTCTGGCGGCGGGAGTTCTGGCGGGTGACCCTGATGCTCTGGGTCGCCTGGTTCTGCATCTCCCTGGCCTACTACGGCGTCTTCAGCTGGCTTCCCCAACTCTTCGTCCAGCGGGGCTTCACTTTCCTGCAGACTTATCAGTACGTCTTCATCCTGGCCCTGGCCCAGCTTCCGGGCTACTTTTCGGCGGCCTATCTGGTCGAGCGGTGGGGGCGGCGTCCGACCCTGGCGGTCTACCTGGTAGCCAGCGGCGTTTTCGCCTACCTCTTTGCGGTGGTCGCCGGAGATGTGTGGATTGTGGGCGCGGCGGTTCTGATGAGCTTCTTCTCCCTGGGGTCCTGGGGCGCCCTTTACGCCTACACCCCGGAGCTTTACCCCACGGAGATCCGGACGACAGGTATGGGCTGGGCCAGCGGCATGACCCGAATTGCCGGGTCCATCGCCCCAACCCTGGGCGGGGTGCTCCTCCAGTACGCCGACAATATTGTGGTGCCCCTCTCGGTCTGGACGGCCGCCTTTATCGTCGGGGGCGCCGTGGTGGCCCTGCTTGGGGTTGAGACCCGGGGCAAACCCCTGGCCGATACCGTCGAGGCCGTCCCCAAACCGGCCGCCTGAAGGCCGTTACCCATTCTCGACGGGCCGCCGCCCCCGTGACGCCCGAACCGCCCGCGGCCGGCACCTTCAGACCGGGCGGCCGGCGCAGATTTTATACATCTCCTGCCAGGGCCGGAGCCGCTCGAAAACGGCGCTGGCCGCCAGCACGTCCCCATCGGCGTAGCGGCGGCCGATTATCTGCATCCCCACCGGCAGGTTCCCCTCCCCCAGCCCGGCCGGAATCGAGGCCGGCGGATGGCCCGAAAAGTTGACAAAGTACGTCAGACACCAGCCGATGAGGGGTTTCGCCGCTCAATCCGCTCGATGAAAGCGCCTACGACCTCCGCCGGCGACAGCCCCCGCCGGCGAATGCGGTAGGCCAGCTCCGTTGCGCTCATATAAGCCAGCTCGTCCCTCAGGCCCATCGCCTTTCACCCCCTCAGCAACGGTTTCTAAAAGCTCCCCGGCCCGGTAAGAGCTCCGGACGAGGGGTCCGGCCGCGGCTTCCCGAAAGCCCAGGGCCAGGGCTACCTCCCGGTACCATTCGAACTCCACCGGGTGGATATATTCGGCCACTTCCAGGTGGCGGTCGGTGGGCTGAAGATACTGACCCAGGGTTATCACGTCGCAGCCCACCCGCCGCAGGTCTTCCAGGACCGCCACCACCTCCCCCGGGGTCTCCCCCATTCCCAGAATGAGGCCCGACTTGGTCCGGAGCCCGGCCCGGTGGGCGTAGGCCAGCACCCCCAGGGCCCGCCGGTAGTCCTTGCGGGGTTGAATCGTCGGGTAAAGCCTCGGGACCGTTTCCACGTTGTGGTTTAGGACGTCGGGACGGGCGGCCACCACCGTTTCCAGAGCCCGGACCGAGCCCCCGAAATCGGGGATCAGCACCTCGACGGTGGCCCCGGGCAGCCGCCGTCGGACCGCCCGGATGGTGGCCGCAAACTGGGCGGCGCCGCCGTCGGGCAGGTCGTCCCGGGCCACCGAGGTTACGACGACGTGCCGCAGGCCCAGCCGGGCAGCCGCCCCGGCCACCCGGTAGGGCTCCAGGGGATCCGGGGCCGCCGGCCGGCCGCCGGCAACGGCACAGAACCGGCAGTGGCGGGTGCAGGTATCGCCCAGGAGCATAAAGGTTGCCGTGCCCCCGCCCCAGCACTCCCCGATATTGGGGCAGAGGGCCTCCTCGCAGACGGTGTGAAGCCGCTCCTGCCGGAAGAGGGCCTCGAGCCGCGCCACCATCTCCCCGGTGGGGGCCGGGGCCACCAGCCACGGGGCCTCCTGAAAGCCCATCTGCCACCGTCGGCCGAGCAGGTGGGCCAGCTCCTCGCAGAAGGCCCGCTCCACCCCGAGCAGGCCGGGCGACCGGCCCAGGAGCCGGGCGATGGAAGTCACCCCCCGGTTGGGGAGGCCGCAGGGGACGATTAAGTCAAAGGGGGCCAGGTTGGGGTCCACGTTGAGGGCGAGGCCGTGGAAGGTCACGCCCCCGCTCACCGCCAGGCCGACGGCCGCAATCTTATCCCGGCCCACCCAGACCCCGGGGTGCTCAGGGTCCCGGTGGGCGCCGATGCCGTACCGGGCCAGGGTCCGGATGGCGGCCTCCTCCAGGGCCCAGAGGAACCCGTGGAGCTCCCCTGGTCGGACCTTAAAAATGGGGTAGAAAACCAGCTGGCCCGGGCCGTGGTAGGTGGCCCGCCCGCCCCGCTCGGTGAACTCCAGGCCGATGCCGAGGCCGGCCAGCCGGTTCCGACCCACCCTCAGGTCCTCCTCCCCACCGCCCCGGCCGAGGGTGACCACGGGCGGATGCTCCACCGTCAGCAAAATGTCCCCGACCCGGCCGGCCTGGCGGGCCCGAACCAGCCGCCGCTGGAAAAGATAAGCCCAGCGGTAGGCCAGCCGGCCCAGCCTTAAGACCGTAATCATCGGAGCTGCCCCAGGGCGTCTTTAGCCGCCTCCGTCAGGGCCTCGGCCACCGTTGGGTGGCCGAATTCCAGGTCGGCCAGGTCCTCCACCAGGGCCTCCAGTTTTAGCGCCACCGCGGCCGCCGAAACCGCCTCCGTCGCCAGGGGGCCCAGGATGTGAACCCCCACCAGCCGCCCGTGGGGCCGGGCGGCCACCACCTTGGCAAACCCAAGCTCCTGGCCCAAGGTGAGGGCCCGGGCGTTGAACCCCAGGTCTGCCCGGCCGACCACCACATCGAGGCCCGCCGACCGGGCCTCGGCCTCGGTCAGGCCCACGGCCCCCACCTCCGGCCGGGTGTGGTAGACCCGGGGAATCAGGCGCGGGTCGAACCGGCGGTCGAAGCCCAGGGCGTTCTCGGCCGCCGCGGCCCCCTGGGCCCGGGCAAAGTCCGAGAGCATCCGGCCGCCCGTGATATCCCCGGCGGCGAAAACCCCGGCCACGGTGGTGGCCTGCCGGCCGTCGGTCAGAACGGCCCCGTCCCGGAGGGCCACCCCCAGCTCCTCCAGCCACTGGGTTCGGGGCCGGCGGCAGTCCGAAATTAAGAGCCGGCGGGCCGCCACCGCCTCCCCGCCCCGGCCCACGGCGACCAGCCCCTCCCCGGCGGCGTCAATCCGGGCCAGCTCCCAGCCGGTCTTCACCCCGATGCCGCCCTCGGCCAGCAGAAACCCCAAAGCCTCGGCCAGTTCCGGCTCCTCCCCTGGCAGAAGCTGGGGCCCGGGCTCCAGAAGGGTGACGCGGCTGCCCAGGGCCTGGTAGAACTGGGCCCACTCGATGCCGATGAACCCCCCGCCGTAGACGGCCAGTTCGGCCGGAACTTCATCCAGACCCAGGCAGTGGTCGGTGGTCCAGACCCCGGGAAGGTCCACCCCGGGAACCTCCGGCAGGACAAAGGCCGCCCCCGCCGCCAGAACAACCCCCCGGCCGGTGAACCTTTCGGTCCGGCCGCCCACCGTTGCCTCGACGGCGCAGCCCGGCCGAAGACGGGCCTCCCCTTCCACCAGCCGCACCCCCACCTGCCCCAGGTATGCCCGGGTTCCGCCGTACAGCCTTTCGACGAGCTCGTCCCGCCGGCGGCGGGCCAGGGCCATGTTTACGGTGCCCGGGGAGGTCTCCAGGCCCCAGGCCGGGCCTTCCCGGGCCGCCCGCCGCCGGTTGGCCAGCTCCAGGCCGGCCACGGTGGGGATACAGCCCCGGTGAAGGCAGGCACCTCCGACCCGCTCCCGCTCAAAAAGGATGACCTGGGCCCCCAGCTCCCGGGCCCGCAGGGCCGCCGATATCCCCGCCGGCCCCCCTCCTACCACCAGCAGGTCGGCATCGGCCACCGGTCAGGCCTCCCCCTCGCCGAAGATGAGGGCCGGCTGGGCGAGCATGCCGGCCAGCGTCTGGAGAAACGCCGCCGCCGGGGCGCCGTCCACAACCCGGTGGTCGAAAGTAAGGCTTAAGGTCATCAGGCTGCGGACGGCCACCTGGCCCCGATAAATCGCCGGCTTTTCGACAATCCGGCCGACGCCCAAGATGGCGACCTCCGGCGGGTTGATTATTGGGGTAAAGGCGTCCACCCCGAACATTCCCAGGTTGCTGATGGTAAAAGTACTGCCCGTAACCTCATCCACCGTGAGGCTCCCCGCCCGGGCGGCGGCCGCCAGCCGCTTTAGCTCCCGGTCGATCTCGCCCAGGCTCAGGCGGTCGGCATTGCGGATAACGGGAACGATAAGCCCCTCATCCAGGGCCACCCCCACCCCGATGTTTACCTCGTCCAGGAGCCGGATCTCGTCCCCGACCAGGGTCGAGTTTAAGAGGGGGTGCTGCTTCAAGGCCCGGGCGACCGCTTTTACCAGGACGGCCGTGTAGCTAATGTCGACCCGGCTCTTGAGCCGGTCGACGAACTCCACCAGGCCGGTGACGTCCGCCTCGGTGGTGATGGTCACCTGGGCCATCGTCCGAAGGCTCTCGGTCATCCGCTCGGCGATGGCCCGGCGCATCCCGGCGAAGGGGATTACCCGGGCGGCCGGGGAGGCCTCCGGGGCGGCGGGGGCCTGCCGGCGCTGTTCTAAGTAGGCCAGGACGTCCGCCTCCTGGATTCGGCCGCCGGGGCCCGTTCCCCGAATCTCCCTAAGGTCGATGCCGTGCTCCCGGGCCAGCCGCTTGGCCATGGGCGTCGCCAGCACCTCCGTCTGGGCCGCCGGGCCGGCCCCGACCTCCGCGGCAACCGCCGGGGCGGCGGCGGGGGCCGCCGGTACCTCCTCGCCCGGGGCGGCGATATACCCGATGACGGTCCCCACCGGCACCTTCTGCCCGGGCCGGACGGCGTGGCGGAGGATTCCCGCCTGGGGCGCCCTGACCTCATAGGTTATCTTTTTGCTCATCACCTGGACGACGGGCTCGTCCTGGGCCACGTGGGCCCCGTCCTCTTTAAGCCACTTTACTACCTCCCCCTCAGTCATCGCCATTCCCAGCTTAGGCATCACGATCCGAACGGCCATCGCTAACCTCCCACGGGCCCGTCCGACGACTGAACCAGGTCGAAGGCCCCCCGGCGGGTCGCCTCGGCCAGGGCGGCCTCGATATCCACGACCCGGGGCCCGGCCGTGGTCAGCCGGACGCTAACGGTCTGGTGGAGACCCACCTCAACCTCCCGCTCTCCGTCCAGGGCCACCGTACAGTTTCCGGGGTCAAGCCGAATTTCCTCCCCGGCCTCGATCAGGCGGTGTTCTAAGATGCCCACCGGAACCACCAGGCCGGGGGCGACCGGGGCCAGGACCTGTCGGCCCCCGGCCCCCAGCCGAAGGTAGAGGCCGTGGGCGTTGCGGGGGGTTAAGGTCGCCAGACAGCCCCCCACCGCCGCCAGCCCCACCGTGCCCGGCCGGGCCTGGGCCAGCACCACCTCCCGGAGCCGCCCGGGGTCCCAGAGGGCCCGGCTCCCGACGAAGAGGTCCCGGCTGGTGGCCACGTCCACCAGGGCGACGTCTACGAGTTCCCCGTCGACGTAAAGCTCAAGGCGTTTGGTCCGGTAACTTACGGCGTCGGCCGGAACCAGACCGGCGGCGATAACCCCCGCGGCCAGGCCGGCCACCGTCCCCTCGACCATCACCGAAAAGACGTTGTTGGTCCCCGTGGAGACGGGAATGAGGGGCACATCCCCGCAAGCCCGGGCGGCGGCCCGGTTGGTGCCGTCCCCGCCCAGGGTGACGATGCAGCCCACCCCCCGTTCGGCCAGAATCCGGGCGGCCGTGGCCGAATCCCGGGCGTCGCCGTAGACGGGCATCTCGATAAGCCGCGCCTCCAGGCTGAGGCGCAGGCCGTCCAGGGCCCGCAGCCCCAGCCCGGAGGTGTCGGGCATGATGAAGACCTGCCGGACCCCCAGGGCATCCAGGGCCCGAAGGATCCGCCGGATGATGTTGACCTTCTCGTTATTGTCAAAGACGGAGGCCTGGGCCACCAGCCGGCGGATATCCTTGCCCGAGGCCGGGTTGGCGATGATGCCGACCGCCGACATTACTGACGGCCCAGGGCCGTGTTAACCGCCTGAATGACCTTCTCCGGCGACGGGACGTAAAGGTCCTCCAGGACCGGGCTGAAGGGCACCACCGTGTGGGGGGCCGTCACCATCTGGGGCGGGCCGTCCAGGTACTCGATGGCCCGGGTGGTAACCAGGGCGACGATGTCCGCGGCCAGACTGCACCGGGGATTATCCTCGTCCACCACGACCAGGTGGTGGGTCTTCTTAACGGAGTTAATGATGGTTTCCTCGTCCAGGGGCGAGAGGGTCCGGGGGTCCACCACCTCCAGACTTATCCCGTCGCCGGCGGCCAGCCGTTCGGCGGCCTGCAGGGCAATGTGGACCATCCGGCCGATGGCCACCACCGTCACGTCCCGGCCCTCCCGCTTGACGTCCGCCTGTCCCAGGGGGATGGTGTACTCCCCTTCCGGCACCTCCCCCTCCATGTCGTAAAGGAGCTTGTGTTCGAAGAAGATGACCGGGTCGTCATCCCGGATGGCCGAAATGAGGAGGCCCTTGGCGTCGTAAGGGGTGGACGGCACCACGGTCTTCAGCCCGGGCATGTGGGTGAAGACCGAATAGTGGCAGCCCGAGTGCTGGCCGGCGGCCCGGAACCCGGCCCCGATCATCGTCCGGATCACCATGGGGACCTTGGCCTTGCCCCCGAACATGTAGCGGAGCTTGGCCCCCTGATTGAAGATCTGGTCCATGCAGACGCCGAAAAAGTCGACGAACATCAGCTCGGCGATGGGCCGCAGGCCGGTGGCGGCCGCGGCCACGGCCGCCCCGATGAAGGCCGACTCGCTGATGGGGGTATCCAGGACCCGGGTTCGGCCGAACTCCTTGGCCAGCCCCCTGGTGACGCCCATTACCCCGCCCCAGGCCTCCTCGCCCCGGCCCTCCACGTGGGGCAGGCGGGCCCCGCCGGCCACATCCTCCCCCATCAGGATGACGGTGGGGTCCCGGCGCATCTCCAGCCGCATCGCCTCGTTAAGGGCTTCCCGGAAGGTGATAACTCGGCCCGCCATCTCTTCGCCTCCTTTTATCGATACTTAACGTAGACGTCGGTCAAGAGCTCTTCGGGGGCCGGGTAGGGGCTCTCCTGGGCGAACCGAACGGCCGCCTCCACCAACTCCCGGGCCCGGGCGTCGATGGCATCCAGCTCGGCGGCCGTAAGCAGGTTGCGTTCCAGGACCCGCCGGCGGAACTGGTCGATGGGGTCCCGCCGCCGGTACTCCTCCTCTTCCTCCTTGGTCCGGTAGGTGAGGGGGTCGCCCTGGAAGTGACCGTAATACCGAAAGGCCCTGGCCTCAATGAGGGTCGGCCCATCGCCCCGGCGGGCCCGGGCCACGGCCTCCCCCGCCGCCTCATACACGGCGAAGACGTCCGTACCGTCCACGAGCACGCCCGGGATGTTGTAGGCCACGCCCCGGTCGGCAATATCCTTGGCCGCGCAGTGGTAAAACCACGGGGTGGACTCGGCATAAAGGTTGTTTTCGCAGACGAAAATCACCGGCAGCTTCCAGATGGCGGCCAGGTTCATCGCCTCGTGAATGGTCCCCTGCTCGGCGGCCCCGTCCCCGAAGAAGCAGACGGTCACCGAATCAGAGCCCGTCACCTTGGCCGTGAGGGCCGAGCCGCAGGCCAGGGGTCCGCCCCCGCCGACGATGCCGTTGGCGCCCAGCATCCCCTTGCTCACGTCGGCGATATGCATGGAGCCGCCCTTACCCTTGCAGGCGCCGGTAGCTTTGCCGAAGAGCTCGGCCATCATGGCGTTGATGTCGACCCCCTTGGCGATGCAGTGGCCGTGGCCCCGGTGGGTGGAGGTGATGTAGTCGCGGTCGGTCAGGTGGGCGCAGACGCCCACGGCAATGGCCTCTTCGCCGGCGTAAAGGTGGACGAAACCGGGCAAAAGTCCCTGGGCGAACAGCTGGGCGACCTTATCTTCAAAGGTGCGGATCAGGCGCATCCGCTCGTAAACCCAGAGAAGTTTATCTCGGGAGATCTCAGCCACCGTCAGAGCCTCCTTGACCCAGGATTGGGGACTCATACGAACGGGCTGTAAAAGCCGCCTGCTCTATGGGGAATTTGCGACGCCAACCACCCCCTTTCGGCCCGGTCTGGCTGCCGCTTGCAGCCCATTATATTCTGACCGGGACCTCCCCGTCAAGGGCTCCCCGGAAGCCGGAAAGGTGGTTTTGTTTATACTTTAGGGGCGGGACTTTCGCCGGCCCGGCGCCGACACGATCGGCGGGGCTGGGATGCCAGCCCCGGGAGGTATCTTATGCAGACCAGGGCCCGACCGGCGGCCGAAGACCAGAACCGGCCCCTTCCGGGTCAGCTTCTGCGGGCGGCGCGGCAGGAGCGGGGGCTCAGCCTCGAGGATGCGGAGCGGGAAACCCGGATCCGCCGCGAATTCCTCGAGGCCCTGGAGGCCGACGACTATCAGCGGCTGCCCCCGCCCGTCTACGTTCGGGGGTTCATCCGCACCTACGCCCGCTGGCTCGGCCTCGACCCCGAGCAGGTGGTCAGCCTATTCCCCGGCAGTCCCACGGCCCCAGAATTTCGGCCCCTGGCCACGGCCCGAAACCCGGAGCCGACGTGGGCCGGCCGGCTCCTGCTCGGGCTGGTGGTGGCCGCCCTGCTGGCCCTGGCCTTTGGGGTGGTAAGGCTGGCCGGGCCCGCGGTTCAAGCCCCCACCCAGGTCCCGGGAGGCCTTCCGGCCCCCACCATGGCCCCCGCCCCAACCCCGCCGCCCCAGCCCACCCCCGTCGTCGACCAGGTGCAGGTTCAGCTTAGGGTGGTGGAGCGGGCCTGGGTGGCGGTCACCGTGGACAACCAGCAGGTCTTTCAGGGCATCCTGGAGGTGGGCGACACCCGCACCTGGACCGGCCGTCAGCGGGTAGCCATCCGGTGCGGCAATGCCGGGGGCGTCGAGGTTTACCTTAACGGCCGCCGCCTGGGCCTCCTGGGCCGCCCCGGCCAGGTGGTCGACGTCGAATGGACCCTCCAGGACGTCCGCAACCTTCCCTGAAAGGGTTGTAAACTTAATTCCCGGTCAGCCTTTAAAAGGAGCCGGCAGCCATGACCGACCCGATAACCCTGGAGATCTTTAAAAACCTCTTCGCCTCCGTCGCCGAGGAGATGGGGGTAACCCTCGGCCGCACCGGCTACTCCCCGAATATCAAGGAGCGCCGGGACTACAGCTGCGCCGTCTTCGACGACCACGGCCGCCTCATCGCCCAGGCGGCCCACATCCCCGTCCACCTGGGGGCGATGCCCATGTCGGTGCGCACCGCCATCCGCCTCTTCACCTTCGCCCCCGGCGACCTGGTGATCTTAAACGACCCATACCTGGGCGGGACCCACCTTCCCGACATCACCCTGGTCTCCCCCGTCTTTGTGGCCGGGGAGCTGGTGGGCTTTGCGGCCAGCCGGGCCCACCACGCCGACGTGGGGGGAATGTCCCCGGGTTCCATGCCCCTGGCCACCGAAATCTACCAGGAGGGGATAATCATCCCGCCCCTGAAGCTGATGGAGGCCGGGCGGCTCAACAAGGCCCTCCTCGACCTCATCCTCCGGAACGTCCGCACCCCCGACGAACGGCTGGGCGACCTGAACGCCCAGATGGCCGCCCACGAGGTGGGAGCCCGCCGGCTGGCCGAGCTTATCGGCCGCTACGGCCTCGATGAGGTGAGGGCCCAGATGGTGGCCCTCCTCCAGTACTCCGAGCGGCTCACCCGCCAGGCTATCGCCCAGATCCCCGACGGGGAATATTCTTTCGAAGACTTTTTAGACGACGACGGCATCACCGACCGGCCCATAAAAATCGCCGTCACCATCCGGGTCAGGGGCCAAGAGCTCACGGCCGATTTCACCGGCTCCGACCCGGAATGCCTCGGGCCGGTCAACGCCGTGGAGGCCGTCACCCAGTCGGCCGTCTACTACGTGGTCCGCTGTCTGGCCGGGGAAGAGGTTCCGGCCAACGCCGGCTGTTTCCGGCCGGTAAGGGTCATTGCCCCCGAGGGCACGGTGGTGAACGCCCGGCCGCCCCGGGCGGTTTCGGGGGGCAACGTGGAGACCTCCCAGCGCATCGTCGACGTGGTGCTGGGGGCCATCGCCCAGGCCGTCCCCGACCGGGTCCCGGCGGCCAGTCAGGGCACCATGAACAACGTGGTCATCGGCGGCTGGGACCCCTTCCGCCACCGCTATTTCGCCTACTACGAGACCATCGGCGGCGGGGCCGGGGCCGGCAAGGGCAGGCCGGGCCTCTCGGCCACCCACGTCCACATGACCAACACCCAGAACACCCCGGTGGAGGCCCTGGAGTTCGCCTACCCCCTCCGGGTCAGGCGCTACGCCGTCCGCCGGGGCTCGGGGGGGGCCGGGCTGTACCCGGGCGGGGACGGCATCATCCGGGAATACGAGGTCCTGGTGCCGGCCACCATAACCGTCGTCACCGAGCGCCGCCGCTTCGCCCCTTACGGCCTCGCCGGCGGCCGGCCGGGCAGACCCGGGGAAAATCTGCTCCTCATCGCCCGGGACGGGGAATTCGAAGCCCGAAAGCTTCCCTCGAAGGCTACGGTGCGGGTGGAGGCCGGCGCCCGGCTGGCGGTCGAAACCCCCGGCGGGGGCGGCTGGGGCGAGCCGCCGGATGCTGGTTGAGCGGCTCAGGCTGGTAAATTTCCGCAATTACGCCCGGCTCGACGTCGCCCTGCCGGCCGGAATCGTCATCCTTTACGGACCCAACGCCCAGGGCAAAACCAATTTTTTAGAGGCGGTTTACCTGCTGGCCACCACCAAGTCCTTCCGGGCCACCGCCGACCGGGAGCTGATCCACTGGCTGGCCTTCAGCCAGGATTTCCCCGTCACCCGGGTGACGGCCCAGGTAATCCGCAAGACCGCCGGCCCCCTCGTCCTCGAAATCATCATCGCCCCCCAGTCCGGCTATGAGGCCGCCGGGGGCACCGTCAAACGCATCAAGATAAGCGGGGTGGCCAAGCGGGCCGTCGACCTGGTAGGCCAGCTTCGGGTCGTCCTCTTTACCCCGGCCGACATCGACCTGGTGGCCGGAAGCCCCCAGGCCCGCCGCCGCTACCTGGATATCACCAACTCCCAGGTCGACCCCAGGTACCTCAGGACCCTGCAGGTCTACAACCGGGTTGTGGCCCAGCGCAACGCCCTCCTCAGGCAGGTGCGGGACCGGCGGGCGTCGGCCGAATCTTTGGCCGTCTGGGAAGACCCCCTCGTCGAGGCCGGGGCTTATATCATCCTCCGCCGGGCCCGGACGGTATCCGCCCTCAACGACCTGGTCCGCCTCATCCACCCGAAGCTTACCGGCCGCCAGGAGCACCTGCGGGTCGAGTACGTCCCGGAGCTGGGCGGCCTGGCAAAGCCCCCGGAGCTTCCCCAGAATGAGGCGGAACTGGCGGAGCTTCTCCGGCGGGCCCTGCGGCGGGTCGGGGCCCGGGAGGTGGCCCTGGGAATGTCCCTGGTTGGGCCCCACCGGGACGACCTCAAGTTTTATATCAACGGGGCCGACATTAACCTCTATGGCTCCCGGGGCCAGCAGCGGACGGCGGCCCTCTCCCTCAAGCTGGCCGAGGCCGAGTTTATGCGGGCCGAAACCGGGGAATGGCCCGTCCTGCTTTTAGACGACATTTTGTCGGAGCTGGACGCCGAACGGCGCCGCCACGTCCTGGGCGGCCTGCTGGAGGCCGACCAGATGTTCATCACCGCCACCGACCTGGCGGATTTCCCGCCGGAATTTCTCGCCCGGGCGGCCCGCTTCCGGGTGGAAGCCGGCCAACTTACCCGCGAGGCCTGAGCCACCCGCCGCCCCCGGACGCTCAGCCCTTTTCCCCAAACGGGTTCGCCACCGCCGGGCGGATGGCCTTGGGCCCGCGCTTCCCCGGTCAGCCCACCCCAGACCCCCATCCCTTCGGGGTCGAGGGGCAGAACCCGACCCCCAAACGCCGCCTTGACCTGCGCAAGCCGGTGAAGAAGCCCAGGCCTCCTGGCTTCCGGGGCCCGAACCACGCCCTAGGTCGCAAGATAAACTTCCGCGGCGCCCTCTCCACACCCCCGGGAAAGCCCGCCCGACAGCGCTTTCCAGCTTAGATGCTTGCCCAAGGGACTCAGTTACGCCCCTTCGAGGCGGCGAATCTCCCCCAGCATGGCGGTCAGGACCTCCCGGCAGGCCCCCGCAAAATCCGGGCCCCGGGAGGCGTAGACGGCCTGCCGGCCCACGGCGACCAGCAGGCCCCCCGGCCGGCCGGTGCCCCCGAAGCGGACGGCGGCCGTCAGGTCGCCCCCCTGCGCCCCCACCCCCGGCACCAGGAAGGGCAGGTCGGGGACCAGCCGGCGCAGGGCCGCCAGCTCGGCGGGGTAGGTGGCCCCCACCACCAGGCCGAGGTCCCGGCCCCGGGCCCACTCCCGGGCCCGGAGGGCCACCACCTGGTAAAGGGGCCTTCCTTCCGGGCCGACGGGCAGGTCCTGAAAGTCCCGGGCCCCCGGGTTGCTGGTCCGGGCGAGCAGGTAGACGCCCCGGCCCGGGTATTCCAGGAAAGGCTCCACCGCGTCGTAGCCCAGGTAGGGGTTTACGGTCACGGCGTCGAAGGCCCAGGTCTCGAAGACGGCCCGGGCGTAGAACCGGGCGCTGTTGGGGATATCGGCCCGCTTGGCATCGGCGATAACCACAACGTCGGGGGGAACCGCCTGGCGGGTCTTTTCCAGGGCGGCCAGCCCGGGGAGCCCCTGGGCCTCGTAGAAGGCGAAGTTCAGCTTATACGCCGCCACCAGGTCGGCCGTGGCTTCCACCAGCCGAAGGTTAAATTCGACCAGACCCACCCCGACCGGCAGCCGCCCGGGGTCGGGGTCCAGGTTGAGGCAGAGGGGGCTTCGGCGGCCGGCAACGGCCTTTCCCAGTCGGGCAAAGAAACCCACGGCCTACTGCATGGGCGAATAAGGGGTGGGCTTGAGGATGTAGTTGGTAATCTTCGCCACCAGGGGCCCGTCCCGTTCGGTCTCGGCCCGGGCCTTGAGCCACTCCGGGTCGGTGGCAAAGGCGTTCCAGACCCGCTCCCGTTCGGCCAGGTTCTGCCAGGCCAGGACGTAGATTAGCTGGTTGGAGACCCCCACCACGTGCTCCCAGAAGGCCACCACCCGGATGCCGTGCTTTTCGAAAAACTTTAAGGTGATGTTGGCAAAACGGTCGTTCAGGGCCTGAAACTTGCCGGGAACGGCGTCGTAAATCCGCATCTCGTAGAGCATGGGAGCCTCCCCCTATTCCCAGTGTAGGATCCAGACGCAGAGGCCGGCCAGGACCACGGTGGCCACAACCATCGTGGCCAGCTGGGTGGGCAGAAGGTTAACATCCCGGGCCGCCCAGAGGAGGATGGCCACCATGGCCGCGGCCAGCAGGACGAACTCGACGAGGGCCGGATGTTGCTTGAGGAACCGAGCAATGCGCCGGAACATCTTTTTTAAAACCGGTAGACCCCCTCCACGGGTAAGACGAACACGGTGGCGCCCCCCACTTCCACCTCTACGGGCATGGGGATAAATACGTCGATCCCCTCCACCGGGGGCGGCAGGGGCTGGACCTGCCGGACCCGCCGCCGGCAGTTCTCTTCCACCAGCTCGAGGATTTTCGGCACCTGCTCATCCTCGGCCCCGATGAGCAGGGTCAGGTTGCCTTCCCGCAAAAATCCGCCGACGGTCTTGATCTTGGTGACCCGGAATTCGGCCTGCAGAAGCAACCGAACCAGGGTATCCGCATCGTCGGGGTTTACGATAACCAGCACCAGCTTCACGCCGGGTTATTATAGCATGGGGGTCCGGCAGGCCGGCCAGCTGGCCGGCCTGCCCCGCCGGCCGCGTGTTAAAATTCGAAAAAGACCATCACACCGAGCTAACTAAGAGGATACGCATGGTTCGTGAGGTCGAAGTTCCCGAAATCGTCGTGCGTCGTCTGCCCATTTATGTCCGCGCCCTGGCCCAGCTGGAAGCCCAGGGGGTCAAGACCATAAGCTCCCTGGAGCTCGGCCGCTATATCGGGATTACCGCCGCCCAGATTCGCAAGGACCTGAGCTATTTTGGGGAGTTCGGCAAACAGGGTCGGGGCTATGAGGTCAGCCACCTCCTCCGGGAGATAAAGCGCATCTTAGGCCTTACCCGGGTCTGGCCCATGGTGGTGGTCGGGGCCGGCCGGCTGGGGCAGGCCATCGCCAGCTACGACGGCTTTAAGCCCCGGGGTTTTGAGGTGGTCGGGGTCTTCGACAACGACCCGGCCAAAATCGGCCAGCCGGTGGGCCACCTGGTCATTCGGGATGTCTCCGAGCTTCCGGCGGCGGTGCGGGCCCATGATATCAAAATCGGCATCGTGGCCGTTCCCGCCGCCGAAGCCCAGAAGGTGGCTGACCTTATGGTCCAGGCCGGAATCAGGGCGATCCTTAACTACGCCCCTACCGCCCTGCACGTCCCGGCGGGGGTGCGGGTGGAGGATATCGACCCGGTGGTGACCCTCCAGAGCATGACCTATTACCTGGTGAACTCCGAAAGCCGGGACCCGGCGGGCACGGCCTGCCCGGGCGCCGCCGAAGGCTGAGCCGGCCGGGGTATAATATCTTTTCGGAGAGGTGGCCGAGTGGTTTAAGGCGCCCGTCTCGAAAACGGGTATGGGGTGCTGAGCCCCATCGTGGGTTCGAATCCCACCCTCTCCGCCCCGGCCCCGCCAGAACCGGGGCGGGGCTTTTTAAATCCGGTGCCGGGCGATGCGCTCCTCGTCCAGCTCCAGCCCCAGGCCCGGCCCGGAAGGGACCTCCAGCTCCCCGTCCACGAGCCGGGGCGGGTTTTTAAAAAGGCCGAAGGACCACGGCATGTACTCCACGGTGAGGCCGTTGGGGATGGCCGCGAAGATGTGGACGTGGACTTCGGGCACCAGGTGGCTCACCACCGGAACCTGGTAGGCCTCGGCCAGGGCGGCGGCCTTGAGCCATTCGGTGATACCCCCAACCCGCAGCAGGTCCACCATCATGATGTCCACCGCCCGCCCGTCCAGGAGCCGCTTTAATCCGGCCACCTCATAGTGGTATTCCCCGGCGCAGACGGGCACGTCCAGGGCCCGGGCGACCTCCGCGCTCCCGGCCAGGTCCAGCATGGGCACCGGGTCCTCCAGCCAGTAAAGGCCGTATTCCTGGAACCGCCGCCCCAGGGCGATGGCCCGCCAGGGGGTCCAGCCCTGGTTCACATCGGCCATGACCTCCACCCCCCAACCCACCGCCTCCCGGACGACCCGGACCCGCTCGACCTCCTTCTCCGGGTCGGCCTCGCCCCCAACCCGAAGCTTCACCGCCCGGAAGCCCAGGGCCACATATTCGGCCGCCTGGGCCGCCAGCTCCTCCGGGCCGTAGTTGCGCCAAAGCCCCTGGCTGGCGTAAACGGGCACCCGGTCCCGGCGGCGGCCCAGCAGGTCGGCGATGGGCAGGTCAAGCAGCTTCCCCCGGAGGTCCCAGACGGCCACGTCCAGGGCGGCCATGGCCATGGTGACAAGGCCGCCGGGCCCCACGTTGAAGGCGATCTGCCTGAGGGCATCCTGAATCTCCCCGAGGCGCAGGGGATTGCGGCCGACCAGCCCGGCCTTAAGCTCGTCGACGGCCGCCTTGAGGCTGGCGGTGTTGCGGCCGTTCAGGCTGAAGGCCCAGCCGATCCCCACCGGCCCTTCGTCGGTGCGGGCCCGGACCAGGATGTTGTCGATAAACGTAAGCTCGCCCCGGGGGTCCCGGAAGGGCACCCCCAGGGGGAGCCGGACCACTTCGGTGTCGACGGCGGTGACCCTCACCCCGGACCTCCCCGGCGGGCGGCAACCACGTTGTGGGCGGCCAGGGCCCGGACGCCCGGAAGCCGCTCCAGCAGGGCCTCCAGGCCGGCGGTCAGGGGCAGGAGGGCGGACGGAATGAAATCGGGCACAAACCCGAGCCGGTAGGCCCGGACCTCGTCCACCGGGCACCCCCGGAGGGCCGCCAGCACCTCCCCGAGGGGCACCAGCCGCTCGGCCCCGGTATCCTGGGGAATTCGCCGCATAAGCACCGGCCAGTAAGGGTTGTTGGGGTTGTGGTCCCACAGGACCACCCAGCCCCCGGGCCGGGTAACCCGGACCATCTCCCGGACGGCTTCGGCCACCCGGGCCGGGTGGGCGATGTGGTGGAGGAGGGCGACGCAGACGGTCAGGTCGAAGCTGGCGTCGAAAAAGGGCAGGTTGGTGGCGTCGGCCACCACGGCCCGCCCGGCCCCCCGGCCGACGAACCGGCCCAGCATCCCCAAGGAGATGTCCACGCCCCAGACCTCGTAGCCGAGTTCGGCCAGGGCCCGGGCCAGCCGGCCCGTCCCGCACCCCACGTCCAGCACCGCCCCGGCCGGCACCAGCCCCCGAATAAAGCGGACCCGCTTGCGCAAATAGTGGCCGACCGCCGGCTCGGGCAGGGTGGAATCGTAGCGGTCGGCGATGGCGTCGTAGTGGCCGGCCTGGGCGGCGTCGGCCGGGCCGTCGGTGAGAACGGGAATGCCCCGGCAAACCCCGAAGCGGCGGCCGCAGGCGGCGCAGACCAGAGCCTCGCCCCCCACCAGGGCCCCGGCCCGGCAGCCGGGACACCGGAAGGCCGGCAGGCTGGCAACGGCTCTTTTCAACCTACCTCGGGACATGTTACAATAAATACGGCGTAACCCCCGAGGAAATCACGTCTTAGTGTAAAGGGAGCCTGGACGGCGGCGCAAGTGGTCGAGGCGTTCGCCCTCACCAAGTGCTTTATTAATTTCTGGGCCCTCCAGGGGATTTCCCTGAAGGTTCGTCCCGGCGAGGTCCTTGCCCTGCTGGGCCCCAACGGCGCCGGTAAAACCACCACCATCCGCATCCTTTCGGCCGTCCTCAAACCCACCTCCGGCCGGGCCGTGGTTTGCGGCCACGACGTGGTCGCCGACGCCCCCAGGGTGCGGTCCCTGGTGGGGGTGCTCACCGAGCTGCCAGGTCTTTACGACCGGATGTCGGCCCGGTCGTATCTGGAGTTTTTCGGGGAGCTCCACCGGGTCCCCCGGGACCTCCTGAAGGGGCGGCTGAACGACCTTCTGGACCACTTCGGCCTCGGGCCGGTGGCCGACCGGCGGCTGGGAACCCTGAGTAAGGGGTTGAGGCAGAAAGTCGCCCTTATCCGGGCGCTGGTCCATGACCCCCGGGTGCTTTTCTTAGACGAGCCTACCTCGGCCATGGACCCCGCCAGCGCCCGGCAGGTTCGGGAGTTCATCGCCGGCCTGCGCCGCGCCGACCGGGCGATTATCATCTCGACCCACAACCTGCCCGAGGCCGAGCTTCTGGCCGACCGGATCGCGGTGGTTGCCCAGGGCCGCCTGGTGGCCGAGGGCACGGCCCCGGAGCTTAAGCGGCTCTTTGCCGGCCCGCCTACTTTTGAACTCAAGTTCACCGGCCCGGCGGAAGCCGCCCGGCGGGCCCTCAACGGGGACGTCCGGATTCTGGATTCCGCCCCCGGCCGGGTCCGCTACCAGGTGGCCGACCCGGCCCGGAATCCCGGGCTGGTGGAAAGGCTGGTCGCGGCCGGGGTGGGAATCCTGAGCCTTACGGAGGTTTCGCCCAGCCTGGAAGAGGCCTATCTGCGGATCACGGGCGGGGAGGGGCAAAGTTGACCGGCCTCCACGGGCCCCTGACCCTGGCCCGCCGGGAAATCCGGGATATCCTGGGCGACTGGCGGGTCAGCCTGCCTATGGGCATCCTTACGGCGGTGTTCCCCCTGCTTCTGGCCCTGGCCGTGGGCTGGGGTCTTCCCCTGCTGGAGCCGCTTGACGGGGGCGGGGTGGCCGGTCGGGTGGTTCCCTTCGGCCTGCTGCTCGCCGCTTTCGTCCCCATCTCTTTCAGCCTGGTCCTCGCCCTGGAAAGTTTTGCGGGCGAAAGGGACCGCAACACCCTGGAGGCCCTGCTAACCAGCCCCCTCACCGACGCCGAACTCTTCCTGGGGAAGATGCTGGCCGTGCTGACGCCCCCGTTGGGCCTCAGCCTGGCCGCCATGGGAATCTTTGCCGCCGGCCTTAAGCTGGGCGCCGGCCGGAACATCCCGCCGGATGTCCTTCTCCTGATCGGCCTGCTGAGCGTGGCCGAGGCGGTGGTGATGGTGGCCGCCGCCGTGGTGGTCTCCAGCCACGCCTCCAGCCTGCGGGGGGCCAACATCCTGGCCAGCTTTATCATCCTGCCCATGGCCGGCCTCCTTCAGCTCGAGGCCCTCCTCTTCCTCGTGGGGGCGGGGCGGGTCCTCTGGCTGGTGCTGGCCGGGCTTGGGGTCGTGGGGGTAATCCTGGTGCGGACGGGGGTCCGGGTTTTCAACCGGGAGGAACTTTTGGCCCGGGAGTACCGGAACCTGAGCCTGCGTCGGGTCGCCCGGGCCTTCTGGTCTTACCTCCAGGCGCCCCCCGGCGGCCCGGCCCCGGACCGGGTGGGCCGGATGCCCCTGCCGGTCCGGCTCTACGTCTACGACCTGCCCCAGCTGGTGCGCATCCACCGCACCCCCATCCTGGTGGTGGCCGGCCTGTTCGTGGTCGGCCTGGCCATCGGCTACTTCCTGGGAACCCAGAGCCCCTACCAGGTGAACTGGGCCAGGGTCAGGGCGGCCCTTGGGGTCGGGTCGGGCCTCCCGGAGGTGGGGTTCGGATGGATCCTGGCCCATAACCTGCGGGCGATGGCGATCACGGCCGTGCTCTCGGTCTTCAGCTTCGGGGCGGCGGCCCTCCTACTGCTCACGGCACCCTTTGTCATCGCCGGCTTCATCGCCGGGCAGGTGGCCGCCGGGGGCGAAGACCCCCTCCTGTTTCTGGCCGCCTTTATCCTTCCCCACGGCCTCTTTGAGGTCCCGGCGGCCGTTCTGGCCGGGGCCTTCTGCCTGCGGCTGGGGCTGGCCATTATGGCCCCGCCCGCCGGCCAGACCGTGGGCCAGAGTCTCCTCTTCGGCCTGGCCGACCTGCTCAAGGTCGGGCTGCTTTTGATTCCCCTGTTCGTGGCGGCGGCCTACGTGGAGGCCAATGTGACGCCCCAGGTGGTCCGGTGGGTGTACCTGGGAGGACGGTGATGGGAATGCTCAGCGTGGAAGAAGCCCTGGAGAAGGTTCTGGCCTACGTGCCGGTCCTGGGGCCCGAAGAGAAGCCCATTCTGGAGGCCCTGGGCCAGGTTCTGGCCGAGGACGTGGTTGCCGGGTTCGATATTCCCCGCTGGCCCAACTCGGCCATGGACGGCTACGCCGTCCGCTGGGAAGACATCCGGGGGGCCTCCGCCGAATCCCCCCGGGAGCTGGCCGTCACCGGGGAAGTTCCCGCCGGCCGGCCGGCCGATTTCGAGGTGGGCCCCGGCCAGGCGGCCCGCATCTTCACCGGGGCCCCGATACCCCCCGGGGCCGACACCGTGGTCCCCTTCGAACTTACGGACGAAATGCGCAACGGCCGGGTCCGGCGGGAAAAAGTCCTGGTCTTTAAAGAGCTGCCGGCCGGGGCCAACATCCGGCCGCCGGGCGAGGACGTGCGGGCCGGGGATCTGGTCCTGGGGCGGGGTCAGGTGCTGGGCCCGGCCCAGGTGGCCCTGCTGGCGGCGGTGGGCCGGCCCAGGGTCCGGGTCATCCGGCGGCCAGTGGTGGCGGTGGTGGCCACCGGCAACGAGCTCGTTCCCCCGGGGGAGCCCTTGGGCCCCGGCCAGCTCTACGACTGCAACAGCTACGGCATCGGGGCGATGGTCCGGCGGGACGGGGGCATCCCCTGGCTCCTGGGAATCGCCCCCGACGACTACGAGGCCCTGGCCGGAAAGATCCGGGCGGCCATGGCGGCCGACCTGGTGATTACTTCGGCGGGCGTCTCGGTGGGCCACTTCGACCTGGTCAAGGAGGTGCTGGCCGAGCTGGGGGAAGTGCACTTCTGGAGCATCCGAATGAAGCCGGGCAAGCCCCTCGCCTTCGGGGAGCTCATCGACCGCCGGCCCGACGGCACCGTCCGGCGGGTCCCCCACCTGGGCCTGCCGGGGAACCCGGTGAGCGCCCTGGTGACCTATGAGCTTTTCGGCCGCCCGGCCGTCCTGAAGCTGATGGGAAGGGCCCATTTCGGCCGGCCGGTAATAACGGCGGTGGCCGCCGAGGAGATCCCCGGGGACCGGCGCCGGGTCTACGCCCGGGTTATCGTCCGCCGGGAGGCCGACGGCCGGTCTGTGGCCCGGCTTACGGGGCCCCAGGGCTCCGGGATCCTGACGTCGATGGCCCGGGCCAACGGGCTGGCGGTGGTTCCCGAAGACTGCCCCGGCATCAAGGCCGGGGAAACCGTTCAGGTTATCCTCTTGCACTGGCCGGACAGCGACGAAGCTCTGGAATGGAGTCAAAGATGATTTACAGTGCCCACGATTTCAAATTTAACCCGCCCCGCAAGGTTGCCTTCGCACGCCGCATCCTTGTTAAACCGGACGCGTCCATGGTGGCCGCCCACCCGGCGACGACCAGCCGGGAGACGCTGGCGGCGGTGGTGGCCGGCATCCGGCGCCACTCCGACGCCGACATCATCTTCCTGGAGGGCCCCAGCGTTCCCGACCGGGCCCACGAAATCTTCCGGCAGCTCGGCTACGATTTTCCGCGGGTCATCTCCGTGGACGTTCGGGACTGCAGCTACGTGGAGGTCGAAAATCTGCTTCCGAAACCCTTTGTCCTTCAGAGCATCTGGGTGCCCAACGTGGTGCTCTCGTGCGACTTTCTCATCTCCGTCTGCAGTTTCCGGGTGGTGGACGAGACCACCTGCGGCTTTACGCTGAAAAATATGCTGGGTCTGCTGCCGGCGGCCAAGTACGGCCCGGGGCTCAGCCTGCTGAGGGAGAAGTTCCACCGGCTGGACCTCCACGGCCTCATCGCCGACCTTTACTTTACCCTGCCCTGCGACCTCGGCGTCATCGATAGCCGGCTACGCCAGGTGGGGGGCCGGGTGGAGCCCTTCGGCCGGGTCTTCGTGGGCGACCCGGCCGAGGTGGACGCCCGGGCCGCCCAGCTCGTCGGCTTCCGGGCCCGCTACCTGGACCTCATCGAAATGGGCCGGAGCATGCTCCTGCAGCGGGACAGCGTGGAAAACGTCGAGGCCCCCTCGGCCAACGACTGAGGGGAGGGACCAGCCCGGATGCCCCGCCGATTTGGCCTGGGTCACGTCGACCGGATCAGGGCCGAGGCTTTCGGCCTGCCCGGTCAGCGCACCTTCCGGCTGACCGTGGAAAGCGGCCCCTGCCAGGCCTTTTTGTGGGTGGAGCGGGAACAGCTCGAGGCCCTGAGCCTGGCCATAAACGAGCTTTTGGGGCTGGTGCGTAGCGGCGTCGGCCGCCGCGGGAGCAGCCCGCCCGAGGAAGGGGTCTACCAGATCGAGTTTAAGGTGGGCCAGCTGGCCATCGGCTACGACGAACGCCGGGACCTCTTTGTCATCGCCGCCGACGCCGCCGAAGACGAAGAGGGCCTGCAGGTCCAGGCCGTGAGCCTGCTGGTGGACCGGGAACAGCTGGAGGCCCTGGACCGGGAGATTCAGGAGATCCTGGCCGCCGGCCGGCCCCGCTGCCCCCTCTGCCACCTGCCCATCAACCTGGGGGAGACCCACGTCTGCCCCCGGAGCAACGGCCACCTGGGAGACCTCATCGAGTAGCCGGAAGGGTCGCCTTCAGCCGACGGGCGGGTGGCGCCGGTGCCAGTCGGTCCGGAGCTGGTAGGCGTGGGCCACGCCCAGAATCCGTTCCTCGGCGAAGGCCGCCCCGGTGAATTGAATCCCCGTGGGCAGGCCGTTTTGGCCGAAGCCGTTGGGAACGCTTATTCCCGGCAGGCCGGCCACGTTCTCGGCGGCGCTGATGGGCACCCCGGCCGTCCGGGGAGGGAAGTAGGTCCGAAAATCCTGGTCGACCCGCCCGGCCACCGTCAGCCGCGAGGGGCTCACCACGGCATCGTAGGGGTCGAAAAGGCCGTTAAGGAGCCTTACGGCCTTCTTCCGGAGGCGGAGGGCCCGCAGGTAATCCTTGGCCGGAACGACCAGGTAGACATAGGGCCGGTAGCGGTCCTCGGGGGCGGTGAGCTCGGCCACCCGGCCCGAGGTTATAAAGTCCTCGAAAACCGACCCCGCCTCGGCGAAAAGGATGGTTCCGGCCAGCCCGTTGAAGGGCAGGTCGGGAAGTTCCACCTCTTCGAGGGCGCAGAATTCGGCCAGAACCCGCAGGCTCGCCTCGAAGTTTTGGGCCACCTCCGGCTGGGCGTTTTCGGCCGCCCCTTTCAGCACCCCGACCCGGAACCGCCGGCCGGGGTCGGGAGGTTCCCAGCGGAAGGGCCGGTCCACGGTGGTGGGGTCGGCCGGGTCGGGGCCGGCGATGGCCTCCAACACGATGCCGCAGTCGTCGGCCGTAAGGCCCATCGGCCCGACCTTGTCCAGGCTCCAGCTTAAGGGCATGGCCCCGAACCGGCTAACCCGGCCGAAGCTGGGCCGCAGGCCGCTTACGCCGCAGAAGGCCGAAGGGGTGATAATCGAGCCCCAGGTCTCGGTGCCCAGGGCGAAGGGGACGAGGCCGGCGGCCACCGCCGAGCCGGGCCCGTTAGACGAACCCCCGCTCCAGAACTCCGGGTTCCAGGGGTTCTTTCCCGCCCCGGTGAAGGCCGCATCGGGCTGGGTGTAGCCCATACCCCCGGCCAGCTCCACCGTGGCCAGCTTTCCCACCAGGACGGCCCCGGCCTCCCGAAGCCGGCGGATGACGGCGGCATCGTAATCGAAACGCTGCTCCCGAAAGGGGGCCGCCCCCCAGGTGGTGGGATAGCCGGCCGCCGCCAGCAGGTCCTTCGCCCCGTAAGGGATACCGTGGAGGAGGCCCCGGTCCCGCCCGGCCCCAAGCTCGGCTTCGGCCTCGGCCGCCTCCCGCAGGGCCCGCTCCCGGGTGAGGGTCACCAGGGCGTTATAGGCCGAACCCAGCCGGCCCAGTCGGTCCAGGAAATACTCGGCCAGCTCGGTGGGCCGGGTCTCCCCCGACCTTATCCGCCGGGCAAGCTCCCGGACAGGCTGAAAGGCGAACTCAGCCCCCATCGGGCCGGGCCCGGAAGACGAAGTCGGGCTCGTCGGTAAAGTCGAGGGGATAGCGCCGGAGCTCGGCCGCCCGCTCCGCGTTCGCCTGGAGCCGGGCGCGCAGGTCGGCCTCGTCCTCCGGGCGGATGCGGCCGGGGAAGGTCGCCTTGAGGAGGGCGAGCAGTTCCTCCACCTGAAAGTTGGGGTCAGGCAACGGCTCGGTCATCTTTCGGCCGTCATATTATACCCTGGCCGGCCGAAGGGCGCTTCGGACGATCCCCCGCAGAACGAAAAGCAGGTTTTCGGGCCGCTCGGCAATTCGGCGGGCAAAGTAGCCGTACCAGTCGTGCCCGTAGGGGACGTAGGCCCGGGCCGTGTAGCCCTCCCGGGCCAGGGCCCGCAGGAGGTCGGGGCGGACCCCGTAAAGCATCTGGAACTCGAAAAGCTCCCGGCCGATGCCCGCCTGGGCCGTCCACGCCTTCAGGTGGGCGATTATCCCCTCATCGTGGGTGGCGATGGCGGTGTAGTTTCCGGCGCCCAGGTTGCGGCGGGCCAGCTTTAAGTAGTTTTCGTCCACCTGCCTTTTGCTGGGGAAGGCGACCTTGGGCGATTCTTTATAAGCCCCCTTCACCACCCGGATGTTGGGCCGCAAGGGCAGGAGGCTTTCCAGGTCCTGCTCGCTCCGCCGAAGGTAGCTCTGCAGAACGATCCCCACCTGGTCGTACCCTTCGGCCCGGAGCCGCCGGTAGAGCCTTAAGGTTACGTCCACGTGGGCCGAGTCCTCCATGTCGATGCGGATAAAACAGCCCCGCAGCCGGGCCCGCCCCAGGATTTCGCCGAGCTGGCGAAAGGCGAATTCCTCCCCGATGTCCACCCCGAGGGCGGTAAGCTTAACCGAGACGTACCGGGCCCAGGGGCGGTCGGCCACCGCGTCGACCAGCTCCAGGATCTGGTCCTTAAACCGGCGGGCCAGCTCCTCGGCCGTAACCATCTCCCCCAGAAGGTTTAAGGTGCTGAAGACGCCCTCTTCGTGGAGCCGGTCGGCGACCCGGAGGGCGTCGGCTAAAGTTTCGCCGGCGACAAAACGTAAAGCCAGCCTTCGGCCGTTGACGGTAAGGAGCCTGCGGACCGCCGGGTTGCCCGCAATGCCCAGGACCACGGTCCGGTAGGTCGTCGTGGGGTCCAACGGGATCGCCACCGCCAGGGTAGATTATAAACCAGGAGGGTGGGGGTCGGGTTGCGCCGGCCTTAAACCGGCCGTATACTGCTAACGGACGCCGACGTAGCTCAGCGGTAGAGCAGCCGCCTCGTAAGCGGCAGGTCGCGGGTTCGAATCCCGCCGTCGGCTCTAAACATCCGGTCCGCCGGGAGGCTTCCGTGGGCAAACTTCTGGAAAAGCTGCGCCGGGCCGTCCGGCCCGAGGCCCCAAGGCCCCTGGGCTTCGGCCGCGTCCCGACCGTCACCGTCCGGGTGCCCCCCATCGTCCTCATCGGCCGCCTGGAGATCTGGAATCCCGACCTGGTCGGCCGCCTTAAGGCGGCCGGAATCGACACCTTAATCCTTCCGGGCGGTGAGGGCCCCCCGGAAGCCGAAGCCCTGGCCGGCCTCACCTGGGGGGTGGAACTGGCCGGCGCGCCGACGGCCGAGCTGGTGGGCCGCTACCTGGCGGCCGGGGCCGACTTTGTCCTCCTCGACCCCACCGCCCCGGTGGAGCTTCTCGGCCCGGAGGGGGGCCGCTATCTCCGCCTCACCCCAGATTTTCCCGACGGCCTGCTCCGGTCCCTGGACCTCCTGCCCGTGGAGGGCTTCTGCCTGCGGGTCCCGGCGGGGGCCGAACCCCTTACGGTTTCGGACCTGACGGTCTTCCTGAAGTTTGCGGCCGTCAGCCGCAAACCGGTCCTTTACGAGCCCGGGGGTCTGCCGAGCCCCGCTCAGCTTCCGGCCCTCCGGGAGGCCGGGGTGGTGGGGCTGGTGGTGCCGGCCGCGGCCGACCGCCTGGAGGAGCTGGGCCGACTTCAGGAGGCTGCCGATAAACTGCCCCGGCGCAGGGCCGCCGGCCCGGAAGAGCCCGTCGTCACCGTTCCGCCCCCGGCGGCCCCCGCCCCGACCCCGGCCGTCCCGACCCCCGAGCCCGACGAGGACGAGGAATAGCCGGGCCGAAGCCGGCCCTTTCCACGAAACCCCGCCTTCGACCCCCGGCCCTGGGGAAAATTCGGCCCAAAACCCCAACCGCCGACGGCCGCGGCCCCCAATATACTTGGGAATACGGATACGGCCCGCCGTTGACAGCAAGCCGGCCCACGGCTATAAATAGAACAGGAGTTCTGCCATGAAGGTTTATTTTCTTCAAGACGTGCCCGGGGTGGCCCGGGCCGGGGAAATCAAAGAGGTGGCCGAGGGCTACGCCCGCAACTATCTTATCCCCCGGCGCCTGGCGGTGGTGGCAACGGAGGCCGTCATCGAGCAGGTGAGGGCCAGGCAGGCGGCCGAGGCCCGGCGGGCCGCCCGGGAGGCGGAGGAGCTCCGGGAGCTGGCCGCCCGGCTGGAGGGACTCACCGTCACCCTTCAGGCCCGGGCGGGCAAAGAGGGGCGCCTTTACGGGTCGGTGACGGCCGCCGACATCGCCGCGGCCATCTCCGCCCAGGTGGGCCGCCCCATTGACCGCCGCCGGGTGGAGCTGGCCGAGCCCATCCGCAAGACCGGCGAGTACCGGGTGGTGGTCCGGCTGGGGCGGGACCTGGCCCCCCGGGTCAACGTGGCGGTGGTGGGCCGGGAGGAGTAAGCCTTGGCCCAGGAGCGGCTGCCCCCCCACGACCTCCAGGCCGAGGAGGCGGTGCTGGGGGCCATCATGCTCGACCCCGAGGGCATTCTCCGGGTGATAACTTTCCTAAAGCCCGACGACTTTTACAACCCCGCCCACCAGCTCATCTACGGGGTTTGCGTCGACCTCTACGACCGGGGCGAGGGCCTCAGTCCCGTCACCGTGGCCCACGAGCTCAACCGGCGGGGCAAGCTGAGCGAGGCCGGGGGGGTGGCCTACCTGCACCGGCTGGTGGCGGCCGTTCCCTCCACCCTCCACCTGGAGGATTACGCCCAGATCGTCCACCGGTGCGCCGTCTACCGCCGCCTCCTCCAGGCCGCCGCCGAAATCGCTACCCTCGCCTACGAGGGGGGACCCAGCGTCGATTCCGTCCTGGCCCGGGCCGAGCAGGCCCTCTTCAGCGTGCGCCGGGCCGAAAGCCTGACCGGCTTCGTCCACATCCGGCAGGTCCTGGAAAAATACCTGGAAGAGGCCATCCTCTCCCCGCCCACCCCGGCCCCCGGGGAGCTCCCCCACGTCCTCACGGGCTTCGTCGAGGTCGACAAGATCCTGGGCGGCCTCCAGCGCTCCGACCTCATTATCTTGGCCGCCCGGCCCGGCCTGGGAAAATCCAGCTTTGTCCTAAATATTGCCCACCATGCGGCCATGCGGCAGGGGGCCTGCGTGGCCATCTTCAGCCTGGAGATGTCCAAGGAGCAGATCGCCCACCGGCTCATCGCCATCGAGGCCGGGGTCGACTCCCAGCGAATCCGGCTCGAACAGCTTTCCGACGCCGAAAGGCGCCGGGTTATGGCCGCCATCGGGGTGCTGGCCGAGGCCCGAATTTATGTCGACGACACCCCGATGATCCCCATCGTCGAAATTCGGTCCCGGGCCCGCCGCCTGCACAGCGAGCACCCCATCGACCTCCTGGTCGTGGACTACCTTCAGCTGGCCCGGGGTAGCGGCCGCTCCGACAACCGGGTCCAGGAGATTAGCGAGATCTCCCAGGGCCTCAAGGGCCTGGCCCGGGAGCTTAATATCCCGGTCCTGGCCGTCTCCCAGTTATCCCGGGCGGTGGAGGCCCGCTCCCCCCACATCCCCATGCTTTCGGACCTGCGGGAATCGGGCAGTCTGGAGCAGGACGCCGACGTGGTCATGTTTATCTACCGGGAAGATGTTTACTATACTGAGAAAGAATGGGAGCGCCGCTTCCCCAACAAGCCCTACCCGAAGGGCATCGCCGACATCATCATCGCCAAGCACCGCAACGGTCCCACCGGCCAGGTGAGTCTGCTTTTCTTCGACCGGCTCACCAAGTTCGTCAACCTGGAGCTTACCCGGGGAGGCCCGTATAACTGATGGAGAGCTTCGCCTTCATTCTCCGCCGGCTGGCCCGGGGGGGCGAGGCCTCCGGGGGTGACGGGTCGGGTGTCCCCGACGAGGGCCCGGAGCCCTTCGAAGGGGCCTGCCCCCTCTGCAAGGGGGCCGGTTACGTTTACCGGGACGTTCCCGTCGACCACCCCGACTTCGGCAAGGCCGTCCCCTGCGAGTGCACCGCCCGCCAGTTCGAGGCCCGGCGGCGGGAGATCCTGCGCCAGCGGAGCAACCTGGGGCCCTTCGAGCGGCTCACCTTCGAGAACCTCCGGCCGGAAGGCCGCACCGACGACCCCTTAGAGCAGGCCCGGTTTCGCAACGCCTACGAGGCCGTCCGGGCCTACGCCGAAAATCCCGAGGGCTGGCTGGTCCTTACCGGGGCGAGCGGCACCGGCAAGACCCATCTGGCGGCGGCCATTGCCAACCGCGCCCTGGACCGGGGGCTGGCCGTCTACTTTGCCGTCACCCCGGACCTGCTCGACTACCTGCGGGCAACCTTCGGGCCGTCCAGCGAGGTAAGCTACGACGAGCTCTTTGAATACCTGCGGCAGGTGGACCTGCTGGTGCTGGACGATTTCGGCGCCCACGCCGGAACCCCTTGGGCCCACGAAAAGCTCTTTCAGCTTATTAATTACCGCTATGTTGCCCGCCGGCCGACGGTGGTCGTGGTGGCCGGGCCCCTGGACCTCTTGGCGGACCGCCTCCGGATGCGCCTGACCGACCGGGAGCTTTCCCGGGTGGTGGAGCTGGGGCCGGTTCGGCCCGCCCTTCGGGCCGGCCTTTTCGACCCCCTCCAACTCGAACTGATAAAGCAGATGACCTTTGAAAATTTCGAGCTCCGGGGCGACCTCGACCCGGAGGAGGCCGAGAGCCTGGCCACGGCCTACGAGCTGGCCCGAAATTTTGCCGAAAACCCCGAAGGCTGGCTCGTTTTTCTCGGAACCTGTGGGTGCGGCAAGACCCATCTGGCGGCCGCCATCGCCAACTACCGCCTGCGCCGCCGCCAGCCGGTGGTCTTTGCCGTCGTCCCCGACCTCCTGGACTACCTGCGGTCTACGTTTAACCCGGACAGCCGGATCACCTACGACGAGCTTTTCGAGGGCCTGCGCACCGCCCCCGTCCTGATCCTGGACGACCTGGGGGCCCACTCTTCAAGCCCCTGGGCCCAGGAGAAGCTTTACCAGCTGATAAATTACCGCTATAATGCCCGGCTGCCGACGGTGATAACCAGCAACCACCGCCTGGAAGACGTGGACCCCCGGCTGGCCTCCCGGATGAGCGACCGCCGCCTGAGCACGGTGGTTACCATCCTGGCCCCGGACTACCGCATCGACCGCCAGGAGCACCCGCCCGACCGCCGCTCCCGCCGGCCGGCCTAAATCCAGCCCCGGCGCCGAAAGACCGTAAACAAGGCCGCCCCCACCGCGGCCATAAGCCCGAGGGCGAAGACAAACCCGAAGGCCGACTCCCCGTCGGGGGGCACCAGCCGGTAGTTCATCCCGTAAATGCCGGCGACCAGGCCGGCGCTCATCAAAATCGTCGAAAGCACCGTAAGGGTCTGCATCGTCTGGTTGAGGCGATTGGACACCTGCGACAGGTAAGCTTCCGTAAGGCCCATCAGCAGCTCGTGCTGCATCTCCAGATTTTCCACGACCCGGAGTATATGGTCATAGACGTCCCACAGGTACCGGGCCGCCTCGGGGCCGAGGGCGTCCCGGTGCCGGTGGATAAGCAGGCTCAGGGCGTCCCGTTCGGCCCCAAAAAGCCGCCGCAGCCCGAAGGCCAGCTTACGCAGGCCAAAGAGGCGGCCCAGTTGGGGACGACCGGGCGAGTCAAGGATACCCTCCTCGATAAGGCCGAGCTCTTCGGCCAGGCGGTCCACCACATCGAAATATTCGTCCACCGCCGTATCCAGCCAGGCGTGGACCAGGGCCGCCCGCGGGTCTGAAATCCGGTCGAGGTTCGAGCGCCACCCTTCGAGGACCTCATCCCGGGGCCAGAGGGGACCGCGGTGAAAACTCACCAGGTAGTGCGGGCCGATAATCAGGGCACATTCAAGGGATTCAGGGCCGGCCTCCCTGGGAAGCCACCGGGTGGGGTAAAAAAACCAGAAACCCGTACTCGGGGTATTCTTCGAATTTGGGGCGCCGGCCGCCCCGACACACGCCCTCCACCACTAGCCCGTGGAGGCCGAAGCGGCCGGCCACGGCCTCGACCTCCCCGTCGGCCGGGTCGGTGACGTCGAGCCAGAAGGGAATTCCCGCAGGCAGTCGGCTGAGGGCCCCGGGGTCGGCCAGGGTTTCGGGACGCCCGTCCTCAGCGGGGCTAACGGTCAGCTCAAGGGTCACACCGGCCTAAAGGACCCTTTCGAGAAAGTCCACCAGGAGCCGGTAAGTCCGGATTTTCTGCTCGATGTCGTTGCTGCCGTGGCCTTCGTCTTCAAACTCGACGTACTCAAAGTCAACCCCCTCCCGGTAGCCCAGCTCCAGCAGGCGGTCCCGGAAGATTCGGGACTGCTCCACCGGACAGCGGGGGTCGTTCGCCCCGTGGACGATAAGCAGTTTGGCCCGCAGGTTCTGGGCAAAGTTTATCGGGCTCCGCTCGGCCCACAGGTCGGCATTGGCTTCGGGGTCGCCCATCTGTTCCCGGAGAAAATATTTAAAGTGTTCCATGCTGGACTCGTACATTCGCTTAAGGTCGGTTATCCCCACCCAGGCCACGGCCGCCCGCCAGAGCTCCGGCTTCTTGGTAACGGCCATAAAGGTCATGTAGCCGCCGTAGCTTCCCCCAAAGACTACCAGCCGCTCCGGGTCCACGTAATCAAGGCCTTTAAGGTATTCGGCCCCGGCGGCCACATCCTCCAGGTCGATGCCGCCCCAATCCTTAAGGGCCGCGTCCCGGAAGGCCACCCCGTAGCCGGTGCTTCCCCGGATGTTCGGTGCCAGCACCACAAAGCCCCGGTCGACCAGGAGCTGGGCGAAGGGGTCGAAGGCTAGGAACCACTGGGCCGTGGGGCCTCCGTGGACGTGGATGAGGGCCGGAAGGCGGGCGCCCGCCGGAATCTCCCGGGGCCGGTAAAGGATGGCCGGAATGGGGGTCCGGTCAAAGCTCGGGTAGTAGATGTGCTCGGCCCCGACGAAAATATCCGGGTCGAAGGGGCCGTATTCGGCCGGGATCAAAGTCTCCGTTCGGCCCGTGGCCAGGTCGTAGGCGAGGAGGGCGGGCCGGGTGGTCGGGGTGGTGTAGGTCAAAATTAGCCGCGAGTCGTCCCGGGCAAAGGCCGACCCCAGGGCGACCCCGGCCGGCAGCTCCGGCAACCGCCCAGCCCCCGTCTCCAGGTCGTACACCACCGGCCGAATCTGGGCCTGCTGATTGCGGAGGGCCAGCAGGTAGCGGCCGCTTCGGGAGAACTGGACGGCCGTCTCTTCGACGTCCTCCGGGCCGAGCCACCGGACGGACCCCGTGGCCAGGTCGAGAATTCCGGCCCGTCGGACCCCGAAGGCGTCGCTACTCACCGCCAGCCGGCGGCCGTCGGGATGCCAGGCCACCAGGTAATCCTGGGACCCCGGCCGGACGCTGAAGACTTTCTTAAGGCCGCTCCCGTCCGGCCGGAGGATATACCCGTCCCGGTTCTTGAGGTTGGTCGGGTCGTCGTTAGTCACGATGGCCACCCACTCCCCGTCGGGGCTCCAGAACCCGCCCCAAACGGGGAACGGGGAGCGGGTGAGGGGAATGTATTCGGACCCGTCGGCCCGGAGCTTCCAGAGGTTGAGCTGGCCCGGCCGGTCGGGGACCTCGGGCAGTCGGCGGTTCGTGAGCACCGTAAGCCAGCCGTTGTCGGGGCTGAACTCCACGGGGTATTCCTGACAGGTGGGGTCGGAGGTAAGCTGGACCACCTCCCCCGTCTCGGTATCCAGTCGGTAAAGGTCGTGCTGCTCGTTGCCCTGGAAGTCCTTGGCAAAGACGATGAAGCGGTCGGAGCGGTCCCAGGCAAAACCGGCCCGGATAGCCCGGGGCACCTCCCCGCGGCTCACCTGCCGGGCTTCCCCCGCCCGCAGGTCCAGCACATAGAGCTCAAAGCGGCCCGTCCTGTCCCAGTAGACGGCCAGCTTATCCCCCGACCAGGAGACGGTGGGCAGCACGAACGTAGGCAAGCGAGCAAGGTCTTCCACCCGGATATGGCCGGCGCGGGCGGGGCGATTAACCATCTGGTTGCACCTCACCTTCGGTGGTCTGGCGTCTAAAGTATCGGCTGCCGGCGCCGCCCCGGTCAAGGCCGGCCCGGTTTGACGGGGAACCCGGGACCTGCGAAACTTTTAAAAGAGGCTGGCTTTCACCTCGGCGCCGAGCCTTTAACCGCACAGGAGGTCTACCTTTGGGCAAGATTAATGTCGCCATAATTGGGGTCGGCAACTGCGCCTCCGCCCTGGTCCAGGGGGTTTATTTTTACAAAGACGCCCCCGAAAACGGCTTCGTCCCCGGCCTGATGCACGTCAACCTGGGGGGCTACCACGTTCGGGACATAAATTTCGTTGCCGCCTTTGACATCGACGTAAACAAGGTTGGCCGCGACCTTTCTGAGGCCATCTTTTCGCCCCCAAATAACACCTATAAATTCTGCGACGTCCCCTACCTGGGGGTCCGGGTGGCCCGGGGAATGACCCACGACGGCATTGGCAAGTACTTAAGCAACGTCATCCGGAAGGCCCCGGGGCCCACCGACGACATCGTGGGCATCCTCCGGGAGACTAAGACCGACGTGGTCGTCTCCTTCCTGCCGGTGGGGGCCGAAGAGGCCACCAAATGGTACGTGGAGCAGGTGCTGGCCGCCGGCTGCGGCTTTGTCAACTGCATCCCCGTCTTCATCGCCCGGGAGCCGTACTGGCAGAAAAGGTTCAAAGACCGGGGCCTTCCCATCATCGGCGACGACGTCAAATCCCAGGTGGGGGCCACCATCACCCACCGGGTGCTCACCCGCCTGCTTCGGGAGCGGGGGGTAAAAATCGAGCGGACGTACCAGCTCAACTTTGGGGGCAACACCGACTTTCTCAACATGCTGGAGCGGGAGCGTCTCGAGTCCAAGAAAATCTCTAAGACCGAGGCGGTAACCTCCATGCTCGACTACCCCCTGCCCCCCGAGGCCGTCCACGTGGGCCCCAGCGACTACGTGCCGTGGCTGGGCGACCGCAAGTGGTGCTACATCCGGATCGAGGGGACCACCTTCGGCAACGTCCCCCTCAACATTGAGCTCAAGCTTGAGGTCTGGGACAGCCCCAACTCGGCCGGGGTGGTTATCGACGCCATCCGGTGCTGCAAGCTGGCGATGGACCGGGGCCTGGCCGGGGCCATTGTGGCCCCCTCGGCCTACTTCATGAAGTCGCCCCCCGTCCAGATGCCCGACGACGAGGCCCGGCGTCGGGTCGAAGAGTTTATAATCGGCCTCGACAGCACCGTGGCCGCCCCGGAGGGCCCCCAGCGGCCGGTGGAAGTTTAAGCCTTAAGGTTTCGCCTTGGGACGCCTCCTGGTGGTTCTACCCTACGACCTGGCCCACCCCGGCGGGGTCGTATCCCACGCCGTAAGCCTCGCCCGGGCCCTGCGCCGGCTGGGCTGGGACCCGACCCTGCTCGCCCCGGCCTCCCGGCCGGACCGACTCCCCCCGGACCTGCCGGTAGTTACCTGCGGCAAACCTTTGCCCGTCCCCGCCAGCGGTTCGGTGGCCCGCATCGGGCTCACGGTCCGGGGCTGGCTGGGGGTCCGAAGGTTTCTGCGGGCGGCGGCCTTCGACGTGGTCCACCTCCACGAGCCTTTGGTCCCCGTTCTGCCCTTCGCCGTCCTGGAATACTCCCGCAGCATCAACGTGGCCACCTTCCACGCCGCCTGCGGCAGCCGGACCTCGACCCCTAACCTGGGCTACCGGCTGGCCGGGTTTCTGGTCCGGCGCTGGTACCACCGGCTGGACGGCCGGATCTGCGTATCGGAGACAGCCCGCCGCTTTGTAAGCAGTTTCTTCCCCGGCGAATACCGGGTAATTCCCAACGGGGTCGACTTCGGCCGCTTTGCAAGCCTGCCCCCCAACCCCCACCCCGAACCGACCATCCTCTTCGTCGGCCGCCTGGAGCGGCGCAAGGGCCTGCCCGTCCTCCTCGAGGCCTTCCGCCTGGTGAAAGGCCGGCTGCCCACGGCCAGGCTTGAGGTGGTCGGGCCGGACGGGGGCCTCCGGCGGCGGGCCGAGGATTACGTCCGGCGCCACCGGCTCGACGGGGTCGAGTTTTTGGGGTTTTTGTCTGACGACGAGGTCGCCCGCCGCTACCGCCGGGCCTGGGTCTTCTGCGCCCCGGCCGTCGGGGGCGAAAGCTTCGGCCTGGTCCTCCTCGAGGCGATGGCCGCCGGGCTGCCCGTGGTCGCCTCGGACATTCCCGGCTACCGGGAGGTGGCCGGCCCGCCGAAGGCCGGCGGGGCCGTCCTGGTCCCGCCCCGGGAGCCCGCAAGGCTGGCGGCCGAGCTTTCAGCCCTCCTGACCGAACCCGACCGGCGGGCGGAGCTGGGCCGCCGGGGGCAGGCGTGGGCGGCCCGATTCGACTGGGCCCGGGTGGCCCGACAGGTGCTGGAAGTCTACGCCGCCGCCGGCCGGCCGGCGGCCCAGCCGGCCCGGCCCGAGCGGCTCGTCCTGGCCTCGGGCCCGTGACCGCCGCGAAACTGCGGCCCCTCTCCAACCGGATTCTCAACCCGGTCCTCCGACTGCTGGCCGCCGCCGGGGTGAGCCCCAACCTGGTTACCCTCGCCGGCTTCGGCCTCAGCCTGGGGGCGGGGCTTTTCGTCCTGGCCGGCCACAAGGTCCCGGCCGGTCTCGTCTTCTGGCTGGGAGGATTAACCGACCTGCTGGACGGCGGCCTCGCCCGGCTGACGGGTAAAACCACCCGGTTTGGGGCCTTTCTAGATTCGACCCTGGACCGGCTTTCGGAGGCCGCCGTGCTGGGGGCCCTGGCCCTGGTCTTTGCCCGGGGCGGGGATGAGGCGGGGGTCGGCCTGGCCTTTGGGGCCGCCGTTTTCGGCCTGCTTACCAGCTACGTCCGGGCCCGGGCGGAAGGGCTGGGCCTCAAGGCCAGCGTCGGCCTGGCCGACCGGGGGGTTCGGGTGGCCCTGCTGGGGGCGGGGCTCATCCTCGGCCCGGTGAGGGAGGTTCTGGGCCTTCTGACCTTGCTGGGCGCCCTGACCACCCTCCAGCGCATCCTCTACGTCCGCCGCCAGGCCCCAAAGGATTAAACGTACCCCGCCTGACCCCGGGGTTCGGTCACCCCCTTCGCCCGGAGTTCGGCGACCTCTTCCGGGCCGAAACCGTACTCCCGCAACACCTCCTCGGTGTGCTCCCCCAGCATGGGCGCCGGCCGCACCACCCGGCCCGGGGTGGCGCTCAGCTGGACGGGGACCCCCATCTGCCGGATCCGGCCGAGTTTCGGGTGCCGGAGCTCGACGACCATCCCGTTGTGCTTCACCTGGGGGTCGTCGAAGAGGGCCTCGATGGTCCGGACCGGGGCGGCGGGTACGTCGTGGGCCTCGAGGACTTCCAGCCACTCGGCCGTGGTCCGGGTAAGCAGGATATCCTGCAAAATCCCCAGCAGTTCCTCCCGGTTCTGGTAGCGGGCCGGCTGGGTGGCAAACCTGGGGTCCTCGGCGAAGGCCTCGATATCCAGGGCCCGGCAGAGGTTCCGCCAGAACCCGTCGTTGCCGCAGGCGATGAAAATCCACCCGTCGGCCGTCTGAAAGAGCTGGTAGGGCACCAGGCCGGAGCCGGGGCGGAAGGGCTCGGGGTCCTCCTCCAGCCGGAGGAAGGGCCAGGCCTGGATGGCGATGACGGCGTTCAGCAGGGAGGTTTCCACCCGCTGGCCCAGGCCGGTCCGCTCCCGGACGTAGAGGGCGGCCGCCACCCCGTAGGCCGCCAGGGCGGCCGCGTAGTAGTCCGAGACGGCGACCCGGAGAAAGACCGGCGGGTTTCCCGGGCCGCCCTGGCCGGCCATAACCCCGCCCAGGGCCTGAAGGAGGGGGTCGAAGGCCGGCTTCTGGCTATAGGGGCCCGTCTGCCCGTAGCCCGAGACCGAGCAGTAGATAATCCGGGGGTTAAGCTCCCGAAGCTTGTCGTAGCCTACCCCAAGGCGGTCGGCCACCCCCGGCCGGTAGTTCTCCATAACCACGTCCGCCTGCTTCACCATCCGGTAGAAGGCGGCCAGGCCGTCGGGATGCTTGAGGTCCAGAACGATCCCCCGCTTGTTGCGGTTCCAGGCCAGAAAGCCGCGGGTTACCCGGAAAGGGTCGCCGGTGGGGCTCTCGACCTTGACCACATCGGCCCCCAGGTCGGCCAGCCAGGTGGCCGCAAAGGAGCCGGCGATGTAGCTGGTCAGGTCCAGAACTTTGATACCTTCGAAGGCGTGGCGGACCATCGGCCAGGACCTCCCCATTCTACCCGAGGGACTTCTATCCCCGCAACCGTTTGACTTCTGCTGTTAAATATGACCAAAATGAACCCGGAGGTTGGAAGGAACCGATGGTAGCCGAACCGACGGACAACCGGCTGGAGCGCGCCCTCTTTGAGGTTAAAAAGATAATCGTCGGGCAAGAGCACCTGCTGGAGATGATGCTGGTGGCCCTGCTGGCCCGGGGCCACCTCCTCATCGAGGGGGTCCCCGGCCTGGCCAAGACCCTGGCCGTGAAGACCCTGGCCCAGGTGGTTGGGGGGACCTTTAAGCGGATTCAGTTCACCCCGGACCTGGTCCCGGCCGACCTGGTGGGAACCCGGGTTTATAACCAGCATACCGGGGAATTCACCACCCAGCTGGGGCCGGTCTTCGCCAACCTGGTGCTGGCCGACGAGATCAACCGGGCCCCGGCCAAGGTTCAGAGCGCCCTCCTCGAGGTGATGCAGGAGCACCAGGTCACCATCGGCAACGAAACCTACCGGGTGCCCGAGCCCTTCTTCGTGATGGCCACCCAGAATCCCATCGAGTCGGAGGGAACCTACAACCTCCCCGAGGCCCAGGTCGACCGCTTCATGTTTAAGGTCGTCATCGACTACCCGACCCGGCTGGAGGAGGCGGCCATCGTGGCCCGGGTCACGGCCGAGCGCCTGCCCGAGGTGACCCAGGTTCTTACCCCCCAGGACCTTATCCGGTTTCAGCAGGTGGCCGACCGGGTCTACGTGGACCCGAAGCTGGTAGACTACGCCGTAACCCTGGTGGCCGCCACCCGTCGGCCGGCCGAATTCGGCCTTCCGGAGCTGGGCCGCTTCGTGGCCTACGGGGCCAGTCCCCGGGGGTCCATTTACCTCATCGCCGGGGCCAAGGCCCTGGCCACCCTCCGGGGCCGGGATTACGTTCTACCCGAGGATATGACTTACCTGGTGATGGACACCCTCCGGCACCGGCTGATCTTAACCTACGAGGCCCTGGCCCAGGGGGTCACCCCCGAGCAGATTCTCGGCCGGGTTATGGAGGTGGTCCGGCCGCCCCGGATCGAGCTCATCGAGCGGCGCACCCCTGAACCGGTGGGCGAGGGATGACGGCGGCCCCCGACCCGGCCAGGCTGCGGGAGGTACCCATTGGGGAGGCCGAGCGCCTGCTGCGCCGGGTCCAGTTCACGGTCCTTAAGCGGCTGGACGGCATCCTTCAGGGCGACTACACCGGCCTCTGGCCGGGCCCCGGCTACGAGCTGGCCGAGGTGCGAGAATACCAGCCGGGGGACGAGGTCCGGCGGATCGACTGGAACGTGACCGCCCGCCTAAACCGGACCTTCATTCGGGAGACGGTGGAGGAGCGGGAGGTCACCGTCTGGCTGGCGGTGGACCTGAGCGGGTCGATGCGGTTCGGCTGGGCCGGCCGCCTCAAGTCCGGGCTGGCCACCGAGTTTGCGGCCCTCATCGCCTCTCTCTTCGTCCGCCACGGCAACAAAGTGGCCCTGGCCGGCTTCTCCAACCGGATAGAACGGCTGGTGCCCCCCAGGTCGGGACGGAACCAGGCCGTCCGGGTCGTCCACGAGCTCCAGACCTGGGACTGGGAGCGGCCGGTCCCCACCGACCTGGCCGGGGTCATCGCCGCCATCGGCCGAATCCTCCGGCGCCGTTCCCTGGTCTTCCTGGTCTCCGACTTCCTGGGGCCCAACAACTGGGAAGCCCCCTTCCGCCTGCTCACCCTGCGCCACGAGGTGATACCGGTGCGGATTCAGGACCCCGCCGAGGTGGACCCCCCGCCCATGGGCCTGCTGCGCCTGCAGGACCCGGAATCCGGGGAGCAGCTCTGGGTCGACCTTTCCGACCGGCGCCTTCGGCATCGGCTTCGGGCCTATATGGAGTCCCACCGGGCCGAGCAAGACGAGCTGTTCCGGCGGTGCGGCGTGGATGTTCTGGACCTCTGGACGGACCGCGGCCTCTTAGAGCCGGTCCTCCGGTTTGTTCTGTTAAGACGGGGGCGAAAGAAGCGATGGAATTCCTCTGGCCGACCGCCCTACCCCTCGTAGTTCTGGGCCCGGCCTTCCTGGCCTTTTACCTCTGGCAGCAGCGCCGCCGGCGCAGGTATTTTCTTACCTACAGCAACCTGGCCGTCATCAAGGCCCTCAGTCGGTCGCCGGCGGCCTGGCGGCGCTACCTGCCGCCGGCCCTTTACTCCCTGGCCTTCGCTACCCTCGCCCTGGCCGTCGCCCGGCCCCAGTGGCTCGTTTCGGTGCCGGTAAAACAGGTCACCGTGGTTCTGGTGATCGACGTCTCCCGGAGCATGGAGGCGACGGACATCGCCCCGAACCGGCTGGCCGCCGCCAAGGCCGCGGCCAAAAACCTGGTGGAGTCCCTGCCCCCCGACGCCCGGGTCGGGGTGGTGAGCTTCAGCGAGACGGCCAGCGTCCTGGTCCCGCCCACCACCGACCGGGAGCTGGTGAACCAGGCCATCGACAACCTGCGGACCATGTCGGCCACGGCCATCGGCGACGGGATCATGGCCGCCCTCTCCGTCCTCCCCGGGGCCGACGGTCAGGGCCGGGGGTCCAACGGCCAGGCCCGGGGCCAATCCCCCGCGGCCACCATCGTCCTCCTCTCCGACGGGGCCAACAACCGGGGCGTCCACCCCATCGAGGCCGCCGCCCAGGCCCAGCAGCGGAACGTCCGGGTTTACACCATCGGCGTCGGCAGCCGGGAAGGCGGAGTTTTATTTTACGGCAACCAGTTTCTGCGGGTCTTCCTGGACGAGCGGACCCTTCAGCAGATCGCCGAGGTCACCGGGGGCGAGTACTTCTTTGCGCCCACGGCCAGGGACCTCTCGGCCATCTACCAGAACCTGGGGAGCACCATCGGCTGGGAAAAACAGCGGACCGAGGTGACCTTCGCCTTCGTCGCGGCCGGCCTCGCCCTGGCCCTGGCGGCCGGACTCCTTTCAGCCTCCTGGTTCGGCCAGCCCCTCTAGAAACTCCCGGATCGCGGCGTTGACCGCCACCGGCCTTTCCTGGTGGACGTGGTGGGTGGCCCCCTCGACCACCACCAGCCGGGAGCCGGCGATTTTGTCGGCCAGATACCGGGCGTAGCGGACGGGGGTGAGGGTGTCCTCGGTCCCCACGATAATCAAAGCGGGCAGCCGGATCAGGTGGACCCGGTCCAGCAGGTCGAACCGGTCGCAGCAGAGCAGGTCGTTTAAAAGCACGGCCGGGCCGATGCGCAGCCGCTTTTGCAAAAGCCGCTCCCGCTCCGCCGGGGGCAAGGAGTTAAACCCGAACTCCCGGCGCTGCTGCTCGGCCCAGGCCTCCGGGTTGCGCAGGGCCCGTTCCAGGTCGTTGAGGATGTTGGGGTGGACCCGGAGGCGGGCCCCGGTTCCGATGAGGATTATCCCCTTAAGCTCTTCCGGGTATTTTAAGGCGTAGAGCTGGACGATGGCCCCGCCCAGGGAATGGCCCCCCAGGACGACGTTGCCCCGGTAGCCCCGCCCGGCCAGGTAGCCCCGAACCCACTCCGCGTAGGCGTCGACGCTGGTGCACGGCCTGCCCTCGGGGTGGCCCGGCAGGTCCACGGCCTCACTTCCGGGAATTTCCCGGAGCTGAAAATAAAAGCTTTCGGCCATCCCCCCCGAGCCGTGGATGAAAACGGTCCTCATTTGGCCGCCGCCCGCTCCAGGAACCGGCGCAGCTCCACCACCCGGCGCTCGTGGGTTCCCTCCCCCAGCTTTTTCTCCCCCTGCCAGGCCTCCACCTTAAAGACCAGCCGGCGGCCATCCACCTCCACCAGCTCGGCCCGGGCCCGAACCACGCTCCCCAGGGGCGCGGCGGCCAGGTGCCGGACGTTCACCAGGTAGCCCACCGTAAGCCAGCCCTCCGGGAGCAGGTGCTCCACGGCCCGGTTGGCGGCCCCCTCCATCAGGCCGACCATGGCCGGGGTGGAAAGGACCCGCCGCCCGCCCGGGGCCAGCATCCCCTCGGTGACCTCCGCCTCCAGCTCCCCGACAAGGCCCGGCTGCAGCCGGGCGGTAACCTCTTCCATGGGGCGCCTCCACTCAGTCGGCCGCGGCCCGGGAATCCTCCGGCCCCGCCGGCCCGTCGGCCAGAAGATGCCTTAACTCTTCCCCCTCCACCGTCTCATGCCTGAGCAGGTGGGCCGCCAGGCGTTCGAGTTTGGGCCGGTTGGCCAGGAGGATCTCCCTGGCCCGCTGGTAAGCCTCCAGAATCAGCCGGTCGACCTCGGCGTCGATCTCCTCGGCGACCTTTTCGCTGTAGTTGCGGATTTCGTTCACGTCCCGGCCGAGGAAGATCAGGCCCTCCCGCTTGCCGTAAGTCCGGGGGCCCAGCCGGTCGCTCATCCCAAACTCCGTGACCATCCGCCGGGCCAGGCGGGTGGCCTTCTGAATGTCGTCCTCGGCCCCGGTGGTTACCTCCCCAAAGATAACCTCCTCGGCGGCCCTTCCGCCGAGCATGGCGGCCAGGTTGTCCAGAAACTGGGAGCGGGTCCAGAGCCTCCGGTCCTCATCGGGCAAAAACCTGGTGTAGCCGCCCATCATCCCCCGG